>Ga0207665_10002003_pt1 | contig 13735 bp, 7 predicted proteins | sample LARL112metaG_FD_184351 | JGI IMG/M metagenome (GOLD analysis project Ga0207665, IMG submission 184351) | Corn, switchgrass and miscanthus rhizosphere microbial communities from Kellogg Biological Station, Michigan, USA - LAR L11-2 metaG... | ecosystem: Host-associated > Plants > Roots >...
GCAGCGGGGCTCCGATGAGGCCGAGCACGGGAAGGATGCGGGGCACGAGCCGGGACCGGTACAGCAAGGAGCCCAGCAGCAGTGCGTTGATGGCCGGCATGAGGGTCTGCCCGAACAGGAACGTCCAGTTGTAGACCGCGACGTGCGAGGCGCCGGTGGCGACGAGCGCGGCCGCGTTTGCCCCGGCCGCGCCGCCCAGGTCCTGTCGCAAGGTCACCAGCGACAGCAGGCTGACGACGCCGACGAAGATCATGCTGCCTTCCAGGACGCGGGCGGTGACGAAGCCGAGCGCGGCGCCTTCGTTCTGCCGCTTGACCACCGGGTACAGCGTGACGGCGGTGCCGATGCCGGCGAGGGCGACGATCACTTCGAGGAAGCCGCCGACGAGCACGGCGGTGTGGCCGCCGGAGCCGAGGATCCAGTCCTGGTGGTTCTTGATGGGGCCGTAGAGGGCGAGTGTGGGGATCGAGATGAAGGTGATCAGGTAGAAGATGCCCGCGACGAGCGCGGTCTTCCTTGTCGAGCTCATCGGAGCGCCTTTCGCCGGCGGTTTGGTTGCTGGGGTTCGGACGGTGGTCGCCATAGCGGTCTCCTTGTGGTGAAGCTGCTGAGTTACCGGGCCTCGGCTGCGGGCGCCGGGGGATGGTCGGGGTCCACGTGATTGACCGAGATCAGGGGCAGGCCCAGGTCGCGTATTTTCTGGAGCAATCCGTGCAGCGCCGCCTGGTCGGCTACCGGGCCGTCGATGATGGTGGTGCCGTCGCTGCTGTGAGTGAGAGTCAGTCCGTCGAACCAGGCGGCCCATCGAGTGTCGAGGTGCCCCTTGACGCGGATTTCGTACCGTCCAGAATTCTGATGGCGGCCGGGCGATAGCGCGCTCATGGTGCTCCTCTTGCTGGTGCCCGCCTGGCTTGATCTCCGCCGGGCGCTGCGGAACCTTCCTGGGTCTGATCGGAAGCTATGAGCGGATGTGGTGAGCAGGGATCACCACACCTGGTGATTGATGTGGTGATTCGGGCGCCGGGCGGTCTGAGCTGGGGGCCGTGAACGGCGGGTCAGCGCCGGGGGCTATGGGTCCGCGGCAGCAGGTTGAGTTCGGCGGCTCGGCGGACCGCGGCTCTGCGGTTGGTCACCGCGAGTTTGGCGTAGATGTTCTTGGTGTGAGTCCGCATGGTGTTCAGGGACACCATGAGTTCGCGGGCGATGGCCGGGCCGTCCAGTTCACTTCCGAGCAACCGGAGGACGTCCAGTTCGCGTTCGCTAAGTGGCTCGATCAGGCCCTGTTCCGTGAGGGCGTTGTGCTCGATCCCGCTCGCGGCTGCCAGTAGCCGGCGGACATAGTCCCGCCTGGTCCCCTGTTTCGCGGCCGCTCTCAGCAGGGAGGCCATGGGCTGCCCCTCATCCACGAAGACCCGGACATAGCCCTCCGGCTCGGCCAGCGTCACCGCGCGGTCCAGGAAGCCAAGCGCAGCCGGGATGTCCGCGAGTGCCTGGTGCGCGAGCGCCCGCAGTACCAGAATCTCGATGACGCGCCCCGTCCTGCCCCCCGCTTCCGCCGCCAGCAGAAGGCGCTCCAAGAGCCGGGCCGCCTCCTGAAGGGAAGGCTCCGCACGCTCGCTCCGGTGCCGCGCCAGGAGCAGCCTGGCCAGGGTGATGTGCTCGAACTCGCGCAGGTAACTGAGGTTGTCCTCGACGGACAGGCCCCGCTCACGTGCCCAGCCGAGAGCTTCACCGAGTCTGCCCTGCGCGATCCAGACCCTTGCCCTGAGTGCCGGGACCGGCCGCACTTCCGGGAAGAAGTCGCTCACGTAGAGGCGCTTCGCCTCGTTGAGCAGGTCGAGCGCACCGCTCAGATCTCCTTCGGCCTCCCGTACCCGGGCCATCGCGACCCGCCAGCGGTAAGGGTTCTGCGGCAACCCGGTGTGCTCGCCGAGTTCCTGGCTTCGCAGCAGAAGCTGTGTGGCGGTCGGCAGGTCGTCGCGCTCGCGGGCGATCTCGCTCATGCCCACGTACATATCCGCGGTGCCCCGCAGCACTGACCCGCCTTGGTCACCTGCGAGCAGCAACGCCTGCTCGAAGGTGCGCATCGCCTCGCCGAGACGGCCTTGCGTGCTCCGGATGTCCGCAAGCGCGATCGAGCAGCCCAGGACGTCAGCGACGAACCCGGCCCGCCGCAGGCCGTCCACGCAGGCGGAGTAGGCCCGGTGCCCGGCCTCCAGATCCCCGCTGCCCCAATACACGAGCCCCAGCAGTCCCGCTGCCGAAGCGCGGCAGAGATAGTCGTCCTCAAGCGCAAGCTCGATCGCCCGCTGGGCATGCCTGACAGTGCCGGGTGCGTCGCCCCGGACCAGCGCCTGCCCGGCGCGGTAACTCTCGATCAGCGCAGGGAGACGGTGGTATTCCTCCGCGTCGGCGACGACCATCTCCGGTGAAGCGGCGTGGGGTTCCCCGCGGCCGCCTGTCGCTGGCTCCAGCCACCGCTCGGCGTCCCGCAGCCTGGCCTCAACACCCTCAAGCTGGCCGCCCAACAACAACGCCCCGGCAAAGTAAACGCTGAGCACCGGCCTGACCTGGACCACTTCGGCGGGGAGCACCTCGAGCCAGCCACGCAGCTTGGCCTCCTGCCGGGTCCGCCGTATTGCCGGGATCGCCCGCTCGACCAGGTCGGCCGCTCGCCCGAAATCCCCGGCGGCCAGCGCGTGGCGGACGGCCTCGGACAGCTCGCCGTTCTGCTCGTACCATGCGCTGGCCCGCCGGTGCAGGTCCGGTACCTGGGCGGGCTGCTCGTCCAGCAGCCGTGCCCGCAGCACGTCGGCAAACAGGTGGTGGTAGCGATACCACCGGCGGCGGTCATCCAGCGGGACCAGGAACAGGTTTCCCCGGTCCAGCGCCTCCAGCATGCCCTTGCCGCCACCCTGCCCGGTGACGGCATCGCACAGCGGGCCGCTCAGCCGGCCCAGGATGGAGGTCTGCAGCAGGAAGGCCTGGACGCGGCCGGGCTGACGCGCCAGCACCTCCTCGGCCAGGTAGTCGACAACGTAACGGTCATCTCCCGCGAAACCGGCGATGAAGCCGGCGACGTCGTCTCGCCCCTGCATCGACAGCGCCGCCAGCTGCAGCGCGGCGATCCAGCCCTCGGTGCGGGCCTCCAGCGCCGCCACGTCCCGCGCCGTCAGCTGCAAGCCCATCATCTCGTTGAGATACGCCGCGGCCTCATCAGCGGTGAAACGCAGCTCGGCCGCGCGGATCTCGGCCAGCTCACCGCGCGCCCGCAACCTGGCCAGCGGCAACGCGGGATCGGCCCGGCTGGCGATCACCACATGCAGCGACGGAGGCAGATGGTCGAGCAGGAACGCCATCCCGTCCTGCACCTCGCGCGATTCGATGACGTGGTAATCATCGAGCACCAGCACGATCTCGCCGGCAACGGCACCCAGGTCGTTGAGCAGCGTGGTCAGCACCGTTTCGATGGGGAGCGGCTGCGGCGCGTCCAGAAGGGCCAGCGCACTCTCACCTACCCCGGATGCCACCGTCCGCAGTGCGACGATCACATAGACCCAGAAGGATGCCGGATCATTGTCGCCCCGATCGAGCGAGAGCCAGGCCGCCAGCCGCTCATCGGCCGGCGCAGCCGGTCGCGCCGCAAGCCACTCGGTGAGCAGCGTCGTCTTGCCGAACCCAGCAGGTGCAGAAACGAGCACCAGCTTCGACGCCGTCCCCCGGTCCAGCCGCTCGCTCAGCCGCGGACGCAGCACCAGACCACGCCGCGACCTCGGGACATACAACTTCGTCTCGAGCAGCGTGATTGGCACTGATGTCTCCTCAGTCACCCGTCAGCCAGAGAATGCCAGGCTTCGCTCCCCTGCTCCTCCCCCGCCAACGACAGATAAGTCCCTTCCTCGTGTACGCGCTGGTCGCGGACGGTCCGGCGCGGCCGTTCGGGCTGGCCGCCGGTGCGCTGTGATTCCGTTCGTAGATGGACATGGCGCGTTCACCCCCGGTCGGCCTGCATCGCGCACACTGGGCACTTGTGACATGACCATGACTTGTCACCACAATTGAGTGCTCGCTGGCAGCAAAGGTTGAGTCACGGAAGGTGCTCGTGGTGCCTGGTTCCCGGCTCGGCGCCGGTGCTGCCCGCCGAGCGGCGTTGGCACCACGAGGATGGAGCAGCATGACCAACTCGGATAACTCACGTGAGCATCCGCACGGCGCACCCGGATCAGCGCGGCCGCCTGGCCGATGGGTCGGGCCGGGGGTCAGCCGGCGCCGCTTCCTCCAAGCCACGGGGCTCGGTGCCGCGGCGGCCGCAGCCGGCCTGAGTGGCGGACCGGCGGCCGCCGGCACGGTCGGCAGGTCGGCTGCGGCCCACACGCTGCCCGGGGGCTGGAGCGGGACCATCGCCGATGTGAAGCACGTGGTGATCCTCATGCAGGAGAACCGGTCCTTCGACCACTACTTCGGGACGCTCAGGGGCGTCCGGGGGTTCGGCGACAAGCAGATCCTCACGTACCCGAACGGGACGAGCATCTTCCAGCAGCCCGACGCGGCCCGCACCGATCTGGGGTACCTGCTCCCCTATAACCTCACCGACCAGGTCGACGGTGACCTCGACCACAGCTGGGACGGCGACCACGTGGCCTGGAACGGTGGGCTGTGGAACAGCTGGGTTGCGGCCAAGACCGAAGAGACGATGGGCTACTTCACCCGGGACGAGATCCCGTTCCAGTACGCGGTCGCCGACGCCTTCACCATCTGCGATGGCTACCACCAGGCGATCATGGCACCGACCAGTCCCAACCGGATGTACTTCTGGACCGGGACGTCGTCGGGCTTCATCACAAACCCTGACGACTACAAGGTCGACTTCGGCCCCGATGCCGGGACGCCCCTGGTCACGACCTACCCCGAGCTGCTGCAGGCCGCCGGGATCGATTGGCAGGTCTACACCAACGACCAGCTCGGCGACGTCGGCTACTTCCCCGGGTTCTTCCTGGGCGACTTCGGCGACAACCCGCTCTGGTTCCACCAGCAGTACAACAGCAGCAACAGCCGCATGGGCGGGAAGAGCGAGCTCGCCAGGCGCGGGGCGGTCACGCCCTGGAAGTCCCATGCGGGGGCACCGCACATGGGCAAAACCCACGCCGCATACGTGCTGTCCTCGTTCATCAACGCCGTCAACAGCAACACCCTCCCCCAGGTGTCGTGGATCGTCGCCCCCGCCGGCTATTGCGAACACCCCGCCTTTACCCCCGACTTCGGCGCCCACTACGTGAACACCGTGCTCCAGGCGCTGTTCTCCAATCCCGAACTGTGGAAGACCACGGCGCTGTTCATCACCTACGACGAGCACGACGGGTTCTTCGACCACCAGCTCACGCCCTTCCCCGAGACGAGCGTCACCGACGAGTACATCGCGGGCCTGCCGATCGGCCCCGGCAACCGGGTTCCGATGCTCATCTGCTCGCCGTGGACCCGGGGAGGCTACGTGGACTCCAACGTCTACGACCACACCTCGATGCTCCGGTTCCTGGCCACCTGGACCGGGGTGCAGCCGGTCAACGTCACCTCGTGGCGGGAATCGGTGACCGGCGACCTGACCGCCGCCTTCGACTTCCAGCACCCGGACTTCTCGATCCCGGCCAACATCCCGACCCTCGAGCAGACCTGGAAACTGACCCGCCTGAAAGGCGGATCGACGGCCCCTCCGCCCGAGGGCCAGCAGAAGATGCCGGCCCAGGAGCCCGGAACCCGGCCGCACCGGCCGAGCGTCCACCAGCCCTTCGCCGACGTGACCGTGGACCGTACAACCAGCCAGGTCACGGCCGCCCTCACCAACACAGGCAAGGTCGGTGTCTCCTTCGCCGTCTACCCCGATAACTTCCTGGCGCTCACCGCCACGCCGGTCACGGTGCTTGAGTCGTCTCCGGGCTCCTACGCCTGGGACGCGACGCTGACGGCGGGGAAGTACGCCTTCTCGGTCTACGGCCCTGACGGGTTCCTGACCAGCTTCGCCGGGGAGGTGGTGCCCGCCGGGCAGAACGCCGGCCCGGTCCCGGTCGTCACCGCCGCCCTGCGCCGCGCCGCGGACAAGACCCTCGAGCTCACGCTCGCCAATGAGGGCCACCAGGCAGTCGTTTACACCCTGACGCCGAACGACTATGAGGGCCACACCAAGACCGTCACCGTGGAGTTCGGCAGGCCCAGGAGCATTCACTGGCCGGCCGACCGGTTCGGCTATTACGACGTGGTGATCACCACCAACACCCCCGACGGCTTCCGCCGCCGCTACGCGGGCCGCATCGCCTGAACCACGGCAACCCACGTGGCGCCTGAGGCCCCCGGTCCCAGGCGCCGCGTGGCGCCGTCCCTGGGCATCGGCCGGTTATACCTTGCTGGCCAGGGCGACCTGGCAAAGCTCCGGCATCTTGCCCTCGCCGGTGGCGGCCGCGATGCGCACCCCCGCCCAGGCCAGCGCGAGGCCGTAGGCGGCGGCGCAGACCGTGAGCACGGGGGCCCGGAGAGCCAGCGGGGCGCCCGCGGTGAGCACCGCGGCGACGATGACCGGGGCGACCAGCAGGGGGACGCCGAGCAGGGCGCCCATGGTTGCCGCCACCCGGCTGGACCCGTAGCCCGGTGCGGAGACATAGATGGGGGTGCCAACCCGCTTGGCCATCGGGTAGGCGCCGTTGACCGTGATGATGTTGCTCAGGGCCAGCGCCGCGCCGAGGGCGGCCAGGGCGACCGGCATGGTCTCGAACCCGAAGGTCGGGACCCGGGCGACGGCCCCCAGGCCGAACGTCAGCGCGATGAGCAGCGGTATCCCGATCGCGGCGAGCACGAGGTTCTGGCCGGACAGGTAGGCCCGCAGCGCGTTACGGCCGGTCAGAGCGGTGGCCTCCATGACGAAGGCCGGCCCGGTTGACCCGACCATGTTCGCGTGGAAGAGCCCGATGAACGCCGCGCCGAGGACCGCGCTCAGGAACAGCACGCCGGGATGGCGCTGCGGGCCGATGATGCCACCGATGGACGCGGCGACCATGATGACGGCGGTGATGCCCCAGTAGACGAGCGAGAGCGGCTCACGCCGCTGGTAGATCCAGAATCGGGCGGCCACCGCGCCGCGCAGGCCGTACCGGCCAAACGGCAGCACCGCGCCGCGCACCCGCGATGACTGGGTGGAGGAGTCGGGGGAGACCAGGGCGCGGTTCAGCGACCGGATCCACAGCCAGCCGAGCACGACAATGATGGCGGCCAGCAGCGCCAGGCGCAGCATGGCGGTGCCGGGGCGCCCGTCCGAGGCGTCCTGGATCGCGTGCGCGGCCAGGCCCGGCGGCAGCCAGCGCATCCACGCGTCGAGGCCGGCGAAGCTCGCGGTGGTCAGCTTCCCGGAGGCGGCCAGCCTCGGCACCACCTGGGTGAAGAACTCGTAGCCGGCGACGATCGGGATGAACAGGAAGGCGGCCAGGTCCTTGCCGCGGCGGGAGCGCAGCAGCCCGGCCATGCTGGTGGTGACGAAGCGGGCCAGGGTGATGCAGAACAGCACCTGCAGCGGCACTGCGATCAGGGCGACGAGCACGCCGAGCCCGCCGCGGGCCAGCCCGATCAGCACCCCGAGCAGGCCGATCACGTTGGCGGCCGGCCATGCGCCGGTGGCAGAGGCGGCCAGCAGCCCGGTGGCGAGCTGGCGGGTCCGCAACGGGTACAGGGCCATCGTGGCCGGGTCCAGGGTGCTGTCCAGGCCGAAGGCCAGCAGCGGCAGGATCAGCCAGCCGAAGGCGAAGACGGTGAACAGTACCGAGGTCAGGTCCACCGCGGTGCTCTGGCCGTGCAGCGAGGCCAGCAGCGCGAACATGCCGAGCGCGGTCAGCACCGCGAAGGCCGTGCTGGTGATGAACGAGGCCTTGGCGCGGTTGGATGACCGCAGCGCGTTGGCCAGCAGGCGCAGCTTCAGCTGGACGAGGAGCCGAGCCATGACAATCCCTCCTCGCTGGCCTTGGAGCCGACCAGGTCGATGAACGCCCGTTGCAGGGTCTTACCGCCGCGGACCTGCTCCGTGGTGCCGGTGGCCACGATCCGGCCCTGGCTGATGATCGAGACGTGGTCGCAGACCTGCTCGACCAGTTCCATGACGTGGCTGGAGAACAGCACGGTCGAGCCCGAGCCGACGTAGTTGGTCAGCATCCGGCGGATCGCGTCGGCGGACACCGGGTCCACGCCCTCCAGCGGCTCGTCGAGGAACAGCACCGATGGGTTGTGGATCAGCGCGCAGCCGAGGGCGGCCTTCTTGCGCATGCCGGTGGAGTAGTCCGCGACCAGCCGTTTGGCATCGGCGGTCAGGTCCAGCACGTCCAGGAGTTGCGCGGCCCTCGATCGCGCTTCGCCGACCGGCAGGCCGCGCAGCCGCCCGGCGTATTCCAGCAGTTCCTCGCCGCTGAGCCGATCGAACAGCCGGGCTTCGGCCGGCACCACGCCGATGATCGCCTTGGCGGCGGGCGGGTCCGCCCACACGTCCAGCCCGTTGATCAGGATCTGCCCGGCGTCGGGCCGCAGCAGGCCGGTCATCATCGACAGCGAGGTGGTCTTCCCTGCCCCGTTCGGTCCGACCAGCCCGGCGAAGGAGCCAGCCGCGATCTCCAGGTCGATCCCGGCGACCGCCTCCTTCGCGCCGAAGCTCTTGCGCAGCCCGAGAACCTTGATCGCTGGTCCGCTCACGATCGACCTCCCGGATGAACCTGTGGCCCTGGTGACCGTGCGGCCTTCTGTGACCTGCCCGTTGGGCACGGTCGCGGCCCGGACGGCCAGGACCGGGGCCGCCATGACCGGTTCCGGGATCTGCTCGCGGCCGGGAGCGGCGGCCGCCATGACTGACTGCGGCGCCGGTTCACGGCCGGGAGCGCGGGCCGGCCCGTCCGTCCGCCAGTCCCTGAGCCGGTCGGGCAGGAAGAGGGTCAGTGCGGTGATGAAGGCAAGGATCTTCGACACCACGTTCATCGTGATAGGCAGCGCGGACTGCGGGTAGCCGAAGCCGAACAGGGCCCATATGGCGAACACGCCGATCATCAGCGCGAAGCAGAAGAACGTGGATCTCCGCACGCGCACCATCGGCGACAGCGTGAGCAGCCACAGCGTGGTGAGTTCGACAAGGAGCAGGGGAGTGAAAAACACCGCCCGGTACAAGGCCGGGTCGGGGGGCAGCGCGGGGTAGGTCCTGGCCATCACGATGAGGTCGAAGGGCAACTCGAAGATCATCGGTGCGGCCATAGCGGCGACAACCGCGCTGCCCAGCCTGGTCTGGTAACGCCACCCGGTGCGGGTCATAACGATGCCAAAGATGGCCGCCGCGGCCAGCAACGTCACCGGCGTGATGGGGTTATGGACACCCGATCGGATGTCGGGGTAGTCGTGCAGGAACTGCTTGACGTAGACCCCTAGCCCGACCAGGAACGCAATGAGCGCAGCGGCCCAGAGCGAGAACATCAGGACCACGACCGAGGTGGGTGGCCGGACGGCCCGTACGGGGCGGCGCAGCCGGACTCCCGCGTAGGCGGCGCAGCCCGCCACCGCCAGCAGGCCGGCCGCGAGTTCAATCTTGGCGTCTCCGCCATAGCCGACCCATCCGCCGTTAAGACTCATGGCGCTACCTGCCTTCTACTACTGACTCTTTAAAGTGATATCACTATGCTAGACATGTGATACCAGCCGCGTCAATGGGTATTTACCTGCGGTTACGGGACATCGCCCGGCCAGCCTGACTCTGTTGCTGTGGCTGCTGGCCGCGCGGGCCTTGCCCGGCCTCACCGGGCAAGGCAGGGTGGACGGGTGATCGAGGCGGTCGTGTTCGACCTGGATGGGGTGCTGGTCGATTCCGAGCCGGTATGGGAGCAGGTGCGCCGGCAGGTGGTGGCCGCGCATGGCGGTCACTGGGCCCCGGACGCACAGCAGCGGCTGATGGGCATGAGCACCAGCGAATGGGCCCGCTACCTCAGCCACGACCTGGGCACCGGCCTGCCGCCGGAGGAAGTCGCGGCGCAGGTGATCGGGCAGATGGACGCCCGCTACCGCGAACAGGTCCCGTTCCTGCCCGGCGCCGTGGCCGCGGTCCGGCGGCTGGCGGCGCGGTGGCCGCTTGGGCTGGCGAGTTCCTCCCCGCCCGTGCTGATCGACGCCGTCCTGGACGGCGGGGGCCTGCGGGAATACTTCGCTGCCGCGATGTCCACCGAACAGGTCCCGCACGGCAAGCCCGCGCCGGACATCTACCTGGCCGTGGCGGGCCGGCTGGGCCGCGCCCCGCAGCGGTGCGCGGCCGTGGAGGATTCCGCCAACGGGCTCCGCTCGGCGGCGGCCGCCGGATTGCAGGTGATCGCCATCCCGCGCCCGCAATACCCGCCCGGGCCTGTGGCGCTCGCAACAGCCAGGCTGGTGCTGGCCGGGCTGGACGACCTTACGGTCCAGGCCATCACGGAACTGGCAAACTCCGGGTGAGCACTGCCGGCAACCGCGGCTGAGCTGGCGTTAGCGCGGTGCGCCGCGGCTTCGCGAGGGGGTGTCCGTCCACAGCGGACGATCAAGAAGAAGGAGGAGAGCACACTCCCCTCCACTTTCAATCTATAGCGCACCGGGGGGCTTGCCGCAAGACCCGGGTGATGCCGCATAATCGCAGGCCGGGCCCAAGAACCTACGGAAACGGAGGATGCGAAAGTGCGTGTGCTCTTGTCGACGTACGACTCGCGCGGGGGCATCGAACCGCTGCTGGCACTCGCGGTGCGGTTGCAGGCACAGGGCGCGGAGGTGCGGATGTGCGGGCCGCCGGACTGCGCGGACCGGCTGGCCGAGGTCGGCGTGCCACTGGTGCCGGTCGGTGAGCCGGTACGCGCGCTGGTACACGGGGCGGCGCCGCCGTCAATGGCCGACGTGCCCCGGCGCGGGGCCGAGTTGATCGCCGCGTGGTTCGACAAGGTCACCCCGGCGGCCGAGGGATGTGATGCGCTGGTGGCGACCGGCTTGACGCCGGTCGTGGTCGGCGCGCGGTCGGTCGCCGAGAAACTCGGCATCCACTTCGTCTCCGTGACCTACTGCCCGATCGGCGTTCCTTCGCCGCACCACCGGCCGCTCCCGCCGCCTGGTCTGCCGTTCCCGCCGGACGTGACCGATAACAGAGTGCTGAATGACCTGGAAGCACAGGGCTACCACGCGTTGTTCGGCGATGCGCTCAACAGCCAGCGGGCCTCGATCGGCCTGCCGCCGGTGGACAACGTCCGCGCGTATATGCTCACCCGCCATCCGTGGCTGGCGGCGGATCCGATCCTGGGCCCCTGGCAGGAGCCGGCCGACCTCGACGTGATGCAGACCGGCGCGTGGATCCTGCCCGACGAGCGCCCGCTCCCGGCCGAGTTGGAGGCGTTCCTCGACGCCGGCCCGCCACCGGTGTACGTGGGCTTCGGCAGCATGCGCGCCCCGGCGGACATCGCCCGGGTGGCCATCGAGGCGATCCGTGCGCAGGGGCGCCGCGCCCTCGTCGCCCGCGGCTGGGCCGACCTGGCCCCGATCGACGACCGGGACGACTGCTTCGCCGTCGGCGAGGTCAACCAGCAGGCGCTGTTCGGCCGGGTGGCCGCCGTCGTGCACCACGGCGGCGCGGGCACGACGACGACCGCCACCAGGGCCGGCGCGCCCCAGGTGGTGATGCCACAGTGGGCGGACCAGCCGTACTGGGCCAGCCGGGTGGCCGACCTGGGCGTCGGCGTGGCCTACGACGTTCAGACTCCGACCGCCGAGTCCCTGTCCGCCGCGCTCGGCACGGTCCTGAGCCCCGGGACGCGCGCACGAGCGTCGGCCGTGGCCGGCACGATCCGCACCGACGGGGCGACGGTGGCAGCGAGGCTGCTGGCCGACGCGGTCAGCCGGGAAAGACCGCCGGTGCCCGCGTGAACCACGCGCTCGCCAATCCAGGACCGCCTCGCAGGCGACGCCAACGGAGTTGATGCCGTGAATTCGCTGACTGCCAGCGCGTTTGACCTTCCCGACCGCCTCGCCGCCAAGGCCGACCCGGCGCTGATCGCCGGCGACGAGCAGCACTTCGCGGCCATCGCGGAGAGCCTCGCGTGGTCGATCGCCGACCTGTCCGACCGCCTCCAAGCCGAGCGCAAGGCGCCCGGTGGCATCGGCCAGAAGGCACTGGACCGGGACATGGAGATCCACCGGCTGACCGCCCGGCTGCGCACCCTGCGCCGTTTCGGGTTGGACCTGTGCCTCGGGCGGATCGTCGCCGCGGACAATCCCGAGCCCGTCTACATCGGACGGCTTGGCCTCAGGGACAGTGCGGGCCGTCAGCTGCTGGTCGACTGGCGTTCCCCCGTGGCCGAGCCGTTCTTCGGAGCGACGCACGCCAACGCGATGGGCTTGGCAAGCCGCCGCAGATACCGCTGGACCCGCGGCCGGATCAGCGACTACTGGGACGAGGTGTTCACCCCGGACGGGCTGGAAGGGCACGCCGCGCTCGATGACCAGTCCGCCTTCATCGCCAGCCTGGGCAGCAGCCGGTCGGCCCGGATGCGAGATGTGCTCGGCACCATCCAGGCTGACCAGGACGCCATCATCCGCGCGGGATCCCGCGGTGCCCTCGTCGTCGACGGCGGTCCGGGTACCGGGAAGACCGTCGTCGCGCTGCACCGTACCGCCTACCTCCTCTACTCCGACCCTCGCCTCGGTCACCACCGGGGCGGCGTGCTGTTCGTCGGGCCGCACCAGCCGTACCTGGCCTACGTCGCCGACGTCCTGCCCAGCCTCGGTGAGGAGGGCGTGCAGACCTGCACCCTGCGGGACCTTGTCGCCGAGGGGGCCGCGGCAACGATCGAGGCCGACCCGGATGTGGCCCGCCTGAAGTCCTCCGCGGCCATGGTGGAGGCGATCGAGCCGGCCGTCAGGTTCTACGAGAATCCGCCCACCAAGGGGATGACGGTCGAGACCCCCTGGTCCGACATCCGGCTCGGCGCCGACGACTGGGCCGAGGCGTTCGGCGCACCAGACCCCGGCACTCCGCACAACGAGGCGCGCGAGCAGATCCTGGACGAACTGATCGCAATCCTGATGGACAAGCATGACGGCGACGCCCCCGCCGGCCTGCTCCGGAGGTCACTGCAGCGGAACAGGGGACTGCTGGAGACCCTCAACCGCGCGTGGCCGGTGATCGATGCGGCTGACCTGGTCTCAGACCTCTGGTCGGTACCCGCCTACCTGCGCATGTGCGCTCCGTGGCTCAGCCCCGGCGACGCCGCGAAGCTGCAGCGCGGCGACGCCCAGGCCTGGACGGTGTCCGACCTGCCGCTCCTGGACGCGGCGCGGCATCGGCTCGGGGACCCGGGAACGTACCGGCGTAAGCGCCGGCGCGACGACGCCGTCGCCGCCGAACGCGAGCGCATGGCCCAGGTCGTGGACAACCTCATCGAGGCTGCCGACGACGAGTACGGCTTCGGCCTGGTAACGATGCTGCGCGGCGAGGACTTCGCCGACGCCCTGATCGACCAGGCCGCACTGCCGGCCACCGACCCGGACCTGCTCACCGGCCCGTTCGCGCACGTCGTCGTGGACGAGGCCCAGGAACTGACCGACGCGGAGTGGCAGATGCTGCTGTTGCGCTGCCCGTCCCGGAGCTTCACCATCGTCGGGGACCGTGCCCAGGCCAGGCACGGGTTCACCGAGTCGTGGCAGGAACGGCTCAAGCGGATCGGGCTCG
>Ga0207665_10002004_pt1 | contig 13734 bp, 16 predicted proteins | sample LARL112metaG_FD_184351 | JGI IMG/M metagenome (GOLD analysis project Ga0207665, IMG submission 184351) | Corn, switchgrass and miscanthus rhizosphere microbial communities from Kellogg Biological Station, Michigan, USA - LAR L11-2 metaG... | ecosystem: Host-associated > Plants > Roots >...
TGGTGTATCAGTCGTCGTGCCAACGGCGCTGCTGATTAGCCACGTCTGGATGGGATAACCGCTGAAAGCATCTAAGCGGGAAGCCCACCTCGAGATGAGAGCTCCCATCCCCTCGAGGGAGTAAGGGCGGTCGGAGACTACGACCTTGATAGGCGGGACGTGTAATCGCAGCAATGCGTTCAGCGGACCCGTACTAATTGCCCGAGGTCTTGATTTGAACGCCGGTCGAGTCGCTATGGAGTTTTGAAGGCCTGCACGGACTCGTGCGCCTTTGACAGTTCGGCGGTCATACCGGTAGGGAGACACCTCTTCCCATTCCGAACAGAGAAGTTAAGCCTGCCAGGGCCGATGGTACTCGGAGGGCAACCTCCCGGGAGAGTAGGTCGCCGCCGATTTATTTGAACGAAAGGGAGCCGCGGAAGCGGCTCTTTTTCGTGGACCTACGCCACCGCCTCGTCGTGCGTTCTCCCCCGCCAGGCGGAATCGAGCTCGCGCAGCCGGCGCACCCGCTCCGCGACCGGCGGGTGGGTGACGAACAGCGCGCCCAGCCCGCGCTCCGCGAACGGATTGATCGTGAACAGCGGCTCGGTGGCGGGGCTTCCCTCGAACTCGATCAGCTCGGCGGCCTGCTCCATGCGCGTCAGGGCGTCGGCAAGGCCGTGTGGAGAACCGCAGAGCTTTGCGGCAAGCCGATCCGCCGCAAACTCGCGCTTCGGCGACACGAGCAGGTGGACGCATGCCGCAGCAACGGGGCCGAGCACGAACAGCAGGGCCCGTTCGAGGAAACCGCCGATCCGGCTCGTCTCGAGCAGCACGGCCGCAGCCACCGAGGCTGCGGTCTGCACCTGGACGTCATGAAGCCGGACGTGGGCGATCTCGTGCGCCATCACCCCCTCGAGCTCGGCCGGCGTGCACGCGGCGACGCAGCCCGTGCTCACCGCCAGAGCCGAGCTGCGGATGCCGCGCCCGGTCGCAGCGGCGATCGGCAGGCCGTCCGGGATCAGATAGAGCCGCGGCTTGACGATCCCGGCGTGGGCGGCCAGCCGCTCGGCCGTCGAATGCAGTAGCGGCGCTTCGCCGAGCGGAAGCTCACGCGCTCCGAGCATGCCGAGCACGACGCGGTCGAAGGTCCAGTACGCGCCGGCCGCGAGCAGAAGCGCGCAGAAGACGAAGATCGAAGCGAGACGCGCACCACCCAGCGCCCAGCCGATCAGGCCGAACAGTGCCGCGAGCGCGAGCACGAGCAGCCAGGACTTGGCGATGTTGCGGGCCGCGACGAACATGTCCGCGGCGCCTCAGCGATCTTCGCCGCCGTCGTCCTGCCCGTCGTCTTCGAGCAGGCCGCGAGGGGGCCAGTCCTCGTTCTGCGGAGCGTCGCAGCGGCTCGAGCAGTGAAGCGACGCAATGTTCTGAAGGGGGACGAGGATGTGGCCGTTCAGCTCGATGTGCGCGACCTCGTCGACGTAGCAGTACGCGGTCAGCACGCCTTCCTGGTACTCGCCGCCGAACAGCGCGACCTCGACCTGCTCGCCCTTGTACTTGCTCGTGTAGTCCTCCACCGCTCCGAGCGTAGCCAACTCCGCATAACCAAGCGGTCGTCCCTGCCGTAGAGGCCGCCGGATCGCGTGCTGGTGTGGTCCCGGTGTGGTCTCGTGATCGGAGCCGTTACGGACGTTTGGGTACGGATTGGGTACAGCCAAGAGTCGATACGCCCTCAACTTAGAGCAGTAACGAGGCCCTCTGAACCCGGCGGAGCGGAGGACTTTGTCTCCTCCGCTCCGCGTCCTTTCGGCTAGGGCTGGGCGTAGTACGCGACGATGTCCCAGGTGACGGTTCCATCGCCGTTATCCGTCACCGTGATGTGCCCCGAGGTAGCCAGGTTGCAGGTGGCATCGTTGAAAATCGCACCGTCGACGTCACTGCACCAACCACCGACCTCTGGACTGTTGACGTCCCATGTCCCAGCCGGGAACGGGTTGAACTCCGCAAGGTCTGCAAGCACGCAGGTCTCAACGTCCTTGATGAACGTCTTCCCCCCGGTTGTGTGCGTGATGCGGTTGCCGTTGCACGTTGCGATCCCACCGGGGTAGGTGACCGAGAAGTGCATGACAGTTGCTCCGCTCGCCTGAGCGGACGCCGACGCCGCTAGCCCGACCACACAAGCAAGGGCCAGCACAACGAGTAGCCGCAGTCTCACGTTGCCTCCCCTCTCTCGAGGACCCGATAAGGAGTCGGTCTACGTTTGCCCGACGATGATTGCGCTTCTTCGTGCTACATGCGTCAATCAGGCGTAGCAGCCCGACGAACGGCGACTCATCGTCCTCGTCGAACGGGACAACGTCTCTTAGCGTTCTTCGTCAGCGATGATCTCTCGGATCCTCTCGCGTAGGTCTTCCGGAAGCGATGCGAAGTCGTTTGTGTGCTGCAAATGACGGAGGCGGTTCACGACGCGCGGACGGCCGAGAGTTCCCGCATCCAGGAGTGCAATGAGCATCCCGACGCCTTCGGCAAAAAACAGCCGGTCCGGTGTCTCCCCTTGTTCATGGTCGTTCACGAACGCCGCAGATCGATCTTTTGACGATCCCGGCTTACCCGGACGCGCGGAGAGTTACGCAGCCTCGACCTGTAGCAGCCCGACGAACGACGACTCGTCTTCCTCGTCGAACGGGACGGGTCTCGGGAAAGGGGGGACCTGAGACCCGCCCCAGTCGAGGATACGCCGCTGCTAGCCCAGAGCTATGGGCCTCGCGAGCCTCCTTGCCGGAGGCCCCCTTTGCGCGAGGCCCACGCCTCTTATCGGCAAGGGCCGCGCACAGCACCAGCGAGCGAAATGGCCCGAGCCCGCTGTCGTCGTCACCGTTTCCGAGTGGCGCGACTTGCCGCACTACCATCCGCACGATCTCCGGCACCGCAGGATCACCGTATGGCACCAGTCCGGCGTCGTCGCTCGCGAGCTGGCGGAGCGGGCGGGGCACGCTCGGGCGAGCATCACGCTCGACGTCTACTCGCACGTTATGCCGCTGAGCGAGGCAGCGGCCGAGACGCTTGCCGCGCTCGCGCGAGAGATGGGCTAAGGACGCCAGCCATGGGAGGGCGTCTATCCGCCCTCCCCATGAGTCCATGGCTACGGCGAAAGGGCGGCGCAGACGTCGAGTAGCACCCTCCCGTGTACGAGTACAGCCGGAAAGCTCGAGTCATCCTCCGTTCCAGCTACAGAGGCAATTGTCAGCCGGCCGTCGGGGAGCTGGATCGGACCAACGGTAATCCCCTGCCCGAAGAATTCGTGGCCGCTGGTCGCGATAAGGGGACCGGAGGCGTTTACCGTGACCGACTTCCCATTAGCCGAGAACGTCGCTGTCAGCGGTCCGGTCACCAAGAGGTTGCCGTTGCTGAACAGCCTCAGCGTCTCACCGGCCGAGAGGTCGACGTTGGTGTCGAAGCCGCAGGTCGGATCGATAAAGCTAGTACTCGGCTGAGGAATGAAGGTAGGGGGGCTTGCATGTGCCGTTGGTACGGCTAGTGCCGCCGCCAGAACCGTCAGCAGGAGTAAGGAGCGTCGCATCCACTTCTCCTTTCCTCGTACGGCCCAACATGCCACCGCCTATGAGCGACCCAAGGGCCATGTAGATGTGAACAGCATCCTCCTGCGCATGGGAACCCGATGCAAGCCCTAATGAGAGGAAGTTCGCTTGGTGTTCGCGGCGCAACAGCGGCGTCGCGCTGTAGCGGTGTGGTCTCGGTGTGGTCTAGGCGGTCGCTATGAGCCGTAAGGCCGCACGGCTGGGCGAACCTTGCACTTGCTCGTGTAGTCCTCCACCGAGCCGAGCGTAGCCGTTCTAGGACGGTGGGCCAGGCAGGCTGAGGATCTGGATGGCCGCAAAGATGAGGAGAGCCGCTCCCAGGGTCACGAGGCCGTAGCGGACGCTTCGAAGTGGGAAATGGCTGCTGATCCCGACGAGGAAGAGGACGCTGGCCAGGATGACGGTGACACGGATGTACTTGTCGCTGGTGCTCGCGGCATGTTCGCCCGACGCGTAGTACGCATCCGCCGTCCGGTCGAGTCGCCGCGAGAGCGCCGCTCCGGTCGGCTTGTACTGCGGCATGTATTGCGGCCCCTTCGGCGCATTGGGGTTCGTGAACGGCTTGGTCGCGAGCCAGGCGCGGAACGCGACGTCGTACTGGTCCCTGAAGCGCCTCTCGGCAACCTCCTGTCCGCGCTTGTTACCGGAGAGATAGGCGGCGAACCAGGCGTTGAAGTTCGCTGCGTCCTGCGACCGGAGCGTCAGCGATTGCTGGAACGCGCGGTTCGCCTTAGCTCGGATCGTGGCCCCCTTCGCCAGATCGAGCGACGAGTGCGTGCTCCACTTCGCCGCCGAATAGCCGGACCAGGCCGCGACGATGGTCACGATCGAGAGCAGCACCGCCTCGCCGATCGAGATCAGCTCGTCGCGGCGAGTGTGGGCGCGGCCGTGGTGGGCGGCGTGCTCGCCGATCTCCTTGCCGACCTCGGTCGGCGAAAGCCCTTCTGGCACTCGAGCATCCTCCGTCCCACTGCGGGCTGGTGCCTCATCCCGAGCGGATGACCGGGCGGAAATCGCCGTTCTCGAACACGCAGAGCCAGCGGCCGCAGTTCTCGACGACGGGCAGCGCCATTCCGAGCGCAACCGTCTGCACGCGGCGCATCGAGCCGCCGTGGGTGACGACGAGCACGCGCCCGCCGGAATGGCGTTCCGCGATGCGCCTCAGCGCCCCCAGCATCCGCTCCTGGTGTGCCTCCGTCGACTCGCCCACGAACTCGACCCGGTCGCGCTCGACGCCGGTCAGACCCTCCCAGGTTCCCCAGTCCTTCTCGCGCAGGCCCGGGTCGGTGACCACGCCCAGCCCGAGCCGCACGCCGACGATCTCCGCCGTCTCGCGCGCCCGGGAGAGATCGCTCGCGTAGATCGCGTCGAGCTTTTCCTCCGCCAGCTCCTCGGCGAGCTGCCGAGCCTGCCTTCGGCCGAAGTCGCTGAGGGGGCGGTCGGTGTGCCCCTGGAGACGCCCGTCGGCGTTCCAGTCGGTCTCGCCGTGGCGAACGAGTAGCAAAGCCGTCACGACTGACTACGCTAGCCAGCCATGGATCTCGGGCTCGCGGACAGCGTCTGCCTCGTCACCGGCTCCACCGGGGGGATCGGTCTCGAGACGGCCAAGCTCCTCCGCGCCGAGGGCGCCTCGGTGGTCACCACGGGCCGCAGCGGCGGCGACGTTCGCGCGGATCTCTCGCAGCCCGGCGAGCCCGAGCGGGTCGTGGCGGAGACGATCGAGCGGCACGGCCGGCTCGACGTGCTCGTGAACAACGTCGGCTACAGCGAGATCCGCAAGCTCGAGGACGTGACCGACGAGGTCTGGCAGGAGTCCTTCGACCTCAACCTCATGAGCGCGGTGCGGGCGACGCGCGCGGCGGTGCCGGGGATGCGCGAGCGCGGCTCGGGGACGATCGTCAACGTCTCCTCGACCGCGGCGAAGCGCCCGTCGACCGGCATGCCTGACTACTCCGTCATGAAGGCGGCGCTCCTGTCCTTCTCGCGGCTCGTCGCCGACCTGTACGCGAAGGACGGGATCCGTTGCAACGCCGTCACGCCTGGGCCAACCGCGACGCAGGCGTGGCTCGGGGAGGGAGGCCTCGCCGACCAGCAGGGAGAGCGCGACGAGGTGCTCGCCAAGGTTGCCGCGGGCCGCCCGCTCGGCCGCCTCGCCGAGCCCGAGGAGATCGCCGCAGTCGTCGTATTCCTCTGTTCGCCGCGCGCGAGCTACGTCACCGGCGCCGCGTGGAGTGCCGACGGCGGCACTGTCCCGATCATCCTCTAGTCGGGATCCGGCAACCGGGCTACGCTGGCCTGACGATGCCCGAGATCGCCGGACAGGTCGCCGACGGCTTCGCGGACGCGGTTCGCGAGCACGAGGAGCAGTGGCTATCGCCGCTGGCCGTGCGCTCGTACGAGACGCGCGGCCGTGAGGCGCCGGAGGAGGAGTGCCGGCTGCGCACGCCGTTCCAGCGCGACCGTGACCGCATCGTTCACTCGAAGGCATTCCGCCGGCTGCGCCACAAGACGCAGGTTTTCGTCGATCCCGAAGGCGACCACTTCCGCACGCGCCTCACACACACGCTCGAGGCCGCCGGCATCGCGCGCGGCGTCGCCCGGGCACTACGGCTCAACGAGGACCTGACCGAGGCGATCGCCGTCGGACACGACGTCGGCCATCCGCCGTTCGGCCACGCCGGAGAGCAGGCACTCGACGAGCTGCTGCGCGAGCGCGGCGGCGACGGGTTTCGCCACAACGAGCACTCGCTCCGCGTCGTCGAGCGGCTCGAGCGCGACGGACGCGGCCTCAACCTGACGTGGGAGGTGCGCGACGGCATCCTTACGCACACCGGCCCGCAGGAGCCGGAGACGCTCGAGGGTCGCATCGTGCGCCTCGTCGACCGCTTCGCGTACATCAACCACGACATCGACGATGCGCTACGCGCCGGGTATCTCGAGCTCGGCGACCTGCCGACGGGGCCGATCGAGCTGCTCGGAGACACGGGCTCGCGTCGTACCGACACGCTCGTCCACGACGTCGTCGAGGGCTCCGCGCGGGCCGGTGACATCGTCCAGAGCGAAGAGGTCGGCGAGGCAATGCTCGCGCTGCGGTCGTTCATGTTCGAGCGCGTGTACCTCTTGCAGGATCACGATCCGGCGCGCCTGGCCGTGCGGCGCATCTTCGAGCAGCTCGTCGACGAGCGCGGGATGGACGTCGAGGACGCCACCGACTACCTCGCAGGCATGACCGACCGGTTCGCGCTCGCGTACGCGGCAGAGTTGGACTAGAGCGTGGCCCGGATCAAGGACGAGTCGGTCGAGCGCGTCAAGGCGACGATGGAGATCCTCCCGGTCGTCGAGGACGTCGTCCGTCTGCGCAAGGCCGGCAGCACGTACAAGGGCCTCTGTCCTTTCCACCAGGAGCGCACGCCCAGCTTCACCGTCTCGCCGGGGCGCGGCACCTTCAAGTGCTTCGGGTGCGGCGAGGGCGGCGACGCGATCACGTTTGTCAAGAACACGGAGAACGTCGACTTCGTCGGCGCGATCGAGCTGCTCGCACGGCGTTTCGGCGTCGACCTCGAGTACGAGGAGGCGTCGCCCGAGCAGGAGCAGAAGCGGCAGCGCGACGAGCGGCTAAAGGCCTTGCTCGAGCGGGCGGCAGAGTTCTACGCGCGGGTGCTCTGGGATTCGGACGCGGGCACGCCGGCGCGCGAGTACCTCGACTCCCGAGGGCTCGCGCAGGAAGTCTGCCGCGAGTTCCGGCTCGGCTATGCGCCGGGCGGCGCCCGGCTCGCATCGCGCGCGCTCCACGAGGGCTTCACGCCTGAGGACCTGCAGGCCGTCGGGCTCGCCAACAGCCGCGGCAACGACTACTTCCAGCGGCGCATCGTCTTCCCGCTTGCCGACGCGCGCGGCCGCGTGCGCGGCTTCCAGGCGCGGAAGCTCTACGACGACGATCCGCTCCAGGCGAAGTACGTCAACACGCGGGAGGGCGAGCTGTTCCGCAAGGGCGACCTCCTCTACGGCCTGGACACGGCACGGCAGGCGATCGCGCGCGAGGACAGGGCGGTCGTCGTCGAGGGGAACACGGACGTCCTCGCGCTGCGCCAGGCGGGCTTCGCGCCGGTGGTTGCGTCGATGGGCACGGCGCTCACCGAGGCGCAGCTGCGCGAGCTCACCCGGCTGACGAAGCGGCTCTTCCTCTGCTTCGACGCCGACGCGGCCGGCCAGGACGCGACGCTGCGTGGGATGGAGCTCGCGGTTCGCGAGGGGTTCACGGTGCGGGTCGTGGCGCTTCCGCCGGGAACCGATCCCGCGGACGATCCCGACGCCTTCCGGGAGCGGCTCGCATCGCCCGTCAGCTACCCGGTGCATCGCGTACGGCTCGAGCACGCGCGCGCGAGTGACCGCGAGAGCGCCTTCACCACGATCCGCAGCTTTCTCACGTCGCTCCCCGACTCGCCCGAGCGGCTGGACGCGATCCGGCTCGCGGCCGATCTCCTCGACCTGCCGCCCGAGACGCAGGCCCGCCTCGTGCCCTCGCGGGGCAGTGCGAGCACCGCGGACCTCGTGTCGCCGAGGCTCCTGGACGCTGGCACGCGGCTCGAGCGCAGCGCTCTCGCGGGCGTGGCGGCGCACGAGTCGTTGCTGCCGGAGCTGGAGCTGCTCGGCCCGGAGCACTTCGACGACGAGCTGCACCGACGGGCACGGGCGTACCTGCTCGGACAGGATCAGGCCGACGACGAGCTGACGGCGCTGCTCGCCGAGCTGTACGCGCTGCGGGACGAGGACGAGATCACCCTCGAGACGGCGAGCCAGCTCCTCCTCCGCCTGCGCGAGCGCGCGGTTGAGCGCGAGCTCGCGGGGGCCGACGCGGAGCGGCTGGTCGAGCTCCAGCAGCGGCTCTCGGCACTCCGGGAGGAGATCAGAGCCTTCGCCTGACGGCGGGCTACAATGCCGCCGCCGATTCCCCGGTAGCTCAATTGGCAGAGCATCCGGCTGTTAACCGGAGGGTTGTTGGTTCGAGTCCAACCCGGGGAGCTCACGACCGCGCCGAGGTCTGAAAGACTCGAGTGATGAGCCAGCTGGGCGAGATGCGGAAGCACGCTGGAGGGCTCTACCGAAAAGCGCTCCGTCGAGGAGCGAGACCGGTCGAGAAGCTCGAGGCCGAAGCCGAGCACCTGCACGACATCGAGCAGCGCGGCGAGTCGGGCGCGACTCCGTTCATTGCGATCGGCGGTCTGATCCTGTTTCTGCTGCCGATCTTCCTCGTCATGCTCGGTCTCGCGTTCGCGGCCTACTACCTGGCCGCGTAGGCCGCTAGTCTCCGCCCTCGTGCCGGATCTGCGGTCTCGCTTCGACGATCTTCTGCGGCGTCTCGGCGCAATCTCCGACCTCGCGCGCGCCTCTTCGCTCCTGAGCTGGGACGAGGAGACGAAGATGCCGCCGCTCGGCGCGGCCGCACGGGCGGAGCAGAGGGCGACGCTCGCGCGGATAGCCCACGAGCTCGGCACGGCGCCGGAGCTCGGCGCGCTCCTCGAGGAGCTGCGGGAGCTCGAGGAGGACAGCGATCCGGAGTCGTTCGAGGCGAGCGTCATCAGGGTCACGCGCCGCGACTACGAGAAGGCGCGCCGCGTCCCGAGCGAGCTGGAGGCAGAGATGACGCGCGCCGGGTCGCTCGGCTACCGGGCGTGGCTCGAGGCTCGCGAGGCCCTCGACTTCGCGCCCCTGCTCCCGCACCTCGAGCGGCGGCTCGCCCTCATCCACGAGTACGTCGCATGCCACGAGCCCTACGACGACGCCTACGACGTCCTGCTCGACGACCACGAGCCCGGCATGCGGACCGCCGACGTCGAGGCGGTCTTCGCACGGCTCAAGGACGAGCTCGTGCCACTCGTCGCGGGCATCCGCGAGCCCGTCGACGACTCGTGCCTCCACGGCGACTTCGCACCGGGTCCGCAGCGGGACTTCTCCCTCGAGGTGCTCACGCGGTGGGGGATGGACGACCAGGCATGGCGACTCGACGACACCGTCCATCCGTTCGCAACCGCCATCTCGCACGGGGACATCCGGATCACGGCACGCTTCCCGCGCGAGAACCTGAGCGGGATCCTCTCGTGCCTGCACGAGTTCGGGCACGGCCTCTACGAGCGCCAGGTCGACGAGCGGTACGAGCGCACGCCGCTGCAGCGAGGCGCCTCGTCCTCCTTCCACGAGTCGCAGAGCCGGCTCTGGGAGAACATCGTGGGCCGCCGGCTCTCGACGTGGCGCTTCTTCTATCCGCGACTCCGGGAGAGATTCCCGGAGCAGTTCGGGGAGGTGCCGCTCGAGGACTTCCATCGCGCGATCAACCGCGTCGCGCCGAGCCTGATCCGCGTGGACGCCGACGAGGTCACCTATCCGTTGCACATCGTCCTCCGCTTCGAGCTCGAGCGGGAGATGCTCGCGGGGGAGGTCGCTCCCGCCGACCTGCCGGAGGCGTTCGACGCGAAGCTCCGCAACTACCTGGGCATCGAGCCGTCCGGGGTCCTCGACGGCGTGCTCCAGGACGTCCACTGGGCAGACTCGAACTTCGGCTACTTCCCCACGTACGCGCTCGGGAGCGTGATCGGCGTCCAGCTCTGGGAGCGTGCGGAGGACGAGCTTGGCGATCTCGACGCCGAGTTCGAGCGCGGCGAGTTCGGCTCTCTCCGCGAGTGGCTGCGCGAGCGGGTACACCGCTGGGGGCGTGCGTTCGAGCCGCCGGAGCTGCTCGCGCGCGTCGTCGGCGGGCCGCTAGCCCCGGAGCCCTATCTCGCGTACCTGCGTGCGAAGGTCGAGGCGCTCGAGCGTTAGCTGTTGCGGCGCTCGCGGTCGTCGATCGTGGGCAGGTTGGCGAGGTCTCGCTCGACGCTCGCCGCGAACTCGTCGGCCTCGTCGTCGCGCTGGACGAGGCGGAGGCTTGCCTTGCGCCGGGCGCGTTCCCGGCGGCGTCGCGAGTCAGCCCCGAATCGCTCTCCCAGCCGGGGCCATTCAGCGGCCGCGACGAGCACGACGGCGACCGCGAGCAAGGCGATGTACAGCCAGCCCACGTCGCGAGTCTACCGCAGCGCTACGGACTCGGAATCTAAGGATTCGGTTGCAAGGGCGAGCCTGAGTCTGCGCGGTGCTTGAGCCACTCGGTGCGTAGCTCGCGGGTTCGCTCTTCCAGCCCGTCGATCAGCCGGCGCGCCTCCTGGCGCTCCTGCGAGAGCGCCTCGACGCGGCGCACCTCGGCTGCGATCTCGGTGAGCGGGCTCGCCTGATCCGCGTTGAGCTTCGTGAGCCGTTCCTCGGAGGAGCGGAGCTGCGCGTCGGTGGCGCGCAGCCAACCCTCTGCCTCCTCGGCCAGCCCCCGGAGTTCGCTCTCGGACGCCACCTCGCCGCCGACGACCTCGCGCAGGCGGGTCGTCAGGGCGAGATCGAGCTGGTGGGAAACGCGGTTCACCGGGCGGACCGGAGACTGACAGATCTCGGCTAGCCGCGGCGCAGCGTCACGGTCGTGCGGAGGGTCCGCGTGTTCGGGAGGACGGGACCGACGTCCTCCATGTTCTTCGCCTCCTGGTAATCCGACGCTGTGACGACTACGTGCGCCTTGCCCGGCCGTAACTTCGCCGTCGGGATCGAGAGGACGCCGTTGCCGTACGCAAACTGTGTGAGGGCGCCGTTCATCCTGACGTGCAGCGAGAGCGGGTCGACGCCGGAGCCCGAGTCGCGTACGGTGAAGCGGATCGCATGGCCGACGAGCGCCGTGTGGGTGAGCCGCCTGATCGAGGGCGGCGAGGTGTCGCTGACCCAGAAGCGGAAGCTGAACGCTCCCGGCTTCCGGTGCGTCGGGGTGTCGAACACGAAGTCGTAGACGCCGGGGTCGGGCAGCACGGCCCCGACCACAGGCTCCGCCCGGCCGAACGCCTGGTACGGGTTGAGGTTCGCCGGGATCCCGGTGTAGCCAACGAGGCGGTTCTCGTCGTCGTCCGCGACGAGGCGGGGCGAGACGCGGACGCCTCGCGCGTGCCCCAGGATCACCGCGCCGAAGTTCGCGACCCTTCGCCGGAGCGTGAACTGGAAGACCTGCTCGGGTCCTCCGAGCCGCGTCGGCACGCCCGGCGCGAGCGCGCGCTCCGGATAGCGATACGTGGATACGCGAGACGGCTGCCCGGCCGTGTTCCCGCGATAGACCCCGGGTCGGCGAAGCGTCCGCCGGCGGTCGAGCCCGAGCCGTGGCACATCGACGTGGAACCAGAACGCCACCCGCCGGACCGCGCTGCCACGCGTGAGGACGACGAAACCCGTCGCGTCTCCCGCTTTCGCCTTCCGGGACACGGTGAGGCGAACGGAGAGGGTTTGGCCCGCCACGAGCGTCGACGCGAGCGGCGTCAGCGCTGCACCCTTCGGCATCGACTCCGCGTCGACCGACACGCTCCACGGCGCGCTGCCGCCACCGGCGTCGGTCGTCGTGAGGCGCAGCGTGCGGAAGAAGCCGCGGCGGACGAGGCCCCAGCCGAGCGACGTGGGATCGGTGAAGAGAAGCGGTTGGTCCGCGCGGGCGAGATCGACGCGGCCGCCGCCCGCGCGAAGCGTCGAGACCCGGCCGGAGCGACCCGCCGGATGCACCGGATCGCCGGTCGAGGCAAGCGCAGACTTGACCTGTACCACCGTCCAGGTCGGATGGCGTTGGAGGAGAAGCGCCGCGCCGCCAGAGACATGCGGCGTGGCCATGCTCGTCCCGTCCCACGCCTCCCAACCGTTCGGCGGGATCGAGGAGAGAACGTCGACGCCGGGGGCGGTCACGTCCGGCTTCAGCAGCAGCGAGATCGGGGTCGGGCCGGAGGATGAGAACGAGGCGACGACGTCGGGTCGCGTTCTGTTGTCGCCCAGCGTCGACGCTCCGACCGTGATCGCCGCAGGAGCGTTGGCCGGAGAGCCGACCGAGCCGAAGCCGGCGACGTCGAAGTCGTTCTCGGCGGCGACCACCGGCACCACTCCGGCCGCAGCCGCGTTGTCGAGCGCGCGCACGACGATGTCGCGGCTCGGCTCGACCTCCGGCTCGCCGATGGAGAGGTTGATCACGTTCATCCCGTCTGCCACCGCCTGGTCGATCGCCTTCGCGATCTCGGGCGAGTTGCCGTCGAGACCGAATCCGCTCGTCGGGACGGTCAGCGCCTTGTAGTTGCCGAGGTACGCGTTGGGCGCGACGCCGGAGACGATGGCGCCGCCCTCGTCCGTCTGCGTGTCGACATCGCCCGCAGCGATGCCGGCGACGTGCGTGGCGTGGTCGGAGTACACCGGGTCGAAGGGCTTCGCCGCGTTCTTCCAGTGGGTCGACGGAGACGGGTAGGCGCGGGCGACGATGACCTTCGGCGTCGTGTAGGCGGTGTTCCCCTTCGGGAAGCCGGCGGGATAGGAGTACCCCGACGGGTTGAAGTACGGATGTGCCTGGTCGATTCCGTCGTCGATGATCCCGATCTTCATCCCCTGGCCCGCGGTGGCGCGGCTCGACCCCCACAGGTTTGTCGCGCCGATCAGCGTCGGCGCCCGGTTCACTTCGGCAGCCGATGCGGAGGCTCCGCTCGAGTCGCGCAGCGAGTGGTAGGTGATGCTCGGCCATACGGTCGCGCCGGGCACGGCGCGGAGGCGGGGCAGGTCGGAGGCGGGGAGGACGACCGAGACGCCGTCGAGCGCGACGCTGTAGTGCCAGTGGACGCGCGCGGCCGGAACGCTGACGGCGAGTCGCGCACGGAGCGTCCGCTGTCCGGCGGCCAGTGTGCGGAGATAGGAAACGGAAGCGGGCGCGCGGACGTCAACGAAACGGCTTTGGTGCGCGCGGGCCGCGAGCAGCCGGGTGCGCCCGACCTCGACCGCGAGCGAAGGCCGAGGCAGCGTGACGACGACCTCGACGAGCTTGCCCGCATCCGGCCGCGACGACGCGGCGGAGCTGCCGCCGGCGAGAGTCGCAAGGGCGGCGGAGACGGCGATTGCGAGTGGAAAGAGCGAGCGGCGCAGAGCGGCATGGTACGTGTGCGTGAGGTCTATCCGGCTGACGCGACCGGGCTACACTGACGCTCCGCGCGGATGTGGCGGAATTGGTAGACGCGCACGGTTCAGGTCCGTGTGGGCTTCGGCTCGTGGAGGTTCAAGTCCTCTCATCCGCATA
>Ga0207665_10002007_pt1 | contig 13718 bp, 16 predicted proteins | sample LARL112metaG_FD_184351 | JGI IMG/M metagenome (GOLD analysis project Ga0207665, IMG submission 184351) | Corn, switchgrass and miscanthus rhizosphere microbial communities from Kellogg Biological Station, Michigan, USA - LAR L11-2 metaG... | ecosystem: Host-associated > Plants > Roots >...
GTTCGCCGCCGCCGGCACCCGGCTCGGCTACCTGGCGGCCGATCCCGCGGTGATCGACGCGCTGCTGCTGGTCCGGCTGCCGTACCACCTGTCCACGGTGACCCAGGCGGTCGCCCGCGCCGCGCTCGCCCACAAGGAAGAGCCGCTCGCGACCGTGGCGGCGCTCCGCAAGGGCCGCGACGAGCTGGTGGCATGGCTGCGCGGGAATGGCCTCACCGTGGCGGACAGCGACGCGAACTTCGCGCTGTTCGGCGTGTTCGGCGACAGGGACGCGGTGTGGCAGGGCCTGCTTGACCGCGGGGTGCTGATCAGGAACACCGGCCCGCGGGGCTGGCTGCGCGTCACGGTGGGAACGCCGGAAGAGACAGCCGCGTTCAAGGCGGCGCTGACGGAGGTGCTGGCACTGTGAGCCGCGTGGGACGCGTGACCCGCGAGACGAAAGAGACCGAGCTGCTCGTCGAACTCGACCTGGACGGGCCCGGCCCTGTCGAGGTGGAGACGGGGGTGCCGTTCTTCGACCACATGCTCGCCCAGCTGGGCAAGCACGCCTGCCTCGGGCTGACCGTCCGGGCCAAGGGCGACATCGAGATCGACGCGCACCACACGGTGGAGGACACGTCGATCGCGCTGGGCCAGGCGCTGCGCGAGGCGCTGGGCGACAAGTCAGGGATCTCGCGGTTCGGCGACGCGCTGGTCCCGCTCGACGAGACGCTGGTCCGCGCCGCCGTCGACCTGTCGGGGCGGCCGTACGTGGTCCATGAGGAGCCCGACGGCATGGCCCCGATGATCGGCGCCAGCTACGACACCACGCTGACCAGGCACATCTGGGAGTCGCTCGCGTTCTCCGCCGGGATCTGCCTGCACGTGCACGTGCTGTACGGCCGCAACCCGCACCACATCGTGGAGGCCCAGTTCAAGGCCGTCGCCCGCGCGCTCCGGGCGGCTGCCGCCTTCGACCCGAGGGCCGGCGGGGTTCCGTCCACGAAGGGCGTGCTTTAAATGCATTATCCGGAACGGGCCCGTGCCTGCGCCCAGGACCTGACATGACCCGCCGGGTCGTGGTGCTCGACTACGGGTCGGGGAACCTGCGGTCCGCCGAGCGGGCCCTGGCCCGGACCGGGGCGAACGTCACGGTGACCGCCGACCTGGATGCCGCCGCCGACTGCGACGGCCTGGTGGTGCCCGGCGTCGGCGCGTTCGCCGCCTGCATGACCGGCCTGCGCGGCATCGGCGGCGAGAAGGTGATCGCGAGCAGGCTGGAGCGGGCGCGCCCGGTCCTCGGCATCTGCGTCGGCATGCAGATCCTGTTCGCAGCGGGTGTCGAGCACGGGGTCCGGGCCGGCGGGTGCGGGATCTGGCCCGGCACCGTCGAGCGCCTGGACGCGCCGGTCCTGCCCCACATGGGCTGGAACACGGTGGCCGCGGCACCGGGTTCGGCGCTGTTCGCCGGGATTCCGGCAGGCACGCGCTTCTATTTCGTGCACTCCTACGCGCTGCGCATGTCCGACGCGGACCCGCTGCTGGAGGCGGGCGCGAAGATCACCGTGACCGAGCACGGCGAGCCGTTCGCCGCGGCCGTCGAGCAGGGCATCGTCGCCGCGACCCAGTTCCACCCGGAGAAGTCCGGCGACGCCGGCGCGGCCGTCCTACGCAACTGGCTGGAGAGCTTGTGAGCGCACTGATCCTGCTGCCCGCCGTCGAGGTGGCGGGCGGCCAGGCCGTACGGCTGGTGCAGGGCGCCGCCGGGTCCGAGACCTCCTACGGCGACCCGCTGGACGCCGCCCTCGCCTGGCAGTCCGCCGGCGCGGAGTGGATCCACCTCGTGGACCTGGACGCCGCCTTCGGCCGGGGCTCCAACGCCGAGCTGCTGGCGCGGGTTGCCGGCAAGGTGGACGTCAAGGTCGAGATGTCCGGCGGCATCCGCGACGAGGCCTCCCTTGACCGCGCGCTGGCGACCGGCTGCGTCCGGGTCAACATCGGCACCGCCGCCATGGAGAACCCTGAGTGGGTCCGGTCGGTGATCGGCCGCCACGGCGACCGGATCGCGATCGGCCTCGACGTGCGCGGCAGGACACTGGCGGCCCGCGGCTGGACGAAAGAGGGCGGCGACCTGTATGAGGCGCTCGACCGCCTCGACGCCGAGGGCTGCGCCCGCTACGTGATCACCGACGTGCTCAAGGACGGCATGCTCCGCGGCCCCAACCTGGACCTGTACCGCGACGTGTGCGGGCGCACGAAGGCGCCGGTCGTGGCCAGCGGGGGCGTGTCATCCCTAACGGACCTGCGCGCCCTCGCCAGCCTGGTCCCGATCGGCGTGGAAGGCGCGATCGTCGGCAAGGCCCTGTATGCCGGCGCGTTCACGCTGGCGGAGGCGCTCGCCGAGGTGTCGTCGTGACCGCGACGCGGCGGGTCTCGTCGGACGCGCCCTGGGAGCGGGCCGTCGGCTACAGCCGGGCGGTCGCGGCGGGCGACTTCATCTTCGTGACCGGGAGCACGTCCGTGCGGCACGGGGAGGTGGTGCACGAGGGCGACGCCAGGGAGCAGACGATCCAGGCGATCGCGAACATCGGCGCGGCGCTGGAGCGGCTCGGAGCCGGCCTGCCGGACGTGGTGCGGACCCGGATGTTCGTCACCGACATCTCCCGCTGGCCGGAAATCGGCGACGCCCACCGCGCGGCCTTCGGCGACGTCCTGCCGGCCACCAGCATGATCCAGGTGACGGCGCTGATCGACCCGCGGCTGCTCGTTGAGGTGGAGGCCGTGGCGTACAAGCCGGGCATCGGCGCCGCGGGCGCCGCGGGCCCCGACGCGCCCGCGGCCGACGCGCCAGGCGAGCGGCCGGCCGCCGCGCCCGGGCTTGGCTGGCCCTGATGGGCGTCGCGGTGCGGGTCATTCCCTGCCTGGACGTCGACGGCGGGCGGGTGGTCAAGGGCGTGCACTTCCGCGACCTGCGAGACGCCGGCGATCCGGTCGAGCTGGCCGCGCTGTACGACTCCGAGGGCGCCGACGAGCTGACGTTCCTCGACATCACCGCCTCGAGCGGCGGCAGGCAGACGATGTACGACGTGGTGCGGCGCACCGCCGAGCAGGTGTTCATCCCGCTCACCGTGGGCGGCGGCGTGCGGTCGTGTGCGGACGTGGACGCGCTGCTGCGCGCCGGCGCCGACAAGGTCTCGCTGAACACCGCCGCGATCGCCAGGCCCGCGCTGCTCGGCGAGGCGGCGCGGCAGTTCGGGTCGCAGTGCGTGGTGCTCTCGGTGGACGCCCGCCGGGTGCTGCCGGGGGCAGGATCGCCGCCGGCGCCGAGCGGCTTCGAGGTGACCACGCACGGCGGGCGGACACCGGCCGGCATCGACGCCGTGGACTGGGCCCGCCGCGCGGTCGACCTCGGCGCGGGGGAGATCCTGCTGAACTCGATGGACGCCGACGGCACCACGGCCGGGTTCGACCTCGAGCTGATCCGCCTGGTCCGCGCCGCCGTCACCGTCCCGGTGATCGCCAGCGGCGGCGCGGGCGCCCTGGAGCACTTCCCGCCCGCCGTCGACGCGGGTGCGGACGCGGTGCTGGCGGCCAGCGTCTTCCACTTCGGCACGCTGCGGATCGGCCAGGTAAAAGAAGTTTTGCGCGCGAGCGGGCACCCGGTTCGATGACTATCTTCCGAACCACCCGAACGGGCTATATTTCGCCCATTGATAGTCATCGATCACCGGGCCGGGCCGGTATTTGACGGCTCAACCGGGGGGTTCTGCGGCCCGGCGTGCGGCCAGTTGGCCGGGAGTGTAGCAAGGCAGACGGGGTTTATACCACTTTTTGGTCCTCTGCCGGATTCGGCTTAGTGTCCTCTGTTGTCAGGCGCTCCTAAGGCTGCCCGCATCTCGTGCCCCAGCGGTACCCCATGCAGGCAGCCTTCCTCGTGAGCGCGTGCTACTCGGGAAGGAGCCCTTTGGGCAGCCCAGCAAAACACGCACGTCCCGGCTTCACACGCCGGCTGCCGATCGCGGCCGCCCCTGCGCTGTTCGGAGTAGCGGCCGCGTTCGCTCTCGCCAACGCGCCCGCCGCCTCGGCGGCGCAGGCACCCGCGCACACCACGGCCAAGACGGCCACCGCGGCCGTGACCCGGCTGGACACGGTCATCCGCCCGGCGGCGAAGAAGACCGCCGCGCACCCGGCCAAGTACACCGTCAAGTCCGGTGACAGCCTCAGCGCCATCGCGAAGCGGGTTTACCACAACCCGGCGTACTGGCCGGTCCTCTACTGGGCCAACCACAGCCAGATCAAGTACGCGAACGTCATCGAGGTCGGCCAGAAGCTGACCGTCCCGGCCAAGCCGGCCAAGATTCCCGCCGCTCCGTCGGTGCTCGGGCCGGCCGCTCCAGCCCCGGTGCAGACCACGTCGGCCCCCGTGACCTACGCGGCGTCCGCGCCGGTCTACTCCGCGCCAAGCCAGGCCGCGACCACCTACACGGGCGGCGGCTCGTTCCAGTCGTGCGTCATCGCACGCGAGTCCGGCGGTAACAGCCAGGTCATGAACTCCAGCGGCCACTACGGCCTCTACCAGTTCAGCTCGGGGACCTGGGCCGCCTACGGCGGTAACCCCGGCGATTTCGGCAACGCGAGCGTGTCCGAGCAGAACCAGGTGTTCAACAACGCCATCGCGGCAGGCGGCCAGTCCAACTGGGCCCCGTACGACGGCTGCTGATTAACGCGCCGCGTCGCAATCCCTGAGTACTTCTTTTCCCAAGAGTGCAGACGGTGTCGTGACGCGTGCGCGCGGAATCGGGCCAGCGGCAAGCAGCCGCTGGCCCGCTTCCGCTTGTCAGCCTCGCCCCCAGCGCCCTGGCATATGGGGTGGGCGGACGTCTTCTCCATGACCACGAAACTTCGTGGCTGCCATAGCGACCAAAGGTCTTCGTGATCATGAAATCACTGCGTCAGAACAGCGTGTTTTCTGGTTCGATGCCGCGCATCGTGTCGTAGTTCAGGGTGACGCAGCGGATGCCGCGGTCGGCGGCGAGGACGCGGGCCTGCGGCTTGATCTCCTGGGCGGCGAAGATGCCGTGCACCGGGGCGAGCAGGGGATCCCTGTTGAGCAGGTCCAGATATCGCGTCAGCTGCTCGACGCCGTCGATTTCGCCCCGGCGCTTGATCTCGATGGCGACGTGCGCGCCGTCGGAGTCGCGGCACATGATGTCGACGGGGCCGATGGGAGTCGGGTACTCGCGGCGGATGAGCCGCCAGCCGTCGCCGAGGAGGTGCAGCTGCCCGGCGAGCAGTTCTTGCAGGTGCGCCTCCACGCCGTCCTTGACCAGGCCGGGATCCACGCCCAGATCCACCGACGTGTCGCTGACCGTCTCGTAGATCGTGATCGTCAGCGTCTCGCCCGCCTTGTTCGTGACGGTCCACTTGCCCGGCTCCTCGGACAGCCGGCAGGGCGGCGACATCCAGTTCAGCGGCTTGTAGGAGCCGCCGTCCGAATGCACGAGGACAGACCCGTCGGCCTTGACAATAAGCAGCCGAAGGGCTTCGGGAAGATGAGCGGTGAGCCTGCCGCCATAGTCGACGCTGCACCGGGCGATTACCAGCCGCACGGAACGTCACTGTAGTGGCAATCGGATGCCATCAGTACACAGATAGGCTTGATGTCCGTGAGTCCGCGCAAGACCCGGCGACCCCGGCCCTCCGCCCCGGCCGCGCCGCTGGGCCCCGAGCGGATCGAAGAGTGGCCGGACGGTGACTGGGTGATACGCCCGATCCCTGGTGCGGCAGCCGCGAAGGCGTACCGCTGCCCCGGCTGCGACCAGGAGATCTACCCTGGTACGGCGCATGTCGTGGTGTGGCCGAACCACGCCGGCGTCGCGTCGAGACGGCACTGGCACACCGTGTGCTGGCAGCGCCGGCTGCAACGCCGCCCCGGCTGACTGTGACCCCGGAGAGGAAACCGTGACTCAGATCAGGGCTGCGACGATCCTGCCCGCCAGGCGGACGCCGATCACCCTCACGACCGCGGACGGGCTGAACCTCGTCGGCGAGCTGGCGCTGCCGGCGGACCGCGACCCGGTCGCCACGCTCGTCTGCCTGCACCCGCTGCCGACGCACGGCGGGATGATGGACAGCCACATCATCCGCAAGGCGTCGTAACGGCTGCCCGCGCTGGCGGACCTGGCCGTGCTGCGGTTCAACACCAGGGGCACCGAGTCCGAGCGCGGCAAGAGCGAGGGCGAGTTCGGCGGCGGCGTGACGGAAAAGCACGACGTCGAGGCCGCCGTCGCCTACGCCGTGACCGCCGGACTGCCCCACATCTACCTGCTTGGCTGGTCATTCGGCACCGAGCTGACGCTGAAGTACGGCGCGCTGCCGCCGGTCGAGGGCGCGATCCTGCTGTCGCCGCCGCTGCACCGCACCACCGACGAGGACCTGGACACCTGGGCCGCGTCGGGTAAGCCGCTGATCGCTATGGTGCCAGAGCTAGACGATTACCTGCGCCCGGAAGAGGCGCGCCAGCGGTTCGCGCGGGTACCAAAGGCGACCGTGATCGGCGTCGACGGCGCCAAGCATCTGTGGGTGGGAGAGAACTACGTCCGCATTGTGCTCGACGAGATCGTGCGGACAGTCAACCCGGCGGCACTCCACGACGGCATGCTGCCTACCGACTGGGAGGGTACGCCGTGACGCTGGAGCGGTTCAGCCTGACACCGACCCGGGGCCTCTTTTCGACTTCGCATCACTTTCGGTCCTTTTAGCGTCCGATTTGCGAAGATTTTGCGACCAAAAGTGATGGCAAGTTGCGGGTTGCGATAAACCAGTGAGTTTGTGCTACGCGAGGGGAATCCCCGAAGCCGTTCGCGCCTGGAAACACGTGTGCCCCGGCCCGAAAGGGCCGGGGCACACACGCGGTTAGCCGATGAGCGTTACTCGGTCCACCAGTCTTCGTCGTTCTCCTTGCCTGCGGCCTTCTGGGCCGGCGCCGCGGCCGTCGGCGCTGCCGCGCCGTTGCCTTGCGGGCGTGGCGCCTGAGCGGCCGCCGTGCCGTTCCCGGCCGGCCGAGCGGCCGGAGCAGCCGCGGCAGCGGGCGCGGGCGCCGGGGCGGGCTTGGCCGCGGGCGCGCTTTCCGCGATGGCCGGCTTGGTCTGCGGCGCCCCGACGGACGGATCCATGTTCGGGATGTTCGGGACCGCGCCGAGCTGCCCGCCGAGCAGCTGGCGGACCTGTGCCAGGTGGCTGGCGATGTTGTCCTTCTGCCTGGTCAGCTCGTCGACCTCGCGCTGCGCGGTCAGCCGGCGGCGCTCGGCCTCTGTCCGGGTCTCGGTCATCAGCGACTCGGCCTGGGCCTTGGCCTGGGACACGATCTGGTCGGCGTTCTTCTTGGCGTTGCTGACCAGCTGACGCGCGTGCTGGTCGGCGTCCCGCCGGGTCTGGTCGGCCTGCGCGGACGCCTTGGCGGCCCGCTGCTCGGCGGTGGACGCGCGCTGCTCCGCCTCCGAGACCAGCTTCTGGGTCGCGTTCTGCGCGGCGCTGAGCCGCTCGGCCTCCTGGCGCTCGGCCTCCTCGCGGCGGGCCGCGAGCTGGATCTCGAACTCCGCCTCGGCCTGCGCCCGCTGCGCCTCGCTCTCCTCGAGGATCCGCTGCGCCTGCGACCGCATCTCGTCGGCCTGGCGCTTGGACGTGGTGAGGATCTCGTCGCGCTCCCGCTTGGCCGCCGCCTTGAGCTGGGCGACCTCGCGCTCGGTCGTGGTGCGCAGCTTGGCGATGTCCCGCTCGGTCGCGGCGCGCTTCTCGGCGACCTCGTGGTCGGCCGTCGCGCGCAGCTTGGCGACCTCCCGCTCGGTGGTCGAGGTCAGCTCGTCCGCCTCGCGCCGCGAGGCGGTCCTGATCGAGTCCGCCTCGCGCTCGGCCGCCCCGCGGACCTCGTCGGTCTCGCGCTTGGCGTTGGCCCGCAGCTCGGCGGCCTCGTTCTCGGCGGCCGCCCGCAGCTCCGCGCCGTCAACCTTCGCGGCGGCCTTGATCTCGTTGGCCTCCGACCTGGCCGCCTGCACGAGCTCGGTGGCCTGCTCCTCGGCGAGCCGGAGCAGTTGCTCGATGCGCGCGCCGAGCCCGGAGTAGGTGGGCCGTTCCTGCTCTTGGATCTGCCGGTGCGCGTCGTTCAGATCGCGCCGCGCGGCGACCGCGTCTTCCTGGTGCCGGCGAACCTCGGTGGCGAGCTGCCGGATGTGCTCGTCGACCTGGTGCGGATCGTACCCGCGCATAACCTTGGCGAAGTCGCGTGGGGGAGTCTCTTCAAAGAAGCTGGTCAGTTGAGCGTCAATGTCCGATTGCATGTGGCCTGATCCTGGATCCTGGTTAGACGGGGGGACAGCTCGCGGGGTCAGCGGCCGGGTCGTCGCCGACTGCCAGCGAAACCGCACCCCCAACCCTGCAAACCCGAGACCGTCTATCTACCCGGGAGGACTATGGCGCCGCATCGCGGACTTCGGCGAGTTTCTCGCCCAGTGACAGGCACATTACTCCGCCTTCACCGGGTCTGTGGGCGCTTCACGGTTCTCCGCGTACCCATTACCGGCGGTGGCTCAAGTCCATGCCTAAGAGGCAGTCTAAAGGCCCCGCCGACCGCCCGGAGCGGTGGCCCCTATCCCGGACATAATGTCTCACGCGCCGCACGAGGCTGCACGAGTTCCGTCAGCACGCCACCGAGGTCAGCCGGGTGCAGGAAGGCGATCGAGGCGCCCATCGAGCCATGCCTGGGCCGCTCGTCAATCAGCCGCACCCCGCGGCCGCCGAACGTCTCCAGCGCCGCGACCACGTCGGGCACCGCATAACCGACATGGTGAATTCCCCCACCACGGCGGGCCAGGAACCGGCCGACCGGGGTGTCGTCGCCGAGCGGCTCGAGCAGCTGCACGTATGACTCCTGGCCCGACGTGGCGAGCATCGCCTCGCGCACGCCCTGCTCGGCGTTGGTCTCCTGGCTCACCACGGTGAGCCCGAAGACGGACGTGTACCGCTCGATGGCCGCGTCAAGCGACCGGCAGGCGATGCCCACATGATCGATTCGCAGCAGCATATGGGTATCTTGGCAAATAGGCGCGGACGTACAACCCAGGAGGCCGGCGCGATGGGCGACCCAGTGATCATTGGCGGAGCGCGAACGGCGATCGGCCGGCTGCTCGGTTCGCTCACAGGGTTTTCCGCCGCCGAGCTCGGCGGCTTCGCCATCACGGGCGCGCTCGGCCGGTCGAAGGTGGATCCCGGACAGGTCGAGTACGTGATCATGGGCCACGTCCTGCAGGCCGGGACCGGCCAGATCACGTCGCGGCAGGCCGCGGTCAAGGCGGGGATCCCGATGACCACCCCGGCCACGACGGTGAACAAGGTCTGCCTGTCCGGCCTGGACGCCATCGCCCAGGCGGCGGACCTCATCAGGCTCGGCGAGTACGAGGTCGTCGTCGCGGGCGGCATGGAGTCCATGACCAACGCCCCGCACCTCCTGAAGAACTCGCGCAAGGGCTACAAGTACGGCCCGGTCGAGATGTTCGACTCGATGGCGCTGGACGGGCTGACCGACGCCTTCGACGGGCTGTCGATGGGCGAGTCCACCGAACGGCACAACAAAAAGCTCGGCATCACGCGCGAGGAGCAGGACGAGTTCGCCGCCCGCTCCCAGCAGCGCGCCGCGCGGGCTACGAAGGACGGCATCCTTGCCGAGGAGATCGTCCCGGTCGAGATAACAGCAAGAAGCGGCGGAGCCGCCTTCGACCAGGATGAGGGCATCCGCCCGGACACGACCGTCGAGTCGCTGGCCAGGCTGCGCCCCGCGTTCGGCGCGGACGGCACCATCACCGCCGGGTCCTCCTCGCAGATCTCCGACGGCGCCGCGGCACTCGTCCTGGCGTCTCGGGAGGCGGCGGACCGGCTCGGCGCCGACGTGCTCGCCGAGGTCGGCGCGTTCGGCACGGTGGCCGGCCCGGACAACGCGCTGCACTCGCAGCCCGCGAACGCGATCAAGAAGGCACTCAGGAAGGCCGGCCGCGACGTCAGCGACCTGGACCTGATCGAGATCAACGAGGCGTTCGCCGCGGTCGGCATCGAGTCCATGCGCGAACTCGGCGTCGGTCCCGACCGGGTCAACGTCAACGGCGGCGCGATCGCGCTCGGCCACCCGCTCGGCGCCTCTGGCGCGCGCATCGCGCTCACCCTCGCCTACGAGCTGCGCCGCCGCGGCGGCGGGCTCGGCGCCGCGGGCCTGTGCGGCGGCGGCGGCCAAGGCTCGGCCCTGCTGCTGCGGGTCCCGTGACAGCGCTGGACACAGACAGCCTCGCCGACCGGGTCAACGCCGGGGACGCGCGTGCCCTCGGCCGGGTGCTTTCGCTGGTGGAGGACGGGGACGAACGGGCCCGTTCGGTGATCAAAGACCTGAAGCCGCCAGCCGGCGCGCGCATCATCGGGCTGACCGGCGCGCCGGGCGCCGGCAAGTCCACCGTCACCGGCGCGCTGGTCAGGGCCTTCCGCGACCGCGACCTCAAGACGGCGGTGCTCGCGGTGGATCCCACCTCCCCGTTCTCCGGCGGCGCACTGCTTGGCGACCGGGTGCGGATGCAGGAGCACGCGACCGACCCAGGGGTGTTCATCAGGTCGATGGGCAGCCGCGGTCAGCTCGGCGGCCTCGCCGCCGCGACGCCGCAGGCGGTCCGGGTTCTCGACGCGGCCGGCTACCAGGTGATCTTCGTCGAGACCGTGGGCGTGGGCCAGGCCGAGGTGGAGGTCGCATCGGCCGCCGACACGACCGTCGTGCTCGTGGTGCCTGGCATGGGCGATTCGGTGCAGGCGGCGAAGGCCGGCGTGCTCGAGGTCGCCGACGTGCTCGTGGTCAACAAGGCGGACCGGCCGGACACTCAGGCGACGGTGCGCGACCTGCGCGCTATGGTGGCGCTCGCCACCGCCGACTGGAAACCGCCGATCGTGACCACGGTCGCCACGGCTGGCGAGGGGATCGACGAGCTGGTGAGGCAGCTCGACCGGCACTGGGCGTGGCTGGCGGACAGCGGCGAGCGGGACCGGCGGCGGCTGGCCCGGGCGCGGGACGAGGTGGCCGCGCTGGCGTTCGGCGCGGTCCGCGACAGGCTGCGGGTACCCGACGAGCTGGCGGCACGGGTCGCGGACGGCAGCTGCGCGCCGCACGAGGCGGCTGAAGAGGTATTGGCCAGCGTGCTGGGTGCGTAATGTGTGCCCTGTGCGGAAAGCGCTTGGCCTGCCCTTTGACCCCATCGACCGCGCCGCGCGGATCTGGGAGCACCGGTTCGGACCGTCGTCCGCGATGGCGGCGGTCACCTCCATCATGCGTGCCCAGCAGATCCTGCTGGGCGAACTCGACGCGATCCTCCGCCCGTACGGGCTGACCTTCGCCAGGTACGAGGCACTCGTCCTGCTGTCGTTCAGCCGCGCCGGGGCGCTGCCGCTGAGCGTGATGGGCGAGCGGCTCATGGTGCACCCGACATCCGTCACCAACACCATCGACCGGCTGGAGGCGCAGGGCATGGTGGTCCGGCGGCCGAACCCGGACGACGGCCGGGGCCGGCTCGCGGAGATCACCGAGCGCGGCAGGGACGCGGTCCGGGTGGCGACCCGCGACCTGATGACCGCCGAGTTCGGCATGGGCGAATACTCCGAGGCCGAGCGGGCCGACCTCTTCGCGCTGCTGCGCGGGCTCCGGCTGACGGCCGGAGACTTCCTCGAGGACTAGAGGACTAGAGGACTAGTTGCCCGGCGTGATCGGCGTGCGCGCCGCCCACGTCTGGCCGCCGTCGAAGGTCATCCAGATCTCATGCAGCGAGGCGTTGGCGGGCAGCGCCACGCCCTGGTCGTTCGTCGTCATGCCGACGTAGCTGAAGCCGCCGGCCGGCGCATTGGCGACGCTCGCCTGCTTCCACTGCGCGGCGCCCGCGGGCAGCACGTAGATCCCATTTCCTGCGGCCATCGTCAGCGTCCCGTCCGGGGCCGCGGCCAGCGAGGTGGCGCTCGCCTGATCGCCCACGGCCGACCAGGCGCTGGCTGGCTGGGCATCCCAGGTCGCGCCGCTGTCTGCGGACGTGTAAACCCGGACGCCGCTGGCCGCGTTGCAGGCGACGATCACGGTGGACGAGTTCGCGAGAGCGAGGAGCGCGCTGCCTGGCAGCCCGCTGGGGGCTGCGGGACCTGGCTGGCATTGCGCGGTCCCGGCCCGCTGCCAGGCGCCGCCGAGCGGGCCCGAGTACAGCGTGCCGTCGGGCCCGAGCAGGTAGCCGGTCGTCCCGGTGAGCGCGAGGACTCCCGAGGTCGCGGCGCCGCCGAGCGTCAGCCCGCTCGTCGCGCCGCCAACTGGTGTCCAGGTATCGCTGCTCGCGGTCGTGGTCATCAGCGTGTAGCTCGTGCAGTCGGCGGCGAAGGCCACCGATGCCGTGCCGGAGCACGTGGCCCACAGCGCGAACGCACGGTTCCCGGCGGTCTCCAGGTCGGTGACGCGGGCGCCGTGCGTGTCGACCTGGCTCCACGTCTTCCCCGCGTCGTGCGTTGCCCACAGCTCGGGGCCGAACGCCCAGCCGCTCGTCCCGTCGAGGAACCTGATCCCGCTCACGCCCTGCGCGCCGCTCGGGCCCGTGGTGGCGGGCGCGGGACCGCCATGCCAGGTCTTGCCCGCGTCGTTGGTCAACGCGATCGACGTGCAGATGTACGGGTTGGTCTTGTTGGCGCAGGTGCCCGGCGTGCCGGCCTGGCCGATGACCCAGGCGCTGCTCGTGCTCACGAACGTGACCGACACCGGCTGAAAGTTGGGCGGCACCGGGCCGTAGGCGGGCGCCACCAGGCTGGGCTGCGCCGTCGGCTTGGGCGGCGCGTACTTGGTCGCCGTGCCGTTCGGCTGCACGCCGCCGCTGGCCGCCGCGGGCGACGACTGACTGCCTGCCGCGCTGCCCGCCAGCGGGGTGGGCTTGACGTTCAGCGAGAGCAGCGGCGGGGTGGCGATGACCACCGCGGCCACGACCGCTGCGGCGGACACGACGGTGACCGCCAGCTTGCGCATCTTCCGGCGGCGCGCCCGGCGGCTGATCAGCTCGAAGGTGCCAGGCGGTGGCGGCAGGGGCTGGACCTGCTGGTCCAGCCAGCTGTCGAGGGGATCGCGCTGGTCGTTATCCGGCATCGGTCGCCCTCCCCTCGCGCTCCGCCAGCGCCTCCTTCAGCTTCGCCCTGGCATGGTACAGGTCGGCCTTGATAGTGCCCTCCGGCCGCTTGAGCAGCGCCGCGATCTCCTTGATACCGAACCCGGCGTAGTAGTGCAGCAGGAACGGGTCGCGCAGCCGGGCCGGCAGCCCCTGGAGAAGCTCACGCACGTCGACGTCCTGCGCAGGGTCGGAGAACGGCTCGGCTTCCGTGTTCGCGGTCACGGTGCGCATCGCGCGGCGTTCTCGCTCCAGCTTGCGCCAGTGGTCCCGGACCAGGTTCGTCGCGATCATGTACAGGTAGCTCTGCGGGTTGTCCAGCTTGGCGGGGCTCGTCCACTTGGACAGCAGCCTCACGAACGCCTCGGACGCGATCTCGTGCGCGGTGTCGTCGTCGTCCACCAGCCGCCGCACCCAGCCGGCCAGCTTCGGGTAGTTGGCCGCGAACAGCTGCTCCGCGAGCACGCGCCGTGCGCCGGTGCCGGAGGCAACGGTGGCGTAAGGGCCGGTCTCCGCGCCCGCGTCCGTGCCCAC
>Ga0207665_10002008_pt1 | contig 13707 bp, 9 predicted proteins | sample LARL112metaG_FD_184351 | JGI IMG/M metagenome (GOLD analysis project Ga0207665, IMG submission 184351) | Corn, switchgrass and miscanthus rhizosphere microbial communities from Kellogg Biological Station, Michigan, USA - LAR L11-2 metaG... | ecosystem: Host-associated > Plants > Roots >...
CACTGAGGCAGATCGTTTGCTGGAAGGCCTCCTCCACCGTTTTGAGCTAAGTGCGGATTTTTTTGGTTGACGGGTCGGTACGTTCGAACGCGAACAGGCGGTGAGTAGTGGTCAATGAGCAGACGGAAGGGCCGCTCCAACCTTATATACGATATACGCCTCGCGACTTCGTAGAGAGAAAATTGGGGCAAACAAGAAATCGAGGAAAGAAATCGGGGCGCTGCCAATAGCGCCCCGATCCTTGGGCTTCTTTCTGGTGTGAAAACTTAGAAAAACAACTTCACCGCGAGTTGCGCGACGCGCGGATCGCCTCCTTGGCCGGCGCGGAACGTGCCGAAGGCGCTGTTGTTGTTCAGCTTGTCGAAAGCGCTGATCTGGTCCGTGCCGTTCACTGTGCCCGTACTCACGCTTTCGGGTGCGAAGTTCGGATGGTTCAGCACGTTGAAGTATTCGGCCCGCAGTTGCAGCTTCCAGCGCTCGGTAAAGTTGAAGTACTTGGAAAGTTGTACGTCCCAATCGGATGTTCTGGGAAGGCGCAGCGCGTTCTTACCCACGTTGCCGAATGTCGGCAACGCGCAGGCCGGCCCAAACGTGGCGCATCCCGTCTTGAGCGCGGCAGTAGTGTCAAAGGCCGCGACGTTCAGCCAGCTCTTACACTTGGCCGCTACACCGTTACAGCCGGTAGAACTGTAGGGATCCGCGCCCGCGATGAAAGTTCCGCGATCCTGTCCGGTGCCTATGCTCGAAAGTTCGGTTCCTTGCAGGACTGTGATTGGACGGCCGCTGGCAGCAGAGACAATTCCGCCGATTTCGTAATCGCCCAACAGATAGCGAAGGAAGGTGCTCGAATTCTTGATCGCCGGAGAATGCCACACATAGGAACCGGTGAAAACGTGCGTGTGGTCGAAGCCGGATGGTCCGTAGTCGAATTTGTGGCGGTCAGGATTGTTGAACGGAAGCGTCGAGTAGCCGGTGTCAAATCCGGAGACGCCTTCACCGAAGGGCAGATCGTCGAGGCTTTTCGAATAGGTGTAGTTTGCAAGGAACGTGAATCCGTGCGACACGCGCTTTTCGATTGAAGTTTGCAAAGCATGGTAGCTCGCATTGATATCGGTGATATCGGCTTGCACCGTGGAAGAAAACGTATTTGTTTTGAAGGCGCCACCGCTCCCCAAAAACACGGTGCAGTTGGCCAGCCCGGTACCTGCTTTTCCGGGCGCGCCTACCGATCCGGCGCAGCCTGCAATACCGGTAGGAGTGGACGGATTGTAATACTGCGTTTCGAGAATATGCAGTGTGCGGGAGCCGACGTAAGCCGCGCGGAACAACAGATTGGCCGGCAGTTGCCGCTCGATCGTTAAATTCCACTCATACGTCGTTGGGACGTGATATTTGCCAGTCGGATCGTAGCTGACGGCGATCTCGTTGAACGGGGGAATGTATGCAAAATTCGTCGGTGCCGGGAATGGACTGGGGAATGCAGGATAGTTGGCAGCCTGCCCGCCATTGCAATTGAGAGCTGCTTGCGTGGCTGCTTGCTTGCACAGCGGATCGCTGAAGGAACCTGGCGCCGAGGAGGCAGTGGGCGCGCTGCCGCCCGCGGTCGACAAGATAAATTGCGGGCTGAACGGCCACTCATCCACAAAGCGGTTGCTGAGCATGCCCATCACGCGCGTGTCGTAGAAAATTCCGGCGCCGCCGCGAAGGCTGGTCTTGCCGTCGCCAAAAACGTCGTAAGCAAATCCGAGGCGTGGCGCAATACCCTTCCAGTTTGTATTGAGCGCGTTATCCGGCATTCCGGGATCGCTTGCAATGCCGCTCTGTCCCGAAAAGAAAACTCCTGGAGGCGCGTTCGGATACACTTTCGACCGAGTGCCCGCGGCCATCGCCGCAAGATTCACTTGCGCCCAGCGATTGCCCAAATCGCTCCAGGGAAACGCCGGTTCATAGCGCAAGCCGAGATTTAAGGTTAACCGGCGGCTGATGCGATAGTTGTCCTGGAAATAGACGCCCACGAAATTGGCGCGGTTCTGCTTGAACTCTCCGGCGCCTTGCTGTAACGCGAACCCGTTGCCAACGCCGGCTCCATCGGAAAGGATGCCCGACAGGAACAACTGATAAGTGGCAAAAGAGGATCCGCCGAAGAGGTAATTGTCCTGAGTGCCAAATCCGAAGATTCCCGGCTGGTTGAACTGATTATCGAGATCAACGAGGCTGCGCTCGAAAGAGCCGCCAAAATGCATATCATGCTTGCCTTTTTCCCAGCTGACGTCGTTTGCCCACGTGTAGTTGTTGCGGGTGAAGAAGGCGGCGGGATTATCGCCGAAGGAAAATCCCCCTGCTACGCCGACGCCCTGAATGCTGGAAGGTGTTGGCTGGAATGGAATGTCCACGCCAAAGTCGTTTGCGTTTGCTGCGTTGGCGCCCGGCCCGCGATGAGAGACTTCGCGCGAATAGCTGAAGCGAAAATCATTGATCAGGCGCGGCGAGAAAATATGAGTCTCGTGTGCCAGAAAATTCTGGGCAATGATCGAGAAAGTAGCATCGGTGTACGAAACCAACTGCAATGGATTAAATACAGGGGCCTTGGTGAACCGGTCAAACTCATAGCGGCCGCTGAATTTGTCCTTTTCCCGGAACGTGTGATCGATGCGGCCTACGGCTGAATCGAAATTCTCGATGTCGGGCTTTGAGAAAGGCACGGTCGGATTGGACCCTGCCGGGATGGGGCCGTCCAGGCTGAACTTGGGAGAGGCCAGCGCCAGTCCCGTGGTGGGATCGATGCCCAGCATTGTTGCCACGGCGGGATCAATCACGCCGGCAGGCCCTGTTGCGGCGGTCGTGGGCGCGCCACACGTCAGGCAGGCAGCTGTTTTGGGCTTGAGGAAATTGCTGATGTCTGTTTGTCCAACGACTTTCTGGCTGCCCAGAACAAGGTTCCGGAATGCCGTGCGTTGATAACCGCCAAAGAAGAACGTCTTGTCCTTACGAATCGGGCCTCCGAGCGTTCCACCGTATTGATTGCGCTTCACCTGGTCCGGAGTAGTCGGAGTTGCGAAGAAATTCTGCGCGTTGAAAGCCGGATTGCGATTGAACTCGAATGCATCGCCATGAAATTCATTTGTGCCGGACTTGGTGATTACATTCACTACGCCGCCTGCATTGGAGCCGTATTCCGCGCTGTAGTTGCTGGTCTGCACGCTGAATTCCTGCAGCGCGTCGGGAAATGGAAAGGGCTGGTTCACGTTCGTGTATTCGTCTACGTAGTTGCCACCGTCGAGTTGATAGCTGATGGTGTTTTGCCGGGCTCCATTCGCGGAAAAGGTCACGGCGCCAGGAAACGTCTTCGTTGCGCCCTGGTCCGCGCCACCGTTGGGAGAATTCACCGCGCCAGCGACGAGAAGAGTCAGCTGAGCGGCGTTGCGTCCGTTCAACGGCAGCTCAGCGATGCGTTGTTGCTCAATAACCTGGCGAAGCGTGGAAGTCGAGGTATCCACTTGCACTGCGTTGCTCTCGACGGTCACGGTTTCGGTTGTGGAGCCAATGGCCAGGGAAAAGTTCAGTGTAAGCGTCTGGTCCGCTTGCAGCACAACGTCCATTTGCTTGGAGGTTCTGAATCCTTTTGCTTCTACAGTCAGCTCGTAGGTGGTGGGCTGGAGAGACGGGATGACGTACAAACCGTCCGCGTCCGTTAAGGCGAATCGTGAAGAGCGGGTGTCCCTTTGCGTGGCGGTTACATTCGCCCCGGCTACACTTCCGCCGTCGGCATCGGTAACTCTGCCGGCGATGCTGCCGAGACCCTGTGCATGCGAGCTTGCGCAGGCGACGCAGGAAACGAGAAAGGCAAGCAAAAGATTTTTCTTCATGTCTCTATTCCCCTTTGTAAGGCCATCCGCTGTTGCGGCTTCGCCCATCTAGAACGCCGCCTGAGTTCCTCAACCACACAGCAGCGCATTCGTACCCTTGGGACGAACGCAAAACTCGCACCGCACCATTGACACTCTGGATAGAGGCAATCGAAAACTTGAATAGACTCTTTGCGCCGACAGTAGGAGCAGTATTGAATGGTGTCAATCTGGAAAATCTAAAGCAGTGGTTTAGCAGAACTAAATCTGCGGCGGCGAATCCTCAGTTTTGCTAACGAAGCAAAGCTGAACGACTCCACTTTTGATCATGCTCACAAATAGAGGAAAACGGTTGAGGCCATGAGAATAGACGCCGTCGCGGGTGGTTTCGGCGAAGAGTTGAGCGCAAAGGCGCGCGCGGTGATCCTCCAAGTCAAGTTTGAGAAGAATTTCGTGGAGCGTCGTCAAGAGTTCGTCAAATGGAACGCGCATAAGTAGGTGACAGCTTACAGCCGACAGCCAACAGAGAAAAACCGACGGAAGGATATTTTCCAAAATTTCAAAAGATGAAATTTGCAAAAGGCTTTGCGGCGAGGTTTTCTTTGTTGTAGTCTGCGGCGGCTATGAAAAACATTATTGTTTTTTTGCTTTTCACAATTGCAGGGCCATGTTTCGCGCAAGGCTTGACGGGAAACTGGGCGGTGAAAGATCCGCTGCCGGATGGAACGTTTCGCACGACGTACCTGAGTTTGAAGCAGGACGTCGAACGAATCACGGGAACGATTCGGGTGACGCAGTTTTATTACAAAATCGCGGAAAGTACCGGGAATGCGGAGGGATTTACGCTGACGGGAAGCATGATGGACGGTGCGAGCGAGCGACGAGTGAAGTATGAAGGCAAGCTCGTGGGGGAGGAATTACACGTGGCGACGAGACGGCGGCCGGATGCGCCGCTGATAGAGATGGTGGCGCATCGCGTGCCCGAAGGCGAAGGAGCGTATCCCGCACGACGGCCGTTGCCGGAACTTCACAAGGTGTCAGACAACGGGCTGGCGCGAACTCCACCGATGGGCTGGAACAGCTGGAACAAATTTGCGGGGCGTGTGGATGATGCGGCGGTGCGCGGAATGGCCGACGCGATGGCTGCGAATGGGATGAAGGAAGCGGGCTACGTTTATATCAATATCGACGACACTTGGGAGGGTGAGCGAGACAAAGACGGAAACATCACAACGAACAAAAAGTTTCCAGATATGAAAGCGCTGGCGGATTACGTGCACAGCAAGGGGTTAAAGATTGGGATTTATTCTTCGCCAGGACCGAATACGTGTGCGGGATATGAAGGCAGCTTTGGACATGAAGAGCGGGACGCAAAGACGTACGCGGCATGGGGGATTGATTATTTGAAGTTCGACTGGTGCGCCACGCGGAATTTGTATTCGGATGAGGAAATGCGCGCGGTGTACCAAATTATGGGCGACGCGCTTTTGAAGGCGGGACGGCCGATTTTGTACAGCTTGTGCCAGTACGGGCGCGCTGACGTTTGGAAATGGGGACCGGAGGTTGGCGGAAATGCGTGGCGCACCACGGGCGACATTCGCGATTCGTGGGATTCGATGACGAAGATTGGCTTTGCGCAAGATGAGCTGGCGCCGTTTGCGGGGCCAGGACATTGGAATGATCCCGACATGTTGGAAATTGGCAACGGCGGAATGACGGACGATGAATACCGCACGCACATGAGTTTGTGGGCGATTCTTGCGGCGCCGCTGCTTGCGGGGAATGATTTGCGCGATATGAAGCCGGTGATTCTCGAAATTTTGACGAACCGCGAAGTGATTGCGGTGAATCAGGACAAAGCGGGCAAACAAGGGCGGCGTGCTTCAAAATCCGGGGATCAGGAAGTGTGGACGAGGCCGCTTGCAGACGGAGGAATTGCAATTGGAATGTTTAATCGCGGAAGCGCGGCGGCGCAGGTGGGCGTGAAGTGGGCGGAGATTGGATTGAAAGCGACGCCGAAGAAGGCGCGAGACCTATGGACGCACGGCGATGTAAAGATGGACGGGACGGAGTACACGGCGATTGTGCCCGCGCACGGCGTGGCGATGTTGAGAGTGACGCCGTAGCAACACGAAAGACAAAAACGAAAAAAGCGGATCCCTCACCCCGCAAAGACCGTGGGGTGATGACAACTAAGCGAGACTGAGCGAGCCAAGAGAGCCGACCACTTCGAGTTCACTTCCCTGTATAGCTGATGCGCCAAATGGATTTGGAGGCATCGTCGGTGACCAGGAGCGAACCGTCGGATGCGACCGTGACGCCGACGGGGCGGCCCCAGACGTGGCCGTTGTCCACGACAAAGCCAGTCATGAAGTCTTCGTACTCGCCGCCGGCGTGGCCGGACTGGTGCAGCGGCACGCAAATCAATTCGTAGCCAACGCGGACGGATTTGTTCCAGGAACCGTGTTCGGCCGCGAAAATGTCGCCTTGATATTCGGCTGGAAATTGTTTGCCCTCGTAGAAAGTCATTTCGAGTGAAGCGTCATGGGGATTGAGAATTACATCGGGCGTGATGACTTTGGATTTTAGTTCCGGATGCTTCCCGGCGTGACGCGGATCTTGATAGCCGCCCATATACCACCACGGCCAACCGTAAAAGCCGCCGGGCTGAACATGCGTGATGTAGTCAGGAACGAGATTGTCGCCGAGCGCGTCGCGCTCATTGACTGAACACCAAAGGTCGCCAGATTTTGGCTGGACGGCGAGGCCAACGCAGTTGCGAATGCCATAAGCGAAGATGTGCATGCCGGAGCCGTCGGGATTAAATTCAAGAACGTCAGCGCGGTTCTTTTCGGCGGGAGTGGTGTCGGGGTCGTCGACGTTGGAAACGGAACCGACGGAGACGAACATCTTCTTGCCGTCGGGAGAAAATTGAATGTCGCGCGTCCAGTGGCCGCCGCCTCCGGGAAGGTCGGCGATGTGTTCAGGAGGCGCCGTGGCTTTTAAATCGCCATCCTTGTACGGAAAGCGAACGACGGAGTCGGTGTTGCCGACGTAAATCCATTGAGGATTGGGGCCCGGCGGATAGAAATTGATGCCGAAGGGACGATTGAGACCGTTGGTGAAAGTTTCGGTTTGTTGCGGTTTTCCATCCGCGGTGATTCCACGAAAAATAAGAATTTCGCCTTTGCGGCTTTCAGCGACGAAGAAATCGCCGTTGGGAGCGGTGCGAATGAGCCGAGGTTCATTGAGGCCAGAGGCGTAAAGCTCGACTTTGAATCCCGGAGGAACCTGCGGCCAGGCATTTTCCGGGCGCGATGCAATTCGCGGGCCGTTGCCGGAGGAAGGCGTGGCGAAAGGCTCGGGAAGATCCGCGAGAGAGATTTTCCGAGAAACGCCAGGCTTTTCGTAACGGTAATCGGTGAATGGCGCTTTGGGAGCCGGCGCCGCGGTGGCGGTTTCGACAGCTTCATCGGTGGAAAGCCGGACGCGGGGCGAACCGGGCTTGGAGCCGCCGAGGACACGGAGAAAATTGATGATGAGCCAGCGTTCTTTTTCCGGAATGCCAGACCAGGCGGGCATCCCGTTGTTGAGATCGCCTTTGGTGATGTACCACAAAAGTTCGCCGTCGCTGGCGCCCTGCGCTTTTTCAGCCGTCAGACTTGGGATATTTCCGGAGGCTTCCCCGTTCGGGCCGTGGCACGCGGCACAGCGATTTTTATAGAGAGCCGCGCCGGCATCAGCCTGTTGGCCTACAAACGGATTTGGCGTCGATTTGACGGAGGCGGGGGCGTCGTGAAAATTCTTGTTTTGCGCCGAGGCAGGAGCAAGAGCAATCAGCGAGGCAAGCAACAGCAAAGAGAAGAAACGCAAATTGGTCAAACGTCTGTCGAGACGACTCACGGGGACCTCCAAAAGTAGTGAGCAATATTCCAACACGAAGCAGGGAAAGAACAAAGAAGGCTCGAACAGGTCATTTTAGGGGCGAGGACTAAGGTTCATCCAGGATTCCGCGTTGCTGCGGAAGAGACGGGTGATGTCACGCTGAATGTCACTGCGGGAAACGGTTCTCCCGTCCTCAGCGAGGAGAAGATAGTGAGCGGAAAGAATAGGAGCCATGGTGCGGCGCGTGTTTAGCCATTTGTAAATGACTTGTTCGAGAACGCGGGCATCAGAATGCTGGGGGATAAAACTGAAACCGAGCATTTCGATGCGCTCGCGGGTAATTTCTTCGACGATAGAGGGATTGTTCAAGAACCACCAGCAGCCGAAGGGCATAAGGTTGTTGAATTTGCGGGCGTAGACGCAGAGCTCGTGCTGATTTTCGCGGCTGAGCACGCTGACGAGAAAACGGTTGGAAGGAAAATCGCGGCAAAGATTCTCGAGAGAGCGCAAATCCGTGCGGCCGACGGCATCGCCGGCAAGGCGCAGACGAGGATTCACTTGTTTGCGGACTCCGATCATGAGCGAGAGTGGAAGGTCTAATTCCCGGCAGGCGGGCAAGACTGCATCTTTCAAGAGGCGATTGCCGATTGTGTCGGCTGGGTATTGAAAAGTATCGGGTAAGGAACAAGCCATGTAGACGGGCTGCATGCAGCGATGCCAATCAGTGAGAAAACGCCGCACCTCAGAGACGGACTTGCCGGTGAGAAGCGCGTCCACTTCGTAGCCTTGCGCGCGAACGGCCTGCCAATGCTCATACCACGTAATCAGAATGCGATCGAGCCGCAGGACGGCGCGGAATTGCGGGTGCGACGCCGTGCTTTTCAACCAGAGCGGAGATTCCTCCGGATCGAGCGGATCGTTAGTCATGACGACAGTGTTGACGCCGGCGAGGCGCAACACGTTCGCTATGTGCGATTCAAGTTTCTGGCTTTTGAAAAAAGTGCGGGCAGCGTCGAGGCTGGGGGTATAGGTCGGAAGTTGGAATGCATTGAGGACAGCAATGACGCCGCGCGTGGACTCGGAAATGGGTGTGTTTTCAACGAAAAGCGTGCGCCATATGAGATCGGCTTGTTCTGACTTCGAGAGAGTCCAATAGTGCTCGGGCGTGATATCGGAGGAACGGAAAAGTTCGGCTTCGAGATAGTGGTACGTGAGAAGTTCGTCGATGCCCCACAAGCCGAGTTTTCCCAGAGAAGGAGTGAAAAGGTGCGTGTGAATATCAATGAACGGAGTGGCGGCAAGGAGTTCCTGAACGGTGCCGGGAATCTGGCCGAAAGAAAGCGCGTCTCCGTTGGCGGAGATGGGAACGTTAAAGGAAGAGTTGTAGAGTTCTGTGGCCAAAGTAGCTCGCTGCATACAACTTTTCGGCAAAACAGCTTTGTTTCCGATTGCGGCGCGAGGGCGGTCAAGCATTCAGAACGCGCCCGGCGCGAAGAGGCGAGACGGAACGAAATTCTCGCCAACGAGTCTAGAAGCTGCACACTATAAACGGCGAGTAAGAGTGTCAAATTGTAAGTTTTGAAGGTTCTTTTCAGCGGAACTCAACGAATCGGCGCTATCGCAAATTGAGCCTCAGAATCAAAGGCCGGATTTTTGCGGCACGGCGGCGCTCACCCCAGCAGCCGTGCCGCGGCGGGCTAGGATTTTGCGGGACGAAGGAAGGGACTTATGACAGAAAAGCGGACGTCGCGACGCGAGTGGATCGCGAAGACCGGGTCAGCTTTCGCCGCGGCGGCGATGGCGCCGGAAATTACGCGAGGTGGAAGTCCAAATTTGGGACGAACGGAAACATTCCAGCAGACGGCTGCGCCAGCGTCAGAACAAGATGAATCTCGCGCACGCCGGATGAAATGGTGGCATGAAGCGCGCTTCGGCATGTTCATCCATTGGGGACTCTACAGCGTGCTGGGCAGACACGAATGGGTAATGGAAAACGAAGGCATACCCGTTTCCGAATACGCCCCCCTTGCAAAACAGTTCAAGCCGAAACCGTTTCCCGCTCGCGATTGGGCGAAGCTTGCGCGTGAAACAGGCATGCGCTATATGGTGATGACCACCAAACACCACGAAGGTTTTTGCCACTTCGACACCAAGACGACGGATTATTGTTCCCCGAAACAAGGACCGGGACGGGACCTTGTGCGCGAATATGTGGACGCTGCGCGCGCGGAAGGCATGCGTGTCGGTTTTTATTATTCGTTGATGGATTGGCATCATCCGGATGGCGCGCGGTGCGTGACAGATGAAGACGCGCGCAAACGGTTTGTAGAATACATTCACACACATATCCGCGAGCTTCTGACCAACTACGGAAAGATTGATGTGCTTTGGTACGACGTTTCGTGGCCGCTCGACGTAGCCGGCTGGGAATCTGAACGGATGAACAAAATGGTGTTCGAGCTGCAGCCGGACATCATCGTGAATAATCGCAACAAGCTGCCAGGAGATTTTTCGACGCCGGAACAGCAGATCACCGCGGACAAAGAAGGCCGCGCGTGGGAATCGTGCATGACGTTGAACGACAGCTGGGGCTACCAGCGAGCCGATGATGATTGGAAGAGCTCCCGCCGCGTGATTCAGAATCTCATTGCTTGCTCGCGCGACACAGGAAACTATTTGTTAAATATCGGCCCGCGCGCGGATGGCAGCGTGCCGCAAGACTCCGTTCGCGTGCTTACGGAAGTCGGGCAATGGATGAAGCGGAACGGCGACAGTATTTACGGATCGGATTTGTGCCAGCCGCGCCGCTCGAACTACGCGAGCTTCACGCGTAAAGGCAACACACTCTACATGCACATGCACTTTTGGCCGGGCGACTCTGTGGTTGTCGCGGGCTTGCAAGCGCAGGTGAAATCCGCCCGTTTCTTGGCCAGCGGAAAGAGAATTGACTTTCAGCAGGACCGCTTTCGGGTACGAATGACGGGATTGCCCATGGAGGCTCCCGACCACCCCGTGACTACAATCGCGCTTGAATGCGACGCCGAGGCGATGCAAGACAACATTTTTGTGCGAAAGGAAAAGCCTCGAGACGGAGTGTGAGGCGTTTCCGGAACGTTCTGTATAAAGGATGTCTTCGGACCGTACAAGGGAAGTCTGGCGGAGAGGGGGGGATTCGAACCCCCGGTACCGGTTTTAGCCAGTACAACGGTTTAGCAAACCGCCGCCTTCAGCCTCTCGGCCACCTCTCCGGCGTTTGCGCAGGACACAATTGTAGCGCATCAAAGGATTTCACGACAGCCCTAGGCCAGGCGATGTTCGTTCACGAACCAGTTAGGTAGCGAAGGGACGCTAGGCAGCGGAGAGCGCTCCTGATTGTCGGAAATGTGCTGTCCCCTTGCGCGCGCAGGCAACCACCACCATCGTGAGCTGCGTCACGTCGAATTGTGGCCGACATCACTGCTCAAAAAGGCCAAGTAAATGAAGCTGAAAGCGTTATGGACGCTTACAACTACGAACAGCCGCACTTCCGCACCCTCCTGTACCTGACCGATTTTTCGCCATGTTCCGACGCCGCGCTAACTTGGGCCGTAAGCGTGGCTAAGGCCAACGGAGCAAAGATATACGCGCTCCACGTCGTAATTCCCGACGCACTGGTCTTCTTGGCGCCAGGCTCTCCCGGAGTGGTTTTGGACATGCATGAAGAGTGGGCGCGCGGCCAGATGGACAGGATCGAATCGCAGCTGGCAGAAGTTGTGCATGAGACGTTGATCGAGCGCGGAGGGGATCTCTGGAAAGTCGTCGAATCGAAATTACAACAATTCAAAATCGATTTGGTCGTGCTTGGGACACACGGACGCACCGGACTGCGAAAAGTGTTGATGGGTTCGGCCGCTGAACGCGTGTTGCGACATTCACCGGTGCCGGTCATGACGGTCGGACCTGCAGTTCACAACGGGGGGGCGCACGATGGCAAATTTCACAGACTGCTGCTTGCTACCGACTTTGCGGAAGGGTCAACGGAGACTGCGAATTACGCGATATCTTTTGCGGAGAGGAATCACTCAGACCTAACCTTAGTTCACGTCTGCAAGACGAATAAGCGAGGCAGTCGCGAAAAAACGAAGGATCTCTCCATTGCCGAAGCTTTGTATCAGCTGTACGAGATGGTACCTGGGCGCGACGCAATCCAACTTCGGCCAGACGCGCTCGTGGAGTGCGGCGATCCCGGCGATCGCATTCTGGATGTCGCCAAAAGATGCGGCGCAGACCTGATTGTGATGGGTATCCACAATTCCCATCGCTTGTTCGCGGCGACTCATATGGAAATCAGCACTGCGCATGAAGTGGTTGCGCATTCGATGTGCCCCGTGTTGACGGTGCGGCCGCCGATCCAGCAAACCCAAGTTGCCTAGCGTTTTTGCGGCTAGCTGTAACTACATTCCGCCGATAGTTTCCAATGCGGCCTTGTCCGAAATTGTCAGCGTGGAACCGTGCAGCACCACAAAATGTTTTGACTTAAAGTCACTGAGAGTGCGTGTAACCGTTTCGCGTGTCGTTCCGACAAACTCGGCGATTTCTTCATGAGTGAGTGGCATCTTGATTTGCGTGCCGGATTTGGTCGCTACGCCATTGGCCGCCCAGTCGAGGAGAAGCCGCGCAACTTTCTCAGGCGCTGATCCAGAAAGACCGACCGTGCGAAGCTGTTCGCAGGCGCCGCTGTAGAGAGTCGTAAGCTGCTTGACCACGCCTTGCTGCAGTTCTGGATGCTTGGCGAGCAGGCGCAGGAAGTCTTCACGCCGAATGAACGCGACCTGGCAAGAGTGCAGAGTTTCCGCCGTTACTTCGTAAGGGATATTTCCCAGAACCGCCATCAAGCCGAGAATCTCGCCTGGCTTGGCGATGCGAAGAATAAGCGTCTTTCCGGCGCTGGAGCTGATCGATAGCTTGACTTCGCCGGCGCAGAGAATGAACACTCCGCGCGGATCCTGCTTTTCGAGATACAAAACGGCGCCCCCGGGAAAAGTTGCGTTGGATCGGACGGCGCCTAAGTCCTTCAGCGCGGGGGGAGTTAATTGGCAGAAGAAGCCCGCCGATCTGAGAGAGCAATTCTCGCAGCTCTCATTCGTCGCGAATCCGTACGGTCCCTTCATGGTATTTCTCCTTTGTGATCCCTCGTTGGTGCCTGCATCGTTAAATCCGCAAAATGTCTTGTCAAAGGCGAGTCAGCCAAGACCGCCGCGCGAGTCGCGCCCCAAGCTTCGCGTAAAACTTCCAGCCCTCGTTCATCGATAAAGGTCAGGCCGCGTAAATCGAGAAAGAGCTGTCGCTCGGAGAGCGCTGGACCGAGGGCAAGCCAGGCTCGCCGAAATTCCTCCACGTACACCCCGGCGAGTTTTCCCTCGAGTTTCATGGTTAACTTCCGCTCTTCGTCTTGTACCGTCGCTCGAAACGTAACCAATCTCCCTGTATCGCGTGAACAGAAAGAGTGCACGGTTCGGTCCAATTGTGGCGTGGATCACATGGAGCGGCGCAACTAACTGATAAATAAAGACATAATGGGCTATTTGCTTCAGACCGTGGTGATAACAGGCACCAACTGACGACGGTTGACGAGACGATATGTCGTCAGAGTGGCTAGATGTAGTCTGAACGCTTGATCCCCAGCTTCTTCATTTTCGAGTTCAGCGTTGTCCGTTTGAGGCCAAGGCGCTCCGCTGCGCCGTTGGGTCCGCTAATGTGGCCTTTGGTTTCGCGTAGGGCGCGGAGGATATGCTCGCGCTCGGCGTCGTGGAAATTCTGGCTGATTTCGCTCTCAACTTCCGCGGTCTGTTGTAATTCAGCAAGCGGCGCACGGAGCGCCGGTCCCGCGCTAAGGATAACGGCACGTTCGATAAAGTTTTCCAGCTCTCGAATATTTCCAGGCCATCGCCATCGGGCAAGTGCCTGCATAACATCCGCAGGAATCGTCTCGATCCTC
>Ga0207665_10002010_pt1 | contig 13687 bp, 13 predicted proteins | sample LARL112metaG_FD_184351 | JGI IMG/M metagenome (GOLD analysis project Ga0207665, IMG submission 184351) | Corn, switchgrass and miscanthus rhizosphere microbial communities from Kellogg Biological Station, Michigan, USA - LAR L11-2 metaG... | ecosystem: Host-associated > Plants > Roots >...
TCCAGACTTCCTTCGTGAAAGGTTTGTCGCGCGCGACGATCTCGCGCATCTTTTTTTCGATGATCGGAAGATCTTCCAGTGTGAACGGCTGATTGCGCGCGAAGTCGTAATAGAATCCATTTTCGATCACCGGCCCGATGGTGACCTGTGTTCCTGGCCACAGGCTCTGGACCGCTTCAGCGAGCACGTGCGCGGCATCATGCCGGATCAGTTCGAGGGCACGCGGATCCTCGCGGGAAAGGAATTCGATTTTGGCGTCGCGATCGATCGGGTCGGCGAGGTCGGCAAGCGTACCGTCGAGCGCCATCGCCACCGTGCGCTTCGCCAATGAAGGCGAAATGCCTTTGGCGATATCAAGACCGGTTGTGCCTGAGGGGTATTCGCGGCGTGCGCCGTCGGGAAAGGTCAGCGCGACCATCAGTGTCTCCGTTGCTCACTCGCTGCCTACGAACGCAGGTAAGCGTGGAACCCGATATAGCAGGCAAATCCGACCGTGCAACTAGGTCGGCGGCGCCTCATTGCGGCCGCTCCAGCGCCCATAGCGCCAAGGCATGAACCAGCGCGATCCTTCGGGCGGGGCACCGGGCACGAAATCCAGTCCCGCTGTTCCCCAGGGGTGGCAGCGCAGGATGCGGGCGAGAGCCATCCATCCACCGGCCCAAAGCCCAAAGCGGCCAATCGCTTCATCGGCGTATTCCGAGCAGCTTGGCAGGTGCCGGCAACGCGGCCCGATGAGGGGCGATAGCGTATAGCGATAGACCGTGACCAAACCCCGCCCGGCCCGGCGCGGCAGGCCAGCGAGATCAAGAAAAGAAGCCCTGTTTGCCGGCATTCCGAGATTCATGTTCCACAGGAAGTTTAAGCCGAATGTTCCCCAAATCGCGGGATGGAACAAATTTGGCCATTTAATCGCGGCGATAGCGACTTTTTTACACTAGACCCGAATCTCGCAACTGCCCTAAAAAATACCAACGTCGGGGGCATCAGCACCGCCTAAGCCCAGTCAGAACGTGGAACCGCCACGCGAAAAAGAAGGGCTTGGCAGTGAGATTCGGGGAAGAATGGGTCGTTCCCATTTGCGAATTATTGCGCTCGTCTTGGCGGCGCCGCTCTTGCTGGTGCCCGGTTCACCGCGCGCGTCCGACAGGGCGCTGCCGATGCGCTTCGAGTTGCGCAAGCAGGGGCCGGCCGAAACCTGCAGTACTGACTGCAAACTTTTTATCGCGGCGTCCGGCGCCATTACTGCGGAGACGCCGCGCCACTTCCTGCTCTTTGCGCAAAATCATGATCTGGGCGGCGCCACGGTTGTGGTGGACTCGGATGGAGGCTCCGTACTCGGAGCGATCGCGCTGGGTCGTGAGATCAGAAAGCTCAAACTGGCGACGACGGTCGGCCGCCTTGTCGATGTGCCGGGCGGCAAAGATGAGGGCCGCGCCAGCCTTTTGACGAATGCAGATTGCGAGTCGATGTGCGCCTTCGTTTTGCTCGGGGGCGTCACGCGATCGGTTCCCTCGGACGCGCGTGTGATGGTCCACCAGATCTGGCTCGGCGATCGCCGCGAGGATCCGACGGCTGCCAATTATTCGGCCGAGGATCTCGTGCTGATTCAGCGCGATATCGGCAGGCTTGCGCAGTACACCGCTGAAATGGGCGCGACCGCCGATCTGCTTGATCTCGCCTTGCGCATCCCGCCGTGGGAGCCGATGCACGCGCTGACGCGCGCAGAATTGAAGCGCACGCGTCTGACGACGATCGATGATCCGGAGACGCCTGCGAGCGGCGCCGTTGCCGCGTCATCACCGCCACCAGCACCACAGCCATCGCCACGCGTGACGAATGGAGTGCGTGCGACGGCAATCAGCGAGCAGCGATGGTCTCTCGTCGATCGCTCGGGTGTTGCGACACTTGCCCGGCGCCACCCGCTGACGGTCGAAGGCGAGGAGATCGGCAGCTTCGATCTCGTTGTTGCCTGTGTGCCCGGCGGCGACGGCTACGACGTGTCTTACGTAGAGCGCCGCCACGCCGTCGACCAAAAGCCACTGCCCGAGGTGCTGAAGGCAATCACCCTGCGGGTCGCAGGAAATTCCGCTTCGCTCAAGGTTGTTTCGTCCGAGCGTCGCACTTCGCCTGACGAGCTCGTGACCTACGCGGCGGGACGGGTGCCGGCAACGCTGATCGGCGCCTTTACGGCAGCAGGTGCGCACTCGATTTTGGTCAAGACGGAAACGCCACAGCTCGTGACCGGAATCCGGCTGGGCAACACCGGCGCTTCGCAGAACCTTCCGCGGCTTTCGGCGAGTTGCAACAAGCCACTTGGCGATCGAGCCGATCTGTCGAAGTCGAAGACCGGCGGCCTTGCGGCTGCGAAATAGCTATTCGGCCGCCTGCGCGCGCGACTTCGGCGACTTGGGCGACCTGGCCTCGATCTGATCGAGCGCCGAAACCACCGCATCGAACGTAAGCAACGTCGAGGCGTGCCGCGCCTTGTAATCGCGCACGGGCTCAAGCACGGCGATATCGGCCCATTTGCCCGTGGGAGGAGGGCCGTTTTCTTTAAGCATTTTGCGAACTGTTTCCCGCAACTCGCGCAGTTCGGCGGCTTTTGACCCGATCACGTGGCGCGCCATGATCGACGAGGAGGCCTGCCCGAGAGCGCAGGCTTTTACGTCATGGGCAAATTCGGTGACCTCGTCGCCATTGGTCTTCAGGTCGACGGTGACCGTCGAACCGCACAGCTTCGAGTGCGCCGTAGCCGTGGCGTCAGGCGCAGGCAGCCGGCCCAGGCGGGGGATATTTCCCGCCAGTTCGAGAATTCGGGCGTTGTAAACCTCGTTAAGCATTGCCGTTTTTTCTTGTTCCGGTGTGCGGTTTGCCTCAGCGTCGCAAATGAATATATAGGGGCTGATATGGCGCTGCGAGAAGGTCTCTCGGCGCCAAGAGTGGGAATGCAGCGTCCAGGCGCCCGGATGGACCCGCAAACGGTCCGGATCGGTTAATGACGCGGCCAACCCGGTGACACATCCGGTACCGTTGCGTACCGGTCGAACGGAGCGACCCGTCATGGACGCGAAGAACACCAATGTAAAGCCGTGGCCGAAGCAGGGCTTGTCCGACCATGTGCGGGCGGCGCCCGAGCCGGTCGAGCCGCGGCCCTCGCGTGAGGAGGCGGAAGCCGCCGTTCGCACGCTGATTGCCTATGCCGGCGACAATCCCTCGCGCGAAGGCTTGCTGGAAACGCCAAAGCGCGTGATCGGCGCCTACGAAGAAATTTATCAGGGCTACAACGAATGCCCGGTCGAGGTGCTCGATCGCACGTTCAGCGAAACGGGCGGTTATGATGATTTCGTTCTGGTGCGCGACATCACCTTTAACTCGCACTGCGAACATCACATGATGCCATTTTATGGCAAGGCGCATGTTGCTTATATGCCGGTCGATCGCGTCGTCGGCCTGTCAAAGCTTGCGCGCCTCGTCGACGTCTATGCCCGTCGCCTGCAGACGCAGGAACACCTGACGTCCCAGGTTGCGACGGCGATCGATGAAATTTTGAAGCCGCGTGGCGTTGCAGTGATGATCGAAGCCGAGCACATGTGCATGTCCTTGCGAGGGGTCGAAAAGCCCGGCGCGTTGACGGTGACCACGCATTTTACCGGCGCATTCCGAGACGACGCCGGCGAGCAGGTGCGTTTCATGACGATGCTGCGCGGCGCGCAGCGGTAGTTCGCAATCGCGTTTACTGAAATCTCTCCGTCGTCCTGAGGCGCGCGCCGCAGATGGCGGTACGCAGGAGCCGTCCTTGGCCTCATCCGCGCACGACATCGAAGAAGGTCTGGCGTTCAAACCCAGATTCGACGCCGATGGCCTCATCACGGCGGTCGTGACCGATGCCAAATCGGGCGACCTGCTGATGGTCGCGCACATGAATGACGAAGCGCTGCGCAAGACCATCGCCGAAGGGCAGGCCTGGTACTACAGCCGGTCACGCAAGGCGCTTTGGAAGAAAGGCGAGACCTCCGGGCACGTCCAGCGCGTCATCGAATTGCGGGTCGACTGCGATCAGGACGCGATCTGGCTGAAGGTCGATCAGCAAGGGGCGGGCGCCTGTCACACCGGAAGGCGTTCGTGCTTTTACCGCGCGGTGCCGCTCGGCAAGACCGGCACTGTGACGCTTGAATTCCGTGACGCGGACAAGACGTTCGATCCCCAGGCAGTCTACAAGAAATAGCCCTTCGTTATTTGCGGCTCGCCAGCAAAGCCTGCGCACGCACGAGATGCGGCCGGTCGTACATTTTTCCGTCGATGCCGACGGCGCCGGCGCCGGGCTGCGCGGCAAAGGCAGCGACGATGGCTTTCGCCTTCTCGATTTCCGCCGTCGTGGGGGTGAACACCTCGTTGATCACCGGCACCTGGGCCGGATGGATGGCAAGGCGTCCAACAAATCCATCGCGGCGTGCGGCCTCGGTGTCACGACGCAAGCCTTCCGAATTCCGGAAATCGACATAGACGGTTTCAATTGCCGGCAATTTTGCTGCGGCCGCAGAGAAGAGGCAGACCGAGCGCGCCAGACGATAGGGCTCGGTCAATTCTCCCTGAGGGTCGCGGTTGGCGGTTGCGCCCAGCTCAGACGACAAATCTTCCGGCCCCCAGGTCAGGCCGATCAGGCGCGCGCTGGCGCCACGAAAACTCCCGGCTGCGAAAAGACCTGCTGCCGTTTCAACGGCTTGCGCCAGGATCTTGATCTGGCCTTCCGGCAATCCCGCGACAGCTTCGCGGGCGGTCAGCTTCGCATCGAGGTGCACGACACTTTGCGCGCCTTCAGCCTTGGGAAAGACAATGGCATCGGGCCGCCCCGGCACGACCGCCTCGAGGTCGGCATCGGTCATGCCGGTGTCGAGGCCGTTGATGCGAACCAACAGGCGGGGGCGCTGTTTTGTCGCCGAAGCCTGCCTGAGAAACTCCAATGTCGCCGCACGCGCAAAAGATTTTCGCTCCGGCGTGATTGAATCCTCCAGATCGATGATGACGGCATCGGTGCCGCTTGCCATTGCTTTTTCGAGCTTGGAGCCGCCGTCGGCGGGAACGAACAAAAGCGAACGCATGTAGCCGTCCTTGGTGGGGTATTTGAATTTAGCCCAGGCCCCGCGGGGGTGCGCGGTTTTGGCGCGGGAATTAACGTAGCATGTTGGGGTAGGGATTCTGGGGAGGTATTACCCATGCAAAACAAGATGCTGATAACACTTTCGGCTGCGCTGTTCACGGCCGGTCTCGCCACCAGTGCGGTTGCCCAAGCGCCGGCCCCGGCGCCGGCACAACCGGCGGCGCAGCAACCGATGTTCGCGACCACCAAGGTCGAGGGCACCGATAACGTCTATATTTTCCGCTATCAGAACCATCAGTCTATGTTCATCGTGACGCCCGCCGGCGTCATCGTCACCGATCCGATCAGCTACGGCCGGCCGCAGGCGGCGAAAGCCTACCTGGATGAGATCCGCAAGATTACTCAGGCCCCGATCACGTATCTGGTCTATAGCCACCACCATTACGACCACATTGCCGGCGGCAAGGTGTTCAAGGATGCCGGCGCGACCGTGATTTCGCACCGCCGCGCCAAGGAACGGCTCGTGCAACTAAAGGCGCCCGACGTCGTCATTCCCGACCAGGTCGTCGACGGCAAACGCACAATCAAGCTCGGCGGCACGACGCTCGATCTCATCTACACGGGCCGTAATCATTCGGACTCTTCGCTCGTGATGTTGCTGCCGAAAGAGAAGGTCCTCTTCGCCGTCGACTTTAATTCGCTCGGCGCGGTTCCATCGCGGCTCGCGGTGAACGACTCTTATCCGATCGAATGGGAAGCATCGCTGAAGAAGACGCTTGCGCTCGGTTGGGAGCGGATGATCCCCGGCCATCCGGGTCCGAACGGGCGTCTCGGCACGCGCAAGGACATGGAAGAGCAGATCGCGTTCATGACCGATCTTGCCGGCGAAGTTAAGAAGGCGTCGGACGTCGGCAAGTGCTTCGACCCGGCGACTAAAGAAGTGCGTGTGCCGAAATACGCGACGCTCGCTCAGTACGAGCAGAACATCGAGTGGAACGTTCACCGGTGGTGTGGCTACTACGGCCGCGGCATCTGAACGATCGCGTTATGAAAAATCCGGGGCTCGGCATCAAGCCGGGCCCTTTTTCTATTTCGGACGCATCAGCATGAAGGCCTGGCGGTGGCATTCGGCGACCAGCGTGCCGTCCTGCTTGAACGCCTGATGATGAAACTCGACGATGCCGGCGCCCGGCCGCGATTTTGATTCCCGCTTGCTGATGACTTTCGTCGTGCAATGAATGGTGTCGCCTTCGAACAGCGGATTGGGGAATTTGACATCGGTCATGCCGAGATTGGCGATGGTGGTGCCGACCGTCATGTCCGAAACCTGGATGCCGATCATGAGACCGAGCGTGAACAGCGAATTCATCAGCGGCTGTCCCCAGTCGGTCTCGGTCTCGCAGAAATGACGATCGATGTGCAGCGGCTGCGGATTGAGCGTCATGTTGGAGAACAACATGTTGTCCATCTGCGTCACGGTGCGCGTGTATCGGTGCTCGTATGTCTTGCCGACCTCGAAATCCTCAAAAAAGAGACCGCCGCGCTTGTGCCGCTGGATTGTTTCAACCATCGATTCCTCCGGAAAATCCTTCGCTGAGAGAGGTTTGGGAACCTTCTTTACCATTCGTTTACCATAATTCCTCCATGCTCGGCAGGCTGGCCGGGAATGTTTGCGTCCGCGTCACGACCCATAAGACGAGACATTCGCAAGGCGCAACACGATGGCCGTTCATCCGGCTACTGCCAGCGCGGCACCGCAGGTGACCGGGGCGATCCGCCAGGCGGCGCAATCGACCGGCATCAGCTTTGAATACCTGCTCACCACCGCGAAAATCGAATCCAATTTCAACCCGTCCGCGCAGGCTTCAACCTCGTCGGCCAAGGGTCTCTATCAGTTCATCGACCAGACCTGGCTCGGCACCATGAAGCAGGACGGGGCGGCCCTCGGGCTCGGCCGTTACGCCAACGCGATCGAGCGTCAGCGCGATGGCCGCTACGTGGTGTCGGACCCCAGGATGCGTTCCGAAATCCTGCGCCTGCGCAGTGATCCGCAGGCGAGCGCGATGCTGGCGGGAGCCCTCACACGCAATAATTCGGCGCTGGTCAGCGCGAGCATCGGCCGGCAACCGACCAATGGCGAACTCTATATCGCGCATTTCCTCGGCGCCGACGGCGCCGGCAAATTGATCAGCGGCGCATCAAATAATCCGCGCGCCAGTGCTGCGTCCATGTTTCCGCACGCCGCGGCGGCCAACCGCACGATCTTCTACGATACGTCCGGCCGCGCGCGCAGCGTTGGCGAGGTCTACGGGAAACTGACACGGCTTTTTGATTCAGCCCGCGACGTTGCTGTGGCACAGCGGGGCGGGGCCGACATGCAAACCACTGCGCCGACTTCGCTGGCACCACCATCTTCACTGGCACCACCATTGCCGTCGCCGGTGACCATCGGGAGCGCGCCGGTGAAATCAGTGCCCGGCGACCGTCCGGTCCGCACGGCGTCGTTCTCGGGCCCGCCGGTGCCACCAGCATCGATCCCAACACCACCAGCAGCGCCAACTCCTCCGGCTGCGCGGGCAACAATTCCACCGCCGGATACCGCCGGCGTTACACAAGCGTTTGCGCAGGCAGGCGATAAGTTGCCACCGCCGACTCCGGCACGGCAGTCGTTCCAGTCGATGTTCACGGATCGCGTCAGCCAGCCTCTGGCTCAGACGGTCAACAATCTTTGGGGACAGCCCTCGAGCAGCACGCAATCCCAGGCGCCGCCCGTGAAGGTGCTCGATCTCTTCAGCGACACCAAGCCCAACGAGCGCAAGCTTCTCGGCGACAAGGCGTGATTGGGCCGGATTTCTAGCGACGCGCGCCGCCGATACTTAACAGCCGATCAATTTCTATGGTGAACGCTTTGTTAAGGCTCATTCGGTAGCCTGATGCTGCCGTCAGGTGGGTGGCGGTTACGTCGCGTCGGTCTGCCAAATGATCGTTCGTCAGTTTTTGCAATGGGTGCGCCAGGCGCCGCCCGGGGAGCGGGCGGAGGCCACTTCGGCGCTGGCGCGCGCCTATCTCTATTCCGATTTGTCGGCTGATGATCTTGCCGCCGCCGAAGGTGCGATGATCATGCTGCTGGACGATGCGTCGCCGCTCGTCCGCCGCGCAATGGCCGAAGCCTTTGCGTCTGCAGAAGGTGCGCCGCAGATCGTCGTGCATGCCCTGGCGTCCGATCAGCCGGACGTTGCGCTTCCAATACTCGCGCATTCGCCGCTACTGGTTGAAGACGATCTGGTCGACCTGATCGCGACCGGCGATACCGTCGTGCAGGTTGCCATTGCGGGCCGGCAATTCCTGACACGCGGTCTTGCCGCCGCCATCGCTGAAGTCGGTTCAGCGGAGGCGTGCCTTACGCTTCTGGAGAATCCGGAGCTCGACGCTGCGCCGTTCTCGCTGGATCGGATTATCGAGCGCTTCGGTCATCTGGCACCGATCCGCGAAAATCTCATGGCGCGCGATGACCTCTCGATGGCGATGCGCCATGCGCTGCTCACGAAATTGTCGCAGACACTCGCCGGCTTTGTTGCCGCGCGACACTGGCTGGGGCCGGAGCACGCAGAATTTACGACCCGAGAAGCGTGCGAGAAGGCAACCGTCGCGCTTGCCGCCGACACGAGCTACGACGAGGTAGGAGCGCTGGTGCAGCATTTGCGCCAGACGGGGCAACTCACGGCGGGAATGCTGTTGCGCGCATTGTTGTCCGGCAATGTGGTGTTCTTTGAAGAGGCGCTGGCCGAACTGTCTGGCATGTCGATTGACCGGGTGACGGCTTACATCCACGACAAGAGCATCTCCGGTTTTCGTGCGCTCTACCGCGAGGCTGGATTGCCCGATGTCGCCTATCCGGCGTTCCGGGAAGCGCTGTCGTCGATGCGCGCGGGCCTGTTGGTCGGCGAGCAGGGAGGGGCGTCCAGGCTCAAACGTCGCATGGTCGAGCGCGTGCTCGATGCCTGCATGGGTGAACGGAGTGAGGAGACGGCTTCGCTGCTGGCTTTGCTCAGACGGTTTTCGGTGGAGGCCGCACGCGAGGAAGCCAGGCTATTCTGCGACGATCTCGTCGCCGAGGCCGATATTGTCGCGGCGGATCAATCCTACGCAGCGGCCGAGCCGGTACTCATTGCCGACGAGCAGTCTTGCACCGAGATGGAGCTCGCGATTATCGAGGCGTATCAATCTTCCACAACGTCGAGGCCAGCGCTTATCGAGGCGGATCAATCGTGCGCAACGCCGGAGCCGGCGCTGCTCGAATTGGATCAGGACAATGAGATTGATCCGGCATTCATCTCGGCCGAGCAAGCGTACACCGAGACAAGGCTCGTCGCGGCCTAGCCGTTACTCGGGCGCGATCGAGGGCGCCTTGAGCTGTTCGAGAACCTCGGGACGATCGCGATTTTCGTGAACCAGAAACTCGTCGGTGACCTCGCGTAGCCGCTTGGTCAACGTGGCCGCGAGCTGTTTTGCGTCCGAGCGCGCATACTCGCGATGGATTGCGCGCACCGCATCAACATGCTGGTCGATCAGTTTCGACGGTACTCGCGCGATATCCGGCGCGTGCTCGATCAGTTTGCACAGGCTCCGCGCGGCGGATGCAACCGCCGGAAAGCCGAAAGTCGCCGCTTCACCCTTGATGTCATGGGCGGCATGGAAGAGGGCGTCCTTGTTGGACGCATCGGGACTTTTGGCGAGGTTGCGACGGGCCTTGTCGAGCCGATCGCATTCGGCATCCATCCAGCTCGCAAATTGATTTGAGAGATCCGCCAGCGCCTTTTCAGCGCGTGCGATGGGATCGTCGTCACTCTGGCCCTTCGATACCGCGCCACGCAGCTTGTTTTCGGGCGTAATGATCTCGTGATCGCCGTAGGTGACGATCGCTGCCGTATCTTTCGAGGGGGGCATGGCGTTGAGCCTTTGTCAGACCGGGGCGCGGGCCTTGTCCAGCAAGGGGGTCTGCCGGATGACGTCGGCTTTGCCGCCTTTGCGCCGCTCCGGGCCGATGTAGTTCGAGGTGGTGTTGCGGCGACGATCTGGGCCGAAATAGGTCTTCGTCTTGATGAAGGGGCGCGGATTGGCCACCACGTTGATGATGCGCTGATAGAGTCCCTTCGCCGAAATTGGCTTGCAGAGGAACTCGGTGACACCGGCGTCGCGCGCGGCGGTAACGCGTTTCTTCTCCGAATGCCCGGTCAGCATGATGATCGCTACGTAGGGATTGGCGTTGGCGCCGGGCTGACGGATCATCTGCATCAGCTCGAGGCCGTCGAAGATCGGCATGGCCCAATCGGTGATCACAATGTCGGGGATGTAGTGCGTGAAAGCTTCGAGGCCGGCCGCGCCATCCTCGGCCTCATAGACTTCGCGCGCGCCGAACCCATGCAGCAGGGTGCGCAATATACGACGCATATGTGCGTTGTCGTCGATGACGAGGAAACGCAAACGGTTGAAATCGATGCGAACCATGGCGCCCCGGCTTCGGGCGCACTTGGAGCCCGATACCACCGCATGAAGCTACCGGGGCGTCGTTAACGAATGGTTTAGCATAGCGCCGCAAGCGCTTTCGGCGCGCGCTATTCCTTCAGCAGCGCCGCCATGATGCGCTCGCGCGTCAGCGGCATCTCACGGATGCGGGCGCCGAGGGCATGCGAAACGGCATTGCCGATCGCGGCAGCGGTTGGCCCGCCGGTGACTTCGCCGGCGCCGAGCGGAACCTCGTCCCTGGTGTTGATCAGCTCGATATCGATTTCCGGCACTTCGCTGAACTTGAGGACCGGGTAGGTTTCCCAGTCGAACGAGGCGACGCCATTGTCGAAACGGACCTGTTCCTTCAGCACCCAGCTTGCCGCCTGGATGATCCCGCCTTCGAGCTGGTTGATCACGCCGTCCGGATTGATCACCAGGCCGGCGTCGGTCGCGCACCACACGTGATGCAAAGTGATTGTCTCGTCGACCGAAAGCTCAACGACCACAGCGGAGTAGGCGGCGCGGTTCTTGTAGCGCGCGAAGCCAATGCCACGGCCACGGCCTGTGCCGTCGGCAGCGCCCGGGGTCCATTTCGCCATTGCCGCAACTTTTTCGATCACTGCACGGGCGCGCGGATCGGTCGTGATCGAGAGGCGGTACTGCACGGGATCCTGCCCGGCATGCTCGGCAAGTTCGTCGATGCAGCACTCGAGAGCGAAGACGTTCGAGGTTGCACCAAGTCCGCGCAGCGCCGAGGTGCGCACCGGCGCTTCCGTGACCAGATGATGGAGCATGCGTTTGGTGGGAATATTGTAAAGCGGGTCGCCGTTGCGCGTGGCGCCGCCACCATTGGCTTCCGGTACGTCATTCGGCGGCGGCTCCGGCGGCGGATCGGGCAGGGCGAGGGCGCCGAGCAGATTTCCACCTGCGCCGGGACGCTTGTTGTGCGTGGGACTCCAGATTTCCTGCGTCCAGTCCGTCGGCTTGCCGTTCTCGTCGAGCAGTGCACGAACCTTGACGATCATGGCCGGCGTCTTCGGCTCGTAGATGAATTCTTCTTCGCGTCGCCAGCGCACGCGGATGGTTTGACCCGGCTTCTGCATGGCAATGATCGCGGCATCGGCCGCCGCATCATCGGCCCCGTTGTGGCCGTAACAGCCCGAGCCCTGCACGTGACGGACGACGATGGAGGACGGCTCGAGCTTGAGCGTCTTCGCCAAGGCCGCGCGCAGCGGGTACACACCCTGGCAGTGCGTCCAAACCGTCAGCTGGCCGTCCTTGTAAAGCGCAAGGCCGCACGAGGGCGAGATCGACGCGTGCGCGAGATAGCCGCGCGTATACGTTCTTTCAAAGCGCTCCCGGCCTTTCGGATCAGCCGGCTCCGCCCCGAAGGGCCGATCGACCGCCGGTCGTTGCAGTAGCCAGTTGGCCTCCTGCTGGGTTGCGGTCGGCGCCTCGACGTTTTGCCAGGTGACGTGGTTCACCGCGGCGGCGCCCGCCGCTTCCACGGCAGTTTCGACTTCGCCGAGGATCGCGAGAAAATTTCCATGGCGCACGAATTCAACGGAGCCCTTGGCTGCGCGGCGAATTGCGTTTTCGTCGATGGCGCCGATCGTCGCGCCACGGTTCGGCTGGCGAACGACACGCGCGTGCACCATGCCGTCGATTTGCATGTCGTGAATGAAAACACTCTGCCCGAAAACCTTCGCCGGCAGGTCGAGGCGGGCGCTGTTCGCGCCGATGGTCTTGAGATCGCCGACTGACTTTTTCGCAACGGCGCCGGTTGCCTTGACGGCAAGGTCGACGGCGCCGGCAAGCGTCCAGTAGTCCTGTCCGGTCGATTTGCCGTTGCGATAGATGCCGCCGTCGCGAACGGAGAGTTCGCTGGCCTTGCAGGCGAGCACTTTTGCCGCAGAATCGAGAAATAGCGCGCGAACTTCGGCGAGCGCCTGCCGCAACGCCACGCCGCCAAACTGAATCGATTGGCTGCCGGCGGTGTAACCCTCGTTCGGGGCTTTTTCTGTATCGCCCGAGCGAACCGTGATGCGCTCCATCGCGACATCGAGTTCGTCGGCCGCAATCTGCGCCATCGCGGTGAGCACGCCCTGGCCGAGTTCGACGCGCCCGGTCAGCACGGTCACTTTGCCCGGTGACGGAAAAGCCACCCAGCGATCAAGACTGGGATTGTCGTTCAGCGGACCGGGAAGCGGGGCGTTCATCGTGCCGCTCCACCACGCATGACTGCCGCCGCCTTTTCGACTGCGCGCATGATGCGATTGTGCGAACCGCAGCGGCAGATATTGCCATCGAGCGCCTGCGCAATCTGCGTGCGCGAGGGCTTGGGGTTCTTGTCGAGCAGCGCCTTGGCTGTGATCAGAATCCCGGACAGGCAATAACCGCATTGGCCGGCCTGTTCGTCGAGAAAGGCCTGTTGCAAGGGATGAGGGTGCGCGGCGCTACCGAGACCTTCGACGGTGACGATCTTTTTTCCGGCGATACTCGATGTCGGCTTGGTGCAGCATTTTTCCGGCGCGCCGTCGATCAGCACCATGCAGCAGCCGCATTGCTCGAGACCACAGCCGAAGCGCGTGCCCATCAGGCCGAGTTCGTTGCGCAGCACATCGAGCAACGGAGTGTCCTCGTTGTCGAGCGACACGCTGACGGCTTCGCCGTTCACCGAAAAATCGAATGTTTTCCCCACGCGCGCTCCTAGAAGCCGAACTGCTCGCGCAAAATGCGTTCGTCGAGATTGTGGCCAGGATCGAAAAGCAAGTTGAGCGAAATATTGTGATCCATGGCGATGTCGACGCGGCGGACCGATCGCACCTCATCATGGTCTGCGACGGCGGCAACCGGACGCTTATCGGCATCCATGATCTCGATCGTGACCTTTGCCTTGTTCGGCAGCAGCGCGCCGCGCCAGCGTCGCGGGCGGAAAGGGCTAATCGGTGTAAGCGCGAGCAACGGTGCGTTGATCGGAATGATCGGACCTTGCGCGGACAAATTGTACGCGGTCGAGCCGGCCGGCGTTGCAACCAGAACGCCATCGGAGATCAGTTCTGCAAGCCGCTCCTGTCCGTC
>Ga0207665_10002012_pt1 | contig 13674 bp, 7 predicted proteins | sample LARL112metaG_FD_184351 | JGI IMG/M metagenome (GOLD analysis project Ga0207665, IMG submission 184351) | Corn, switchgrass and miscanthus rhizosphere microbial communities from Kellogg Biological Station, Michigan, USA - LAR L11-2 metaG... | ecosystem: Host-associated > Plants > Roots >...
TGTTGAGAGCCAAGCGAGGTTCCGAACAATACCAATCAACGAATTCATCGATGGCGTGACGATAACCTCGTTGGGCGTCCAGGCTGGTGAGGCTATTCAAGACTGCGGCTTTGGCGTGCTCGAGGTCTGGCAGGCGCAGGACAGATTTTGTCGTGGTGCGTTTTCTTCGTGAGTAGGGTTTCCGCTTCATGACCGGTGGCCTCCATGCCACCGATCAATGATTGGGTGAATGTTGCGGCGGTACGGTCAGAGTTGTCCGTAACCCGGGACTTATTCACTTCACACCATGATTGTCGATCCCTTTTGCGTGGTCGCCCCTCACGCGGACACCTTCGATCGGCAGGGGTTACAAAATCGGTCCGATAATTGAGTTCATCGCTGCGTCGCCCTTGGATGACCTCACGCACAGCGGCAACCTCATGAACGACGAACACATGCCGGAGCGACTTGGTGTGTCACTCAGCTGTCTCGACTTTGGTGGGTAGAGTGAAACAAAAACTTGCGCCACGCGGAGAGTTGTCGGCAGCCCACAAGCGGCCACCATGCGATTCGATAATCGAGCGGCTAATGCGAAGTCCCATGCCGGTGCCGTGAGTCTTGGTGGTAAAGAAGGCGTTAAAGATCTGATCTGCCTGGTGCCGGGGCAGTCCCACGCCGGTATCGCTGACCGACAGCAGCAGTTCGTTGTTTTCGGCTGGCTGCGACTTGATGATTAGCTCACGCGGCCCATCCACGTCGTGCATCGCATCGACGCCATTCACGATGAGGTTCATCAGCACCTGCTGCAATTGCACGCGATCTCCTATGACATGGGGAAGATCTTCGGCCAGCTCTGTTCGGACTGATATGGAGTGCCGCGATGCCTCGTCCCCCAGGAGGACGATCATCTCTCGAGCAACTTCGTTTACGTCAACCAACTCCCGTTGCGGAGTACCCTTCTTGAAGAGCAGGCGGACCCGGTTGATGATTTCCGTAGCACGCTGTGCGTCTTTGACAATTCTCCACGCAGCCTCGCGCGCCTCTTTCAGATCGGGTTCATCGCGCGTAATCCATCGCACGCAGGTATTGGCGTCTGTGAGTGCCGCGGCGATCGGTTGTTTCACTTCGTGCGCCAGAGAGGCAGTGAACTCTCCCATGGTGGTCAGCCGGCTGGCGTGCGCGAGATCCGTCTGCGCCTGACGCAGCGCTTCTTCGGCACGTTTGCGTTCGGTTATGTCCCGCGCCAGTTTTGATGCCCCAACCACGCGGCCCGAGGCATCTTTCATCGGGGAAATTGTCAGCGAAACGTCGAGCAGGCTGCCATCCTTGCGCATGCGGACCGTCTCGAAGTGGTCGATCCGTTCGCCTCGCGTGAGCTGCTCAACAATCGTTCTTTCCTCGTCACGACGCTCAGGAGGAATAATCAGAGTGATGTTCTGTCCAACCGCTTCTTCCGCAGCGTAGCCGAAAAGCCGTTCTGCGCCCTTATTCCAACTGGTAATGACGCCATTCAGACTTTTGCTCACAATCGCATCGTGCGACGATTCCACTATCGCGGCCAGCAAACGGGTCGCCTGCTCTGCCCACTTGCGCTCCGTGATGTCCGTCGAGCTACCCACAAATTGCACTAAATCTCCGGATGCGTTCAAAACAGGATGGCCGACGGTGTGGATGTATTTGGTTGTGGCGTCCGGGAGAAGGATTCGGAATTCCACTTCGTAATCCGACTTTCGGTCGATTGCTCGGTCGATTGCCCCTTTCCACTTGGCTCGATCCTCCGGATGAGTGCGCTGCAGGAGATGTTCAAAAGCAGGCGGTCCATATTCTGGATCGAAGCCATAAATTCGGTACCATTCCTCGGATAGATGCAAGGCGTCTCCTCCCGCTACCCGCCAGGCCCAACTCCCTGTGTGCGTGAGCCTCTGCGCCTCCGCCAAGTACGCCTCGCTTCGCTGCAGCTTCTCTTCCTGCAGTTCCAAGGTCTGGGCAGCGAATCGCCTATCCACCGAGGACGTCAGCGAGGCCAGCCCGAGGACGACAAAGGTGACGGCGGCAATTCCGGTGGTGCCAAGTATGGAGATGCTTACGGCGTGAGATAGGTCCGTCGGCATACCCGATCGCGTGAAATTGGCGGCGGCCATGCCGGTGTAATGCATCACGGGGATCGCTGCACCCATCACGACGGCTCCGGCTAACTTTTCCCGGCCGATCCCCGTTTTCTCGTCTCGGAAGTGAAAGGTAATCCAGAGCGCGGCAAGGGAAATCAGAACCGCGAACACGACGGACAGGGCGACGAGAAAGGAATTAAATTGGCATATAGCCGGTAAACGCATAGCGGCCATGCCGATGTAATGCATGCTCGCAATACCCGTACCCATCAGGACACTTCCGGCGAGCGCTCGGAACAAACCCATTTTCTGTCGACTCACCACTCCCAGGGCAACGACCGAAGCGAGAATGGCCGCAAGCAGTGACAGCAGAACGGTCGGCCAATGGTAGGCCACTGGAACCGGCAAGACGAACGCCAGCATCCCGATGTAGTGCATGGACCAAATGCCAGTTCCCATCGCACCGGCCCCGCCCAGCAGCCAAACCGCGCGAGTCCGACCGCCCGCGGCCGTTACGCGACCTGCAAGATCCAGAGCAGCGTACGACGCAAACATGGCAATCAACACCGAAAGCGCCACGAGCGCGTAGTTGTACGAGCCAATCAAGTCCACGGCAGCCATTTGACTCCATCCGGTAGCCACACGGAACAGTCGCCCCTCTCGATAAGTTCAGCGAGTCTTAGGATACTGCCAATTGGTGAGTATGGTGATTGGTGCAAGCTTTGGCCATACTTAGCACCTTACGAGTAGAAATTTAACTCACTGCTGTGAAGATTAACAATTCCTAGTTCGACGTGAATCCACGAAGGGGTTTGATGCTTTTCTGGTAGCTCCCAGATAGTTGGCAACCCTTCCCTTACCGGATTCCTGAAGGTTTGCCCGTCATCCGCGCACAATCGGGGCACGTGGAACTGGAGCGTTCCGACTTCCAACAACAGGACTTCGGAGGAAAGGGCGTTCCCGCTTCCTTCGCGGGTGGTAGAAGGAGCGTACGCAGAATCGGGCTTTCTCAGGGAAGCATTTCCCGGAAACTGTTAGAGCTCCAAGCTCGGGAGTACCGTGACACACCGAGAAATTTCTATCGCAGTGATCGGTGGCGGGATCGGTGGACTCACGGCCGCATTATCACTTCCAAAAAGAGCACCCGCATCCCTAGGCGCTTGAATACTAGCGAGGGGAGACGGAGCTCGCAGGTAGACGAGACCAAGCTCCCACCAAGCCGATGCAAGCGCCAGGTGACTTCAACGCCACAAGCTCTGCGTCTAGCCTTTCCCGGAGCGTCTCGAAATTGCCCAGCGCTTCACAGGAAAGATTGTGTTGCTGTATCTGCGGGCGGACACTGCACAGGAGATCGTAGACCCATCCTGCAAAGAACGAATCACCTCCCATGGGCATTTCCATCCACATGTTCGGCGCAGGCAGAGCAGCCTCTTCGAACGCCCGGAAGAGCACGAGTTCCATGTCTGGGTTTGCTCCGGAGCATTGGAAGGTCTTACGAATGAGCGAAGCGCACGCCGACCACAGCGGAAGTTGGGCGGTAAGCAAAAGCAAAGGGGACCACGTCGGCTCGTGAAAAGCGAGCACGCCTCCGGGTCGGATCAGCCGCGAGAGAGAACGCAAAACAGCCGCGGCATCGGGGAGAAACTGCAGAATGCAACGGCCCACTACCCCATCGAAGAGCTTGCCACTCGTCACCTGACTCACGTCCGACTGCATAAAGGTTACGTTGTGCAGTCCAGCTTCCGCTACGCGAGCCCTGGCCCTGGCGATCGACCGTACGTCGCGTTCGACTCCGACGATCTCTCCCGAAGGACCAACCAAACGCGCCGCCAGCATCGCTACGTCACCGACACCCGAGCCGATGTCTAGAATCCGCTGACCTGGACCCATGCCTGCGTCACGGAACAATCGCTCGGTGTAAGGATCAAGGCGCGCAGCCTGTCGAATCAGCCGCTCTTGCTCGGCATCGGTACTCCCAAGTACGTACTGAGAAGTGGAACCACGCGCGGTCATATCGCGCGGAATATTACCATGCTTTGATTTTCTATCGGCATCCCCTTGCCTCCTGGCAGTCACTGGGCAATTCAACCGGGAACTCGTGCATGTGACAACGCGGATTTCGACGTTTTGCAGCGGATCCGCCGATTCTGGACGAGTAGTCGACAAACCGGGTGCGCCGTGAAAAGGCGGTGGTCCACAGCGGGAGTAAGCCCGCCCGGGAACTGGTTCGCTCCACCCGGTAGCAATCAGAGCAGCAGGGTCGAAAATCACTGCCCTTGGGGTGGATTGGGGTGATGAGGATTCGGTGGTTCGATCCGATATTACTGGCCCGCATTCACTGCTCTTTGCCAGGGGGATGGCCTTATCATGGTGTGAATTCGTTCTACAAATGCTTCCTTCTGTTGTTCTGATTCCACTGTGAGTTTGTTCTCTGCGCGAAAACACCAATGCATTCCTGTGCTACGCATGTGATTTTGTGCCAATGTTCGCTTCGTCCCGCTGCATGCGCCCGCGCACAAAATTATCTATTTCATTTCCCATATCCATTTTAATTCTCCCTTACGCTTACTCTGCTGGTGGGGAATTTGTGTGACTAGAAGTTAGGTAGGGAAACTGAGATCACTGCTGGCATAATTCGATTGCCGAGTGCGGTGATGCCATTCATAGGCCAAAATTGACGGATATAACGTCCGGTTAGCCCGTCAGAACAAGAACATAACCTTTGCCGATTAAAATGCAGCCCCGAACGTTTCTTTAATCTTTGCTGCGGGGCTGTTCAGTTAACCTAGGAGTCCACGCACGCATGTACACACTGGCACAGAATCTCCGCGTCGCATTTCGCCAACTCCGAAAATCACCAGGCTTCGCTCTGACCGTCGTTCTCACTCTGGCTCTTGGCATGGGTGCCACAACGGCGATATTCTCGCTCGTGGAAGACGTTCTGCTCCGACCACTCCCTTTCAAGGATGCCGATCGACTAGTTCTCTTGGGAGATCACCTGGGAAGTGGCCAGGGCATTTCCGTCACTGCGCGCGAGATTGGAACCTACGCGAACGCAAGCGGGGCATTTTCTTCACTGGGCGGCTACATCGGCACGAATTATGAGCTCTCCGGTGGAGACAAACCTGAGGAAGTCCACGCCGTTCGTCAGACGGCTAGCACATTCGCCACGCTGGGCGTGCAACCAATCATCGGTCGTCTCTTCACGGCCGACGAAGAGGCTGCGCATCAGCAGTTCGCCGTCATCAGCTATGGCTTGTGGCTTAACCGATACCAACGCAACGCCCAGGTCCTGGGCAACTCGATCGTTCTCGACCGGAAAACCTACTCCATCATCGGCGTGATGCCCAGCAGCTTCGAATTTCCGCTGGAGGCCGGCCACCTCGACCAGGCGCAGCTGTGGGTGCCAATGAGTTTTACAGGCGATGAGCTCTCGGAACAGCATGCCGGCTTTTGGGGTTACCACATCGTCGCGCGCCTCAAGGACGGCGTGAGCCTTATGCAGGCCGCGCAGGATGCCGACCGCGTTGCCCAGCAGACTATGCGCAATTTTCCGGTCGCCATGTCCGCGATTCACATCCGAGGTGACGTGGAACTGCTCCGTGAATACACGGTTGCCGATGTGCGGCCTTTGCTGCACACCTTGTTCTTTGCCGTCTCCATCGTCCTGATGATTGCCTGCGTCAATGTCGCCGGGCTCATGCTGGTCCGAGCCATCCGGCGGCGGCGCGAATATGCCGTCCGACTGGCTCTGGGTGCGCCGTCCAGCGTCATTGTCAGCGAAGCCGCAATTGAAGGCGTGCTGCTCAGCGTGGCTGCTGGACTGCTCGGGCTGGCATTCGCGGGGATTGCCATCCGCGCGGCTTTGCATCTTCTGCCCGACTCTATTCCGCGGGTCGACGCAATCTCGTTGGACGCAACAGTAGCCAGCTTTGCGCTCGTCCTCGTGCTGGCAACTGCAGCCTTGTGCAGCCTGGCGCCCGCCTTCGTGGCATTGCGGACCAACCTAACAGAAAACCTGAAAGAGGGCGCGCGCACCAATACGGAAGGATCGAGCCATGCCTGGTTGCGATCCGCTCTGGTCGTGTCAGAGATCGCCATCGCTTTGGTCTTGCTTACCGTTTGCGGAGTGTTTTTGCGGAGCTTCCGGAAGATGCAGGCCGTTGACCCCGGTTTTCGTTCGGACCATGTACTCGTCGCGGGCTACCAACTGCCGCTGAGGCAATACGCTAGCGATGCTGCTACCGACGCCTTCAACCGCGCAGTCATCGAGGACCTCTCGAACAAACCCGGAGTCACGGCCGTCGGCATCACCAACGCCCTTCCGGCATCGGGCTTTTCAGGAGAATCTGCATTCACGATCGAGGGAGCGCCGACAGACAACTGGAAGTTGAAATTCGCGGCGTTCGCGAGCGTCCATGGCGACTACTTCGGCGCTATGAGCATTTCGCTGCTCGACGGCCGAACCTTCACCAAATACGACCGGTCCAATGCACCCCTGGTCGTCATCGTAAACCAATCTATGGCCAAACATTCGTGGCCTGATCAGCGGGCCATCGGCAAGCGGATGCACGTGGGTAACCCACAGAAGGGACTGCCGTGGGCAACTGTGGTTGGTGTGGTTGCCGACACCAAGCTCGGCTCGCGCGATGAGCCCAGCATCGACCAGTGGTACACACCCACGGAGCAGCCCGCGACTCTCTACGGCATTGAGGCATCAGGAAAGCTCACGGTCCCTGCCGGTGGATACATCGCGCTGCGTTCGCCATTTCCTCCGGAGCAGATAACGCAGGTCTTGCGCACGGCCATCACCGAAATCGACCCGCTTCTGGCGTTGCAACAGGTGCAGCCTATGGATGACGCCATCTCCAACATAGAGGCTCCGCGTCGTTTCAACACTGCCCTCATCACAGCCTTCGCGGTCGCTGCACTCGTACTCGCCATCACCGGCGTTTATGCGGTTGTGGCCTTCTCCGTGTCGCTGCGCAATCAGGAAATCGCCGTCCGAATGGCTCTAGGCGCTCAGCGCGCCGGTATAGCACGGCTCGTGCTCATTTCGGGCGCGAAGCTGGCGCTCTTGGGATGCGGCCTCGGTGTGCTTGGCTCGCTAGCCGTGTCGCGTCTCGTCAGCTCATTTCTTTTCGATGTCAGCGCGACCGACCCACTCGTCTACATAGCAGCCGTCTTGGTCATGATGCTGATGGCGCTTCTCGCATCGGCCCTCCCCGCGGTCCGTGCCGCTTCCGCGGACCCAATCGATGCTCTTCGCTCGATTTAGAAGCTCATCCACTCGCAAGAAATGGCCAGTCCATTGCCCGAGCCGCCCCGAATCGCTTCCGGTTGGCAAACCGGAAGTTAACCGCGGCGCACCGGCCTTCACGCTCCTGTCTGAACTGAAGTGGCGTCCCGTTATGCCGCAGGGCCCTATCGGGTTGTGAACGTTCCAGCAATGCCGCCTTCTGCTTGCCCGGACCAGCTCGGCCTGCATTTGTCTCGATTTTAGTTTACCGCGGAAAAGAGTCACGTCCTTTAAAGCTGCGGCTTCACGGAGTTGACACAAAAATGGCCAAAGTTCGCAAAATTTTATAGTTTGCTGCCCTTCCTTCGGCGATAGGAATATACGGCCATTCTCAATCTATTAATTTTAAGCCACTTAACTAGCCCGTATCCTGACATAAATTGGCTATCGAAGTGCTCAAGTTGAGACAACGCCTGTGGGGGTGTGCCGTGAAAATCTCTCAAGTATGTCTGGTGGTGGTCGCAGTGTGCTTTGCCGCAGTTACTGTTCATGCCGACAGCATTCCAGACGATGGTATGGTCCGGGTTGGACGTGGATCGGATCCCAGTCCTGCTATGAGTTGTGGTAACGGCAAAACGCACTTCAACATACAGCTAAATGGCAACGGTGGTGGTATTACCAATTGCATTAATACCAGCGGTGTAAACTGGATTGGGCTCGATATATTCGCGGTCATACCCGTACCCCCCGTTGGCATAACCATTGATCAGGAAGTTGCTTGCATAAGTTTTTTTTCTAGTTGTAAACCCACCTTTATAAAATTTATAGGCAAGAGCGGCAAGGAAGAAGTGAAAATAGAGCTACTCGGTGGAGCAATCATCACTGCAGGCTCCGTCACGGATGACTGCACCAGCAAGTCTATTCCAACCTCCTGTTTTTTCATCAATCTGAACGACTCAGGCAGCCCGAATGCTAAGGCCGCAGGCGGCTGGTTTGACTTGTCGGGCGCCAAAGGCGGAAAGCTCGAAGTGCAGGCGATCACGCCTGAGCCAAGCACCCTTTTACTTCTGGCGAGCGGCGCAGGTGCTCTTTGCTTCCGGCGCAGGCGAACTTTATTGGCCTAAAGTTCATTGATTTCACTGCTTCGAAGGAAAATCACTCACTAGTTTTTGAAACTCTGGATTTGTCCGAAGACTGCTGAATTCAGGTTCGAGCATCGCCTGCTCTGCGGGAACTCCCTTCTCTAAGGCTGACCTCAAAGTCTCCATCGCTGCGCCGGGCTGGTTCGCCAGGGCCCGCGTTACGGCCTCGTTATAAATGAGTAGCCGGTCTGAGCCGTCAATTGAGCGGGCCCGGTGAATATAATAGTTTGCGAGAGAAGCATTTCCTTTCTTTGCGTGATACAACGCCAAACAGGCAAGAGTCCCTGCATCCTTCGGATTAACGTCGAGCTCCTTATTTGCCAGGGAGATTGCCTTATCGTACGTTTCCATTGCCTTTTTCTGTTGTCCTGACCAGCGATATCCATCTGCGAGGTTTCCTATGATCGCTTGATCGTTCGGGCGCATGTCGGTGGATTTCTGAAGCATCTTAAGGCCTTCGGTATAGCGTCCGAGGATTAGATCAGCCATGCCAAGATTGGAAAACACGTCGGGGTTGGACGACTGGAGCGCAATTGCGCTCTCAAATTCGGGAATAGATTGCTCGTACTTGGCTTGCGAATAGTAAACGACACCGATATTTTGGTGACCTATGGGGTTTGTCGAGTCGAGTTCGACGACGCGCCGAAAAGCAGCCAGAGCCTTCGCGTACTCCCCAATTTGCAAATAGGCAATTCCCAGCTCATTGTGGTTAGACCAGTAGTACCGATTCAGGGTAACCGCGTTTTGCAGCGTTATGATTGCCAAATCTTTTCTTCCGGCATCTTGGTACACGCGGCCCAAAAGGCGATAACAGTCGTCGGATCTCGGCGAGAGTTGCAAGGCGCGCCGGAGCTCTTTGATCGCCTCATCTGTCTTACCTGTTTCTTTATGAATCTTCGCCAAAGACAGATGCGCTTCTTTGAGATTGTCATCCAATCTTTGTGCCAGCTCAGCTGCATTTGTTGCCTTCTGAATCCAAGCGGTGTCGTGCGTCTCGCCATACATTCGAAGGTTCGCGTCAGCCAAACTCGCATACGCCAACGGGAAATTTTCGTCCCTAACCAACGCTTGCTGATAAAATTCGATTGCGGTCTTGACTTGGTTTACGTCTGGGTGGCCCCGGTAAGCATTGCGCCCTTTGTTATAGAGTTCGTAAGCTTCAGGATCGGCCGTGGGACGAGTTGCGGCTCGGTTCATTTCTTCACCGCTGGGATTCAGCTCGAGAGCCAGCAGTATGCGCGTGTAGATTTGATCTTGCAGGCTGAGCAGGTCCCTCCTCATACCTGAAAACTTCGCCTGACTCAAAATGTGCCGACCGCTAGGTACGTCATCCAGATCCACGTTTATCTGAATCTTCTTATCATCGCCCCGCACCATCCCATGAACAATCAGATTTGAGGCTAACGTTCGAGCAATCGTCTCCAGGCTGCCCCGTTGGTCGATATCTTCGGCGGCGCGCGCGGATGCAACCCTTACGTCCCGCAACGCAAGAAGCTTTGCGGAAAGCTCTTGATTCAAGCCTTCAGCTACGGAGCCCAACACTTTCGGGTCGCCTTCGACGGCAAAGGGGAGTACAGCTAGAAACTTGCCTTCTGCCAGCGGCGGGATGCCCGGGGGCGGTGTTTTCGGAGCGGGCGAAGTATGGGAAAAAATGCCGTGGCGCAGCGCTCGAAAGGTAAAACCTGTAGCGCCTAGCATCAGAATGGCCACCCCGAAAAGGCCTACCTTCCTCCGCATTGAGTTACTGAATCGGACCTGTCGCTCTGGTGGGAGCGCCGGAATCTCCTCCTGCTGGGGGTGCGTTGATGCTGTACGGATCTTGATCTCGCCGGGAGTGCGAATGGCACGACGCTGCTTATGCTTCGAACCGCCTCGAACAACTTTTGGTGTCCTGCCCGAGGGGGTCCTGCCTGAGTCCGGCTTGTGTGAAGCCTTCGTCAATGACAATTTCTTAGGAGCTCTGGGATTCCCCGCCTCTTCGGTGTAAAGGTTAAACAGATGAACCCGCACACCGTGTTTGACTTCCGCTTCACCAAGTTCGTGCAGTGAGCCATTCCAAGAACTTACCTGCATCAGTACATCCGCTACAGTTTTGGAAACGAGAATGTGCCCCGAGTCGCCGCAGTCCATGACTCGCTGGGCCATGTTGATTCCGCCGCCTGCCACGTTTCGATTGGCATTGATGTCCGCCACGCGATACACAGGTCCGGTATGAATGCCCATCCGCAACCCGGTTTCGGAATGGCTTCGCAAAGTGCGGCTCACTTCCAGCGCGCAACGGCACGGAGCTTCGGGATCGCCAAAGAATACCAACGCCATTCCATCACCCGATGGCAGTGAGATCAGCTTGTCGGCGGATTTTGCCCGAGTGTATTCCAAAGTTGCCCGCACCGTCTTCTGCAGTTCGTCGATCAGGTGTCTCTGCTGGTCCATTGGCAGCTTCGAGTAAGCGACAATGTCCATGAAGAGTACGTGAGCAATTTCCAACGGCAGAAAATCCGATGAGTCCGCGGGCGGTTGAGATTGCGGCATCGGCGTTGCGAGAGTCAGTCTCTCCAGGTCGACTTGCAACTCCCTTGCCGACTGATATCGGTGTTCCGACTCCTTGTCTAGAGCTTTTTGGATTATGTTTTGCAATCCAAGCGAAATCTGGCTATTCAGCTCGCGTGGCGAGCGCGGAGATTGATGCTGAATGGCCTTGATCAAACGTTGCCCGTGCTTGTCAGGGAAGAGCCGCTGACCGGTTGCCATTTCATACAGCACGGCCCCGGCCGCATAGATATCACTCCGCTCATCGGCGGGTTCGCCGTCCAACTGTTCCGGCGACATGTAGGGAATCGTTCCGGCTTCAGGATGCGTCTCAAGAGTGCTTCGCGTTAGATCAGGGTCTGCAGCTACTGTCAGCCTCGCCAATCCGAAGTCCAGAATTTTCAATCGGCAATCGGGGGTGGTGCGCAAGTTGCTTGGCTTCAAATCTCGATGAACCACACCCTTGCAGTGCGCCGCCTGCAACCCTTGCGCCAGCTGTACGCCGAGGCGAACAACCTCTTTCTCCGGAAGCGGTCCAGCGGCAATCTTATGATCGAGTGTTGTTCCAGGTATGTACTCCATGACTAGGAAGCTGAGTCCATCGTGTGTATCGAAATCATGAACAGTCGCGATATTGGGATGATTGAGCTTGGAAAGGGCCTGCGCCTCCTGACGGAACAGCTTCACTGCATTCAGGTCAGACATCATCTCGACCGGCAGTACTTTCAGTGCAACATCACGGTCAAGACGTTCATCGCTCGCCCGGTAAACCACACCCATGCCACCCGCACCAATCTTTTCAATAATGCGATAGTGGCCTAGAGTTTGGCCAATCATGCGAGGGAGCCTTCTCTGCGGTGAATCTTAGGCTTGCCGCTGCAAACAAGTCAATGTGGCGCGGCTTCCTGACGGGATTTCGCTGTTCCGGTTTCCACATCGGCCTTCTCTGCGTTGACTGACTTTGCTCGTCCCGATTCCGCAGGCGCGGATTCCGCCGGGGCAAACTGCGAAGGGCGATGTAATACATAGTCTGCATGGGGGAGCCTCCTTGGTGTCTCTGAATCAGCGTCCGCTCAGTTCAGCTTTTGTACACCAAGCGCTCCTCCTTTGACCTATACATTCAAACTAACGAGGAGTTGTTGTCGAAGATTGGATTTTAGACGGTCCGCGAGGGCTGGTGGGGTTTCTCCTACGGCTTTTCCCCCAATTGCTTCAGTTTCTGCTCAGCGCTGTCCCGAATCAGTTTTTTCCTCTCTCCGTCAGTGGTCGTGTCCGCCGCCAGCATCTCCAGGGCCTTCTGTGCGTATTCCCTGGCCAAATCCTTCCGCCCATCCGCCAGGTACGCATCTGACAAACTGTCGTAAACGTTCGCTGAATCCGGGTACGCCGTCATGTTCAGCTGCAAAACCTCTACTGCGCCTTTCGCGTCTCCCGATTGAATGTGATCGTACCCAATCACGTTGACGATCCCTTCAGAGAACAACGTCGCTTTGGGATCGCTCTTCCTCGCCTCCACGAGCTTTTGCGCAACTTTGTTCGCGCCTCCCGGCTCGTCCAGCAATCTCAGAATGCTGACGCGCTCCGAATCCACGGCCATGGTTTTCTTGGCTGCCGATGCTTTCCCCGGCGTCTTGATCAGCGTCGTCACAAACCAGTCCACAATCGTTCCCGGCAGCTCTTTGTGTTCTCCGAACATTACCGTTCCATGCCCGCCCGTGGCGTAGTGCGCGAACTGGTTCCCGGGATTTGGGGCAACCGCGTACAGCCACTGCATCAAATCCACCGCGCCGTCATCATCATCCGCTGCTGAGAAAAAAACTGGCAACCCGCTCGATGCCTGCAGGAATTTCCTCCCGTCGGCGTCCGTATTGCCCGAAAGCAAGGCCAGCGACTTCACCTCCGCATGCCGCCGAGCCAGTTGAATGGATTGATTCACGCCGCAACTCGCACCGCCTGCTCCCATAATGTTTTTTGTCACGCCCGGCTGCGATAACAAGTAGTGAAACGCCGTGTCAATGTCTCCCGGCCATTGTTGTGTGATCATCCTGGTCCGGTCTTCATTCGAGAGTTCCAATGCTCTCGGCCCCTCGCTGTCGCCGTATCCGCGGTAGTCCAAGGTGAGCACGTTGATCCCCGCTGCCGCCATGCGTCCGGCCAGATCGTCCCAGTTCTTTCGCTGCTGGTTGCATTGATGCAGCAGAATCACACCCGGACCGGGTTTCCCCGCCGCAAAATACGTCGCCTTCAAATGCACTCCATCCTTCGCCGCCAAATCCACCACTCGCGGCTCGAGCGGCGACTTCGCCGCGCAACTCATCGCCGCAACCAACAGAACAACACTCGAAACTATTCGCTGCTTCATCACAGGACCTCCCGGAAGGAACAAACACACCTCACCCAGCCCTCTTCTCCATAGACGCAGGCAAGCCCATTGCGGTAGTCCTCGGAAAACGAATGGACCTTCGCATTTTCAACGCTTGGGGACAACCTAAGCGACTTCGTGATAGAGGGCAGCGGTACTGGACGCGGTAGGGACGACCATCACTGATCGCCCCCGCGCAGATCCGTACGGGCGCTTCTACGCATACGGCTCCCACCTTGGATGAGTGGCGAGGAAGCGAGCTGTAGGATAAGGATGCAAAACGCGTGGGGCTGGAATCCACCGGGTGTAGATCGG
>Ga0207665_10002014_pt1 | contig 13671 bp, 7 predicted proteins | sample LARL112metaG_FD_184351 | JGI IMG/M metagenome (GOLD analysis project Ga0207665, IMG submission 184351) | Corn, switchgrass and miscanthus rhizosphere microbial communities from Kellogg Biological Station, Michigan, USA - LAR L11-2 metaG... | ecosystem: Host-associated > Plants > Roots >...
GCCGAGCAAGCGCGGCGCTACCCCGGCTTTGCCGAGTACGAACGCCAAACCGCCGGAGTCCGCACCATTCCTGTGCTCGAACTCAGCCGGGCGTAGCCCACACCCCCTGGGGCAAGACCCTGATGCGAAGTCGGTCATCGCGAGGTCCGGACTAGGGGTGTCACCGGACGCGATGGCCTCCGGTTCCCTCCTAGGTTCACAGCACAGCCAGCCGGGCTTAGGAGGAAGCAATGGCCGCGATCGAAGCACGGGACATCAGTGGCGGGACGGGAGCAATCACGGCGGGACTTGCGTTCGACTCGGCGGGAGAAGGCAGTCCGCACCTGCTGTTCTTGCACGGATGGTGCGGCGATCGCAGTTTCTTCGCTCCGCAGTTCGATCATTTCTCGTCCACTCACCGGGTTGTCAGCGTGGACTTGCCGGGACACGGCAAGAGCCGCGCGCCAACGGCGAACACGATCGAAGCGCTGGCCGCCGACGTGGCGGCACTCGGGCGCGATCTCGGTCTCGGGCGGGGCGTCATGGTCGGTCACAGCCTTGGCGCGATGGTCGGGCTCGCCCTGGCCCAGCAGGCGCCGGACCTGGTCAGTGCGGTGATCATGGTGGACCCACCGCCGTTGAGCCAGGAGGTGTGGAGGGGCTTTGCCGGTGAGCTGCTGCCAGGATTCCAGGGCCCCGATTCAGCGACGGCCCGGCGGAAGTTCGTGGAGCAGATGTTCTTGCCGACCGACGACGCTCAGCGCCGTGCCCAGATCGTTCAGAGCATGTGTGCCGTGCCCAATGACATCGCGATAGCGATGGTGCGGGCGATGGCGGCCTTCGATGCGGTGGCGATTCTGCGCAGTTGCGAGGTGCCGATCCTCACGATCGCGTCTGCGGTGCCGACGAACGGCTCAGCCTTTCTGCTGGAGGCCAACGCTAAGATGATGATCGGCCAGACCGCCGGGGCGGGTCACTTCCTCCAGCTGGAGGTACCCGAGCAGGTGAACCCCATGATCGAGCGGTTCTTGTCGATCAGCCCGGAGACGTCCTCACGGTAACCGCCCAGCATCTCCGCCCGGCGCCCCGCCAGTGCCGTAACCGGCTTGAGCCGAGCCCCGTCATGGCTGCCGTGAGCTCATTCCGTGATCCGATCGAGAGCTTGCGGTAGACGTTGCGCAGGTGGTACTCGATGGTCTTCGGGCTCAGGAACAGCGCGGCGGCGGTCTCCCTGGTCGTGCGGCCCGCGGCCAGGCTCAGCGCGATCTGGAGCTCCTGGGGTGTCAGGTCGTTGAGGGTCGTCGCGTCCCGCCGGCGTGCGGTCTCGCCGGTAGCGGCGAGCTCGGCCCGCGCCATCTCCGACCACGGATCGGCGCCGAGGTGGTCGAAGACGTCCACCGCAGCGCGAAGCTGCTCGCGTGCGCGAAGGCGCTGCCGCTCCCGCCGTAGGCGGGCACCGTAGGCCAGGTGCGTGCGGCCGGTTTCGAAGGCGTCAGGTGTCTGGCCGTGCAAGTTGAGCGCGGCCTCGAAGTGACGATCGGACTGATTTTGCGCGGCAAGCAGCCCGCGGCAGCGCGCTGCCCGGGCCAGCGCCCACGGCTGGGCCTTGGTGTTTGCGTCGCGTTCAAACTCCCTTGCCGCTTCGGCGGCCTCTTGGCCGCGGCCGAGACGGAGGTAGATCTCGACAAGTTCCGGCGCCGGCGACGGGTCGGCATCGAAGATGCCGTGTGAGCGGAGCACAGCCCGCTGCTCCTCGAATTGGGCGAGCGCCGCCTCAGTACGTCCCAGGCTGAGCTCAAGGTCACCCAGCGCGGCGATGGCCCACACCTCGCACACGCCGAGGCCCATTTCCCGGGCCAAGCTGAGGGCCTCATCGGCGTGCAGGCGGCTCTGCTCTGCCTTGCCCTGCCTCGCCTCAAGCCACGCGAAGCGGGCCAGCGAAGCACTCAGCTCGGTGCGCTGACCGGTCTCCCGGGCGAGGTCAATCGCTTCATAGAAACCAGCCTGGGCTTCGGCCCATCGGTCGGTGGCTGCCTGATCAAGCGCCACGTGGGTCAGCACAAACGGCAGCACACCGATGGCGGACTTGCGGCGCGCCACGGCCAATGCCCGGTCGGCAAGCTCCCGCCCGACGTTCGCCTCCCGCAGCCATATCGGGCCCATGGCTGCCCAGGCGAGCAGACGGGGATCGTCGCCGAGCTCATCGGAGTGTTCCAGCACCTCGACCGCGGCGCGGATGGCCGGTGCGCCACGCTCACCATCGCCCGAGAAGATCAGCGCCATTCCCCGCGCGATCAGCGCGAAGAAGGCGGTACGGCCGTCTGAGCCTTGCGGGGCGAGCAACGCGGCCCGCTCAGCGGCCAGCCTCATGGTCGCGGCATCGCCAGCGTAGAACGATGCATTCACTGCTTCCGCCAGCATCACGACGGCGCGCTCGGGGGCAATCGGCGCAGCTTGCTCGGCGGCGGCCAACAGGATCTGCTGTGCTTCGGCGATCGGTCCGCGCCGGGTGGCGATGTGACCGCGGAGCTGCTCGATCGGCACCGCCAGATCCGGAGCCGGGATGTGCCGGCGGGCCTCATCCAGGAGCGCGGCGGCCCGGTCCGTGAGACCGCCGAGCCAAGCGGCATCGGCCGCAACGTAAAGCAGCCTGTCCTGCCGGTCCTCGTCGGGGGCCAGCAGGGCTGCGCGTTCGAACGCTCGTGACGAGACCTCGTAGGCGCTGCGCTGGCGCGCCCGCTGGCCGGCCTGCTCAAGTGCCGACGATGCAACGTCGTCGGGGCCGAAGGAGGCGAGCGCGAGGTGCCAGGCACGGCGGTCGGCGTCAGCGTCGGGGAAGGCGCTGGCCAGAGCACGGTGCACCTCACGCCGCTGGTTCGCCGGCGCATCGCCGTAGATGGCGGCCCGGGCGAGCGGATGCCGGAATACGACGCGGGAATCATGCACGCTGATAAGTGCCGCGGCCTCAGCGGAAATCAGGTCGGAAAGGTCCAGCCCGAGTATGGTTGCGGCGCGGGCCAGCACCGGCAGCTCGCCGCCGTCGATGGCCGCCGCGAGGACGAGGGCGTCACGGGTACGCTGCGGAAGGGACCGGAAGCGCACGAGGTAGACGCTGGCGACGGTGGTCGTGGCCGGTAGCGGCGTGCCGGGGGGAAAGTCGGTCAGCCGCTTGCGCTCCTCGCCAAGTTCCAGGAGGGCGAGCGGGTTCCCGCCTGTCTGGTGATGAAGACGTTCCGCGAGGCTTTGGCTGAGCGGCTCGTCCCTTTGCCGCCTCAGCAGCTCGACAGCTGAGGCGCAGTCGAGGCCCTGGAGCCGCAGAGTGGCCAGGTCGGCTCCGTCGAGCAGCGACGATTCTCCCTCGCGCGCGGTAAGAATGGCAGCGATCGGATCGGCGACAAGGCGGCGGAACGCGAAAAGCAGGGCATCGGCGCTCGACCCGTCCAGCCAGTGCGCGTCGTCGACCAATACCGCTACCGGGGCCGCATCCGAGTAACTGGCGAGCAGGCTGAGGGTAGCTGCGCCCACGGCAAAGCGGCCCGGCGCGGCGGCCGGCCGGAGCGCGAGCGCGCTCTCCAGCGCGGCCGCCTGCGGGTCTGGGATCTGGTCGATCAAGGGCAGCGCCGGCCGCAGCAGCTCGAACAGGCCGGCGAAGGGGATGTGAGCCTCAGACTCCACCCCGCGCGCCCGGAGCACCTGCATGCCGTCCGCCTGCTCGTCGGCGTAGGCGAGCAGCGCGGACTTGCCGATCCCGGCCTCGCCCACGATGGCAAGGACGCCACTGTTGCCGGCCCGAGCGTTCTGGAGCAGTCGGACAAGCGCCAGCTGCTCATGATCACGGCCGAGCAACATGTCAGCGAGTGTACGGAGGCACCCGGTACGAAGCCACGCCACCGAGGTCCGGATTAGGGGCCTCCCCGGAAGCGGCGGCGGCTGAGCAGAACTAGGTTTCATATCAGGGGCACCAGCCCCAGGGAGAACGCAATGGCCGTAATCCGAGCAGCCGGCCATCCCGGCGCCCGGGAACTGCTCGGGGGTTCGTATTCGGGGGCACTCTGCTCAGCTGAGATCTTTGTCGGCTTTACGCCAGATTTCAGCCACAGCTCCCACGACTGATGGGGCTTGCGTATCAGCGGACGGCGGTGCTAGAAGGCGAAGACAGGTGGCCGTTCGCCTGGCGGACCGGCCCCAGCGCGAGGGAGCCCGCCACCTTGCCTTGTACGCCAGGGCCGGCCGGCCATCGACACGCCTGGGAGCACGGGACGGAACACGATGAGAGCGCGCACACCAGATCACGATGGTTACGTCGAGCGTGAGGGCGTCAAAGTCTTCTATGAGGTCTTCGGCCGCGGCGAGCCCACCATCCTGCTGATGCCAGCCTGGTCGGTGGTCCACTCACGCTGCTGGAAGATGCAGGTACCCTTCCTGGCCCGTCATTACCGGGTGATCACCTTTGACGGCCGCGGGAACGGGCGCTCGGGCCGTCCCGCGGGGGCGGACAGCTATCTCTCCGCCGAATACGCGGCCGACGCGCTGGCAGTCATGGACGCGACCGGCACCAGCAGCGCCGCGGTCGTCTCGCACTCACGCGGCGCGTCATTCGCGCTTCACCTGGCCGCCGCGAGCCCGGAACGGGTCATCGGCCAGATTTTCATCTGCCCGACCACGCCACTGGCGCCGTTCTCCCCGCCACGGCTGCCCTTTGCCAAGCGATTCGAGGAGACGCTTGACAGCGACGAAGGCTGGGCAAAGGACAATGCCCGCTACTGGGAACGGGACTACCGCGGGTTCCTGAAGTTCTTCTTCTCCCAGGTATTCACCGAACCGCACTCGACGAAGCCCGCCGAAGACGGCATCACGTGGGGGCTTGACACCACACCCGAGACACTCACCGACACCAGACGGGGAGCCATCCGCGAAGCGAACGCCAAGATGGCGGCGCTGCTCACCGGTACGCAGTGCCCTTGCCTGGTCATCCAGGGAACGGACGACGCCATCGTCGGGCCCGGCGCTGGCCCCCGGCTGGCCGAAGCCCTGGGCGGCCGGGCCCGGCTGGTCGAGCTGGCCGGGTCGGGCCACTCACCGCATGCCCGGGATCCCGTCAAGATCAACCTCCTCATCCGCGAGTTCCTTGAGGCCCTCGAATCCGGCCCGAGAGCGGCCCCGAAGCACTGGACCCGCGGCCACAGCCGCCCGAAGCGGGCCCTGTACATCTCCTCCCCCATCGGGCTGGGTCATGCCCGCCGGGACCAGGCCATCGCCGATGAGCTGCGCCGGTTGCATCCTGCCCTGGAGATCGACTGGCTGGCCCAGCACCCGGTCACCGCGTTCCTCGAGGCCAAGGGTGAACGCATCCACCCCGCCTCAAAGGAGCTGGCCAGCGAGTCGGGTCACATCGAGCGGGAGTGCGCCGACCACGACCTGCACTGCTTCCAGGCCTGGCGGAAGATGGATGAGATCCTCCTGGCCAACTTCATGGTCTTCCACGACATTGTCCGCGAAGACCCTTACGACCTCTGGATCGGCGACGAGGCCTGGGAACTCGACTACTACCTGCACGAGAACCCGGAGCAAAAACGGGCTGCCTATGCATGGCTGACTGATTTCGTCGGCTGGCTGCCAATGCCCGACGGTGGCCAGCACGAGGCACTCCTGACCGCCGACTACAACGCCGAGATGATCGGGCACATCTCCCGCTACCCGCGCGTCAGGGACAGGGCAATCTTCGTCGGTGCGCCCGATGACATCGTCCCCGACCTGTTCGGCCCCGGCCTGCCCGCCATCCGGGCCTGGACCGAGGCCCACTACGACTTCTCCGGCGACTACATCACTGGCTTCGACCCGTGGGAGCTGGCCGATAGGGAGGCGATCCGGGCCGAACTGGACTACGCAGCCCAGGACAAGGTCTGCATTGTGACTGTCGGCGGTTCGAGCGTGGGCGCGCAACTCCTGCGCCGCGTCATTGACTCGTTCCCCTCGGCCCGCGACGCCGTCCCCGGCCTGCGGATGATCGTCGTGGCCGGGCCTCGCATCGACCCGGGACTACTGCCGGCCCACGATGGCGTCGAGATCCATGCGTACGTGCATGACCTGTACCGCCACCTGGCTGTATGCGATCTGGCTGTCGTCCAGGGCGGACTTACCACCACGATGGAACTGGTCGCCAGCAACCGGCCGTTCCTGTACTTCCCGCTCGGCCATCATTTCGAGCAGACTTTCCACGTCCCCCATCGCCTTGCCCGCTACCACGCCGGCCGGCGGATGGAGTACGCCACCGCCACACCCGAGGTCATCGGCGCCGCCATCGCGGCCGAGATCGGAAAGCATGTGGCCTACCGCCAGGTCAGCCCCCAGGCCGTCGGCCGGGTCGCGCACCTGATCGCCGAGATGCTGTGAACTGAGAAGGTGCTCGGTCAGACGGCGGGTCGTTGACCGATGACGTACTCAAGCGGTGCCGGGCCCTGGCGAGGCAGCACCCGGACGGCCGTGCAGCCGGCGGTTTCGAGGGCGGCGACGAGTCGCTTGGTGTCGAACTCAGCGCCGCCGCCCCTGATGGTGCGCAGCGCGGTGGTCTTCTGGGCGAGCGGGTCGGTCGGCGGGACCATGCGCCCGAGCACAAGCCAGCCGCCGGGACGCACCGCCCGGTACAGGCGCGGCATGGCTGCTTCGAGCACCGCCTCGGTCACGAAGAAGGTGGGGAGCCAGACGCAGTCGTAGGCGTGGGGGTCGTCGAGGGTGGTGACGTCCTGGTCGCGGATGGTGATCTTATCGTCGAGGCCAGCTGCCCGGACGTTCGCGGCGGCTGCTTCTAGTGAGGGACCCCAGGTCTCAATGCCGACGATGGCCGCTTGCGGCCAGGCGCGGGCGGCGGCGATGGCGAGGAGCCCGATGCCCGCGCCGACGTCCAGGAATGAGCGCACATCGGCCAGTTCCGGGGCCGCGCTGGCCAGGGAGCCGGGAACCACCATCGAGCCGCGGCCCCACCCCTGGAGGATGGCGGGATCGGTGAACGTCCAGCCGGGCGGCCGGCCGGGGTCGTCGATCAGATCGGCCGCCTGATGCAGGCCCATGCGGATCAGCCCGATGAGCATCTCACGCTGCGGCGGGGGCAGCTCGCCGAGATCGGCCAGGCCGGCGGCGGCCGACACGGCCTGCAGCGCCCCCGCCACATCGGGATGGCCGGGCTTCGCGGCCTGCATCAGCGTGAGCTCGGCACCGACGGCGGCAAGGGCTTCGGTGGCGACGAGCCAGCGATTCACGGCGATCATGACGTCTTCGAACGGCATCGGGTCCCCCTTGGTTGGCGCCGTCACGCGCATCTGTGCCTGGAATGATGCCGTGGCCGCCAGGGCGGCGCATCCGTGGAACCACTGATAGTAATTAGCCATACTGGGCCGATGGGGGGTAGGGCAGGCCTGCGGTGGTCCGCGGTCGTGGTCGGGCGCGAGGCAGAGCTCGACCATCTGCTGCGCGCCGTGCGTGGAGCCCGCGCCGGGCATCCGAGCTGCACGCTGGTCGTGGGGGAGGGTGGGGTAGGCAAGAGCCGCCTGCTGGGTGAGGCGACCGCTGCCGCCCGCCACCTGGTTCTCGGCGTCGCAGCGGGTCGCGCGCCGATCTCGGCGCCCGCACCATTCAGCGTGGTCACTGAGGCCCTCCGGTCCTGGTCACGGGGCCAGCCGCTGACGCCAACCAACTCACCGTTCGATCAGGGGCTCCGGCTCGTCCTACCCGAATGGGAAACGCCGACGGGAAATGCCGCCGACCTCACCGCGGCACAACTGCGCCTGCTGGCCCTGGAAGGAATTGCGCTCGTGCTGCGCCAGATCGTGGATGCCCGCCAGGGCGCGCTCCTGATCCTGGACGACCTGCACGCCGCCGACCCTGACAGCCTTGAGGTTGTCCGTTACGTATCAGCGGCGGCGATCACCGGTCTGGCGATCGTCGGTGCGCTCCGTCCAGGCGAGTCGCCGCTGGCCGATGAGCTCGTCCGGGCCATGCGCGGCGACGGCACCGCGACCATTGTTGAACTCGACCCGCTCGACCGGCGAGCCGTCGGCCAGCTGGTCACGAGCCTGCTCGGCGCCGCCGCGCCCGATGAACTGGTCGCCGACGTGGCCTCCCGCACCGACGGTGTGCCGCTCCTCGTCGAGGAGGTGGTCGACGCCCACGTGCGCGCTGGATCAGTAGAGGTGGACGCAGGCCAGGCGCGCTGGCGCGGCGGGGCAGCGCTGGTGCCCCGGTCGGTGCGTGGCATGGTCGAGGCCCGGCTCGAGCCACTGCCGGGCGTGCTTCAGGACGTGCTCGTCGCCGGTGCGGCACTGGGGCGATTCGAGCCCGCCGAACTGCTCATCGCAGTGAGCCAGTCCGACCGGGAAACGGTCAGAGAAGCCCTTTCCCGTGGGGTGGACACCGGTTTGCTCGTGACCAGGGCGGGAACGATCGGGTTCCGCCACGACGTCATCCGCGAGGCCGTGCTCGACATCGCGGTCCCGCACGTCGTCCAGGAGATGCACCGCCGGGCCGCCGCGGCGCTGCCGGGCGCGGAGACGGCCCGCCGCGCCACCCATCTTGCCGCTGCGGGCGACCACGACGAGGCAGCCGGGCTCTTCGCAGCCGCCGCGACCACCGAACTCCGCGCCCATGCCCTGCTGGGTGCCGAACGCCTCGCGCGGCAGGCCCTCAGCCTGGCCCAGGTGGCCGCGACCCGGGCCGCGGCCGCCGACGCCCTGGCCGCGGTTCTCACCGCGCAGGGCCGCTGGGCCGAGGCGCTGGCGGCCGATGAGGCGACGGTCGCCGACAGCGGGGAGACCGCCGATCGCCGCAACCGGATGATATCGGCGGCACTCGAAGCGGGACACACCGACAGGGCCCGTGCCATGCTCGCCCGGTCATCTGACGACCTGCCCCTGACCCGCGTGCTGGCCGCCCGGGTAGCCCTCGTCGGCGGGGATGCGCCCACAGCGCTCGACGAGGCCAGCGCCGTGCTGGCCCAGGACACCGACGTCGATACGCGCCTCACCGCGCTGGACATCAGGGCCCGTGCGCTGGACTTTCTGGGCGAGCGGGCCGCTGCGGGCGAGGCATGGACCGCCCAGGCGGAGCAGGCCGCGGCGGCCGGCCGGACCCAGGCCGAACTGCGTGCCCTCTTCCAGCTCGGCAAGCAGGAGTTCCTCGATGGGCGCCGACCGGACAGGCTCCGGGAAGCGGTCGAGCTCGCGCGCAGCGCCGGCGCGCTGATCGAACTGGCATGGGCAGAGGAGACGCTCGCGATTGCCCTCGTTTTGCAGGGCGGCCCGGCCGCTGCGATCGAGGTGCTCGAGGTGGCTATTCCCCGCGCCCGGCAGCTGAGGCTCGATCAGCTCGGCTACCTGCTGTGCGCGCAGGCAGGCGCCCTCAGCTTCATGCGCGAATCGGTCGAGGAACTCTTCGCCGAGGCCGAAACCATCGCACCCGCACCCGACTTGCTGCTGATGACCGCGACGCTGCGCGGCGACATCGCCATGCGGCACGGCCGCTACGAAGAGGCCGTGATCCACTATGAGACGGTCGGCGGGCTGCTGGAGGACATGCCTGGCGTCGCCCCGACGGACGCGCCGTGCTTCCTGGTGTGGGCCCTCGCAGCGCTCGGCCGGACGGACGATGCGCAGGTGGCCCTCCGCCGGGCTGAGACCATGCCCGACTTGGCCCGCTGGCAAGCCCGGCCGGTCATCGTGGAGGCCGGCCGGGCTCTCCTCGCGGGTAGTGGAGCGGGGGTGGATGCTGCCGTCGCCGCCGCCCGGGGGCCGATGCCGTTTGCCGTTGCCCTGATGCGGGTCATCGGCTCCCAGGTGATCGGGGGTGACAGGCGGATCCCTTGGCTCCGCGAGGCCCTCGACATTTACGAGACTGCTGGGGCGGTCGCGTGTACCGACCGGGTTCGGAGGCTGCTTCGCGACGCCGGCGGCCCTGTACCCCGCCGCCGCCGGGCGGCGGCCGTCCCGGAGGAGCTGGCCCGCCGGGGGGTCACCGCCCGAGAGGCGGAGGTATTCCGGCTGCTCGGCGAGGGACTGTCCAACGCGGACATCGCCGACAAGCTGTTCTTGTCGGTCCGCACCGTGGAAACCCATGTCTCCTCGCTGCTCGCCAAGCTGCAGCTCCGTAGCCGGGGTCAGCTCACCGCGCTGAGCGCCACCGTCGTATTCGGCAGCTGACCCCGCCTGCCCGAGGCGTCACCGTGCGGTGCGGGTGACGTAGACCGCGTCGAGTGGGCTGCCCGGTGCCGGATGCACCTCGGCCTCGCCGAAGCCCGCCTCGGCCAGCATGCGCCGTGCCATCTGTTCCCCGAAGGCGCTTCCGATGCCCGCACCCCCGTGAGCCAGGGAGACGGTCAGGCAGTGCAGGGTGCTGAGCGAGTAGAGGACCGGCGCCATCGGGTTGGGGAGGTTGTCAGCGAGCGTGTCGCCGGCGTGCGGTTCCCGCATGAACAACAGGCCCCCGGGCATCAGCGCGTCGTGGATGCGGGCGAGCACGGCATCGGGTTTGACCTGATCGTGGAGGGCGTCGAAGACGAACACCACATCGAACGGCGGCGTCGCGGCCAGCCGGGCGACGTCAACCAGCTCGAAGGTCACATTCGCCAGGCCGGCACCAGCGGCCTCGGCCCGGGCCCGGGCGATCGCGTGCTCATCGAGGTCGTAGCCAACGAAGGTCGACGCAGGAAACGCCCGCGCCAAGATCACCAGTGCGTGGCCGGTACCGCAGGCGACGTCGGCCACGCGCGCGCCGGCCGCAAGGGTCTCAGCGAGGCCGGGTGCGAGGGGAAGATAGGCGTCGAGCAGCATCGTGTCAAAGATGCCGCGGCCCATCGCGTCCATGATGTCGGTGAACTCGGGGGTGAACGCCGTGTAGGGCACACCGCCACCCTCCCGGAAGGCCTGCACGATCTGGTGAACATGCTTGGCCAGCACCGTGTTCGCCACCGCCAGCGGTCCCACCCCCGCCGGGGTGGCGAGCAGGGCAGCATGCTCGGGCGGTAGAAAGAAGGCCTCGCTGGCTTTGTCGTACTCGACGATGCCTCCGGTCGTCACCGCGCCCAGCCATTCGCGCACGTAGCGCTCAGTCAGCCCGGCCCGGGCAGCCAGTTGCTCGCTGGTCGCCCAGCCCTCGGCAGCCGCTGTAAACAGGCCAGTGCGATGGCCGATATCCACCATCGAAGTCAGCAGGCCGTCCTTAAGGATCGACATGATGTGGCCGCCGAAGGCTTCCGCCTTGGCACCATCAAACACGGTCTCGGTCGCGGTCATTGTTTCCTCCTGGTTGCTGGTGACCCCGATCATTCGGGAAGAGTCACGCAGCCACATCCGTGGGATCACGGGACTTAACCGGTCTCGGTGTCAATCCGGCTAGTCCTCGGATGTGTAGTGGAGGCTCGGCTCGACATCAATACACCTGGCTCTGCAGGCAGCTGACATATTAGAACTCCGACAGCTCAGAACAATCGGTCAATCCGGACCCAACCCACGTCCGCACATGCCGCTGCGCAACGGCGGCCAGGCGCGCAGCTGCCGAATCGGAGGCGACGGATCGAGTGGGTCCGGGTGGGCTATTCATGACGAGCCGGTTTCGTGCCACTTGAGGCGCCGCAGACGTGTGCCGGAAGGCATGCCCCCGCTATCACGGGCCGACCGACTCTGGAGCCGGGCGGCCCGTTCCCGTGCCACCATCGACAACCACGTCGGAGAATGCGCTCATCTGCCGCAGGTAGTGGGGCTAGCACGCCTGGCGCCGCGGTGCCAGCATCCTTGCTGACCCGGCTCTGGCGGTGGCTGGATGGCAGTGAAGGCCGGAGCAGGCATGCCCATCGGCTGGACAGTGCTGTTACCAGTCACCTCCAGCCCGGGGATCCCGGCGCGGTCTGGCCGCCCGCCAGAACAGTCAGGGAAGGTACCGGCATGGGACCGAAAATCGCGATTATCGGCGGCGGGATCGGAGGACTTACCGCTGCCGTCGCCCTGGCCCGCAAGGGCCTGGCCGCTGAGGTTTATGAGCAAGCGCCAGTGCTGGAGGAGGTCGGGGCTGGGGTGGGCCTGTGGCCGAACGCGTTGACGGCGCTGGCGCCGATCGGGCTGGCTGGCAAGGTGGCGCAGCTGGCGGTGAAGCTGGCCGGGCAGGGCATTAAGCGGCCGGACGGCGCGTGGCTGCTGTGCATCCCGGGGGACGTGATGACACAGCGGTGGGGAGCGGGGTTCGTCCTGGTTCACCGCGCCGAACTCCAGCAGCTGCTGGCTAGTGAGCTCGGCCCTTCGTGCATCCACCTTGGTGCCCGCTGCACCGGCTTTGAAGACAGCGGCCAGACGGTGACCGCGCACTTCGCCGATGGGCGGAAGGTCCAGGCGGATGTGCTGGTCGGGGCCGATGGCGTGCACTCGGCTGTGCGGGCCCAGCTGTTCGGGCCTGCCGCGCTTCGCTACCGTGGCTACACCGCGGTGCGGTCCATCACGCCCGCGGGATCAGTTCCGCTGCCCCGCGACGGGATCGAGACCTGGGGCCAGGGGGCGCGCTTCGGCCTGGGACCCACCAGCGGCGAAAGAGTCATCTGGTACGCGATGTGGAATGCGCCGACAGGAGCACACGATGCCGGTGACACCGCAGCGCGGCTGCGCGAGCTTTTCGGCGGCTGGCACGAGCCGATACCCGCCATCATCGATGCCACCCCAGCGGCCGCGATGATACGCAACGACATCTACGACCGCCGGCCGGCCCGGACCTGGAGCCAGGGACGGGTGGCGCTCATCGGCGATGCCATCCACCCGATGACCCCCGACCTCGCCCAGGGCGCATGCCAGGCGATCCTCGACGCAACCACCCTCGCCACCTGCCTGGCGGCTTCCCGCGACACCCGGGCGGCTATCCGGGACTACCAGCAGCGCCGGTGGCGCAACGCCGCCGCCGCCACGCTAATGGCCCGGAATATGGGGGCCATGGGCCAATGGAAAGGGCACACCACCTGCACCGCACGCAATACCCTGATCCGGTCAATACCGTTGTCTCTGCAGCTCCGCCAGTTTGACCTCGTCCTCGGCGCCCCACGGCAGGCAAGCTGACAGCACAGAACATCACTGATCTGCTAGCCCAATCCCGCTTTGCCCGGCTCGACGGGCAACCGGCCAGACCACATGTTTATGCGGTGCCCCGGCCAGCTATGTCAGGCGTGCTTCGGCTAGCAGCAGGCCGGCCAGGTCGGCCGGCGCCGGCGTCGCTGCGGTCAGCCCGCGGGCGGTGAACCAGCGCGCGACGTTCGCCGAGTCCCTGGTCAAGAACTCCACGCCGCGCGGGTTCGCGATCAGGTCGATGATCTGCGGCATGTCGATCATGATCAGCCGGCTGCGGTGTACCAGCAGGTTGTAGGCCGACAGGTCGCCGTGCGTGTAGCCGAGCCGGGCCAGGCCGCACAGGGCAGTCACCAGCTGGTCCCACAGGCTGGCGAGCTCGGCCCCGGCCGGCCGGGTCTCGGCCAGCCGCGGCGCGGCCGTACCGTCCGGCTCGCCGATGAACTCCAGCAGCAGCTCGGTCTGGAGTATCTGCACCGGATACGGCACGGGCAGGCCGGCCGCGTACAGCTGACTCAGGGCGGCGAACTCGGCGCTCGCCCACTGGGTGGAGATCATCGCCCGGCCCGCCGCGGACCGCGCCGCGATCGCCCGGTTCACCCTCGAC
>Ga0207665_10002015_pt1 | contig 13669 bp, 16 predicted proteins | sample LARL112metaG_FD_184351 | JGI IMG/M metagenome (GOLD analysis project Ga0207665, IMG submission 184351) | Corn, switchgrass and miscanthus rhizosphere microbial communities from Kellogg Biological Station, Michigan, USA - LAR L11-2 metaG... | ecosystem: Host-associated > Plants > Roots >...
GACCGCGTAAGCGATCGCGTCCTTGAGCCGCTGGGCGTCGATGCCCGCTTCCACGGGCGTCCTGCGCTGCCAGACCGCGTCGGGATAGTAGGGCGCCTGGGCCAGCGCGCAGAGCGGGACGAGCAGCAACGCGAGGAAGCTCGAGCGACAACGGGGCATGGCGGCCTCTCTTCCGATCGGGTGGGAACGCTCACGGTCCTGCGTCCCAAGATTACCCCAAGGCCGGGTAACATGGGCGCATGAGCTCACGCAGGCGTGCCCAGACCAAGGCCTACCAGGATCCGGGTTTTCTCAACAGCAAGGACGCGCGCGCCCTGCGCATCCTGTCGGAGTATCTCGAACCGAAGAGCCGCTTCGACCACCACAAAGTCGACGACACCATCGTGTTCATGGGCTCGGCGCGCATCAAGTCGCGCGAGGCCGCGGAGGAAATGCTGCGCAAGGCGAAGGGCGAGAAGGACCGGGAGCGCGCGCAAACGGCGCTCAAGATGTCCGCCTACTACGAAGCGGCCCGCGAGCTCGCGACCCGCCTCACCCAATGGTCGAAGGAGCTCGACCGCGTGGAGCGCCGCTTCGTCGTGTGCACCGGCGGCGGACCGGGAATCATGGAGGCGGCGAACCGCGGCGCGGCCGAGGCGAAGGGCATGAACGTCGGCCTCACCATCTCCCTCCCGGCGGAGGAATTCGACAACCCCTACGTCACGCGCGAGCTCGCCTTCCACTTCCACTACTTCTTCATGCGCAAATTCTGGTTCAGCTACCTCGCCAAGGCGGTCATCGTGTTCCCGGGCGGCTACGGCACGCTCGACGAGCTGTTCGAGCTCTTGACGCTGGTGCAGACGCGCAAGATGAAAAAGCCCATGCCTATCGTGCTCTTCGGCACCGCGTACTGGCGCGAAGTCATCGACTTCGACGCGCTCGCGCGCCACGGCACCATCGACGCGAAGGACATCGAGCTCGTGCACCGCACCGACTCGGTGGACGACGCCTACGACTGGATCGTCCGCCAGCTCGCCGAAAAGGCGCTCGGGCAGCCGGGGGCGACGTTGTAGTCCCCGAGCTCGAGCTCACTTCCCGAGCGCGGTCTCGACAGCCTTGTGCAGGCGTTCCAATCCGAACGACACGTCCTCCACGGCGCCGTTGACGAAAAACGCGGGCGTGGACCGCACGCCGCTCTTCGCGCCTCCGTCGATGTGCTCGTGCACCCGCTGCAGGTAAACGTGCTCCTTCATCTCGTAGTCGTACCGATCCAGGTCCAGCTCGGCCTGCAACGCGTACTGCCTCAGGCTCGCGGCCTTCAGGTGCAGCTGGTGCTCGAAGAGGAGATCGTACATCTGCCAGAACTTGTGCTGCGCGCCCGCCGCCTCGGCGGCCTCGGCCGCGAGCTCGGCGTGAGGATGCACTTCCACGAGCGGGAATTGCCGGAACACGAACCGCATCCGGTCCCCGAAGCGCTTGAGCAGCATTTTCACCGCGGGATAAGCCTGGCCGCACGACGGGCACTCGAAATCCCCGTATTCGACGACGGTCACCTTCGCCGCCGCCGGCCCCAGGAAGTGATCGGTGTGGTTGACCGGAACGGCAAGCGTAAATGGTTGAGGTCGTTGCATCGCGTTTAGTCCTTCAAAGCCTTTCGCCTTTACCTGCAGATAACGGGAATTCCCTGCGCCTGCCGCTTGCCATCCCTTTCGCAAAGCGCGCGCCGAACATAGCGCTCCTCGCCCCGCCAATCCAGGACGTCTCGGCCGCCTTCCCGGCAAACGTTCTCCAGAGAACAAAACAGCCCGTCCCCGTCGAGGCGGCATTGGTGGCGCATTCCGCACGCCGGAGATTGCGTCGACCTCACGAACTCGATGCCGTCCTCCCTCGCGCTCACCACTTTGATGGTGTATTCGTCGTCGAAAAGGAGGTCGATCAACTCGAAGCTCCGCCCGGACCTTCGGATCTGCTTGGCCGCCGGATAGGTCTGTTGCAGATCGAGCGCATTCCACGTGCCGTATACATAGGCTGGCGGAGCGTCGCGCGAGTAGAGAATGCGCCGGGCCGAGTCCTGCCAGAAACCTTCGATCGTCTCGCCGGCGAAGGCGGCCGCCGAGGCGAACGCAAACAGCACGAACAGGATTTGGGGGGGTTTCATATCGACCTCCTTGTCGGGTGCCCGGCGATCCGGGCAGGGGGTGAACATCCCTTGCCGGGAATTATTCGTTCCCCCTGCCTCCGTCCCTTCAGCGCGTGCGCCCGCGCATCGACGCCGGGTGGCCGGGCAACTGGAGCGATCTCCCGGTATTTACGATCTGGTCGCCGTCCACGCGCAGGATCGAGATGTCCTGGTCGATGAAGTTTCCGACGTAGATATAGCGCCCGTCGTCGCTGAAAACCACGCCTTCGGGCAGGCCGCGCACCTCGACTTCGTTGCTGCGCGTCACTTTTTTGCCGTCGATCCTCAGCGCCACCACCAGGGCGTTGCGGTTGTAGAAGAAGGCGCTCTTCGAGGCGTTGGTTCCTCTGAGCAGCACCGCCACCGCGAGCCTGCCCGTGGGGCTGATGGCGAAGCCCTCGGGTGCATCGCCCACCACGACCTTGTCGATCACGCGCGGCGGAGTGGCCTCGAGGTCGATCACGCTCACCGTGTCCACGTGACCGTCGGCAGCGCCGCTGTTGCCGTTGTCCGCGGTCAGCGCGAGCTTGCCGTCCGGCGTCACGTCGACGTTGTACGGCCACAGGCCGGCGGGGACATCCTGCTTGTTGTAGCTGACCTTCTCGCCGTTCACTTCGAGGAAGGCGATCTTGTGCCCCGGGAACTTCGCCGCGAGCGCGCGCCTGCCGTCGGGCGTGAACACGACGTGCGCAACTTGCTCGCCGATCGTCACGGTGTCGATCAACTCGACCTTCTTCCCGGAAATGCGCAGCACGCTGATCGAGCCGTCGGCGCGATTCGCGACGAGCGCGAGGTTGCCCGCGCGGTTGATCGACATGCCCGAAGGCTGCTTGCCGGCGGCGATCGTGTCGATCAGCTTCGGCGGATTGACGGTGAGGTCGATGATCCAGATCCGGTTGTCGGGCACCTGCTTCCAGGCCCCGCCTTCCTGGACGACGTTCATCGAGTTGGCGACGAGCGCGAGGCTCTCGTCCGGCGTGATTGCGAGATTGACGGGCGGGCCGACGATCGTGTTCGCGAGCGGCAGCACGACCAGCGTCTTCGGCGCGAGAGGGTCGGTACCGACGTCGAAGATCGCGACCGAATCGCGTCCGGGCGGACCGATCACCGCCTTTCCGGACTCGTCCCAGCTCTGTTTCTCGTCGAGGCCGACGATCATCAGCTCGCGCTTTCCCGCGGCCGGCGGATTCATCGCGGCGCAGCCCGCGAGAGCGACGAGGCTCGCGGCGGCGATCAGGGTCTTGAAGGAATTCAAAGCGGATACATCGGGGGGCATGATCTCCCTTACTTACGAACTGGAATCACGCCATGGTACTCCGCAGTCGGTTCGCGCGGGTGACCTTCTGCGCCGGAACGCCGCGGATCGTGAGATCGTCGAACGCGGTGATCGAGTCGGCTTTCGTCCACAAGCCCACGCGGCCCGCGCCGAAACGCTTGTCACGATAGTCGAGGAGCAGGGCGCCGTCGAGCCATCCTTGAATGTGATCGCCCGCGACCACCGCCCGCACCGTGTGCCACTGGCCGAGAGCCGGTCGGGATGCCGGCGGTAAAGTCTCTTCCGGGTCGTTCTGCCCGCGACCGCGGGGTCGTGACAATCGCGTTGCGCTACATCCGTCCTTGAATCCGGCGAAAGCGCGCGGTATTATAACGATCGTTATAACTCAAGGGTTCGTCGTGGCCGCCCTCAAACTCACGCGAATCGGCAACTCCGTCGGCGTGATCCTGCCGAAGGACATGCTCGCGCGCCTGAAGGTCGACAAGGGCGACACGCTGCACGTCACCGACACGCCCGACGGCCTTCGGCTGACGCCTCACGATCCCCGTTTCGCAGCGCAGATGAAACACGTGCGGCGCATCGCCAGGAAGCGCCGCGCCGTGCTGCGCGAGCTGGCGAAGTGAGAAAGTGGGTCTGGATCGAGCGCTCCGTCATCCTCGCTGCGCACGACGAGCAGCTCGCCGAGCACGGCGGCAGCCCGGGCATCCGCGATGCGGGCCTGCTCGATTCGGCTCTCGCGCGTCCGCTGAACCGGGCCGCTTACGGCAAGCCCGACGCCGCCGAGCTCGCCGCGGCTTATGCCTACGGCCTCGCGAGGAACCATCCTTTCGTGGACGGCAACAAGCGCGTCGCGTTTATCGCTCTCGAGCTTTTCCTCGCGCTGAACGGGTACCGGCTCGCCATTGACGACGTCAATTGCGCGATGTGCATGCTCGCGGTCGCCGCAGGAACGATGAAGGAGACGGCGCTCGCCGATTGGACCCGCCGTCACAGCAAGCGGCGGCGATAGTCCCACCGTGCGCCGCTACCGGGTGAAGATCTTCTTGGGGATCGCGCCGTACACCATCTGCACCTGGTCGACCGCTTCGCCGACCGTGTAGTTCACGGCGATGCTCGCGAGCGAATAGGCGTCTGCGGGCGACAAGCCCTTTTCGCGCTGCAGGAAGGCGATCGTCTCGAGCGCCGCCTCCTTCAGCGCCGCATCCAGATCGGCGTCCATCCCCATCACGTAGTAATTGTCGGCGTCCTCGGCGCGCGGCCATTTCATCGCGGCGCCCGCGCGCTTGTGCACGACGAATTGCAGCACTGGCGCGAGCGAAGCCTCGATCGCGGTCCCGTTGACCTCGCCGTCGCCCTGCACCGCGTGCGAGTCGCCCGTGTAGAAGAGCGCGCCGCGCTGATGCACGGGCAGATAGAGGCGCGCGCCGACCGTGAGGCGGTTGAAATCCATGTTGCCTCCGTAGATGCCCGGAGGCCGGGTGTTGGCGAGCGGGTCGGGCGGCATCACCGCCATGATGCCCATGAAGGGAACGAGCGGCACCTCGATTCCGGGCGCGAAGAGCGCGACGCGGCGCGCGAGGTCGAAGCGGATCACCTTCGGATAGGGCTTCTCGTGCACGTCGGGCAGCACGCCCGTGCCCTTGTTGCTGTTGTTCACTCCGTAGGGCACGCGGAACTGGAAATCGAGCATGCGCACTTCCAGCATGTCGCCGGGCTCCGCGCCTTCCACGAAGATCGGCCCGGTGAGCACATGCGCGCCCGCGGTTTTCGGGCGCGGCGCCTTGGCGTAGATCTCGCTCGCGTCCGGCAGGACTTCGCTCGGAGCGATGCCCGCCGCGCCGAAGAACTTGACCGGGTCCGTGCCGCTCAGCAAGCCCTGGTGCGAGATCGTGTCGATCTTCACCGTTTGTCCCGAGCGGATCGTGAGGACGGGCGGCCGGCCGGCGGGCAGATAACCCCAGACGACCGTAGCGGGAGTCGACGCGACGTGCGCATCGACCTGGTACGAGGCGGGCCACATGGAGGCGCAGCCGGAAACGGCGAGCGCGCACGCGATGACGCGGATGAGGCGAGGGAGCTTCATGGGTCCCGGGGAGGGACCCATTATAGCCCCGCGAAGCGGGAGAGTTCCCGCCGGGAGCTTAGGCCGCCGCTGTGGCCGCCACCTTCGCGATCAAATCCTTCGCCTTCACCGGCTTCACCAGAAAGTCCTTGGCGCCCTGGCGCATGCCCCAGACGCGGTCGGTTTCCTGGTTCCGGCTCGTGCAGATGATCACCGGAATGTGCTTGGTCGCCTCGTCGTGCGAGATCGTGCGCGTCGCCTTGTAGCCGTCGATGCCGGGCATGACGATGTCCATCAGGATCAGGTCGGGCTGCTCGCTCTTGGATTTCTCGATGGCCTCGGTCCCGTTCTGGGCGGTGATGCATTCGTAGCCCTGCTTGGAGAGCGTTTCCATGAAGAAATAGCGCTCGGTGGCCGAATCGTCGACGATCAGAATCTTTTTCCCCGCCATTGCGATCTCCTCGTGTGGGTCGTCTCGGAACCGTTAAATATTCACGCCCAGGGCCAACCGGTCCTCCTTTCTCTGTAGCAAGAGCGATGCCAGATACCGGGCGCGATCGCGCAGCCGTTGCGCGTACAATGCGCGCCTTGCGAATCGAATCGACATGATCCGTCTATCCCAGGTCACGCTCCGCCGCGGTTCCAAAACCCTCCTCGAAGGCGCCGACGTCGCGCTCAATCCCGGCGACAGGATCGGCCTGATCGGCGCGAACGGCTCGGGGAAGACGAGCCTGTTTGCGCTCCTGCGCGGCGAGCTGCACGCCGACAAGGGCGAGGTCGACTACCCGGCGCGCTGGCGCGTCGCTTGCGTCGCGCAGGAGACGCCGGCGCTCGCGCGTCCCGCGCTCGAATACGCGATCGACGGCGACACCACACTGCGCAAGCTCGAAGCCGAGCTCGCAGCGGCCGAAGCCGCCGATGACGGCCACCGGATCGGCGAGCTCCACGCCGCGATGGGCGACGCCGATGCGTACACGGTGCGCTCGCGCGCCGAGCGGCTGCTGCACGGTCTGGGCTTTTCGCACGAGCAGATGGGCGAGCCGGTCGCGAGCTTCTCGGGCGGCTGGCGCATGCGGCTGAACCTCGCGCAGGCGCTGATGTGCCCCTCGGACCTCCTGCTCCTCGACGAGCCGACCAATCACCTCGACCTCGACGCCATCCTCTGGCTCGAGGACTGGCTCAAACGCTACGCCGGGACGCTTCTCGTCGTCTCGCACGACCGCGATTTCCTGGACGGCGTGGTGGACGTGGTCGTCCACATCGACGCGAAGAAGCTCAAGCGTTATTCGGGCAACTACACGAGCTTCGAGCGCCAGCGCGCGGCCACCGTGGTGCTCGCCGCGGCGCAGTACGACAAGCAGCAGCGCGAGCGCGCGCACCTGGAATCCTTCATCAACCGCTTCCGGGCGAAGGCCACCAAGGCGAAGCAGGCGCAAAGCCGCATGAAGATGCTCGCGAGGATGGAGGAGCTCGCGCCCCTGCACGTCACGGCGCCCTTCTCCTTCGAGTTCCGCGAGCCGCTGAAGGCGCCCGATCCGCTTCTGGTGCTGGAGGACGCGGATGCCGGCTACGAAATGGAAAACTCGCCGAATAAGACCGTCGTGCGCAATATCAATTTCTCGCTGCAGAGCGGTCAGCGCTACGGCCTTCTCGGCATCAACGGCGCGGGGAAATCGACCTTCATCAAGACCGTCGCCGGAGAATTGAAGCCGCTCGCAGGCAAGGCGATCTTCAACAAGGGGCTCGCGGTCGGCTATTTCGCGCAGCACCAGATCGAGATGCTGCGCTACGACGAATCGCCGCTGTGGCACCTCTCGCGCATTGCAACGAACGTACGCGAGCAGGAGCTGCGCAACTATCTCGGCAGCTTCAACTTCCCCGGCGACATGGCGACCACTTCGATCGCGACTTTCTCCGGCGGCGAGAAGGCTCGCCTCGCGCTCGCGCTCATCGTGTGGCAGCGCCCCAACCTGCTCCTCCTCGACGAGCCGACCAACCACCTCGATCTGGAAACGCGCGAGGCGCTGACCGTCGCCCTCGCGCAGTTCGAGGGGACGCTGGTGCTCGTCTCGCACGACCGGCACCTCTTGCGCGCCACCACCGACCAGTTCCTTATCATCGCCGAGGGCCGCCTTGCGCCCTTCGACGGCGACCTGGAGGATTACCGCGACTGGCTGTTCAAGACCAAGCTGGCGCCCACGGAAGAGGTCGTACCTCTGCCGGAAGCGAGGAAACCCGCCGTCACGGCGCCGCCGGCCGACCGGCGCGAACAGAAACGCAGAGAGGCGGAGGAGCGCCAGCGCCAATCCGCGGCGAGAAAGCCGATCGAGTCGCGCATCAAGCGGCTGGAGGAGAAAATGGCGAAGCTGAACGCGCAGAAGGCCGAGATCGACGCGCGGCTCGCAGACCCCGCGAGCTACGGCGAAACCCGCAAGGAAGCCCTGAAGGCGCTGATCGTCGACCAGGCCTACGTGGCGCGGGAGCTTGCGCAGCTCGAAGCCGAGTGGCTGGAGCAGCAGCGGAAGCTGGAGCGGGTAACCGCTTAGCGAGACGTCAATCCCCTGAGGAACGAACCCTGCCCCGCAGCTTCTTGACCTCGCCGCGCCGCGCCTTGCCTTCGAGGCGCACTCTCTGCGAGCTTCGCGTCGGCCGGGTCGGCCTGCGCTGGCGCGGAACGGCGGCCGCGAGCGCCACGAGCTCGTGCAACCGGGCGAGCGCTTCTTCGCGGTTGCGCTCGAGGCTGCGGTGCTGCTGCGACTTGATGACGAGCACGCCCTCGCGCGTGATGCGCTGGTCGCGTGAGCTCAGAAGCCGCGACTTGACGTGCTCGGGGAGCGAAGAGGCGCGGATGTCGAAGCGCAGATGCACCGCCGAGGAGACCTTGTTGACGTTCTGGCCGCCAGCGCCTTGCGCGCGGATCGCGCTGAGCTCGATTTCGGACTCGGGGATCGCGATTGCGGAGGAAGAGCTCGACATAGCCTCTATTCTGCCCTCCCGCGGCCGCCGGGCGGGAGACAATCTCGGGGCCGGATCGGCGGCTTGCACGCCGCGTCCGCGTCCGTTAACCTGAACCGGCCTGCCCGAGGTTCCCGAAAGGAGAAGCCATGAACGAGGCTCAATACCCGCCCAGACTGCTCTTCCCGGCTCTCAGGCCCCTTTACGTGTTCCTCGAGCCGCTGTCGTGGCTTCTGATCCGTTGCGCGTGCGGATTGATTCTCGCCGTGCACGGCTGGAGCAAGATCTCCCGCGGCGCGGAGGCGATGGCGCCGACGTTCGCGAAGCTGGGCTACGAGCACCCCGTCGCTCTCGTCTATCTGCTCATCTTCGTCGAGTTCTTCGGCGGAATCGCGATCGCCGCCGGATTGTTCACGCGTTTCTTCGCGGCCGCGGTCGCGATCGAGATGGCGGTGATCACCTTCGTCCATTATTGGACCAATGGATTCTCCTGGCTCAACCGCGGCTACGAGTTCACCTTGCTGTGGGGGCTGGTCGCCCTCGCGATTCTCTGGCGCGGCGGCGGGCCCTATTCGCTCGACCGCGGAATCGGCGTCGAGCTCTAGCCGCCCGCAGCGCCTTGAGAGCCTTTAGTTGACCGACCCGCGCCACGGCGAGCGGCTTCCCGCCGCCCCGCCGCAATCCTTCGCCGCGCTCCGCCACCCCGGCTACCGCGCCTATTTCGTCGGCTCCGCGCTGGCGATGATGGCCGACTCGATCGAGCACGTGATCAGCTACTGGATCATTTTCCAGAAATTCCATTCGCCTGCGCTGGGCGGATTCGCGATGCTCTCACACTGGCTGCCGTTTCTCTTCTTCTCGGTGCTGTCGGGCGCGCTCGCCGACCGCTTCGACCCGCGGCGCATCATCCAGATCGGCATGGCCTTGTTCATGGCCGCCTCGCTCGGCTGGGGCGTGCTGTTCCTCACCGGCGCGCTGCAGATGTGGCACGCCGCGGCGCTTCTCGTCATTCACGGGTTCGCCGGCGTGTTCTGGCACCCCTCCGCGCAGGTTTTGATCCACGACATCGTCGGCACGGCGAATCTCCAGAGCGCGGTGCGGCTCTCCGCCACCGGCCGTTATCTCGGGCTGCTCTTCGGCCCCGCGGTGGGCGGAGCCTTCCTGCTCGCCTTCGGGCCGGCGTACGGATTGCTGCTGAACGCCCTGATCTATCTGCCGCTCGTGTGGTGGCTGTGGAAGGCGCCCTACGGGCCGCGCTTCAGGAAAGGCGCGCCGGCGCCGGTGCGCGCGGTGAAGGGCCTGAGCGACATCGTTTCGACGATCCGCGACATTTCCGGCAGCCGCACCATCGTCTCGATGATCCTGCTCGCGGGCCTCACGTCGTTCTTCGTCGGCAACGGCTACCAGCCGCAGATGCCGGAGTTCGCGCGCGACCTCGGCCACGGCGATCCCGACCTGTCCTACAGCATGCTGCTCGCAGCCGACGCGGCGGGAGCGCTGTTCGCGGGATTCCTGCTCGAGAGCCGCGGCCTACTGCAGGCCAAGCCGCGAACGGCGCTGCTGCTCGCGATGCTGTGGTGCTGCGCCATCGCCGGCTTCGCCGCGTCGAGGTCCTACGCTCTCGCGCTCGCGATCCTGTTCGCAGTCGGCTTCCTCGAGCTCTCGTTCAACGCCATGGCGCAAACGCTGGTGCAGCTGCGCGCGCCGGCGCCGATTCGCGGGCGCGTGATCGGGCTCTATATCCTGTTCGCTCTCGGCATGCGCGCCTTCTCCGGCATCACGGTCGGGATCATCGGGGGCTTCATCGGCATCCACTGGTCGCTCGCCCTTTCCGCTCTGGTGCTGCTCGCGGTGACCGCAGGATTGCTCGCGTTCACGCTGCGCACAGCGCGCCCGACATGAAAACGCTCCAGACATCGCACGACGCCGATTCCCCGTACGCCTGGACCCGCCTTTGGGTCGCTCTCGCGCTGGTGACGATCGGCGGCTCGGGGATGTACTCGATGGCGGTGGTGCTGCCGCCGCTGCAGGCGGAGTTCGGGATCGCGCGCGCCGATGCCTCGCTCCCCTTCACGCTCACCATGATCGGGTTCGGGCTGGGCAGCGTGCTGATGGGAAGGCTCTCGGACCGTTTCGGGGTGATCGTTCCGGTGCTCCTCGGCTCTGCGAGCCTCGGGTTCGGCTTCATCGCTGCGCGTTTTTCGCAGAACCTCCTGCAGTTCACCGCGGTCCATGGATTGCTGATCGGGGTCGGAACCTCAGGCACCTTTGTTCCCCTGGTCGCGGACATCACCCTGTGGTTCACGCGCCGGCGCGGCATCGCGGTGGCGATTGTGATGAGCGGCAACTACCTCGCGGGCACGGTGTGGCCGCCCCTGATGCAGCACTTCATCGACACTGCCGGCTGGCGCGCGACCTATATGGGGACAGGCCTGATATGTTTGTTCGCGATGCCGTTGTTTGCGCTCGCCCTCCGCCGGAAACCGCCCGCGATCGCCGGGCCCGCGCCCGCGGGCGCGCGGGGAGTGTCGTCGAGCCCCGAGCGTCCGCTCGGGTTCTCCCCCAACCAGCTGCAGGGGCTGCTGTGCGTGTCGGGGATCGCGTGCTGCGTCGCGATGTCCATGCCCCAGGTGCACATGGTGGCGTACTGCGCCGATCTGGGCTTTCCCGCCGCGCGCGGCGCCGAGATGCTCGCGCTGATGATGGGGTTCGGCATCGTCAGCCGCCTCGCCTCGGGCTGGATCGCCGACCGCATCGGGGGATTGCGCACGCTGCTGCTTGGGGCCGTGCTCCAGGCAACCGCGCTCGCGCTGTTCCTGCCCTTCGACGGCCTCGCCGCGCTCTACGCGGTCTCGGCGCTCTTCGGCCTCTTTCAGGGAGGCATCGTGCCTTCCTACCCCCTTATCGTGCGAGAGTACTTCTCGCCACGCGAAGCGGGCGCACGCACCGGCACGGTGATCATGGCGACGCTCGTCGGCATGGCGCTCGGCGGCTGGATGCCCGGATGGATTTTCGACATGACCGGTTCCTACCGCGCGGCGTTCGTCAACGGCATCGCCTGGAGCCTGGTGACGACCGGGATCGCGCTCTTTCTCCTGCTTCGCGCGCGTCCCGGTTGGGGCCTGCCCGCGACGCCCGGTGCCCGCGCGCAATCGCACCATCCATCTTGAATCCTTGAGACCGCGGAGAATCCCATGCGCTACGAGCTCTATTACTGGCCCTCGATACAGGGCCGCGGAGAATTCGTGCGGCTCGCGCTGGAGGAAGCGGGCGCCGACTACATCGATGCCGCGCGAACGGCGCAGCGCGGCGTTGCGGCACTGACGCGCTTTCTGGAAGGCAAATCCGACGGACGCCTGCCGTTCGCTCCGCCGTTTCTCAAAGCGGGAAAACTGGTGATCGCGCAGACGGCGAACATTCTCCTGTGGCTCGCCCCGCGCCACGGCCTCGCGCCGAAGAGCGAGCCGGCGCGTCTCTGGGCGCACCAGCTCCAGCTCACCATCGCCGACTGGCTGGTCGAAGTGCACGATGCGCATCACCCGATCGGGGGCGCCTTCTACTACGAGGACCAGAAACCCGAAGCGAAGCGCCGCGCCGCGCACTTCACCGCCGAGCGCCTGCCGAAATTCTTCGGCTACTTCGAGCGGGTGCTCGAGCGCGAGAAAGGCGGCTGGCTTCTCGGCAGCGCGTTTTCCTACGCCGATCTGTCGCTGTTCCAGATGGTCGCGGGCCTGCGCTATGCTTTTCCCCGCGCGATGGGCAGGCTGGAGACGAAATACCCGCGCCAAGTCGCGCTGCACGACCGCGTCGCGTCGCGGCCGCGCATCGCCGCTTACCTCGCGTCGAAGCGGCGCGTCGATTTCAACAAGCACGGGATCTTCAGGCATTATCCCGAACTCGACGCCTAGCGATCCGGAGCGGAGGTCCAGACGGTGCACGAGATAGTCAACATCCTCCTCGTAGACGACGAGCCGGGCGGCTTGCTGGCTCTGGAGGCGATACTCGAGCCGCTCGGGCAGAAGCTGATCACCGCGAGGTCGGGCCACGAAGCGCTGCGGCATCTGCTCGCGCACGATTTCGCTCTCATCCTGCTCGACATCCGGATGCCGGACCTGGACGGGTTCCAGACCGCCGCGCTGATTCGCGAGCGCGGGCGCAACCGCGTTACCCCGATCATCTTTCTCACGGCGAGCGACGAGAGCGAAGCGCAGAAGTTCCGCGGCTACGCCGTCGGTGCCGTGGACTACGTCTTCAAACCTCTTCAGCCGGAAATTCTCCGTTCCAAGGTGTCGGTATTCGTCGAGCTGGCCCGGACCACGGAAATGGTGCGCAAGCAGGCGGCAGAGCTAGAGGCCGCAAACAAGGACCTCGAAAGCTTCAGCTTTTCGGTCTCGCATGACCTGCGCGCGCCGCTGCGGGCCATCGACGGCTATTCGAACATTCTGCGGGACAGCTGCGGCGATCGGCTGGGGGACGAGGGCCAGCGCCTGCTCGAAAAAATTCTCGAAAACACCCAAAGGATGGGAACGCTGATCGAGGACCTGCTCGCGTTCTCCCAGCTCGGGCGCCGCCCCATCTTCGCCGCGGAAATCGACATGGAGGCGCTGGCGCGCGAGGTCGTCGACGAGCTCCGCAGCGCGCCCGGGCAACAGGTGCCGAACTGCGTCCTGAAGCCGCTGCCGGCCGGCTGGGGCGACCGCTCGCTCGTCCGCCAGGTCTGGCTCAACCTGCTTTCCAACGCGATCAAGTTCACCGGAACGAGGGAAGTCCCCTCGATCGAACTCGGCGGCAGCAGCGAGGACGGGAGGAACGTCTATTACGTGAAGGACAACGGCGCCGGATTCGACATGCGCTATTACGGCAAGCTGTTCGGCGTGTTCCAGCGCCTGCACACCGCCGACGACTTCGAGGGCACCGGCGTCGGCCTGGCGACCGTGCAGCGGATCGTCGCCCGCCACGGCGGCGTGATCTGGACCGAGGCCGAGCTCGATCGCGGCGCGGCGTTCTACTTCACGCTGCAGGCACCGCCGGTCACAGCCCGAGCTGCTTCGCCACGATCACCTTCATGATCTCGTTGGTGCCGGCGAAGATCCGGGCGACCCGGGCATCCATGAACGCGCGGGTCACCGGGTACTCGACCATGTAGCCGTAGCCGCCGAAGAACTGCAGGCACGCGTCGATCACCTCCTGGCCCATGTCGGTGGTCCAGAACTTGGCG
>Ga0207665_10002018_pt1 | contig 13659 bp, 9 predicted proteins | sample LARL112metaG_FD_184351 | JGI IMG/M metagenome (GOLD analysis project Ga0207665, IMG submission 184351) | Corn, switchgrass and miscanthus rhizosphere microbial communities from Kellogg Biological Station, Michigan, USA - LAR L11-2 metaG... | ecosystem: Host-associated > Plants > Roots >...
TCGAACTCAGTTGCTTGGCGTCTACCCACGCGAGGCCCACGAGGTCAATCGCAACGCGGTACGCACGCATTCGGAATAGCGGATCATTGGCCTTTTCGAAGGCGATAGCGGGCCCGAAGTGCGACATTTGCCGAGGTTAATAAAGATCCTCAGCTAATACGGAACTGTTTCTCGCCGGGCAGAATCAATTGATCGCGGGAGGATTTTGGTGCTCGGTTCTCGATTGGTCCGCGATTATCAATGCCGTTGGTCCTCGGCCCTCGATCAATTGCCGTCGATCCTGGGTGCACGGTTACAAGTCTTGCCCTATAGGGTGCGTACCACTACAATAGTGAAGGGTGTTAATCGAAATCGTGGCGATTTAAAGCAACTTGCGGCCACGTTAAACAATCCGCTAAAGCGCTGGCCCAGCGCCTATGCGCGGGCTTTTTTGTTACCGCTCAGTTGGGCGAGCGGGAGTGGGAAATAGATGGCTGAACGAAAATTCGAATCCCGTTACCTTGATGAGCTGAATCGCCGCGTACTCATCTACGACGGCGCAATGGGGACGAACATCCAGCGCTATCACTTGTCCGCCGAGGATTTCGGCGGCAAAGCGCTCGAGGGGTGCAACGATCACCTCGTCCTCACCCGCCCCGACGTCATTCAGGAAATCCATGAATCGTTCCTGAAAGTCGGCTGCGATGTCGTCGAGACCTGCACTTTCCAATCGACGCCGCGCCGTCTCCATGAATGGGGACTTGGCGACAAGGTGCGCGAGATCAACGTCGCGGCCGCGCGGCTCGCACGCGCGGCAGCTGATAAGTACGCGACGGCGGATAAACCGCGTTTCGTCGCAGCATCGATGGGACCGACGGGAATGCTGCCTTCGAGCTCCGATCCCGTGCTGTCGCAAATCACCTACAACGAGCTCGCCTCGAATTACTACGAGCAGGCGAAGTACCTCGTCGAAGGCGGAGTCGATCTTCTCCTGATCGAGACATCGCAGGATATCCTCGAAGTCAAAGCGGCGGTCGCTGGAATCGAGAAGTTGTTCGCTGAAATTGGACGCCGCATCCCGATCCAGGCCCAGGTCACTCTCGACGTGAGCGGTCGCATGCTCCTCGGCACTGACATCGCGAGCGCAATGACGACGCTCGAAGCGCTCAAGGTCGATGTCATTGGCTTGAATTGCTCCACCGGCCCCGAGCACATGCGCGAGCCGATTCGGTATCTCTCCGAGCATGCGACGCTGCCTCTCTCGGTAATTCCGAACGCTGGCCTTCCGCTAAACACTGGAGTCGGGGAGGCAGTTTATCCGCTCGAGCCCGCGCCGATGGCGGATGCGCTTTCCGAGTTCGTGCGTGACTTCGGCGTGCGCATCGTTGGCGGCTGCTGCGGGACGACACCTGAGCATCTATCGGCGATCGTTGAGGCGGTCCATAAGGCCGAGCCCCAATCGAAGCCGCAGCAGCCTCACGTGCCACGCGTGAGCTCGGCGATGCGCGCGATCACCCTGCATCAGGATCCGCCGCCGCTACTGGTCGGCGAGCGCGTGAACTCGCAAGGCTCGCGCAAAGTTAAACGACTGCTTCTCGCCGACGACTACGAAGGCATTCTGGAAGTTGCTCGCGATCAGGTCGATTCTGGCGCGCACGTGCTCGACGTCTGCGTTGCGCTCACCGAGCGTGCCGACGAAGCAGAGCAGATGTCGAAGGTCGTGAAGCTCCTGTCGATGAGTGTGGAGACTCCGCTCGTCATCGACTCCACGGAAGCGAACGTCATCGAGGCGGCGCTCGAGCACATTCCCGGTCGCGGCATCGTCAACTCCATCAATATGGAGAACGGCCGCAAACGCATCGACGCGGTCGTTCCACTCGTCAAGAAACACGGCGCCGCAGTGATCGCGCTCACCATCGACGAGGTCGGCATGGCCAAGACCCGCGAGCGGAAGCTCGAGGTCGCCAGGAAGATCTACGACATCGTCGTCGGAGAGTATGGTTTGGCGCCCGAGGATATCATCTACGACGCGCTCACTTTCACACTCGCCACCGGCGACGCGGAGTGGATCGAGTCGGGGAAGGAGACCATCGAAGGCATCCGACTTATCAAGCGCGAGCTGCCGGGTGTGTCGACCATTCTTGGCGTGTCCAACGTCAGCTTTGGTTTGTCACCCGACGCTCGCGGCGTTCTCAACTCGGTGTTCCTTCACCATTGCGTCCAGGCCGGTCTCGATGCGGCGATCGTCAATCCGGCGCACATCAGACCATACGCCGAGATATCGCAGGCGGAGCGCGAGCTGGCCGACGACCTGGTGTTCAACAAGCGGCCGGATGCGCTGCAGCGTTTCATCGAGCACTTCGCCAGCGCTGGCGAGGGCGCGACAGCCGGCCAAGTCGAGAAAGAAGATCCGACCGCGGGGATGACTCCCGACCAGCGCATCCACTGGATGATTCTCCATCGCAAGAAGGAAGGAATTGAAGAGCAGCTCGATGCGGCCGGAGTCCGCGAGAATCCGGTGCGCGTGTTGAACGAAGTCCTTCTCCCTGCGATGAAAGAGGTGGGCGACAAGTTCGGCGCCGGCGAGCTCATTTTGCCATTCGTGTTGCAATCAGCCGAAGTGATGAAGAAAGCGGTCAAGCATCTCGAGCAGTTCCTCGAGAAGGCCGAGGGCTTCACCAAGGGAAAGGTCGTGCTCGCGACGGTCTACGGCGATGTGCACGACATCGGCAAATCACTCGTCAACACGATCCTCTCCAATAACGGCTACACCGTCTACGACCTTGGCAAACAGGTTCCCGTCAACACGATTCTCGACAAGGCAGTTGAAGTTGGCGCTGACGCGATTGGACTGAGTGCGCTGCTGGTCTCGACGTCGAAGCAGATGCCCCTCTGCGTTCAGGAGCTCGACAAGCGGGGGATGAACATTCCCGTTCTTATTGGTGGCGCAGCGATCAACCGTCGCTTCGGCCGTCGCGCGTTGTTCGTCGATGGCGATCGACACTACGGCTCGGGCGTTTTCTACTGCAAGGATGCTTTCGAAGGGCTGGAGACGATGGACGTCCTCCAGGATCCGAAGCGGCGCAAGGAATTCGTGATCAAGAATCTCGAAGACGCGCGCAATGACGTTTTCCTCAAGACCACGGTCGGCAAGGACATCGCGGTTGGCGATGCGGGCGGTGAGCGCAGCGACGTCGCTTCCAACAATCCGGTTCCGAAGCCGCCGTTCTGGGGCACCCGTGTCCTGCGCGACATTCCCCTGGACGAAGTCTTCGATCTGCTCGATCTCGACGAGCTCTATCGCTTGCAGTGGGGCGCGCGCGGCTCCGGCGACGCCTACAAGCAAACTGTCAAAAAGGAATTTGAGCCGGCGCTTGAGCGTCTCAAGAAGGATGCGAAGCAGAATGGCTGGATCAAACCGCAGGTTGTCTACGGCTACTTTCCAGCGCAGTCCAAAGGCAACGACATAATCATCTATGATCCCGCTGCCTACTCGAGCGATGGCGGGTCGCTGCGCGAGATCGCCCGCTTTCACTTCCCGCGCATGGTCGGTCGCGAGCGACTCTGTCTTGCCGACTACGTGCGCAGCGTTGATTCAGGCGATGTAGACGTCGTCCCGCTCCAGGTCGTCACGGTCGGCAACGAAGCAACGAAGCGGTTTGAAGAGCTGCAGGGAAAGCACGAATACACCGAAGCGTTTTACTCGCATGGACTCTCGGTCGAGACCGCTGAAGCAGTCGCGGAATGGGCGCACCGCCGAATCAAGGGCGAGCTCGGCGTCGGCAGTGGCAAGCGCTATTCGTGGGGGTATGGCGCCTGTCCCGACCTCGACGATCACACCGTCGTGTTCAAGCTTCTGCCGGCGAGAGAAGCGCTTGGAATGGATCTCACCGAAGCGTTCCAGCTGCTGCCCGAGCAATCGACAGCCGCAGTGATCATGCACCACCCCGAGGCCAAGTACTACGCCGTACGCGGCACCGGTGCCCAGGCAGGTGCGCAGGAGGCGGCCGTTGCCTGACAACCCGCTTCTCACGCGACTGCTCGATCCGCTTCAGGTCGTGGTCTTCGACGGCGCGATGGGTACGATGCTCTACAACAGGGGCGTCTTCATCAACCAGTGCTACGACGAGCTGAACCTGCGCGCGCCCGATCTCGTGCGTGATGTCCACAAGGCGTACAAGAAAGCGGGCGCAGAGGTTCTCGAGACGAACAGCTTCGGCGCCAATCGATTCAAGCTCGAGCAATACGGACTTGCTTCGCAGGTCGCGGAGATCAATCGCGCTGCAGTCGGGCTCGCACGCGAAGTCGCGGAAGATGAGCTCCTGGTTGCGGGCGCGGTCGGGCCATTGGGACTGCGTATCGAACCCTTCGGTCCAACCAGTCTCGATGAAGCACGAGCCGCGTTCCGCGAGCAACTACAGGCGCTCAAGGATGGCGGCTGCGATTTGTTCCTCCTCGAGACTTTCGCTGATCTCCACGAGATCGAGCAAGCGATACTCGCGGCTCGGGAGGTCGATGCAAAGATCCCGGTCATCGCTCAGATGACCATCGGCTCCGATTGTCACACCCCGTTCGGTGTGACACCGGAAGATCTCGCGCAGACCCTCGACCCGTTCGGCGCCGACATCATTGGCCTCAACTGCTCCGTCGGTCCCCAGATCATTCTCGACGCGATCGAGAAGATGGCGCCGGTGACCCGGAGAAAATTATCCGCGCAGCCGAACGCAGGAATGCCGCGCGACGTCAGCGGTCGCAGCATGTATATGGCGAGCGCGGAGTACATGGCGACATACGCGCATCACCTTGTGCAGGCGGGCGCCAAGATCGTCGGTGGCTGCTGCGGAACGACACCTGAGCACATCGCAGCGATGGTTGAAGGAGTACGTCCGCTGTCGCCGCGACAGGCGCGCGTTCCAATGAAGGAGCGTCGTCAATCGCATCCCGACGTCCCGCCGGAGAATCCGGGCGTCCAGCCCATTCCTCTCGCAGAACGGTCGAAGTGGGGACGCAAGCTCGCCACCGGAGAGTTCGTAACGTCGGTCGAGATCGTGCCGCCACGCGGTGTCGATGCATCGAAGATGATTCGCGACACTGCCGCGCTTCGCGACGCCGGTGTTGACGCCGTCAACGTGCCGGACGGACCCCGCGCACAATCCCGTATGGGTGCGCTGCTCTGCAGCATTCTCATCGAGCAGCAGGTCGGGATCGAGACCGTCATCCACTACTGCTGTCGCGATCGAAACCTGCTCGGCATGCTCAGCGACTTGCTTGGCGCTTCCGCCGTCGGGTTGCGCAATCTGCTGTTGATCACTGGCGATCCGCCCAAAATGGGTCCGTACCCGAACGCCACCGCGGTATTCGACATCGATGCGATTGGCCTCACCAATCTCGTCAGCAACCTTAATCACGGACTCGATCCCGGCGGCAACGCGATCGGCGCGCCGACGAAGTTCGCCATCGGGGTCGGTGTGAATCCAGCGGCGATCGATCCGGCGCAAGAGCTCAAGCGCTTCGAGTGGAAGGTCGAGGCCGGCGCCGAGTACGCGATTACGCAGCCGGTGTTCGACGTCAAGCAGCTCGACAAATTCCTGTCGACGATCGAGCACGTGCGCATTCCGATCGTGGCCGGCATTTGGCCGCTCGTCTCACTGCGCAACGCCGAGTTTCTCGCTAACGAGGTGCCGGGCGTTGTCGTGCCGCCGGAGATCATCGAGCGGATGCGCATCGCCAGCGCAAAATCGAAGGAGCATGGCGTCGCGGAAGGAATCGCCATCGCCCGCGAGATGCTGGAGCGGGTGCGACCGCACGTGCAGGGTGTACAGGTCTCCGCGCCTTTTGGAAAAGTCGAGCTCGCGCTCGATGTGTTTCGCGACACTCTCTCGCCAGCGGAAGCAAGGACTGCCTGATGTCTGCCGCGGAGAATTTCGTCGCGCGCTCCAGGTACTGGTTGGCAAAGGAGTATCCGATCAAGCTGCGACACTGCGTCGAAGCCCTCCCACGCAATGCGGTTTGGTCTCGCCCCGATCCCGGCTGCAACAGCATTGGCAATCTGCTGGTGCATCTCACTGGTAACGTGACGGAGTGGATTCTGGGCGGCGTCGGCGGGAAGAAGGTCAGTCGCTATCGCGCCGGAGAATTTGCTCAGACTGATGGCGCTGACGGGCGCAAGCTCCTCGACAACCTGGACGCGGTTCTGCGCGAAGCTGATTCGGTGATCGCTGGTTTGTCAGAATCCGATCTTCAGCGCGAGGTTGTCATCCAGGACCGAGAGACCACCGTGCTGGCCGCCGTTTATCACGTCGTCGAGCACTTCGCGATGCACACCGGCCAGATCATCTACCTCACCAAGATTTACGCCCCGAACAAAATCCATTTTTACGAGGACGCCGGCGGCCTCGCTGTGCCGACCTGGCATCGCGGCACGAGTCTCGACGAAGCTCCGCACTAGTCTCGCGTCCTGCTGACCGCCATTTTGCAAACATGAAAGGAATTCTCATCGTCGATCACGGCTCGGTCCGCGCCGAGGCCAACGACATGATGCGCTGCATGGCAAATCTGCTGCAGACGATGACCGGTCCCGAAGTCGTCGTGAGCTTTGCGCATATGGACCTCGCCGACCCCGACATCGCCGCCGGCTTTGCTGATTGTGTCCAGCGCGGCGCCAATGATGTCATCGTGTTTCCATATATGCTCTCGCCCGGACGCCACTCCACGACCGACATCCCACGCATGGTGGCTGATGCCGCGCGGCCATTTCCGAGTGTGACTTTCAGCGTGACGCCAGCGTTCGGCGTGCACGAGAAGCTCGCTGAATTGATTCTCGAACGGGCCGGCATCGAGGCGGTCAAAGCATTCGGCGGCGCCGCAGCGGATCGCTGCTGGGATCCTGATTGTTCGGAGAAGCTCTGTGGCGACGCTTGTCGGGCCAAGACCGCGCGCATCGTAAACGCAATTGGCGGCGCAAATGCAAGCTGAGACGACGTCAGCGGCCGCGCTGACGGTGCTCTCCGAAGAGGAGCTGATGTTCCGCGATGCAATCGCCGCTTTCGCTCAGGAGGAAGTGCGTCCGCGGGTGATGGAGATGGAGAAAGCGGGCAGAATCGACCCCTCGCTGCTCCCGAAATATTTTGAGCTGGGCCTGATGGGAATCGAAGCGCCGGAGCAGTACGGCGGGGCCGGCGGCAACCTGTTCATGGTGACCATCGCTGTCGAAGAGATCAGCAAGGTCGACGCAGCCGCGGCGATCGTGTGTGATGTGCAGAATACGCTCGTCAATTTCCCAATTCTCAAGTACGGCACCGACGCGCAAAAGTCGAAGTACGTGACACAGCTGACGTCGGAAGTCGTCGGCGCCTATGCGCTGTCCGAATCCGGCTCCGGGTCTGACGCCTTTGGTCTCGCGACCCGCGCCGAGAAGCGCGGCGACAGGTGGATTCTCAACGGACAAAAGCTGTGGATCACCAACGGCGCTGAAGCGGGGATTTTCGTCGTGTTCGCGAACGCGGATCCTTCGGCGGGCTATCGCGGGATCACGGCATTCATCATCGAGCGCGATTTCGCCGGGTTCAAGGTCGGCAAGAAGGAAGACAAGCTCGGCATTCGTGCCTCGAGCACGACTGAGCTCCTGCTCGACAACTGTGAAGTTCCGGAAGAGAACGTGCTCGGCCCGGTCGGTCAGGGTTACAAGATCGCGATCAACACGCTTAACGGTGGCCGCATCGGGATCGGCGCGCAGATGATCGGCGTCGCGCAGGGCGCGTTGAACGCGGCGATCGCGTACGTGAACGAGCGCAAGCAGTTCGGAAAACCCCTCTCCGATTTCCAGGCAATCCAGTTCCAGCTGGCGCAGGCCGCGACGGAGGTGGAGGCCGCGCGCCTGATGGTCTACAACGCCGCGCGACTCAAGGATGCGGGCAAGGACATCGCTCGCGAAGGCGCGATGGCGAAGCTCTTCTCATCGCAGGTCTGCGAGCGCGTCACCTCGCTGTGCGTCGAGCTTTTCGGCGGTTACGGATACACCAAGGATTATCCGGTCGAAAAGTTCTATCGCGACGCCAAGATCGGGACGATCTACGAGGGGACATCGAACATGCAGCTGCAGACGATCGCGAAAGCGATACTCAAGTAATCAACTACAAAACTGCTTGCTGGCGCCTGGCGGCTTTCAGCTAGCGGCTGGCGGCGTTCCAACCAGCGCAATTGGCAGCAGGCGGCTGGCCGACAGCGGCAAGCCGCCTGCGCCTTAGTTAGTAGTTCCAGTCAATAACCCTGCTCGGACTCGTTTCGCCTTTGCCGATGCCCGCCCCTCCTCGACAACCTTCGATTCGACCCGCAGGACAAAGTGCAGATGCGCTGTGAGAGTTTGCTGCTGACCGTCGCGTTTGATTACTACCGGTAGCTCGGCTCCCTCCGCGATCTTCGAGTAGCGAGCGCGAAAACGGTCCGTCCAGTTCGGGTCCGTCGCGTCGAAGCCGGCTACGGATATGAGCTGATCGCCGGGCTGCACACCCGCGGCTGCCGCCGCGCTGCCAGGAATTACTTCAGTAACTCGGAGTCCCGTCGAGTCCTGAAGACTCGCGATTCCCAACTGCGGGACTCGCGCGGTATCGCGCGCCAGGCGCAAACCCGCTAACGGCAGCACTCGATCATATGGAAACGGATCGCGGCCATTGATGTAGCGCGCGGCAAAATCGGCAAAGGATTTTCCGTTCGCCGCAGCCGTGACGGCCGCCCACCAATCGTCAGTCGTGAAACCGCGACCGTTCTTGTAGTCGGCATTGAACAGGTTGCGCATCACGTCGTCGAGCGAGCTGCGATTGTCGCTTGCATCGCGAATCATGATGTCGATCAGCAGACCCGCCAGCGATCCCTTCGGATAGTAGATGTATTCCGAGCCGTCGCGCGGATGCACCCAGGTCGACAGTGACGCGTCCTCGAGCGACGTCGGCGGCAATTGCTCGACCTGGGAGATCTTGTCGCTCGTCGCCTCGTAAAATCCCTGCGCGTTCACTACACCACCGCGCACCTCGGCGAGGTCGGCGTAGTAGTCAGTGATTCCTTCGCTCACCCACAATAGGGTCGTCGGCTGCTCCTCGTCGTAGCGGTACGGCCACAAATCGGCCGGCCGGAGCCGCTTCACATTCCAGGCGTGGAAGATCTCGTGCGCATACAGCGAAGGCAGCACCGGCGTCCCAAGCATGCCCGGCCCCAGTACGTCGACATGTGAGTTCTGGTGCTCGAGACCTGAGCCACCTCCGTAGCTGGGATCCGCAATCTGCAACACGCTGTAGTTCGCCCACGGTACTTCTCTGAAGACCTTCACTTCCGCCGGAATCACGCGCTTGAGCGCTTCCCAGACCGCGACGCGCGCGCCGCCTGTGACGCTTCCGGATGGATATGTCGCGAAGCGGACCCAGGTGCCGGAGATCTGGGTGCTGTCGACGTCGAATTGCCCGACAAAAAACGGGAAGTCGACGAGATCGTGATAGTTCGAGGCCGAATATCGGTGCGGCCCCACTGCTGCCATTCCCGTGACGACTTTCCATCCGGCTTCAGTATTTACAGAGACCGATGCCGGAAAATCGAAGCCTCTGCCCTCCGGATAGAGGAACAGATTGGTGCCGTTGAACAGCAGAAAATCGGGACGGGCCCAGGTGTTGGCGTTGTCGAGGCTGTCAGCGAGATACTCGAACCGGACCGTCACCTCACCGGCTCCGCGCGGGCGGACGCGCCACGTGTCCGGATCCACTTTGTCCCACACCAACGACGCGCCCACTTCCTCGGCGGAGAAGTTCAATACGTCACGCGAGAAGTCAGCGATCTCGTACGCGCCCGGTGTCCATCGCGGCAGCGACAACAGCACCGGCTGGGTTCCACCGACGGTGAATGTCATCGCCGAACCGACGTGCCGCTGCTCACCGTTCGTGCGCGTGAACGTCACCTCGTAACGCACGTCCGTGATTGGCGCGGAAGTCGCGTTTGCCTGTGCAGCGAGCGGTGACGATTGGAGCGCTGTCGCGAAGAACGATGCAAGCAGCGGCGGAAGGGCTTTTCTCATGATGAACAAACGCTGTATCAGTGATTACGCCGCGTCGAGTTGCAAGAGTCGTTCGCGAAGGCCATCAACGGCCGTCCTGCAGCGGTCATTCCTGGCTCTATTGCTATACATTTTGCTTCTGATTTCACGCTAAGTCCTGGCATCCTGGTCGGCCCAACCTCGTCAACTCACCCAGTATGATCTCCGCCGAATCGCTCACCTTTCTCAAGAAGCTTCTCGATACACCCGGCCCGTCAGGATTCGAAGCAGCACCCGCCAAAGTCTGGCGTGAACAGGCAAAGAAATTTGCCAAGGTGAGTGGCGACGTAGCGGGCAACAGCCTCGCCGAGGTCAACGGAGACGGCAGGCCGACGATCATGCTCGCCGGTCACATCGACGAGATCGGAGTCATCGTCAATTACATCGACGACAAGGGTTACGCTTACATCCAGCCGATTGGGGGTTGGGATCCACAGGTTCTGATCGGCCAGCGCATCCGGTTCAACGGGCGCAATGGTGACGTTTTCGGCGTCGTCGGCAAGAAGCCGATTCACCTGATCAAGCCTGAAGAGCGCGAGAAGGCGGCGAAATTTCAGGATCTGTGGGTGGATCTGGGGTTCAAGGAGAAAAAGGAAGCCGAAGAGGCCATTCAGGTCGGGGATGCAGGAGTCATCGATTCGCGCACGATGGAGTTTCCGAACGGTCGAATCGTCTCGCGCTCGATCGATGATCGCATTGGCGCATTCGTCGTCCTCGAGGCGCTTCGTCGGTACGCCGACAAGCCCGGCGCGGCGAAAGTCGTTGCCGTCGCTACGACGCAGGAGGAAATCGGATATCGCGGCGGCGGCGCCGGCGTCTGCGCGACGTGCATCGGTCCGCAGATGGCAATCGTAGTCGACGTCACTTTCGCCATCGATCATCCGGGCGTGGAAAAGAAGGAGCACGGCGAAGCAGCAATCGATTCGGGCCCGGTGCTCACCCGCGGTTCGATCATTTCACCGGTTGTGTTTCGCCTCCTGCGCGACACCGCCGAGAAAAAGAAGATTCCTTTCTCACTCCACGCTGCCGGACGCGAGACCAGCACCGATGCCGACGCGATTCACATCGCGCGCGAAGGCGTCGCAACCGCACTCGTCTCGGTTCCCAATCGCTACATGCATTCTCCCAACGAGCTCGTAAGCGTTCAGGATCTCGATCACGCCGCCGAGCTCATCGCCGAGACCTGCCGCCAGGTAAGCGCGAGCACTGACTTCACCGCTCGTTGAACGCCGAGTAGATCGCTGTCCGCCAACCCTTCATCGCTCACCGCCTCCCGCATCCCCGCTCCGCGGGAAGAGGGATTCACCACTTCCACTGAATTCCCGATCTACTGGGCGAGGTACGGAAAGTCAGGTGCACCGAAGCTGATCGTTCTGCACGGCGGACCCGGCGCCGATCACTGTTATCTGCTGCCCCAGATGCTGCGGCTGGGCGAACAATACGACCTCACCTTTTATGACCAGCGAGGCGGCGGACGCTCCAGAACCGACGCGCACGTGCCCGTTACGTGGCAAACCCACGTTGAAGATCTCGGTCGGATTGCGGACGAGCACCGGCTCGAGCCGCTATCGATCGTTGGCTACTCCTGGGGTGCGATGCTGGCGCTTCTGTACGCGATCGAACAACGGAGAAACCCGCATTTGATCCCACCCGCGCGTTTGGCGCTGATCAATCCCGCGCCACTGACCCGCGAGTACCGCCGCCAGTTCGACGCCGAGTTTGCGCGGCGACAGGCGAGTCCTGAGATCCAACGGTTGCGCGAGGAACTGAACGCATCCGGCCTGCGCGAGCGCGATCCTGCAGCCTATCGCCAGCGCGCCTTCGAGCTCAGCGTCGCCGGTTATTTCTCCGATCCGCACAAGGCAACCGATCTCACACCCTTCCGCGTCATCGGCAGAATCCAGCAGTCCGTGTGGCAGAGCCTCGGTGATTTCAACCTGTTTCCAGACCTGGAAGCCATTAAAATCCCATCAATTGTGATTCACGGGCGTGACGATCCTATTCCATTAGCGTCTTCCAGTGAAGCTGCTAACGCCCTCGGCACGGACCTGGTGCTCCTAGACGACTGCGGGCATGTGCCGTACGTTGAACAACCGGACCGACTTTTCGCGGCACTCGAACCATTCCTGGATGAGACAAATCCGCCTGTACGACGCTGAAATTCAGCCATGACATCAGATTCCGGCGTAACGCAGCACGCGATCAGCTCGATCACGGTTGACGGCAAGGAATACAGGGTAGCACTCCGTCTCGCTTATGACGGCGTCGAATACATCGGCCGACTCTGGTTCAGCGATCCCAACAGCGACCAGATGGGAATCCCCGATCACGGTGCCGTGCCCGGTCGCACCATCGCCGAAGCGGTCGAAACGGCGCGGAAGCTCACCCCACAGGACCTCGAGCGTCGGTGTCACCGCGCCCTGGCGGACAAGCGTCGCTATATCCGACTTCGTCGGGCCACCGAAGAGATCATTACCAAGATCAAATACATGAACCGGGTGGCGGTCACGATGCGGCACGGGATGCTGGACAGCGAAGGGGCGAGTCAGGAGCTCGAGCTGATTCAGAAGCAGATCGAGGAGATCGTTAAGACGCTGCCGTTCCATGCGGGCGTAGAAGAAGCGACCTAACTACAAATATCCAGCCGGCAGCAAACTACAAACTGAAGACTACCTGCCCGCAGCTCGTCGGCCTTTGCAGCTTGCAGCCGCGAGCCCATAAACCATACGGCCAGCCGAGAGGCTGGCCGTTTTGTAGCTCAGGGCCGCCGGCTCCCGGGCTGACAGGCTACCGGCAGGTATTCATCAGTTAGTAGTTATCTGCCGGCTGGTCTTTTTCAGCTCGTCCTTAAAACTAGATTGCGGATATGGACTCAAGATCCGCTGCTCACGTCCTCTCCCAGATCGGTGCTCTCCTTCGGTTAAAAGGCGAACAGAGATTCAAGGCCAAGGCGTACCAGGGTGCTGCGCGGGCCTTGATCGCGCTCGACACCGACGACCTGGGCCCGCTGCTTCGCTCGGGAGAGCTCGCTGACACCCCCGGCATTGGACCCGCTACCTTGTCGGTCGTTCGGGATCTCGTCGAGACGGGCGAATCGCGATACCTGAATCAGCTCAGCGAAGGCATGCCGACCGGCATGGTGGACTTGATGCGCGTCCCCGGCCTCAACGCGGAGAAAGTCCAGCTCATTCACGACGAGCTCGGCGTCAACACTCTGGACGACCTCGAGCGCGTAGCCCAGAACGGTCAGCTCGCTACTCTGCCAAAGTTCGGCGAAAAAACAGCGCAGAAGATCCTGCGGGGAATCGAGATAGTCCGCCGGGATGCACATCTCCAGCGCTTTCCTGCCGCCATCGTTCAGGCGCACATGCTCGCCACCAATGTCGACCGCCATCCCGACGTCGAGCACGCCGAAATCGCCGGGTCGATCAGGCGACACAACGAGCTCGTCGCCGACGTCGACATCGTTGCCGAGTGCACCAGGAATTCAGTCAAGGTCGCCGACTCGTTCGCGCGATCACCAGGTGTGCGCGAGGCAAACGTCAAACCCGATGAGCCCGGCTCAGTCGAGATCCGTTTCGTTGACGGCACTCATCTCGACATTC
>Ga0207665_10002019_pt1 | contig 13658 bp, 10 predicted proteins | sample LARL112metaG_FD_184351 | JGI IMG/M metagenome (GOLD analysis project Ga0207665, IMG submission 184351) | Corn, switchgrass and miscanthus rhizosphere microbial communities from Kellogg Biological Station, Michigan, USA - LAR L11-2 metaG... | ecosystem: Host-associated > Plants > Roots >...
AGCCGTCATGAGGAAATCGACGTTGCATAGAATCACGATCGTCGTTGTTGCCGTGGGCCTCAGTCAGCGGCTGCGCGAGGCCGACGATCGCATTGTCAACGATGAAAGGCAAAGCGGCCGAGCCCATGGGACCCACGCCGCCAGTCAAACGGCTGGAGAGTCGGTCAATTATCCGTATCTCGCTGCCAAGAATCCGTGGTTGCAGCGTCAGTTCCGCGCCGCACGCGGGTTCAGCGATCTCCCGCTTATCGTTGGCCGGCGGCCTGTTGCAGAGGAAGGGCTGCCGCCTTTGCAGCCAGACCTGAAGCTCGATGATACCGTTCCGTTCAGACTATCGCGCAACCATTTCATGATCGAGAAGCGCGACGGAAGCTATTATGTGCGGGACCTCCGTAGCACGCTTGGAACGATCGTTAACGGCGAGCCCATCGGCGATCAACTCCGCGGTGATGATGCGCCACTGCGGGCGGGAGAGAATGAAGTAATTGCCGGCGGGGTGGATTCACCGTTTGTGTTCTCCGTGTTCATAACTTGAAAAGCCGGTTCGAGAGGAGGCTTTGGGTGTCTGTCTCGCTCCACTCGGCAGCTTGGTTTGCCGAGGCAATCATGCGAACGAGGCGCGGATGCACCTAACTTAGAAGAGGTGTCCCATGCAAACGCGATGCGAAGAATCCTGCGCTGATGGCTGGCCATGGGCTTCAGACGTCACAAGGACCGTGGTCTGTTTGATTGTGGGACTCTTGGTCTTACTCGCCTCGATATACGTGCCGGCGTGAAGCCGCGTCCCCGCTGACAAAGGCACTCACTTCGACGGCAAGGTCGCTAGAATTAGCGCATGGCCTCCTCACGCTTAAAGGGGCCCGCGCAACGGGGCAACTACAGGCATGGCCGATACACCACTGAGGCCTGACTGGCTGGCTGGGGCGGGAGGATTCGAACCTCTGCATCTCAGAATGAATTCGCGAAGACTCTCCGCTCGGGGCGGGAGCACTCGAACGTGCGCATATGATTGAAGTTGTCGCCAAAGACGTACGGATTGAATGCGTTTGCCCTTGGCGATTGGCCTGAATAGCGCGCCAGTGATGATTTCAGCTATGGCATTGAGCGGCGTTCACGCGTTGGCCCGTGTAGACTGGACTGGCTGGCTGAGGCGGCAGGATCCACTTGAATCCCTGAGATGGGCACCGTTCTTTTTTTGACCCTCCCCCGCCCCTTGCCGCTTTCGCGACTGTCAGGAGCATCTCGCTTCTGGATTTTGAGCGTGAGCCCGATGTGACCGGCCGCGAGAGCGGTAGCGATGAAGGTTTGGAACATGCGGGCATTCATCGGCGCTGCAGCCATTGGCCTGACCACATGCGCTGCTAATGCTTTCCGGGAAAGCCGCCGAGGCCGTTAAAGGTCATATACAGCGAGTAGCCGCTGACCGCGATGGCGACGGCTATTTCGAACAGCAGGACGGCGACGCCGTATTTGTACCAAGGCTCGTGCGGCGCGACACGAATATCAACGGGGTTCATTGCATCTCCTGGAGAGTTTCACGACGGCTTCGGTGCAGAGCTCAGGCGCGTTGGCCGGCCAGAGCGCGGCCAAGCAGACCATGCTCCTGCGGGTGCCGCTCGTAACGCGCTGCCCAGAAGTAGAACAGAATGAACGGCGCGAACATGTAGAGCGCGACGCGCAGATATCCCACGTGGGCGTTGACGCTGGCAAAGATCAGCGGATAGGCGATGCCGCCGACGGTTGAGATCCCGCCGATGAAGCCGGCGGCAATACCGGGGCGGTCCGGAAAGAGCAGTGGAACCAGGGCGAAAGTGCCGCCGGTGCCGAAAGATACAAAGATGCCGAGCGCCACCAGCACCGCGATCGACAAGGGCAGGAAGCCGTAAAGCCCCGCAACGGTCAGCCCGATCATCGACAGCATGATCAGGATGAGCGCGATTCCCAGCCAATGCAGGCGCGGCGCGTAGGGCAGTTCCTTGGCAATGAAAGGCAACGGTGCCCAACCCTTGCGCTGGAAGAGGTCGGACATGAAGCCGGCGAACGGCCGGAACAAAGACGCGTTGAACGATAGCACGGCCGCGAACGTGCCGGCCGCGATCTGAATGCCGGCAACGTCGGTGAATCCGAGCGCAAGAATCTCATCGTGAAAGCCGCGGGCGAAATAATCCGGCAGCCAGGCGTTCAACGCGATTTCCAGGCCGAACGACATCGCATAGGCCAGCATCAAAGCGATGGCGATATAGCGGGTCCACACGAACACCATTCCGCGCAGGTCGCCGCCGCACCGCACCGCGTCGCGCCGCTCCATGGTCTTGGCGGCGCTACCGCGCCACAGATACCAGGCGGCGACGACGAGAGCGATCATGCCCAGCCACAGAAATGCGCTCCGATAGTCGGTACCGAAGATGCGCGGCAGCAACAATGCGCCGACACCGGCGCCGACATTGCCGGTGCCGGCGTAAAGTCCCTCGGCGGTGCCGATCTCGTGGGCGTCGAACCATTGCGCGACGTGCTGGACACCGACGACGAAGGAGACGCCGGCAACGGCGACGACCACTCGCTCGGCGAAAAGCAGCTCGTAGCTGGTAGTGAAAGCCGACGCGATCGAAACCAGTCCGCAGCCGGCAAGGATCGCGGCGAACGTCCGCGGAGCGCCAAATCGATCGGACGCCCAGCCGGCGACGATGCGCCCGACCGGCGCCATCCAGATGGCCGAACTGGCGAGCAGGCCAAGGTCCTTGATCGTGAGGTGATACGTCGCCGCGATGCTCGGGCTGAACGCAGCCGTGGAGAACCACATCAGGAAGCACCAAAAAAAGCCGACGGTCGCTATCCCAAGCTGTTCAACCTTGTGGCCCCGCATCAATGTTTGCTCCGCTGCACGATCTGGAGATCCGTCGCATCCAAGAAAAGAATGAGAGCCCCAAGCGGACAATGTAACTGACCGCGCCGCCGCCGACCGAGCCCCAGGTCTCGGTGTGGCCGTGCGCCGTCTTTCACGCTGCCACCTCGAGATCGGAGAGGGCGACGCTGCAACAGGCAAAGGCGATACCGTTCTCCTTGCGCCGGCGGTCCTTTTCAAACTCCGGTTTCTCGGAAAGCGTTCCGGTGAAGCTCACCTCGCACTCTGCGCAACTGCCGGTCCGGCAAGCGTAATCCATCTCGATTCCATGGGCTTCCGCCAGTTCCAGGAGGGTCACGGTCTCGTCCGTCTCGACCGTCCTGTCGCTCTTGATGAAGTGGACACGGTGCCGCGGCTCGGACAGCGCCAGCGGCTTCGGCACACGCTTGCCTCCCCCCGCGACCCGGCTGGATCCGAAACTCTCGCTATGAAGCTTGGCCTGATCAAAGCCGAGCTCCTGGAGGATCCTCCTTACCTCCGCGGCGAAGGGCTCGGGCCCGCACAGGAAGACGTGCCGCTGATCGAGGTCGGGGACCAGCGCATGGATCATCGACTTGTCGAATCGCCCGGTGAGGCCGGTCCAGGATTCGGTTCGCCCGGGCCAGGCGGAGGTCAGGGTGACGGCAACGCGGAAACAGGCATGCCGGGCCGAGATGAGCTCGAGCTCCCTGCGGAAAATGATGTCCGCAGGCGATTTGAACGAGACCAGGAACTTCACATCCACATGGGCGGTTGTGTCGACGATCCAGCGGCTCATCGACATCATCGGCGTGATCCCGCTGCCGGCGCCGATGAACAGCATCTTTGACGCCGGACAATCGAAGCAGCTGAATTTTCCGGCCGGCCCCTTGATGGTCAGCCGCTCCCCCAGCATGACATGGTCGCACAGCCAGTTCGACACACGACCGCCGGGTAGGCGTTTCACAGTCAATTCGAGAACATGCGGCCGGGACGGACTCGATGAGATGCTGTAGGACCGCTCGATATACTCGCCATCGATGGTGAGAAGGAGGGTCACAAACTGACCCGGTCGATAGGAGAACAGGAGCGGCTTTTCGCCAACGAGCCGAAAGGTCTTGGCGTCGGCGGTTTCCTCGATGATGTCCGCCACCTTCAAGCTCGTGACGCCGCCCGACCAGAGCGCGATGGCGGCGCGATCCTCGATGAGATTCGTCAGCACCGGGCTGGAAGGGGGCGGGGGCGGGACATAGAAATAGGAGGGAATTTCCGCCAATTCCTCGGCCTCGACGATCTCCTCTCCTGCGGTGGCCGGAGAATTGGCAAGGCGGATACGCAGTTGATAGCCCGGGATGTCGACCAGGGACCCATCCCGTAACGGAACCAGCACGCCCGCCTTGATCTTTTTTCGATCGAGAAGTGTCCCGCATTCAAGATCGATCGCCCCGAGATAGAACCTGCCGTCCTTCTTGTGGAAGGCGGCGTGAAACAGGCCGAGCTTGTAGGCCTCGAGTTGTATATGGGCCCGGAGATGTCGTCCGACGACGGTCCAGCTGCCCAGCGGATCGATCGGCACATCCTCGATCTCGACGCCGTTCTGCAGGATGACGATCTTGTCGGGCGAGTTGGCATATGATTCCTCGCCCGCGAACAGCCGATCGACCCAGGTTTTGCGGCGACGTACGAGAGTTTCGGATTGCGGTGTCGACGATCCGCCGGGACCGTCCGCGACGATGACCGGCGCCGGCAGGCCGGCGAATAGCTGTCCCCAAAATGCCGGTTCCTCCGATCCTGCGTTCCCATCGCCATCCCGTATGGTCATGGTGCGCTCCTCACCGCCAGCACCGGCGATCTAAGAGATTCAGGATGGCTTCGCGCGTGGTCTCGATGACCTGCATCACCTCTTCGATCTCCGCGGCGCCGATCTTCAGCTCTTCCAGAGTTTCCTTGAGGATCGCGGATACCCGGTCGAAATGCCGCGCCTCCAGCCCCATTTTGCTGACCAGCTCGACGCCGCTGTACTGGTACGGACCGCCAAAGGCCATGGCGAGAAAGGATTTCTGCTTGAGCCGCTGAGCCGCCATATCGACATCGTCGAAGAATCGCCCGACGAGGTCGTCCTCGAGGAGCTTGCGGTGGAACAGATCGACGGCGATGTCCATCGCCTGGTCGCCACCGATCCGGTCATAGAGCGGGATGTCTTTCAGCTGGAAATAATCCCCCTTCTTCGCGGCGACGCTGTCGGTTCCCCAATCGATCGGTCGCTCCAGCTTTTTTAGCAGCGGGATATGCTTGGAGCATTGGATGTAGGCCTCCTCGACCTCGACCATCACCCACCCATTCGGCCGTCTCTTGCCGTCCTTCGCCAACTCGGCCTGCACATCCTTGGGCAGCTTGTCGGCAAAGGCTTCGAGCTCGTCGCTCTGCACGATGCGTGCCTTGCCATTGACATGCAGGCCGACGGAATCTCGATAGAAGTCGAGGATCAGCAGGGCGATGTGAGGATTTTCCGAAATGTTCCCCAGACTGGCAAATACGCCGTTGCCGCGGTATTCAGGGTAGAGGAGATGTTTGTTCCCCAGCACATGGATGAAGCCGGGCTCGCCGAATCTCGGGCTGCAATCGCATTCCCCGTGACGATCGGCGGTGCCGACGAACATGAACTCCTGCCGAGAGATGAATTCCCGCATCCGCGGGGCGAGAAAATTCAGGACCTGCCGGGCATAAAAGGTATTGGCCCGATCCTGGGAGGAATATTTCGCCTGCAGCGCGTGCTCGCCGTCGGAGCCGGGCAGGAGGCTCGGGGTTTTCAGCTTTACCGGACCACCGGGCTGGCCCGGCGGGTGGCCAACCCCGGAAGGCGGCGGATTACTTGCTGGGCTGTCAACCAAAGATACTTTCATATTTGTCCCACCTCGAACAGCCGCCCATAGAACAGGGCGGCGGTTTGCGATGTCGGCGCAACCAACTTACCGCGCAACCATCCGCAGCGCGGACCACGCATGCCCCCTGCCACCGCCATGCGCAAACGCTTCGACAGTCAGTCCGCTAGTGAGAGCGGCAGCCTTAGCTAAGACGATCATGGTCTTGCCTAACATTGTAAGCACTCCTTTTGGGACGACGGCGTCCATTCGACCTTTTGGGACGACGGCGTCCATTCGACTGACAAAAAATTCACGATCGTTCGCCTGGATTGCGAAAATCAGATCCATGCTCCGCCTCCACTGTGGAGTTGTGATGGACGAAGAATATGTTCAAGAACATATTTGACTGGCGGTATTGTCGCGCCAGTTGGAGGGGCCTCGCCGACTCATTCATGGCCGCTTACAGCCATTTCGCTCGGCGTTGTCGCGTCATACCTGCACATCTGCGGCGTGCTCCGCGCTCGGCGCATGCGTGGTCCGCGCTGCGGATGGTTGCGCGTTAAGTTGCTTGCACCGACATCGCAGGCCGCCGCCCTGTTCTACGGGCGGCTGTTTGAGATTGCGCCGGCGGTCAAATCCTTGTTCCGCGGCGATATGACGGAAAGGCTGCAAGCTGATGGCGACGCTGGGCGTTGTGGTCAACAGTCTGGGCAATCTCGAAGCCGTGTCTCTTGCCAAGCGTCACGTCGACTATGGCGTGAAGGCAGCCGATTACACGCCCGTTGGCGCGGCGCTGCTGAGATGAGCGAACCGCTCGTCATCGTCGGCAACGGCATGGCGGCTGCCTGCTTGTGCGAAGAGCTCGCCCAGCGTGCGCTCGGCCGTTATGCCGTCGCGGTGATCGGTGAAGAGCCGCGGCTTGCCTATAATCGCGTGCTGCTTTCGTCGGTGCTGGCTGGCGAAGTGCGCGCGAGCGACATTTCACTGAAGCCGGCGGCCTGGTGGAGCGATCGGGGCATCACCTTGTGCTACGGCGTCGGCGTGACGGCGGCGGATATTGCCGCACGCACCGTGACGCTGTCCGACGGCAAAGCGTTGCCGTTCGCCAAGCTCGTATTCGCCACCGGCTCGCGGCCGATCTGCTTGCGCATCGCCGGCGCCGATCTGCCCGGCGTGCTCACATTCCGCGACATGAGCGACGTCGCGTCGATGTCGCGGGCTGCCTGCCGGAGTGCGCCCATTGTCGTGATCGGCGGCGGGCTCCTGGGCATTGAGGCGGCTTACGGTCTCGCCAAAGCCGGCGCATCGGTGACACTGGTTCATCTCATGGATCGCTTGATGGAGCGCCAGCTCGACGCACGCGCCGCGTTGCTGCTCAAGCGTGCGGTCGAGGCGAAAGGCATCCGGGTGCTGCTAGACGTCGCGACGGCGAGATTCGTCGGCAATGGTCACGTCGAGGGTGTAGAGCTCAAGGACGGCCGCGTGCTTGCGGCCGACACGGTCGTTGTTGCGGTCGGCATCAAGCCGAACGCCGAAGTCGCCGCTCACGCCGGTATCGCGGTCAATCGCGGCATCGTCGTCGACGATCATCTCGTCACCAGCACATCCGATGTTTTCGCAATCGGTGAATGCGCCGAGCATCGCGGCGTCTGCTACGGTCTGGTGGAGCCCGCCAACGAGCAGGCGCGCGCGCTGGCCGAGCGCCTCGCCGGCCGCGATGCACGCTATCTCGGCAGCGTGAACGCCACCAATCTCAAGGTCTCCGGCGTTCATGTGTTCTCCGCCGGCGATTTTCTCGGCGCGCCCGGCACCGAGTCGGTCGTGCTCAGCGATCAGGGTCTCGGCACCTACCGAAAGCTGGTGATTGCCGGCGGCCGCGTCGTCGGCGCCGTGCTCTACGGCGATACGGCCGACTCGTTTTGGTATCTCGATCTCATTCGTTCCGGCGCCGCGATCGATTCCGTCCGCGAGGATCTCATTTTCGGTCGAGCATTGGCCGAGCGGCAAGCGGCCTAGAGCGGCCGGCGTCCGCGCGATGAAACAGCTCAGTCGAACAGGAAATGGCGGCAGGTCGACGAGCGCCGTGAGCCGGTCATGAACACTTTATCGCCGCATCCTCCCGCCGTGCGCACCACCTGTCCGTATTGCGGCGTCGGCTGCGGCATCCTCGCAGCCGTGGACCGGCAAGGCGATGCGACTATTTCCGGCGATCCCGCGCATCCGGCCAATTTCGGGCGGCTGTGCTCGAAAGGCTCGGCGCTCGGCGAAACGCTTTCGCTCGACCAGCGCTTGCTCCACCCCATGTTTCGTCAAGCAGACGGTTCTCTTGCACGTACCGATTGGGACACCGCACTGGCAAAGGTCGCAAACGGACTGCGCACGATCGTCGATCGCGACGGGCCGAACGCGATTGCGTTCTATCTTTCCGGCCAGTTGCTCACCGAGGATTACTATGTCGCCAACAAGCTGATGAAAGGCTTTCTCGGCTCGTCCAACGTCGACACCAATTCGCGGCTGTGCATGGCCTCTTCCGTTGCCGGTCATCGCCGCGCCTTCGGCGCCGACGTGGTGCCCGGCATTTACCGGGATCTCGACGAGGCCGATCTGATCGTGCTCGTCGGCTCCAATGCGGCGTGGTGCCATCCGGTACTCTATCAGCGGATGATTGCCGCGAAAAACCAGCGCGGCGCCAGATTGGTCGTTATCGATCCGCGGCGCACCGCGACGGCGGACGCGGCGGATCTGTTCCTGCCGATCGCATCCGGAATGGATACCGCGCTTTTTTGTGGGCTGCTTGCCTACCTCACCGATACGCGCGCCCTCAACGACAGCTATATCGCGGAATATACGAGCGGCTTTGCCGATGCGCTTGCGCGCGCCCGCGAGATCGCCGGCGACGCGGCGGCGGCCGCCAGTGCGAGCGGGCTCGATCTCGGCGAGGTTGCCCGCTTCTTTGAGCTGTTTGCGCGAACCGAGCGCGTCGTCACCTGCTACTCGCAAGGGGTCAATCAATCCGCGCAAGGCACCGACAAGGTGAACGCGATCATCAATGTTCATTTCGCCACCGGGCGCATCGGCCGACCGGGCATGGGACCGTTCTCGCTGACCGGCCAGCCCAACGCCATGGGCGGCCGCGAAGTCGGCGGGCTTGCCAATCAACTCGCGGCCCATATGGGCTTTTCGCCCAGCGAAACCGATCGCGTCCGCCGCTTCTGGAACGCGCCGCGGATGGCGGCGAGCGAAGGCCTCAAGGCCGTCGACATGTTCGAAGCGATCGAACGCGGAACGATCAAGGCGCTCTGGGTCATGGCGACAAATCCGGCCGTGTCGCTACCGCGCGCGGGCGCCTTTCGCGTGGCGCTGAAAAAGCTCGAATTGTTCATCGTGTCCGAGACCACGCGCCACAACGACACCGTCGAGGCGGGCGCGCATGTGCTCTTGCCTGCGGCCGCCTGGGGCGAGAAAGACGGCACCGTCACCAATTCGGAGCGGCGTATTTCGCGCCAGCGAGCGTTCCTGCCGCGCCCCGGCGAGGCGCAGCCCGATTGGTGGATCGTCAGCGAAGCGGCCCAGCGCCTCGGCTTCGAGAGCGCGTTTGCCTACCGCAAGCCGGTCGATGTTTTTCGCGAGCATGCGGCGCTGTCGGCGTTCGAGAATGATGGTCGGCGCGACTTCGATTTGGGTGGTCTCGCGGCGCTCGCCGACGATGACTATGACCGGCTCGACGCGGTGATGTGGCCCGTGAAAGCCGGAGTCGAACCAGGCGAAGCGCGCTTCTTCAGCGCCGGAGCGTTTTTCACGAGCGATCGGCGCGGCCGCTTCATTGCACCGGAACATCCGGGGCTGCGTGCGGCGACGAGCGACGCTTTTCCGCTGCGCCTCAACACCGGGCGCCTGCGCGATCAGTGGCACACGATGACGCGCAGCGGAAAGAGTCCGCGGCTGGGCGCGCATTCACCCGAACCGATGGTCGATATTCACCCCGATGATGCGAGTAGGACGGGCATCACCGATGGCGGTTTCGCCAAGGTCACGACGCCCCATGGCGGCGCCGTGTTTCGGGTTTGCGTTCGTTCGGGTCAGCAACGCGGATCGATTTTCGCGCCAATTCACTGGAGCTATTCGACGGCGGCCGATGCGTGCGTCGGCGCGCTGGCGATGGCGGAAAACGATCCGTTTTCCGGCCAGCCCGAGCTCAAGGCCACGCCCGCGCGCGTCGAACCTCTTGAGTTTGCCTATCGCGGCTTTGCGCTCACGCGCGACTTGATCGCGCTCCCCGACGGAACGTGGTTCGCGCGCGTCGCCGTTGCCGGGGGTCACGGACTTCTGTTCGCGACCAACGAATTGCCCGCCCGATGGCATGGTCTGGCCGAAAAGCTGATATGTGGCGACCCAGAGTGTGTGGAATATATCGATCTGCCGCGTGGCATCGTGCGCATCGCCGCGTTGCGCGCCGGCAGGATCGAGGCCTGCATTTTCTCCGGGCCGTCACAAAATCCGCCGCGATGGGAGGTCGTGCGCGCGCTGTTCAATTCGGGAATTTTGGCCGAGCGCGACCGGCGTCTTCTTCTTTCCGGCCAAAGCGCCGAGGGCGTTGCCGAAACCGGGCCGATCGTCTGCGCCTGTTACAGTGTCGGACTTGAAGCCATCCGCCGCGCTGTGGCTGAAGGGGGTGCCGCAAACGTCGCCGATATCGGGCGAACGCTTCGCGCCGGCACCAATTGCGGCTCCTGCGTTCCGGAATTGCAGGGAATTATCAAGCGGACCGCGTCCGCGGTCGGCTCGCGAACCGCCAGCTAGGCTGATAGCGTCAAGCTTGCGGTCCTGGCGTCTGCCCGTACTTGCGTGGGAGGAGCAGTCGCCCGCTTTGCCATTCTTTTAACCGTCTATTCAACGGGCGAGGTGCTGGGCGCTTCAGGGCGTATCTCACGCCAACGGCGCGAAGACCTTTCGGACCCCGCTCGGGCGTGAATGCAGCATGCGGTCACCCAGGCCGTCGAAGCGTGGGATTACCCGCAGCCGTTCGACAACGTTGCCTCCGACGACATGCGCTGGATGGGTGACGAAGTACGCCACCAGAAGTACCGCTACGATCCGCGGTCGCCGGATTGGGTAGGGTTGGCGCTCGCCAAGCATCTCGGGCTTGTTCCCCGAGCCGACTGCAAGAAGCTCAACGCCATACTTCGGGCATGATATGCCAACGGTTTACCAGCAGCGGAAATCCACAAAGACGGGGTGCGCCACGAGCGGAAATACGTGGTTTCCGGAAATTGGAACGATGATCCCGATGCCGCCTGATTCCACCGCGTCAGTCGCGACGCGAACTGGCGCGCGATATGCGGTCGCGGATGAGGTACTCGGTCTGCTCATCGGAGAGATTGTGCAGCGACTGCAGCACCACGATCTTGAACTTCAGGATCCCAGCGGAGGGCTTGCGACCGGCGTTACTCTTGCTCCTCGGGCTTCGTCTCGGTCACCCCTTCGATGTCAGCCCGGAAGTACTCCCAAGGCACGATCTTCTTGATCGTCTCTAGCGGATCGCCCTTGGCGCGATCGCCTCCCGCCTGCGCTCAACATCGAAAAGCCCTTCTGCCCCATGACTCGCTCGCTCCATCCGCCCATGCCGCGTGCGGTCAGCGAGTCAGATTCGCAGCGACTTGGCGAGAAGAATTTTTCGAGGTGCCCACTAGTAGAGAACGCCCGCTGGCCCCGGCAGCGGGAAACCAAGGCCGGCCCGCACGCAGCCGGGCAGTTTACGCGCTCTGTCGCTACTCATTCGACGTTCGGCGCGGCCACTGTCCGAGCGATAGCGCGATGTCCATTGCGGCTTCGCGTATTTCGTCGGCGAGCACGCGATCCTCGATCGAGCGCGCCAACACCATACCGCCAACGCATAGCGTTGCAATCGCGCGAGCCCGGGATCGGGCCGCCTGTCCATTACGCTGCATTGCCTGCTCAAAAATATCGATCATGACCCTGAGCACGGTTTCAAATGCTTGCCGAACACGGTGCTCCTCGCGCAAAAAGTCGGTCGGAAAAGCGATCAGGGGGCAGGTTCCGTCGATATCCTCGAAATGCTCGCGCGAAAGATAGTCGCGGACGAACTGAGCCGCGCTGTCAACAGCACGCGGATCGATGCTGACTCCGTCGCTGCTTAAAAGCTGCTTTTCATTTAAAATTTGGGTGACCGCTTCGGCGTAAAGATCACCCTTGCTCTCAAAGTAACTATAGAAACTTCCCCGGGTGAGCCCGGCATCAGCCATAACGTCGTCGATTGACACGGTATCGAACCCACGGCGGTTGAAGAGTCGCCGTGCGCTCCGAACAATTTTCTCTTTGGTTAGGCGGCGGTGCTCAGCAGGATACGACATCGAACCTCTCTCTGGCGACAAGCTAGTGTCTCGATCTTGAAAGCGCCGCCCCCCAAGCGAGCGCCACCGCCGAAGCCGCCGACGCCTCCGCACCCAGACGTGGTGCGAGTTTCCGAATCGTTTTGCGCCCGTACGCAATCAATTGGCAGGGCAGCGCCGAAGTTTCATTAATTTATTGTCATTGCCTTTCTTCACCGACACCCGATTTGGCTCGCCGCAAGACCGCTCAAATCAAGGCAATACGGAAGGTCGTGATCGCTCATAGACTGTTTATTGTTTGACCTGATGTTTGAGATGCTTCAAGCCGCAAGTCTGCACAAGATAGAGCAATCCGACACAAGTCGGTGGACACTTAGCCTACAAGTACATGTTTGCTGGGTGCTTTCAGGCGACGCGGACAAGGTGCCAACCGAGCGCGCTTACTCAAACAACGACCCCTGGGATCGAAAAGGCGAGATCATCTCAACTGGAAAGGAAACTGCTCGAGGTCGCGGAATTGCCCACGAATTTCTCCCAGAACCCGACATATGTCTGACGGATGGTGAGATCGACAAAAGTTATCCTCTGGTGCGTCGTGGCTGGCCTCGGCGCTGGGGCAGCCATAATGGCCTTCCACCATAGCCGGCATGGGACCTCGACCCCAGCGGCGGGGGTCGCTCAAACTGGCGCCGTACCGGTCGTGACAGAGACGGTGAGCACTACGGACATGCCGGTCATTATCCGTGGTCTCGGGACGGTTGCGGCATTCAACACGGTGTCAGTGAAGAGCCGCGTTGTAGGCAATGTCATTAAGATCAATTTCAGGGAAGGTCAGGAGGTCAAAACCGGCGATCTCTTGGTCCAGCTTGACGCCCGACCCTTTCAGGCAGTGCTGGATCAGGCCAACGCGAGCCTCGCCAGGGATCAAGCCAATCTCACCAATGCGCAGACGGATCTAGCCCGCTATGCAGAGTTGCTCAAGCACTTTAACGCGCCCGAACAGCAAGTTGCGACCCAGCAGGCGACCGTCACAGCGGACGAGGCGATCGTCAACAACGATAAGGCGGTCATAGACGCGGCGAAGCTCAATGTCGATTACGCCTCGATTCGTTCGCCCCTCGACGGGATCACTGGCATCAAGCAGGTCGATCTTGGCAACCTCGTCCAGGCAAATAGCGAAACGCTGGTCGTGGTCACGCAAATCAAACCGATCTATGTAGTTTTTCCCATCCCCGAGGTGGACATACCGCGAGTGCGCAGCGCTATGGGGAAAAGCAAGCTCCAGGTTCTGGCCTATGATGCTGCCGACCAGAAGCAGATCGCGCAAGGGTTCCTCGAGCTCGTCGACAATCAGGTCGACCAGGCGAGCGGCACGGTGAAGCTCAAGGCGGAATTTCCGAATGCCGACGAAGCCCTGTGGCCGGGGCAATTCGTCAACGCACATCTCGTCGTTGAGACCGTAACGAACGGCGTCACCGTGTCGAGCGCCGCGGTGCAGACTGGGACAAGCGGCCGCTTTGTCTATGTGGTGAAGCAAAATAACACGGTCGAGGTGCGCCCGGTGACTGTCACCCAGACTGAGAA
>Ga0207665_10002021_pt1 | contig 13654 bp, 11 predicted proteins | sample LARL112metaG_FD_184351 | JGI IMG/M metagenome (GOLD analysis project Ga0207665, IMG submission 184351) | Corn, switchgrass and miscanthus rhizosphere microbial communities from Kellogg Biological Station, Michigan, USA - LAR L11-2 metaG... | ecosystem: Host-associated > Plants > Roots >...
TTGTCGCTACTGCCGGTGCTGTTGATCAGCGCGGCAATGTTGCCGTCTGGCATGGCGAACTGCTGGAAGGCGGGAGCGCTCCAGCAGCCCGCGCCGGCCAGCAGGCCGATCAGGACCCACCAGTAGCCGGCCCGGGCCCGGATCGCGTCGGCAATGCCGACGATGAGGGCCAGCAGCACCAGGGCGGCCGAGCCCAGGGTGAACATCAGGTGCGCCTGGGCAGCGACGGAGGCGGTGATCACCAGCACCGGCCACCAGCGGCGGTGCCCGGCGATGACCGCCCACGCGGCGGCGAGCGCGGCGAGGAAGAACATCATGCCGAACCAGGGATTCCAGCTCGCCGGCAGCGCCACGGCTGGCATCCACAGCAGCAGCACCAGGATCAGCCCGCTGGCCGCCAGCCCGGCGATCTCCCCGCGGACCGCCCAGGCCGCCTCGATCACCAGCGAGCAGGCCACGATGCACCAGAACGCGCCACCCCACAGCACCCCGTACACCGGGTTGAGGTGCACCGGGATGGACAGCAGCCAGTACTCCAGCGGGCCCGGGTCGAACACGCCGTGGGCCAGCCGGGTTGCCTGCCCGACCAGCGGCCCATGGTTGGTGAGCGCGTTCCACGAGCGCAGTGCGATCGCGGCCTCGTCGCCGATCGGGTGCCAGCCATGCTGCACCAGGCGCACCGGCCCGATGATGAAGGGCAGCCAGCACGCCACATGCGCGACGATGCGCGCCGCGATGGCTCGGCGGAGTAGCAGGGAAGGTCCTTCTCCGGACTAGGGCCCCCTTACACCTGAAGTGGGCACACTTTCGGCGTCGCCATATTAGTTGGTCTGCTGACAGCAATTCATCAGCAACCCCGGCCAACTGGATGCGTTCAGGTAAAAGGTAAGTATATCAGCCGGAAAGAATGAATAGCTGATAGGCCTTTGGCCCTGATATGCCGTAGTTCCCCGCTAGAAGCCGACGTAAAGGGTGATCGTGCTGCCGGCTGGCGCCTGGCCGGTCGGGCTGTAGTGGAACACCTTGTCCAGCGGGCCGACCATGACCACCTTGACCTGGAAGCCGGCCTGGTTCAGCGCCTGCTCGGCCTGGGTAACCGGCTGGCCGTCCACGTTGGGCACGTCGGCCATCTGCGGCCCGTTGGAGTACGTGATCGTGATCACCTGGTGCGGGGTGAACGAGCTGCCCGCCGCCACCGACTGCTGGGTGACGGTGCCCGCGGGCTGGGTGCTTTTCGGGTCGGCGACCTCGTTCAGCGAGACGCTATTGGCCGTGGCCCACTGCTCGGCCACCGCCTTCTGCTGGCCGACGAAATCGGGTACTGGCTGGCCGGAACTGACCACCAGGCTGACCGGCCGGCTCTGCGGCCAGGAGACGCCCGCCGCGGGCGTGGTGCTGATCACGATCCCGGCCGCGATCGTGGTGGACGCCTGGTTCACCACCTTGCCTGGTACCAGGCCCGCGTGCCGCAGCGCCGCCTCGGCGTCGGCCAGCGCGCTCCCCGTCACCTGGGGCATGGAGATCAGGTGCGGGCCCGCGGACACGATGAGGGTGACCGTGCCGCCCTTGCTCACCTGCGAGCCGATGGCCGGGCTGGTGCTGATCACCTTGCCCTTGGCCACCGCGTTGCTGAATTGCGGCGCGCCCATCTTCGCGGTCAGGCCCTCGTTGCGCACCTCCAGCTGGGCGGTGGCCGCGGCCAGGCCGCGCACCGCGGGCACCGTGGTGTACTGGCCGGCCGTCTGCCACCAGACGACCAGCCCGATCACCAGCGCCGCCAGCACGCCCGCCAGCACGTAGATGAGCCTCCGGCTGAACAGCCAGCGCTGCAGCCCGGGCTCGCGCGGCCCGCCGGCCCGGCGCCGGCCCCGGCCGAAGTCGGTCGTCCCGGGCGCCACGACCAGGGTGTGATTAACCGGCTGGTAGAAGGAGTCGTCGCCGGCCCGCTGACTGGCCGGGGACACCGCCCCGGGGCCGCCGGCCGGCGGATAGGCCGGGGCGGGCGGTTCAGCCAGGCCCGGGATCAGGTCGCTGGCCTGCTGCCGGGCTGGGGGCAGGTCGGCGGGCCACACCCCCGGCTGGTAGTCCAGCACGGCCGGCGGCGGGCTGGGCACCGGCGCGGCACCGGGATGGCGCGGGCTGGTACCGGGCGGGCCCGGGCTGGGCAGCACGGTCCCGGGCACCGCGGGCGGGGCCGGGGCGCGCTGCGCGATGCTGTGCCGGACCTCGGTGACGCCCCGCAGGAACTGCCCCGCGTCGGCCGGGCGGAGCCGGGGATCGCGGCTGGTGGCCCGGGTCACCAGGTCATCGAGGGCGGGGCTGATCCCGGGCACCAGCCGGGACGGGGCGGGCACCGCCTCGTTGACGTGCTTGTAGGCCACGGCCAGCGGGGTGTCCGCGGTGTGCGGCTGGGTCCCGGTGAGCATCTCGAACAGGATGATCCCGGCCGCGTAGACATCGGTCCGGGCATCCGCCGTGCCCTGGGAAACCTGCTCCGGGGCCAGGTACGCCGCGGTGCCGATGAGCAGCCCGGTCTTGGTGTGGCTGGCTCCGGCCAGTGTCCGGGCCAGCCCGAAGTCGGCCACCTTGACCGAGTGGCCGGTGGTGAGCAGCACGTTCTCCGGCTTGACGTCGCGGTGCGCGAGCCCGGCGGCGTGCGCCGCGGCCAGCCCGGACAGCATCCCGTCCATGATGTCCAGCGCCTCGCCGGGACTGAGCCGGCCGCGCTCGTTGAGCAGATCGCGCAGGGTCCGGCCCGGCACGTACTCCATGGCCAGGTACAGCATGCGGCCATCGGCCCCCTGGTCGTACACGCCGACCACGTTCGGGTGGGAGAGCCGGGCGACTGTGCGCGCCTCGCCCACGAACCGGCGGACGAAGTCCTCGTCGTTGGCGAGTTCCGCGTGCATGATCTTGAGGGCCACGGTGCGGTCCAGCCTGGTGTCGGTACCCAGGTAGACGGTTGCCATCCCGCCGGTGGCAATAAGGGACTCGACCCGGTAACGGCCGTCAAGCACCCGGCCGACGGGTGGGCGCGCCAGCGTCGTGTCCATTGGCGTCGATTGTATGGCCGGGAAGGTACCGCGGCCCGGGGAACATCTGTACGGTGCCGGCCGGTGACCGTTGGTGACGGGCGGGGCCTGGGGTCCCGCTGACCTGCAGCGGGCGCCCCGCTGACGGTCAGCCGCCGTGGCCCGGTCCGGTCCCACCCGGCCCGGCCCGGGTGCCGGCCTGCCGGGGTGGGGCCCTAGCCTAGGTGCTCGTGCGCATCGAGCGGGTCGTCATCGTGGGCGCCGGCCTGGCCGGGCTGCGCACGGCCGCGGAACTGCGGGCCCGGGAGTACGCCGGCCCGATCACCATGATCGGTGCCGAGCCGCATCCGCCCTACGACCGCCCGCCCCTGTCCAAGAAGCTCATGCTCGGCGAGCTGGACTCCACCTCCATGGCGGAGGAGGCAGCCGGGCTGGACCTGGACCTGCGCCTGTCGGAGACCGCGACCTGCCTGGACGACCGGGTGGTCCGCACCGACCGGGCCGAGTACCGGTTCGACCGCCTGGTGCTGGCCACCGGGGCGGCCCCGGTCCGGCTGCCCGGCGACGGACCCCAGCAGGTGCTGCGCACGATAGATGACGCGCTGACCATCCGCGCCGCGCTGCGCCCCGGGACCCGGCTGGTCATCGTCGGTGCTGGCTGGATCGGTGCGGAACTCGCCACCGCGGCCGCGGCCCGTGGCTGCCAGGTGACGGTGCTGGAAGCGGCGGGCATCCCGGCCGCCGCGGCACTCGGCGCGGCGGCGGGTGCACAGCTGGTGCCCTGGTACGCCGCGGCCGGAGTGGATCTGCGGCTCGGCCAGCCGGTGGAATCCGTGCAGGCCGGCGGGCTCGCGCTGCCCGGTGGCGGCTGGCTGCCCGCCGACCTGATCGTCACCGCGGTGGGCGTGCGGCCCAGCACCGGATGGCTGGCCGGCTCGGGGATCGACCTAGGCAACGGGGTGCTGGTGGACGCCGGGCTGCGGGCGTCCGTGCCCGGCGTGTTCGCGGCCGGGGATTGCGCCGCGTTCTGGTCCCGCCGGTTCGGCCTGCGGCTGCGGGTCGAGCACTGGGACACGGCCCTGCATTCGCCCAGGGTGGCCGCGGCCAACGTGCTGGGCGGCGAGGAGGAGTACGACCCGGTGCCGTATTTCTGGTCGGAACAGTTCGGCCGGATGGTCCAGTTCGCCGGCCAGCGCGGGCCCGGCGACCAGCTCATCTGGCGCGGTGACCCGGCGGCGCCGCGCTGGACCGCCTGCTGGGTGGACCGGGCCGGGCGGCTGGTCGCAGTGCTGACCGTGGGGCAGCCACGGGACCTGCTCCAGGGCCGCCGGGTCATCCAGGGAGCCCGGCCGGTGGATCTGGCCCGGCTGGCCGATCCCGCCGTGCCGCTCCGCGAGACGGCCGCGCGATGACCAGCATCTGGCCCGGATGCGGCGGCCAGGCAACGGGAATGCGGGCCGCCCGGCCGACGAGACTGGCGTGTCCGGGTTTGACCAGGGCCCCGGCGTGGGAAATTCGGGAACGTGGCACAGATTGACCCCCTGGCCGACGCTCTGGTCGGCGACTGGCTCACCCTGGCCGAGGCCGCTAACCGCCTCGGCATCCCACCGGGCCGGATCAGGCAACTGCTCCGCGACCACAAGCTGCTGGCCGTTCAGCGGCCGGACGGCACCATGGCGGTACCCACCGCGTTCTTCGACGGAAGCCAGGTCATCAAGGGACTGCACGGCACGCTGACCGTGCTGTTCGACTGTGGCTTCGACGAGGCGGAGGCGGTCCGCTGGCTGTTCACGGTCGATGACTCGCTGCCCGGCACGCCGATCCAGGCGATGACCGAGCGCCGGTGCACCGAGGTGAACCGGCGGGCCCAGGCGCTCGCCTTCTGAGTGCCTGGCATCCTGCGCCGCCGCCCGCGGCCGGGATGCTGCCGTCCGGCACCCGGCCGGGGACAGCCGCCCCGTCCGGGCAATTCCGCCTGGCCCGGGGCGGGCTCCCGGACCTATGCGCCTCCTGGTGACCGTGCGGTTACCAGTGGGTCCGGCTAGCCTGGGCCCATGCCTTCCGGCGTCCTGCACCGTGCGCCAGCCATCCGCGATCTGCTGGCCGCGGGCGGTGAGTCGTTCTCGTTCGAGTTCATGCCGCCCAAGACCGCCGACGACGAGCGGAAACTGTGGCGGGCCATCCGCCAGCTGGAGCATCTCCGCCCCACGTTCGTCTCGGTCACCTACGGCGCGGGCGGCACGACCCGGGACCGGACCGTCCGGGTGACCGGGCGGATCGCCGCCGAGACGACGCTCACCCCCGTCGGGCACTTCACCGCGGTCGACCATTCGGTAGCCGAGCTACGGTACGTGATCGGCTCGTATGCGGCCGTCGGTGTGCGGAACGTGCTGGCGCTGCGCGGCGACCCGGCCGGCGACCCGGGCGCCGAATGGGTGCCGCACCCGCAGGGCCTGCGCTACGCGGCCGATCTGGTCCGGCTGATCCGGGCGTCCGGCGATTTCTGCGTGGGCGTCGGGGCGTTCCCTGAAGGCCATCCGCGCTCGCCTGACCTGGCCTCGGACACCGAATTCTTCGTCCGCAAGTGCCGGGCCGGGGCGGACTTCGCGATCACCCAGATGTTCTTCTACGTCGAGGACTACCTGCGGCTGCGCGACCGGGTGACGGCGGCCGGATGCGACGTGCCGATCATCCCGGGCATCATGCCGATCACCAGCCCGCGGACCCTGGAGCGCATCGTCGTGCTGTCCGGGGCGCGGTTCCCGGCCGCCCTGGGGGAGCGGGTCCGGGCGGCCGCCGGGGACCGGGCGGCGGTGCGCGAGATCGGTGTGCAGTACGCGTCGGGCATGGCCGAGCGCCTGCTCGCCGAGGGTGCCCCGGGGCTGCACTTCTACACGCTGAACGGATCGCTCGCCACCCGGGAGATCTACCAGCGCCTCGGTCTCGCCGACCGCGCCCGCCGGCCGGCCCTCGCCGCGGCGCGGCCGGGCGCGGCGGGCTCGCCTGGGTCCGCCGGCCAGCTGCCCGGCTGACCGGGCCGGTCATCCGGCCGGCCCGCTCCGCGGCGGGGCTGGCTGGCTCGCCTGGGTCAGCTGCCCGGCTGGCCGGTACCGGTCATCCGCAGGCTGGGCCGCAGCGGCAGCACCGTGCCCATGACCGCGTACGGCGGGTCGGTGCCTGGGAACCGGTAACCGGTCACCAGGTCGGCGAACCCCAGTCCCCGGTACAGCCGGCGGGCCCGGCTCTCGGTGTCCTGGGTGGACAGCAGCGCGGTGCGTTCCAGCCGCGGGTGCAGCAGCGCCGGGACCATGGCCCGGCCGATCCCCTGGCCCTGGTAGTCCGGGTGCACATGGACCTCGGCAACCTCGAACGACTCGGCCATCCACTGCTGCGCGAAGTCGCGGCCGCCCGCCTTGGCCAGCGCGCTGCGCACCAGATCGTGCCACCACTGGCCGTCCCCGCCGTGGAACCCGTAGGCGAACCCGACGATCTCCGCCGTCCGCCCGGCCGGGCCGGCCATCCCGGCTGGCTGCGTCACGGCCACGCAGCGGAACGACGGGAACGAGGCGTGCCGTTCCATGATGGCCCGGCGCCCCGGCATCTGCTGCGGCGGCGGCCGCATCGCTGCCGCATAGACATCGATCAGGGCGTCGAGTTCCGCGAGGAAGCGTGCCTTGCCGAAATCCTGCAGCCCTGGTCCAGAGCGCACCCGGGTAGCGTACGCGAGCCGCTCGCCCGGCGGCGCCGGCGGCGTCGCCAGCCGGGCCGGGCCGGCAGTTTTGTCGGACCCGCCGGGTACATTCGAACTGAACAGCAAACGGCTGGACTTTTAAACGAATCTATGTTCGAATCGAGTTGCGAAGCCAACCAGTCACCCCCGGTCCCGGGGCCACTGACCCCGGGGTCAGGCGGTGTGTGGGGAAGCGCCCCGCCTGGCCCCGGCCTCGGCTCCGTGACGGAAGGAGGGCCATGAGCACGGTCACGTCTGCCCGGCCCGGACAGCCGCGCTGCCGGGTGGCGCCCACGGCGCTGGCGCTCATCGAGTCCGCGCGGCGCGGGCTGGCCGAGGCCGCGGATGAGTCCGGCCCCGGTGCCCGGTACGTGGCGGCGCACCTGGCCGCACTGCGCGCCGCCGCCGCGATCGTCACCGTGAAGTCGGATCCCGCGCCTGCTACCCGGCGGAAGGCGCCGCGCAGTGTCTGGGAACTGCTGCCGCGGGTCGAGCCCGCGCTGTCCGAATGGTCGGCGTTCTTCGCCGCGGGTGCGGGCAAGCGGGCGGCCGCGGAAGCGGGCCTGACCCGCGCCGTGTCGGCCCGGGAGGCCGATGACCTGCTACGCGACGCCGAGACATTCCTGTCGCTGGCCGAGGAGGCGCTAGGCCTGCCGGCCCAGTCGGCGCTGCCGCTGCGCCCGGCGGGCTGACCGCAGCGGGCTGACCGCAGCGGGCTGACCGCAGCGGGCGGGCCAGCTGGGCCCGGGTGCCCGTCTGGGGGGCCTGGTGACCTGCCCGCCGACAGCCAGCAGGCCACCCGGTGAGGGACCGGCCTGAGTCAGAAGGCCTCGACCGCGCCGCGGGCCTCAGAGTCCAGGACACCCCAGCTGATCAGCTCTTCGGTGAGGTCAATCGGTGACTTGTCGTAGATGACCGCCAACGACCTCAGGTCTTCCTGGCGGACCGACAGCACCCGGCCGTTGTAGTCGCCGCGCTGGCTCTGGATCGTGGCCACGTACCGGGCCAGCGGGCCAGCCTTGTCCTTCGGCAGCTGGGCCATCCGCTCCAGGTCGATGACCAGCTTGGGCGAAGGCACCAGCGGCGACGGGGTGGCGTCGCCGGGCAGCAGCTCGGACACGGGCACGCCGTAGAACTCGGCCAGCTCGGCCAGCTTCTGCACGGTGACTGACCGGTCGCCGCGCTCGTACGAGCCGACGACCACGGCCTTCCACCGGCCGCGTGACTTCTCCTCGACACCGTGCAGGGACAGTCCCTGCTGGGTACGGATGGCACGCAGCCGGGCGCCGAGTGTCTTGGCGTATTCAGATGGCATTCGTCGGCCCCCCGGCCAGTTCGTCGCTTTGAGTAACGGTTACGGACAGTGACGGTAGGCCGCAACTGCGACCAGGTCAAGCCGAATAGCAAAAAGCGGGTCAACTTACGCGTCTCGTCGCATCCGTCCGATGTGGCACCGCCGGCCATCGCCAGCCGCCGGGCCCACCGAAAAGGCCTGCTCGCTTGGGTTCCAGCCCAGCCATCCGGCCGCAACCGGCTGGTTCCCGCGGGTTCACCGGCCCGCTCGACATCAGTGTGACACGAATCACTCATCGTTACCCAATCCACGCGGCAGCTGATGCCATCAAGGCCGGCGCGTGGCCCCGGCCCACGCTGCGCCGGCTGGTACGGTGTCCGGGATAGATCATCCTTTAAGACCCGTCCCGTGAGGCGGGAAAGGAGGTCCTTGGTATGCCTGCGGTCGATCCCGCTAGCCCCAGTGCCGCTAACTCCGGTACTGCTAACTCCGGTACTGCTAACTCCGGTGCCGCCGCTGGCCCGGCCCGGGACACACCCGCCGCCCGGAAGGCCGTCCTGGCGGCCGCGGAGATCAGGCGGGCGCTGACCCGGATCGCCCACGAGATCCTGGAGCGGACCGACGGCGCGGCCGGTGTCGTGCTGCTCGGCATCCCCACCCGGGGCGTCCCGCTGGCCCGGCGGCTGGCTGACCGCATCGAGCAGGTCGAGGGGCAGCCGGTCCCGTACGGCTCGCTGGATGTCACCATGTACCGCGATGACCTGCGGCTGCGCCCGGCCCGGGCGCTGGGCCGCACCGACGTCCCGGCGGCCGGCATCGACGGAGCCGTCGTCGTGCTCGTGGACGACGTGCTCTACTCCGGGCGCACCGTGCGGGCCGCGCTGGACGCCCTCCACGACCTGGGACGGCCCCGCGCGGTCCAGCTGGCCGTGCTGATCGACCGCGGCCACCGCGAGCTCCCGGTGCGCGCGGACTACGTCGGCAAGAATCTGCCCACCTCCAAGCAGGAGGTCGTCCGGGTGCTGCTCACCGAGGTGGACGGCGAGGACGCGGTGGTCCTGAGCCGGGCCGCCCCGGCCGCCACAGCGAGCACTGGGAGCGGCGCGTGAACCGGCACCTGATCTCCGCGGCCGATCTGACCAGGGATGACGCACTGCTCATCCTGGACACCGCCGACGAGCTGGCCCGGGTGTCCGACCGCCCCATCAAGAAGCTGCCCACGCTGCGCGGGCGGACGGTGGTCAATCTGTTCTTCGAGGATTCCACGCGGACCCGGATCTCGTTCGAGGCCGCGGCCAAGCGGCTGTCTGCCGACGTCATCAATTTCTCGGCCAAGGGCTCCAGCGTGGCCAAGGGGGAGAGCCTCAAGGACACCGCGCTGACGCTGGAGGCCATGGGCGCGGACGCGGTGGTCATCCGGCACAGCGCCTCGGGTGCGCCCGCCCGGCTGGCCGGCTGGGTCCGCGGCACCGTGGTCAACGCCGGGGACGGGTCGCACGAGCACCCGACGCAGGCGCTGCTGGACGCGTTCACCATCCGGCGCAAATTCGGCCGCTCGGCCGGCCCGGGCCCCGGGCGCGGCGGCAGCGCGCCCGGTGGTGCGCTGGACGGGCTGCGGGTCACGATCGTCGGGGACGTGCTGCACAGCCGGGTCGCCCGGTCCAATGTCCTGCTGCTGCACACCCTGGGCGCGGAGGTGACCCTGGTCGCGCCGCCCACGCTGCTCCCGGTGGCGGTCGGCGCCTGGCCTGCCACGGTCAGCTACGACCTGGACTCGGCGCTGCCCAAGACCGACGTGGTGATGATGCTCCGGGTCCAGCAGGAGCGGATGAACGCCGCCTACTTCCCCAGCGTGCGGGAGTACAGCCGGCGCTACGGGCTGGACGGGGCCCGGATGGCCCAGCTCCCCGAGCAGGCCATCGTCATGCACCCGGGCCCGGTGAACCGGGGTGTGGAGATCGCCGCCGAGGTCGCCGACTCGGCCCGGTCCACGATCGTCGAGCAGGTGGCCAACGGCGTCAGCGTGCGGATGGCGGTCCTGTATCTGCTGCTGGGCGGGGCGGAGGCGCAGTCGTGACCGGCACCTGGCTGATCCGGGGCGCGCGGCCGCTCGGCGGCGAGCCCGCCGACATCGTGGTCCGCGACGGGCTGATCGACAGCGTGGGCGGCGACGGCGGCGCCCCGGCCGGTGCCCAGGTGCTCGACGCGTCCGGGCTGGTCGCCCTGCCCGGCCTGGTCGACCTGCACACGCACCTGCGCGAGCCGGGCCGTGAGGACGCCGAGACGGTGGAGACCGGCACCCGGGCGGCCGCGCTCGGCGGGTTCACCGCGGTGCACGCGATGGCCAACACCGAGCCGGTGGCCGACACCGCCGGGGTGGTCGAGCAGATCTGGCGGCTCGGCCGCCAGGCCGGGCACTGCGACGTGCACCCGGTCGGCGCGGTCACCGTCGGCCTGGCTGGCGCGCACCTCGCCGAGCTCGGCGCGATGGCCGACTCCGCGGCCCGGGTCCGGGTGTTCTCCGACGACGGGCGGTGCGTGTCCGACGCGGTGCTGATGCGCCGCGCGCTGGAGTACGTGAAGGCGTTCGGCGGGGTGATCGCCCAGCACGCCCAGGAGCCCCGGCTCACCGAGGGCGCGCAGCTGAACGAGGGCGAGGTGTCCGGGCGGCTCGGGCTGACCGGCTGGCCCGCGGTGGCCGAGGAGGCCATCGTGGCCCGGGACTGCCTGCTGGCCGCGCACGTCGGCTCGGCGCTGCACGTCTGCCACGTGTCCACGGCCGGCTCGGTGGAGATCATCCGCTGGGCCAAGTCCAAGGGCTGGCGGGTCACCGCCGAGGTCACCCCGCACCACCTGCTGCTGACCGACGACTGCGCGGACGGGTATGACCCGGTGTTCAAGGTCAACCCGCCGCTGCGCACCGCCGCCGACGTGGCTGCGCTGCGCGCGGGCCTGGCCGACGGCACGATCGACTGCGTGGCCACCGACCACGCACCGCACCCGGTGGAGGACAAGGAAACCGAGTGGGACACGGCCGCGTTCGGCATGACCGGGCTGGAGACCGCGCTGCGCGTGGTGCAGGCGGCGATGGTGGACACCGGCCTGCTGGACTGGGCCGGGGTGGCGGACCGGATGTCCCGGCGGCCCGCGGCCATCGGCCGCCTGCCCGGCCCCGGCGGTGCGCTCGAGCCCGGCCTGCCCGCCAGCCTGACCCTGTATGACGCCAGCGCCAGCGACACGGTGGACCCGCGCGCACACGCCTCGATGAGCCGGAACAGCCCGTTCGCGGGCCGGGTGCTGCCCGGCCGGGTGGTGGCCACGTTCCGGCGCGGCGCGCCCACCGTGCTCGACGGGAAGCTGGCCTGATGGCGCCCGGCCCGGGTGCCCAGCCGGCCATCCTGGTCCTGGAGGACGGCACCACGTTCCGTGGCACCGCGTTCGGCGCGGACGGCGAGGCGTTCGGCGAGATGGTCTTCAACACCGGCATGACCGGCTACCAGGAGACGCTGACCGACCCGTCCTACTGCCGCCAGATCGTCGCGATGACCGCCCCGCACATCGGCAACACCGGCGTCAACGATGAGGACCCGGAATCGCGGCGGATCTGGGTCAGCGGGTACGTGGTCCGCGAGCCCGCCCGGATCGCCTCGAACTGGCGCGCCCAGCGCAGCCTGGACGCGGAACTGCGCGCCCAGGGCGTCACCGGCATCGCCATCACCGGCACCCGGGCGCTCACCCGGCACCTGCGCGACCGGGGCGCGATGCGCGCGGCGATCGCCGCCGGCACCGCCGATCCGGCCGCGCTGCGCGAGCGGGTGCTGGGCAGCCCGCAGATGATCGGCGCCGACCTGGCCCGCGAGGTGTCCACGCAGGCCAGCTACACGGTGCCGCCCCCGGACGGTGTCCCGGTCCGCTACCGGGTGGCCGCGGTCGACCTGGGCATCAAGACCGCTACCCCGCTGGCCATGGCCCGGCGCGGCTGCCAGGTCACGGTCCTGCCCGCGGCCACCACGGCGGACGACATCCTGGCTGGCCGCCCGGACGGGGTGTTCTTCTCCAACGGGCCTGGCGACCCGGCCGCCCTCGGCTACGCCGTGGACGCGGTCCGCGGCGTGCTGTCCGCCCGGGTCCCGGTGTTCGGCATCTGCCTGGGCAGCCAGGTGCTCGGCCGGGCTCTCGGCCTGGGCACCTACAAGCTGCGTTTCGGGCACCGCGGGGTGAACCAGCCGGTCCAGGACCTGGCCACCGGCCAGGTGCACATCACCAGCCACAACCACGGCTTCGCGGTGGCCATGCCGGACGGCGCGCAGCAGGGTGCCCCGTTCGGCACCGAGTTCGGCCCGGCCCGGATCAGTCACGTCAACCTGAATGACGGCGTGGTCGAAGGGCTCCGGCTGCTGGACGCGCCCGCGTTCAGCGTGCAGTACCACCCGGAGGCCGCGCCCGGCCCGCACGACGCCCAGGGCCTGTTCGACCAGTTCTGCGCGCTGATGGCGGGGCGCGCCGGTGCCTAAGCGCGAGGACCTGACGTCGGTCCTGGTCATCGGGTCGGGGCCGATCATGATCGGGCAGGCCTGCGAGTTCGACTACTCGGGTACCCAGGCCTGCCGGGTGCTCCGGCAGGAGGGCATCCGGGTCAGCCTGGTCAACTCCAACCCGGCGACGATCATGACCGACCCCGAGTTCGCCGACGCCACCTACGTGGAGCCGATCACCCTGGACGTGCTGGAGAAGGTGATCGCCCGGGAGCGCCCGGACGCGGTGCTGCCCACCCTGGGTGGCCAGACCGCGCTGAACGCCGCCGTTGAGCTGCACGAGGCGGGCGTGCTGGCCCGGTACGGGGTGGAGCTGATCGGCGCGGGCATCGAGGTAATCAGGGCCGGGGAAGACCGGCGCGCGTTCAAGGAGATCGTCACCGGCCTGGGCAGCGACGTGCCGCGCAGCCACATCTGCCACACGATGGACGAGTGCCTGCGCGCCGCCGCCGACCTCGGCTACCCGGTGGTCGTCCGGCCCTCGTTCACCCTCGGCGGGGCCGGCTCGGGCATCGCGCACGCCGAGGCTGACCTGCGCCGGATCGCCGGCGCCGGGCTGGACGCCAGCCCGGTCACCGAGGTGCTGCTGGAAGAGTCCATCCTCGGCTGGAAAGAGTTCGAGCTGGAGCTGATGCGCGACCGGCACGACAACGTGGTCGTGGTCTGCTCCATCGAGAACATCGACCCGATGGGCGTGCACACCGGCGACTCGGTCACCGTGGCCCCGGCGATGACCCTGACCGACCGCGAGTACCAGCACCTGCGGGACACCGCGATCGCGGTGGTCCGCGCGGTCGGCGTGGACACCGGCGGCTGCAACATCCAGTTCGCCGTGCACCCGCAGACCGGGCGGATGGTGGTCATCGAGATGAACCCGCGGGTGTCCCGGTCCTCCGCGCTGGCCTCCAAGGCGACCGGGTTCCCGATCGCCAAGATCGCGGCCCGGCTGGCCATCGGCTACACCCTGGACGAGATCCGCAACGACATCACCGGCGAGACCCCGGCCAGCTTCGAGCCCGCGCTCGACTACGTGGTGGTCAAGGTGCCCCGGTTCGCGTTCGAG
>Ga0207665_10002022_pt1 | contig 13646 bp, 13 predicted proteins | sample LARL112metaG_FD_184351 | JGI IMG/M metagenome (GOLD analysis project Ga0207665, IMG submission 184351) | Corn, switchgrass and miscanthus rhizosphere microbial communities from Kellogg Biological Station, Michigan, USA - LAR L11-2 metaG... | ecosystem: Host-associated > Plants > Roots >...
AGATCAATTGCTTTGGTACGTTCGTCGGCCATGATGGCTCCTCAAAGGTAGGCTTTATGAAGACCCTCGTAGGGTATACCCACGGGCTGGCGGGTCGTAAGTGCTGATCGTCACAGCAAATTTGGTCAATTTACCAACGATTTCGGCCACTATACCACAGAGCGAAGAAAAAGCGAATCACAACATGCCGGGAATCATGATCGACACCGTGTGATTGCCGGCACTTTCGCCCTGTGCGGTTGCTCATGACTTCTATTCATTTGTTGGGGAACAATCTCAGAAGAGACATGCTGAGTTGCGCCAAGTTGTGGATGCGAGCGATCGCAAGCCCGTAAGGGCGAAATTCATTAGCCCAGCGCGTGAGCGCTGGGACCGCTAGACGCCGTGGTTTAAGCCCCGGAGGAGCGCAATCAAATGAGTCACACCTATTCTGCGAACTTCGTGCATTGTGTTTTCAGCACTAAGGAACGGGCGCGACTGATCCCGCAGGAACGACTAGAGGAACTCTGGGCGTACCTTCTTGGAATCGCTCGGAATCAAAAGATCAAGATCGTGGCGATCGGCGGCGTTCGTGATCACTTGCACATCCTCCTCGCCTTGTCTCCAAAAATGAACTTGTCGAAGGTGGTTTGTGATTTGAAGGCCAATTCGTCCAAGTGGATGAACGAATCCGGGATTTCGTTCGCCTGGCAGGAAGGATACGGCGCTTTCAGCGTGAGCCCGTCCCGAATCGCGGATGTGCAACGGTACATCCGCAATCAAGCTGAACATCATAAGAAAAGGAATTTCGAGCAGGAATTTTTGGATTTGTTGAGGAAGTCGGGAATCGCGTTTGAGGAGAAGTAAGTATTCGGTTGATTTCGCCCCTCCGGGGCTTAGTCGTGGTTGGGAAGATTACCCAGCGCTTACGCGCTGGGCTAATGAATTTCGCCGCTCCGCGACTGGTTCTGTTTTGGCTCACCAGCGCCATTGCCATCTTCGGAGGCCTTGCGCGGAAACACCGACTCCACCCGAAAATCAGGCAGCCCGCGGTCGCGGTAGACCCGGTGCCCATATTGTTTCTGCTCGGTATTCCGGTGAACCGCAATCGATTCGATTACCGTCTCGGACAACCGCGAAAGAGAGATCCGTCGCCGTTACCTTTTCAACAAATCAATCGGCTCTTTTACGTCATGCACCCGGAAGTATTTCGCCAAGGTCGGGTACTTTCTCGCCACGGCTTCGTACATTGCGTAGGCGACGCTGCGGTAGGACATGTGTCCTGCAGGCCCGGTTCTCAGTTCGGAGATGTACACGACCTCGGCGAAATCCATTTTGAAGAGCGTGCGCTTGCGGTAGCCGAGGGGGATGACGTATTGCGCGTTCTCCACGGTCTCTTCACCCGGGCGACGCGCGATCTGATCGGCGGCAAGCGCGGCGTTCTTCATGGCGGCGTCGTAGCCCCCGCGGACACCAGCGGCGTCGATTTCGGAAGGCGTGTCGTAGCCGTGGCGGGTGGTAAAACCCTGGCCGATCTGCACGCAACGGCGATGGCGGTGCATGTCGCGGAAGCCGCCGACGTCCATAAGGATGTCGAAGCGGAACTGCTGTCCGGCGCAGAAGGGGCGCAGCAATTCGTCGTGCGAACCGCGGCCACGGAGACCGAGATCGATGATCTCGCGCCGCATTTTTTCCCCGGCGGCCTGCACCCCCTGCCGCACCTGGCGGTAGGAATAGTGGCAGTGCTCGTACAACAGCGTTGAGGCCAGTTCGACTTCGAGCGGCTCTTCGTCGAGCAGATCAACAAGCTTCGATGGCGCGATCTGCGTTCTGCCAATCACTTCGACCGCTGCTTGCTGAAGCGCGCGGCGGGTTTCGATTTCGTAGGGATTCGGATTGGCGTACTTGACCAAAGTGGGCGCGACTCGCACTTCTTTCAGCAACTGCTCTTCGGCTTTCAATGCCAGCTCAGGAGAAACCTCGCGAATTTCGCTGACGAGATCTTCCAGAGCCTCCTGATTTACGTTGTAGGCAGGCGAAAGAGCGGCCTTCTTCAGGAGTTCGCCGAGGTTGCGGATTTCCGCGTGCGGTTGCGACAACAGATGCGCAACCTGCGTTTCCAGCGTGCGCGCGTTTACGATTTCTCCCAGTGAAGTATTGGTGCCAAGCGGCAACAAGTAGCGCGAGATGTCGAACGCCCGAGCCCGCAAGGTACGCTCGTAGGCGTCGGGCTTCATGTCTTCCGGGCGCGGAGTGATTTCTGCCAGGTATTCGTAGGTGCGCTGCGACAGGGCCTCGTAGACTTCGAACAGGCCGTCCATCGTATTGCGGTACAAAGCCTGCGCCTGATCGTCGCCGCCGAAGTCGGGCACGTAGTAGCCGCTCTTCTTAAAGTCCTGATAACGCGTCGAGCGCTCCTGCCCATCCCAACGCTGCTCGTCGGCCACCGAGATAGCCGCCAATATAGATAGCTTTTCGATGGCGAGCGCGATGTGGGCCAAATCCGCAATCGAACGGTGTCCGTACTGAAAGTAGAAAGTGTTGAGAAACTTTTCGGCTTTCTGAGCCGTGATCTCCTTCAGCGACTCTTTCATGGAGAGCGCCGAGCGCGAATACTTCGCCATCGCGTACGCCTGCACTTCAGGTTCGACACCGTACACGGCGAAGACTTCGACGGCGGGAGTGTTTGTGGCAGAAGGAGTTTGGTGAGTTGGCTCTGGCTTCGTCATCACTTCAGACATGGGAGTGCTCGAATGTTATCTGTCCAGGTGCGGATGCGCAATGCGACTGCCTGTGGAGATTCGGGGATTTTGGCACAACTGATGCGGGCGTGGCGCCGGTGGTCCGGGGAAGCTTTTGTGTCTTTTCAGCGGGCCGATGAATCATATATAACCGAGTAGTCCCTACTATTATTGATGAAGCGCATTTTTCTCATAGTCCTCCTTGGTGGGCTTTGGGCTCCGGGAGGAGTTTTTGCACAGGCAATGTTTCCCGCAGGCGAGGCGGCAGTGTTGCCGTCTGGCAAGGGAGTGTTGCCGCCCTTCCCGCTCATCCTGGCGGACTCGCAACCCGTTCCAACGCTAGGACCTACGGCGCAGTTGCCGCTGATGGCGCCGGAGTTGGCGCTCGCCACTTACCAGAATCGTGCCACCCAACAGGCGGCGGCCTTGGCATCGTATTCGGCGGTGACGATTGTTCGCGCCGAATTGCCCGATAGTTCCCAGCAGGGAGAGTTCGAACTGCAACGAAAGTTCGAGGCACCGCACACCCTGCAATTCACGCCCGTCCATTACACCGGTGACGGGTTCGTGAAGAACAACGTCATCACGCGCCTTCTGCAGACGGAAGTGGATCACGTGCAGAAAGATGATCCGTCGCAGACCGCGATCAGCCTTAAGAACTATAAGTTCAGCTATCGCGGATTGAGCCGTGTGAACGATCGCACGGTGCATGTCTACCAGGTGAAGCCGCACAAGAAGCGTCCCGGCTTATTCAAGGGCCGCGTTTATCTCGACGCGCATAACGGGTCACTGGTGCGGGTGGAAGGCAGCGTCGTAAAGTCGCCGTCATTTTTTGTGAAGCACATCGACTTCTGGCAGGACTACACCAACGTGCAGTCGTTTACGTTGCCCGCGCATATTCACACAGTGGCCAAGGCCCGCATCGTGGGTCGCACGATCGTTGACATCGTACACCGCGACTACCAGGCTGTGCCCGCCATCACAGCACGCGTAGGCACGCCAGCGCATCTGGGAATTCGCTCCGGGTTCTGACGCTTCGCCACCCAGTCGGTTAGGCGGCCAATTTCCCTGAAGTTTCGTTCCCTATAATCTGGGCATGCATCCGGCGCTTCGATCGCTTGCGCACCGGCCTTGGCCCTTGTCTCCCGGCTCCTGGGTGATGGCGCAGAGCTGGCATGATTTGTTGTTTGCACATTGGCCGATCGCGCCTGAAGCATTGCGTCCGCTGATTCCCCCACAACTTGAGTTGCAAACTATCGACAAGCAATGCTGGGTGGGAGTTGTGCCGTTTCGCATGAGTGGCGTGCGGGCACGGTGGCTTCCGGCCATCGCGGGAACGTCTTGCTTCCCTGAACTGAATGTAAGGACTTACGTTGTTTGTGGCGGCAAGCCCGGCGTCTACTTCTTCAGCCTCGACGCGGCGAATCGACTGGCCGTAAAAGCTGCTCGCCTGTTCTATCACTTGCCTTACTTCTATGCCGACATGCGATCCGACGACACGGAAGCGGAAATCGTTTATCGCTCGAAGCGACGCCAGAACGAAGCCGAATTCGAAGGACGATACCGGCCCCTGGGAGCGGTGAATCGCCGCTCATCCGCCACGCTAGAGCATTGGCTGACGGAACGGTACTGCCTCTATACGACCGTCAACACCAGTGTTTACCGGGGCGAGATCCATCACGAACCCTGGCCTTTGCAAGATGCGGAGGCTGAAATCCGGGTGAATTCCATGGCCCAGGCCGCGGGCATCAGCCTGCCGGATACGCAGCCTCTGTTGCACTTCGCGAGAAGACTGGACGTACTGATCTGGCCTTTGCGACGCATTTAAGCGCGAGCCAGACGGAATGCTCTCCACCTCGCAATTCTCCTTCTGGTCTGTGGTGTACATGGCTGAGTGCGCCAAAGCACTGGTTCTGGGCGCGGCAGGTATAATTTCTGATTCTGTTCATGCGATTGTTCTGATCTGGGAGCTGATGAAAATGACCCTTTCCGGACGCGTGGCGCTGGTTACAGGCGCTTCGCAAGGTATTGGCCATGCCTGTGCGCTCAAGTTGGCGGAGGCAGGCGCGGCAGTGGCCGTCGCCGCGCGCAATCAGGCGAAACTCGACGAACTGGTTGCCCAGATTACGGCTGCCGGAGGGAAGGCTGCCGCCTTTGCGCTTGATGTCGCCGACGAAGAGCAGATCAAGTCCACATTCAAGGCGGCCATCGCGCAGTTCGGGAAGATCGACATCCTGGTCAACAATGCCGGCATCACGCGGGATCAATTGGTAATGCGAATGAAACGCGCTGACTGGGACGCCGTGATCAATACCAATCTCACCTCCGCATACCTGTGCATTCAGCAGGTCATCAGTTCGATGCTGAAGCAGCGCTGGGGCAGGATTATCAACGTGACCAGCATTTTCGGACAGAGCGGGCAGGCTGGGCAGGCGAACTATTCGGCGTCGAAGGCCGGGCTGATCGGGCTGACGATGGCCATCGCGCGCGAAGTGGGTTCGCGCAACATTACTTGCAACGCCGTAGCGCCCGGGTTCATCGCTACAGCTATGACAGACGTGCTGCCTGCAGAGTTGAAAGAGGCCGGGTTGAAGATGGTCCCGCTCGGCAGAATCGGCACGCCGCAGGATGTGGCAGGTGCCGTGCGCTTTCTGGCTTCGGATGAAGCTTCGTACATCACCGGGCACGTACTCAATATCAACGGCGGCATGTTGATGGGGTAACGCTTTTTTAAACCACAGAGGACACAGAGGGTCACGGAGAAATGCAAAACCCTGTAGAGAGAGCGCTTGGTTCAACCTCCGTGCCCCGTGTGCCCACTGTGGTTAAGGGTTTTGTTCTGTCGCAAACCGAATCGCCATCCCAGATCGCGCAGGCTCGCGAGCTGTTTCTCGAATACGAGAAGGCGCTAGGCATCAGTTTGTGCTTTCAGGGATTCGAGCAGGAACTGGCCGGCTTGCCGGGCGGGTACGCGCCGCCTTCCGGGCGGTTGCTACTCGCCGTATATGAGGGAGCAATCGCGGGATGCGTAGCCCTTCATGCGCTGGAACCCGCGATTGGCGAGATGAAGCGCCTGTACCTGCGTCCAACGTTCCGGGGAAAAGGCCTAGGGCAGGCAATGGTGGACGCCATCGTCAAGGAGGCGCGTACGATCGGATATCGGCGTTTGCGGCTCGACACGATCGAGCCGCTGATGAAGAGCGCGGTCGCAATGTACCGCCGCATGGGATTCCGTGAAATCGCACCCTATTGCGCGAATCCGGTTGAGGGCGCGCTCTACATGGAGTTGGATCTTGGTTAGTGCGGGGATTTGGCGGCTGAGTGCAGGGCTGCTTGTGCTGTGCAGTTCGCTACTCTTCTCGCAGAACCAGGGCCCAGATCGTAGCGACAATTCGAAGGAGAAGACCTTGTCCGCGCGCGCCAACGGAGCTTTTGATGTCAAGATCTCGCCGTTAACGCTCTCGGAACAGAGTGCCGATCCAAAGCTGGGCCGGATGGCGATTGAAAAGCAATATCATGGCGATCTTGAGGCGGCGGCGAAGGGCGAAATGCTGACCGCCCAGAGTGAGCTGAAAGACTCCGGCGTGTACGTCGCGGTCGAACGGGTAACTGGCACCCTGAACGGCAAGCGCGGAAGTTTCGCGATGTATCACAGCGGCGTCATGAATCGGGGCAAGCCGGAATTGACGATCACTGTAGTCCCTGATTCCGGCACCGAAGAATTGCAGGGACTCACGGGGACCATGAACATCAAGATCGACAACGGCAAGCACTCCTACGACTTCGAATACAGCTTGCCGCAGAAGTAGTTCACGAGATCTTATATTTTCGGCTTTTCGCTATCCCCATTTTGTTGGTGACACTGCGCTTTGGTCGGCCGATCACGGGTCTCATCTCCGAAATAAAAGGCTAGGTTCATGACGAGAATTCTTCTCAGCCTGTCTCTTGTGCTAGCTTCGGTTGGGGCCTCTGCGCAGAAATCGCCATCGACGCCCCATGCAACCGGCGCCGCGAGTCCGCTCATCGGAACTTGGCGCTTAGTCTCCGCGGGCAACATTCACAAGGACGGACGATTCGAACCGTACGCGGAATATGGACCGCATCCGATCGGCTACCTGATGTACGACGTCACGGGACACATGTGCGTGTCGCTTGCCAATCCGAATCATCCGCGCTGGGCCAACGCCGACAAGCCCACCGACGCCGAGAAGATCGAATCCTTTCGCGTGATGTTTGCTTATTGCGGGACTTACGAAATCCAGGAAAAAGAGCATCGCGTGATCCATCGACCGGAGATGTCCTCGTGGCCCGACTATGTCGGAACCGACCAGATTCGGCCGTACCGGCTTGAAGGAAACCGATTGATTCTCTCGGGGCACGAAACCGCGCCGGGCGATGAACCAAGCGACTACCAGATCACCTGGGAGCGCGTCGAAAAATGAGTTTGCAATTCCACGACAGGAAAAAAAGCGATGAAACTTACTATGAGCAAGGTTTTGATTCTTTCCCTCTGTGTGTTTGCGCTGGCTGCGGCTTCGTTGGCTGCGACTGGCAAAGAGGTCTCCTACAAAAGCGGCGACGAAACCGTCACGGGCTTGCTCTACACGCCCTCGGGGAGCGGACCATTTCCCGGTATCGTCGTCATTCACGAGTGGTGGGGACTGAACGATTGGGTCAAGGAGCAGGCGTCCAAGCTGGCGGATCAGGGTTACGTGGCGCTCGCCGTCGATCTGTATCGCGGCAAGGTGGCGGATAATCCGAACACCGCTCATGAACTGATGCGCGGAGTGCCCGATGACCGGGCCGCGCGCGATTTGCATGCCGCCGTGGAGTATTTGAAAGCGCAGTCCAACGTGAAGAAAGACCGCATCGGCTCGATCGGCTGGTGCATGGGCGGCGGCTACTCGCTGAATGTGGCGCTAGCCGAGCCGACTCTTGCGGCAACCGTCATCAACTACGGGCACCTGGCAACGGATCCCGCGGCGCTGCACAAGATCAACGCCGCAATTCTGGGCAATTTCGGCGGGAAGGATCAGGGCATTCCGCCGGAAGACGTCAAGAAGTTCGAAGAGGCGCTGAAAAGGGACGGCAAGCAGGCGGACATCAAGATTTATCCCGACGCCGGGCACGCGTTCGAAAATCCGAACAACAAGGGCGGCTACCGGGCCGAGGATGCGGCGGATGCATGGCAGCGTACCGTGAAGTTTCTGAATGAAACCTTGAAGAAGTGAAGGGCAGTAAGAGAGGACGTGCAATTCAGGCCAGCCGTCCAAGACGGCTGGCCTTTTTCGCTGCGACTACGCCGCTTTCCCGACCGTTTGGGAGGGCAACTTCGATGCGATCACGTCGACCCTTTTGATCTCAGGCGGCTGCGACAGCAGTTCCTGCGCGTTCGCCATCAGCGCGGAAGCTACCGCGCCCGCGAGATGAGCCTGCCTCCCGGCTTCGTTGGGAAATGCATCGAAGATCCCAAAGGTCGAGGGCCCCATCTGAATTCCGAACCAGGCGACGGTGGCCGGTTCCTGCTGCACCGGGGGAAGGCCGCTACGGAGGAAATCGGCGACTGCTTTTTCTTTTCCAGGCTTGGCTTCGAGCCGAACCCAGAGCGCAACTTGCACCGTGTCAGACATGAGAGTGACTCCTTCTTGAGTTCAAGTATGGCGAGCGGTCCGACGAAGTGGAGCGGCAGTTCCGGGTAGAGGCCCGGAGCCAATTCGATTAACTACTATCATAATGCAACCGGCGACAAAGCGAAGTTCGCCGCACTGTAAACCTGCGCTAGGAAAGCGATCCGTGGAAAATTCCGGTAGATCGCGTGCGCGAGGCCGACAAACTTATCACCGCGAATGGTTTTCACTCCTAACTACTTTCTACTTGCCAGACCGTACTACTCTGGTTACTATGCAGTCCAACTCAGTCACGCTGTTTGATGTTGTTTTTACCGCTCTATGAACATCGGCGAGACCATCCGAAATTACCGGCTGCAGAAAGGTATGTCGCAGGGCGATATCGAAAAGCGCACTGGACTGCTTCGCTGCTACTTATCACGGGTGGAAAACGGGCATACGATTCCGTCGCTCGATACACTCGCGAAGATCGCCACCGCGATGGAGCTTCCGCTCTCGCAATTCTTCTCCGACTCGGGCCACACCAACGGATCGAAAGGCCTGCCGCAGCTTTCTGAAGACGAAGTGCGCTTCCTCAGCCAGATACGCCGCTACTCCACCAGCCTGAACGACAGCGACCGCAAACTGGTGCTCGCGATGGTGAAGAAGATGGCGTCGAGCGCAGCGCGGTAGAGCATCGAGCTTCGAGCCGCCACCCCAAATAGCAAGCGAGTAGACCGAAGTTAGGGCTCGACTCTGTGTCGTCCTGGCAGTGGCTTGCAGCCAAGGCACTTGCATGCTCGTAGCTCGAAGCTTCGTATTACTTTTGTACCTCCCCTTTCGTGTCCGCTCGGTATCTCCCACAATCTTTTGAGTCTGCCTACACTGGTCCTCGAGGGGCGCTCGTTTTGACCATTGATGAGGAATTGACCCATCTCGACTCGCTGCTGCGGCGGCTAAAGATCGAGTACGAGGTGTACTTCAACAATCCGACCAAACGCCCTCCTGCTGACCTGGAATGGAAAACCGTCGCCCTCATCCGCAAGCATTCCGATGGCGGGCGCATGAACTTCACGCAGCGCTTTCGCTACAACGAGATGGCGCAGCGCTACGCGATCTACAGCGACCTGTGGCGCAAGAAAATGCGCATTCGCGAAGAAGGCTACCGGCGTCCGCAGGATGCGTTGCTGTCGGTGCAGGGCGTGCGCACCATGGATGAGCCGACGCCGGCACACAAGGCACGCGGCGCGGCGGCTGCCGCAGAAAGTCATGGATTCACGCTGGAATGTTCCGCATCCTCTCCCAAAGAAGATGTCGAACGGCTCTACAACGCACTGCTGGCAGCGAAGAAGAAATCGGGAGAAGCGGTCAGCGGCGATCTCAATTCGTTCTCAAGCTTCGTCAAGAAGAAAACCGACGAGATTCGCAAGCAGTACTCCTGCGAAAAAGTGGAATACTCGGTCGAACTGCAGAACGGACACGTCAAGTTGAAGGCCAAGGCAAAAGTGTAGGGCTGAGAGCTCTCAGCTATCAGTTCTCAGTTCTCAGGATTCTCCGAATATGCAAGCCCCTAGATCGTCACCGGCAGCGTAATCCTTCGGCCCCCATCCTTGACGTGCTGAATATCGTCTTGTCGGCCGCCTTGCTGGCGACTGATGACTGACGACTGGCGACTGACCTGATGTAGAATTTCTTATTCTGCAGCACGCATTCCTTCTCCCAGTGAGGCGTTTCCCATGGCGAAGATTCAGCGCGCGATTCTTAGTGTCACCGACAAAACCGGACTGGTCGACTTCGCTCAAAAGCTTGGGGGGATGGGGGTGGAGCTGATTTCCACGGGTGGCACAGCAAAGCTCCTTCGCGATTCCGGCGTACCGGTGCAGGACATCTCCGATCTCACGGGCTTCCCGGAGATGCTGGATGGCCGGGTGAAAACGCTGCACCCCAAGGTACATGGCGGAATCCTGCATCGTCGCGAGAATCCGGTGCACCGCTCGGCGGTGGCCGAACACGGAATTCAGCCTATCGACATGGTGGTCGTGAATCTCTACGCCTTCGAGAAGACGGCCGCCAAGCCGGGCGTGCCTTTCGAAGATCTGGTCGAAAACATCGACATTGGCGGACCTTCGATGATTCGCTCCGCTGCCAAGAATTTTCAGGATGTCGCGGTGGTGACTTCACCCGCCGACTACGACGCCCTCGCCGACGAGATGGCAAAGTCGGGCGGAGAGCTTTCGTCAGCTACAAAATGGCGGCTGGCGCAGAAGGCTTTCGCCACGACGGCCGCCTACGACACGGCGATTGCTTCGACGCTCGAACGCGTGAGTTCGAACGGACACTTCGAGCTGAAACCCGCCAGTGGGTTCCCAGCGAACCTGCGCATGTCGTTTCAGAAAGTCATGGACTTGCGCTACGGAGAAAATCCGCACCAGAAGGCTGCTATGTATTCCGACGGCTCCGGTTCGGGAGTCGCGAACGGCAAGCAACTGCAAGGCAAGGAACTTTCCTACAACAACATCGTGGACTTGCAGGCGGCATGGGATCTGGCGCAGGAATTCGATGAGCCCGCGGTCGCGATCATCAAGCACACCAATCCCTGCGGGACGGCAACCGGCAAGACTTTGCTCGAGGCCTACAAAAAGGCGCTGGAGTGCGACCCCGTTTCCGCATTCGGCGGCGTGATCGGCGTGAATCGCGTGATCGATGGCGCGGCGGCCGAGGAGATGGCCAAGTTGTTTCTGGAAGTAATTGCGGCGCCAGGATTCGATGACGAAGCGCAGGCCAAGTTCGCGGCCAAAAAGAATCTGCGCCTGGTGAAGGTTGTGCCTTCCGACCAGAAATGGACGCTGAAGAATGTTTCGGGAGGAATGCTGGTCCAGGACGCCGACATTCGACCGCTCACGCCCGCCGATTTGAAAGTGGTGACCAAACGCCCGCCGACTCCGGAAGAAACGCGCGCCTTGCTGTTTGGCTGGAAGGTTTGCAAGCACGTGAAATCAAACGCGATCCTTTATGTCCGCGACGGACAAACGGTGGGCGTGGGAGCCGGCCAGATGAGCCGCGTGGATTCCTGCAAGATCGGCGCGATGAAGGCGCAACTCCCACTCAAGGGAACGGTGGCGGCGTCCGATGCATTCTTCCCTTTTCCTGACGGGGTGGAAGAAATTGCCAAGGCCGGGTCCACGGCAATCATCCAACCCGGCGGGTCGGTGCGGGATCAAGAGGTCATCGAGGCCGCCGACCGGCATGGGATGGCGATGATCTTTACTGGAGTCAGGCACTTCCGGCACTAGAAATCGCTGGTGGCTGATGGCTGGTAGCTGATGGCTCGTGGCGCACGGCTTGCGCTCGCAGCCCTAAAAACACGAAACGAATCCCCCATGTTTCGTATTTGGGTATCACTTTCGCAGCCCGGCAGCATCCTTCGACCCTAACGCTGAAAAAGAGCGCAACCCCGGAAAAACTTAACAAACGACTCGCCAGTACCTGTCCTTTTGGTGGTTACGCGGGATCGTTTCAGGGACCTGGTTTCCTTGGGAATCCGCTATTCTGCGGAGTACAATTCAAATACACCCACGCGCGGCGGTTCCGCATCTAAATCGCTGAGACTTTGGGATCTAAGGTATTTCATGAAGAGACTTTCTTTTGCCTTTTCCGTGCTTCTCGTAGCCACCGCTTTCAGTTTTGGCCAGTCCGCCAGCGCTCCCGAGAACACGAAGCAGCCCAATCCGTCAGCCGCGCAAAAACCGGATAAGGCCGCCGCCTACTACCACTACACGCTGGCGCACATGTACGAAGAGCAGGTTGCGGTGTACGGGCGCAGCGATCTGGCCACCAAGGCGATCGAGGAATACCGTGCCGCCATCGAAGCCGATCCCGGATCCGAATATCTAACCTCGGCCCTGGCCGAACTCTATGCCAAGACCGGTCGCATCCGCGACGCGGTGCTCGAAGCGCAAGACATTCTGAAGCGCGATCCCAACAATCTGGAAGCCCACAAGCTACTGGGCCGGATTTACTTGCGGTCGCTCGGCGACATGCAGTCGGGAAACAACGGCTCGGGCAGCGTGCTGAAGCTTGCCATCGAGCAGTACGAGCAGATCATCAAGATCGAGCCCGACAATGTTGACGATCACCTGCTTCTCGGCCGCCTTTACCGCATGAACAACGATCTTCAAAAGGCAGAGCGCGAGTTCAAGCTGGCCGTAAAGCTGCAGCCCGACTCGGAAGAGGCCGTCACGACGCTTGCTTACCTCTACAACGAAGAAGGCGATGCCACTCGCGCCGTGCAGGTGCTGAGTTCTGTACCCGACGCTGGACGTTCGGCCAAGATGTATTCCGCGCTGGGATACACCTACGAGCAGCAGAAGCAGTACAAGGAAGCGATCGACGCTTATCGGCGCGCGATCGAACTCGACCGAGACAATCTGGACGCGATCCGCGGCCTGGCCGAGAACCTGATGAACGATGGCCAGACCGACGCGGCGCTCGAGCAATACAAGATCATCGCCGACGCGAATCCGGAAGATGCGCAGACCTACCTGCACATGGCCGAGATCTACCGCAAGAGCGGCAAGTTCGATCTCGCGCTTGAGAACCTGAAGAAAGCCGAGAGCATGGTGCAGGATTCGATCGAAGTCCCCTACAACATGGCCGCGGTGTACCAGGCCCAGGGACGCTTCGACGAAGCCGCGCAGACGTTAAGTGATCTCCTCAAGAAGACCGAGAAAACCGATAACAGCTACACGCAGGGCGAACGCAACAATCGCGCCGTTTTCCTTGAGCGGCTTGGAACGGTCTATCGCGACCAGGATAAATACAACGAAGCAATTGAAGCCTTCCGCAAGATGATCGCGCTGGGCGATGACAATGCTGTCCGTGGCTATCAGCAGATTATCGATACCTACCGCGAAGCCAAACAGTGGCAGCAGGCCACCGTGGTGGCCAAGGAAGCCACCCAGAAACTGCCCAACGACCGCGGCTTGCAGATGGTCTATGCGGCTCAGCTGGCCGACACTGGCGCCCCCGATAAAGCGCTGGCGGAAGTGCAGTCGATGCTGAAGGGCAAGGGCGACGATCGCGACGTGTACATCACGCTCGCGCAGATGAACACGCGCCTGAAGCGTTGGGACGACGCGCAGAAAGCTCTCGACAAGGCCGAGCAGCTCTCCACCAAACCTGATGACAAGGAGTATGTCTATTTCCTGCGCGGCTCGAGCTTCGAGCGGCAGAAGAAGTATGACCAGGCCGAAGAGATGTTCCGCAAGGTGCTGGCCAGCGATCCGCAGAACGCCATGACCTTGAACTACCTGGGCTACAT
>Ga0207665_10002024_pt1 | contig 13641 bp, 9 predicted proteins | sample LARL112metaG_FD_184351 | JGI IMG/M metagenome (GOLD analysis project Ga0207665, IMG submission 184351) | Corn, switchgrass and miscanthus rhizosphere microbial communities from Kellogg Biological Station, Michigan, USA - LAR L11-2 metaG... | ecosystem: Host-associated > Plants > Roots >...
AATGTAAAAGAACTTGTGAGAGAACAGATAGGGCAAGTTAGATCTTGCGGATGACTGCTGGCCCTGGCCTATGTGACTGCCTGCGGTTGTTATTATTATTATCGACAGAATCCTCACTCCCCTGTTTCACCATAGTTAAAAAATATCCTCTTCATTTTAATGACAAATATTGTGTCGAGCATGGAAATCATGGTGGGTAGGTAGCTTTTCATTAATATTATTTTTTTATGCATTCTGTATCGTGGCTTTCTATGATGGTAGAGAGAAATCCAAGTCAGGCAATGTCAAAGGGAAAAAGATCCAATCACCGTCGCACTTGTGAACGTACCTGTGCAAACACATATTCGGGCGCGCAAAAGTACCTGAATGGGTGCTCTCCCCCCCTATGTGGTACGCTCAATTATTAATACAAGCTGTAAGCATAGAGATATGAATACCACATGGTAGATAAAAAAACCTACGTAGAGGAAAGCGAATCTAACGGTAATAACAGTAATAATAACATCACTGCTGGAAAGCGTGATGACGTCAGTGCAGCAGTGGCAGAATCTGAAGGCTCTTCATCGCCCATCATCGAACTGGAGATACAAGATATTGAAGGAATCGGTCCAACAACGGCCAGGAAGCTAAAAGAAGCGGGTATTGTTTCCGTGATGGATTTGGCAGTAACAAGTGCAGACGAGTTGGCCGTAGAGATCAATGCCTCAAAAGAAAGTGCTGCTGCGTTTATAATTGCAGCCCAAAAGTTGTTAAGGGACTCCAATGTGTTAGAGAAGGAGTTTATTACTGCAGATGCGGCCCTTGAGAAAAGGAGGTCCATGCTAAGGTGTTCTACAGGCTCTGGTGCTCTCGACGATCTTTTGCTTGGCGGTATAGAGACCCAGGCTGTGACTGAATTCTATGGAGAGTTTGGTTCTGGCAAATCACAGATATGTCATACTCTGTGCGCCACAGCAAGGCAGCCTGTAGAATCAGGAGGACTCGATGCCAATACAATATACATAGACACAGAAGGAACGTTCAGACCCGAACGGGTACAGGAAATAGCCAGATCCAGAGGCTATGATTCAACACAGATACTAAAGAGCATAGCAGTATGTAAGGTGTACAACAGCTCCCACCTAGAATTAATAATAAAGAATCTGGGTAAATACGTAGACGACTTTAAAGCTAAACTGGTTGTAATAGACAGTGTAATCTCACTACACAGGGCAGAGTTTGCTGGCAGAGGTACTCTGGCAGATAGGCAGCAGAGACTCAATAGCATGTTGCACAAGATCATAAGACTATCAGAGATCTACAATATAGCCGTAGTTATAACAAATCAGGTACAATCATCCCCCGATACATTCTTCGGAGACCCTACAAAAGCAGCTGGCGGAAATGTGTTAGGACATGCCTCAACCTATAGGATATACCTTAGAAAGTCGGGAGAAAATAGAATAGCAAAGATGATAGACTCGCCGTATCATCCATATTCAGATGTCAGGTTTACTGTAAATGAAAGGGGCTCAGATGACATAGAAGAGGAATCGAAGAAGAAGAGCAGTGGCAGTAGCAAAAAGTCAAAGGTCGAAGAGGAAGAAGAGTAGCAGCAAGAAAAAGAAAGAAGGGCATGACGCACATATATAAAACAATAGGAATTCAAACTATGTAGCTAGCCTGTAGAGTGCGACATAGGCTTCCAACATATAGTATCGATAAGGTGGTGGGGCTTATCTTTTCATTCAACATACAACCATTATTATTGATTTTTGGGATTTCGTTTTCTATCTTTTAATTGCTGCATTGTATTTTTGTTTATGTCGATTACTCGACATCTTCATCTTCCTATAGTGTAAAGAGTATAAAAAATATATTGTAAAATACGATAAAGAATTAGTAAACCAATATACAACATAATTGTTTGAATAATTCATCATCCCGTGTAAATCTTATCTTAAACCCATCACATCACACAAATGACGCCAGAATTCAACTAGCCCTACTTGGAAAATGACCAAAGATAGACATTTGTTACTGCCCTATTGGATCAATGAATAATGATTCAAAATTATGTGATCCTATTTCTTTTGAATTTAATCAAAGATTGTCTGGAACTTCAATATTTTTATTATTTTACTTGGATTCCGTCATTACATTCTTTTCTTTTTACCTAACGCCTCTACTACTTTATCCAGATAAAACCCTATTTCATTGTCAGTCAGATGGCGCTACCCCACTCCATTGTGTTAATGCATAGGTATCATCTTCCGTCATCTTCATTACCTTGTCCTCTATCTCTTTTGTGATTTGAGTTGTCCCAATACTGTCGAGTAGTTTTGATGATCGTAGTAGAGCAGAGCTTTTAATTGATCGACGTAATTTTATGTCTTGTGCTACAAAAACTGCGGAATTATAAAGACCCTTCTGCAAATTTCGGGATTGTCAAGTTGCCTTCGAGTATAGCGTTCGACGGGGGTGTCATTGATTGTTTCTGTTCATCTATTGGTATCCTTACTATGCGTTCATGATGTTCATCATCTTCGTGTTCTCCTGTCATAGTCATCATATCCTTAATGATTCACGATAGATTCATAGTAGATATGTCAGATGTAAGCAGCAATTTTCTATTGAAGCATCCCCATCATCAGTATGGTTACTACTTGCGTGTTAACATGATTTCCATCATAAGTAGAACTAGTAGTAGTAACTTAATAAATTTGAACGAAAGTCCTATGAATCACTAAATCTGTTACTTTTACACTAAACATAATTTTTTATAAATTAATATCTATATCTTAATACCATGTGACACGCTTACCTGCAGTATTGGCGAAAAACTTCAAAGTTCAAAGAATGGAAAAAGAATTGTCCGACAGATTGCAGCCTAGCACAGAATATATAATTGCAGAGTGTTGCACAGTGCAACACTTTGTTAGTAATCTGTAAAAGAAAGATCATGTGAGCAGTAATTGCAGACAGAATGATCTGGATAAACATATCAGGTAGGTTAGAGATGTAACTTGGGTCTTAGAAAGAGTACCGCAAACAGACACAGTAATAACCTTCACTTAGGCGGCGGATGCTAGTTAGGCATTAAGAGTACATAGTTAGATGTGTAAATGGTAAATTTTTTGCAAAGCGACACCTCACTATACAGGCGCAGTAAGGGGAGTCAGAGGGATGTATCTGACTAGTTATCGCCATCACTCTAATAATAAAAGGCGGGTTTTGGAACCGTTCCACGCAGTATAGTCCACGAACGTGAGTATGGAAATGTAAGCCAGCACCCGCCAAAATCCAATGACGTCAAGATGATGTTTTATGCTCAATTCGATCCTCATTTACATCTTTTCACAATCCAGCTCATGTAAACACTCCTGATACTGTGGAAAAGTTGTCAAGAAGAATGCTAAAACCTAAGGAGATTGAAATATTATCGAACAAACATTGTCCACCACGGCATGCGAACCGAATCATAATAATAGCTGGCATGCAGGTCAATCTAGGAGATGATGATTCTTTAGATAAAAATTAGCATTTCTTCTTAATATTGATAGAATGGGTCCTTGATAGTCATAGAAATAGAAAGGAAAGACGGTATATGTTCGTTGACATACAAAACCTAGCTACACTGCAAGCATATCTTCTCTAAGAAAATATGACACATATACAGGTGGCAGCAACCATTCTTTCTTCCCTCTACCTCATCTCTATGATGCAGCGACAATATTTCTAATTGGATCCCTCATCCTGAAAACAATTATCTTGGAGAATGTTCTCGCATTGAGGCTCTGTAGGGAAATATTCGCCTTACAATGTCGAGATCCTTCTTTAGCAAAGGGGACATACATAGGAACGCAATGCAAACATATACAGCGTATCAATGAATTTTAAATCGGTTTCAGTGGTCTAAGTATAAAAAGACGCTTAATAGATTTAGAAGATTTTTCCCTATCGTTTTATATCTATATGTTTGTATGACATCATGGAATTTGACCGTTGGCTAATAAAGTAACAACATCGGCTGCGAATGGCAACTCTGACGAAAGGACTGATGTATTTTATGGCGCTGAGAATGTCCTGAAAACAGAACTGCAAATCTTCTCTAATGCAACGGAAAAGATAGACAGCTGTATGAATTTTACACGACCGCAGTTAGCCGTTGAATTAGAATTGATAAAGAAAGCCTTTATTGACGCCAAAAGCAGAGGTCTGAGAATCAGGTACCTTACCGAAATTACTCCTGCGAACGTCTCTTTTTGCAAAGAACTCATGTCGATAGTTGATGAGCTGCGGCACCTAGACGGAATAAAAGGGAATTTCATGATAAGCCAATCAGAATATTGTGCACCTTCGATTTTATACAGAAAAGCGGGGATAGCCCCACAAATTATCTACAGTAATATCAGGGAAGTAATAGAACATCAGCAATATATCTTTGACACATTCTGGTCAAAAGGTATCGCAGCTGAGAAAAAAATAAAGGAAATCGAACAAGGCGTCTTTGTTCATTACGAAACAAGAGTCTTAGAAGATGATCAGGAGATCTCCCATAAAATCAGAGAACTTGTCGAATATTCTGATGAGCTACTAGTTTGTTCTTCATTTGAAGGAATGCAAATGATATACAATAGCTTTCTTGATTCCTATAAAAAGGTCTTAGACAAATCAAAAAAAGGAGAGCACAAAGGGATTAGGTGGATAGGTAACATAGAAAAGCAATATGCAAAATTGGTCAAAGCCTTCTTGGACTTAGGCGTACAAGTCAAGGAAGTCAAAAAACTGCCTGCAATGCACTTTGTTATTGGCAACATGAATAAAGGCAGAGAGCTGCAAGCAGCAATAGAATATTCAGATGGAGAATATGTGCAAAAGGAATTCGACGACAATAATGATGGCAGGGGCCTCTACACAGTTAAAAAAACACTTCAAAGTCTATTGATTACTAACGAACCTGGATATATCAATCATTTCAGCCGGATCTTTGAAGAATTGTGGAAAAAAGGGATTGATGCTAAAGACCGAATAGCAGACATAGAAAATGGAATCGAGGCGGCAAATGTGGAGATCATTGAAAATCCAAAAGGCTCGATAAATCGTGCTTATGATATTTCGATGTCTGCAAAAGAAGAACTATTGGTAGCATTTTCCACAACGAATTCATTTCAAAGGAATATGCGAACGGGTCTGTCAATGCAGCTTCTTAAAGACGAGTATACGAGAAGCAACACAAAGGTTAGAATCCTTACACCTGTTGATGAGCGGATTTTTCACTCAATAGAAGAATTAAAAAGGACACTACCGCTGGTAAGTGTCCGAGACATTAATGGAAGCATAGAAGCCGGTAGAATCACCATCCTGTTAGCCGACAGAAAAGAATGTCTCATAATTGAAATAAAAGACGATACGAAAGATAACTTGTACGAAGCGGCAGGTCTGTCAATATATTCAGACAGTAAATCAATCGTATCTTCATACTTATCAATATTTGAAAGACTATGGAAACAATCGGAACTATATGAACAATTAAAGGCTCATGATAAAATGCAAGAGGAGTTTATCAACATAGCAGCCCATGAGCTAAGAACCCCGATACAACCCATACTTGGGCTAGCAGAGCACATTTCCTCTAGAATAAAAGAGGGGAAAATAGGACCAAAGGAGCAGAATGACTTGCTAAATGTAGTCATACGAAACGCAAGGAGACTACAACAACTAACGGAAGATATACTAGACGTTACAAGAATAGAAGGCAAGTCATTAAAGCTGAGAAAGGAGCAATTCAGCTTAAACGATGTTATTTTAGGGATCATACAAAATCATAGAAATATAATTCAAGAAACTGGCAGTAACATAAAGTTACTATATCGTCCCCTTCTTGAGGAGGAAACTGTTGTAATAGAGGCTGACAAAGCAAGGATCTCCCAAGTTATTTCCAACCTCGTCAACAATGCGGTCATGTTTACAAAGGAAGGAATCATATCAATAGAAGTAAAGAAGAAGAAGAGTGAAGACGATGGTGATGATAATAATGATAAGGAAGAATTCATTGTCGTTAGTGTAAAAGATTCGGGCATAGGAATAGACTCTGATATTGAGGCAAGGTTATTTTCAAAGTTTTCTACCAAATCATATCACGGGACAGGGTTGGGTTTGTATATTTCAAAGAATATTGTAGATGCTCATGGTGGCAGAATATGGGCTGAAAACAATCCTAAGGGGGGAGCTACTTTTTCATTTACTGTACCCATAAATAAATAACTATCGTTACGGTAAAAAGAAGATTATATCCTGTTTTGAAAAAAAGGATGTTAGCAATATTAAGCCTGGTTTTCCTAGAGTTTGACCTGTGCCACATCCTCAAGTATTTTTCTTATATCTTGTTTATTTTGTAGTATTTTATTCCATTGGTCTCCAGATTTCTTGAGCATGTCTGGTGTGTTTAAGATGGTAAAGTCCGTTGGAAGAATATTTGACAAGTCTTCCCATCTGACAGGCATGGACACTGTAGCTGAAACAGTAGGCCTCGCTGAAAAAACGGATGCTATTGTCTTACCCATGGCATTTTGTTTATGATCAAAGAAGACTTTTCCGGTCCTTTCAACTGTGCTCCAGGCTGTTGTGATTTTCTGTGCATGCCTTTTGATTAATATCTCGCCTATAATTTGAGTAAAAGATCTCGTTTGTTCATACGTATAGGACAGACCAATGGGAACAAAAATATGCAGGCCGGTTTTTCCAGATGTTTTCACACACGATTTAATGTTTAATGTATCAAAGAGATCCTCCAGCGCATATGCAATCTGCACTGTCGCTTTGAACGCTTTGACATTATATTCTGGCTCTTCTCCTTTGTTTTCGTTACCTGAATAGATATATGGATCTAAATCAAATACCATGAAATCAGGCGAATCCAAGGCACATTTTTCTTCATCTTCTAATACGGGATCTTTGCATATGTTAAAGTCATCTACATGACTATACCATGGGTGCATTTCTATACATCCCAGATTCGCAAGCCATAGAAGTGTATCTTTGTTATTACATATGACGTAATTGATTACGCCGTCTCTGGATTTTGAATAAATTTTGATGCTTTCTACGAAATCTGGTTTTTCCTGATCCCAATTTTTGTGGTAAAAGTGTTTTCCTTTTATACCGTCAGGATACCTACTCAACGACAACGGTCTGTTTTTTAGATGAGGCAAAATGTATCTAGTAATTCTATCATAGTAGTCAATCAAGTCCTTTTTTGTTAATTGTGGATGATTTTGGCTCTTATTCCAGAATATTTTATCAAGGTTAGAAAAATAAGTGGTACTAGCTTTCAAAGAGGATGTAGTATTAGCAGTTGTAGTTTGCCGAGACGATGGTGGCGATGGTGGTAATGATGATGCATCTGCTGATCGTTGCTGTTCCCCTCCTACTGGATGTTGTTGCTGAACTATTTCCCCTGCCATCTTTTCCTCTTCAATTATACATTCAGCTGGGCTCTTGTCTTCTCTAAATCTTAGGAATATAGGTGATCTCATAATTTTATCGCTCGTCCAGCTGCTGAATTTTACTTCTGCCACTAGATCAGGTTTAATCCAAATAGGATCTCTGTTGACATATGGCATATGGTCGATAGATCTTTTTCCGATTTTCATTTCTTTAAGTTTATTGTATATTTGTCCAAGCTGATCAAAATTAAATCCACTTCCAGTGTGACCAACAAATCTTAATTGGACAGCATTACTATTATTATTAACTGCGAGCAGTAATGAACCAAAATAGCCTTCCCTGTTTCCTTCGCCTCTAGTGTAGCCTATTACCACACAATCTTGGGTTTTCATGGTCTTGATTTTCAGCCATTTTCTTGATCTTACCCCCTGCAAATATTTGCTGGATTTGTATTTAGCTACCATCCCTTCCAAATTCATCTTCCTAACATTGTCAAAAACCTCCTTTCCAACTTCCCCTATAAAATCAGATATCTGTATTCTATTATTTTTGTCGATTACGTCTGACTGAATTTTCCGTCTTTGGAGAAATTCCAACGCTTGTAGGTTCTTCCCATCCATGTAAAGAACATCAAATAGATAGTAATTAGCAGGCATTTGTTGAGATAGAAATTCAATTTCTCTATCATCATCAACATTCATCCTTCTCTGATGGTCTTGAAAACTTGGAGTACCGTCTTTATCCAGTACCACTATTTCGCCGTCTAAAATAATCGATTCCTTGCACCTGACGGCGGATTTCAGTGGTCTTATTAATTCTGGATATCGATGGGTAATATCTTTACCGCTTCTTGATTGGATCTTGAATATTCCTTTCGTCTTGTGCCAAAAAAATATAGAACGTACTCCATCCCATTTGATTTCAAAAACCCATCTTTTATCATTAAAAGGTTCGTCAACTGCTGTAGCTAGCATTGGCTTAACGTTGATTGGAAACTGCGTGATAGATGTTGCATTTTTTTTCTCAGAGACAGCATCATCCTTTGTATGACCTTTGTATGTTATCGTCATAGCATCTGTTTGCCTTCTGTCTCCGGTTTCATTCTGACGTATACTTACTACCCTTCTAGTTAGAACAGATTCTGGCTTCGTAACAGTCAAATCTTCACTAGATACGAATTGGTCATTGGCCTTTATTAGCAGCCATTGATTCTCTCGGGACGTTTTAACTATTGAAGACTTAGCAGGAACGTATTTTTTAATTTTAATTATCGAAAACCTGCCTTTTAACTTATGTCCAAATAAAGTGAAAGTGATCCTGCCATTATTGAATTGGTGGACAAGCTCTTGTTCCGATGTGAAGGTGCCTGTGTCCCAAACTATTACCGTTCCCGCTCCGTAATTGCCTGGCGGAATTACACCTTCAAAAAGTAAATATTCCAATGGATGATCTTCTGTCAAGACGGCAAGTCTCTTTACCTTGGGATCAAGTGAGATTCCTTTTGGCACTGCCCAAGATTTCAATACACTATCCTCTGACTCAAGCCTAAAGTCATAGTGCAGCCTTGTTGCATCATGTTTTTGTACTACGAATCTGAGCCTAGTCATTTTATTCTTTGACGGTTCACTACCACTACTACCTGATGGTTCAGTTGTCCTGGCGAAATCTCTTTTCTTATGATATTCTTCCAGCATTTTTATCAACGGCCATAGTCATAATATCACCCAGCGTCTCCGGACATCTAATAGTCTTCTGATCAGTAACACGTTTAAAACTCGAATAGGCCAAGAATCATACAAAATCATAGACGAAACATAAACAATTTTATTCATTGGAAAATTATAGTCAGCATACGTGAAAAGCATAAATTCTGTAAGTCTCAGATTATAACCGCATAGCCGGTGAACTAGGAAAGAGAAATACTGCAACTAATCTTGCCATCTATGACAGAAAGACATTAGATGTAATTTACCCATGGGCTGCGCCTGTCACATTCCCTGACAAAATACAGTCATTGATGCAAACCGTTAACATTGCAAAATACACCGTATTAAATGTTACAAAAATGGGCAAATACATAGGTGAGGAGATTATCGCTCTGAATTCTGTGAACTTTAGGGATGGATTTATTCATCCCTCGTATGAAGTTGATGAAGAAAAACTAAGAAACTCGTTAAGGATAATTCTGTTTCACATTTTAAATTTCTTATAACATAGATCAATTAGATAAAGAAATCAGCAGACTCGAATCCAAAGGACATATCGACGGTCCGGTCATAGTTCCAATTGATCATGTCTTTGATGTCAAAGCATTTGGAACTGTTGTAATGGATGGCATAAAGCAAGGATCTATCAAAGTATAATATCTATTGAAAATCATGCCAAGTGGAAAAGATACAGTTGTGAAATCAATTCAAATGCATGATGATTAAGTAGATGAATCCAACAGTCCTGCAAGGGTTGGACTGGCTGTTAAAGGAATGACTGCCGAACAAATCGCCAAGGGAGACATATTATGTTCAGAAAATTCTTCTTATATAAAAGTAGTATCACTGGCGAGGCAACAGCAGCAGAAGCTGCCTCAATAGTAGCCAGTACAGAGTTTATGAAAAATTCTCCCTACAGATCTCATGGAGAATCAAACATACCTGATATCAGTCGGACTACAAATAGACCTGTAAGATTAAAGCTTCTCGACGGGCTAGCAGTTGAAATCGTACCTGAGAGCAAATCCATCGTGTTCTTCCCTGGTCAGACGTACATACTTTTAAAACAGGATATCAAGGAACAAGAATAATTGGAAAAGGCATTCTTAATTAAAAAAGACACTAAAAAAGTCGGGATGTTTTCGACGTATTTCCTTAAGGCTTAATCCAAGAAAAAAGATATAATGCATCTCATTGGAAGTGGCTTGGTTCAAACATTAATGTCCTATTAAGGATCTAATCGAGCTTTAGCAGTTACGTTGCTAAATTAAAAAGGTACCAAATTGTTTGTGAAGCCTTATGAATTGAAGATGAACTGTATAAATATAAATATACATTTATACAAATATGATAAAATTGACATACTAAAATACACGATTATACTTTTTTACCACACTTGCTCTTATAATAGAATGACATCCAGGATGATTTCTGAATCCTTTGCGAAGGATCACGTAGATAGGTGGATAACTGCATGGAATAACCATGATGTAGCGGCAGTTCTTTCACTTTATTCCGAGGACATAGAAACTCATAGTCCAAAGATAAATGCAGTATTTCCAGACAGGACAGCCGCCAAGATAACAAACAAACAAGATTTAAAAAATTACTTTTCTCTTGCATTGAAGAAATTTCCAAATTTACACTTTACGCCAACAGATTTCATAATCAAAGGAAATCAAATAATTTTAGAATATCATGGTACTCCAGATGGAAAGACCAGATGGTCTGTGATAGAAAAGCATGAGCTTAAAGATGGATTGATAGCAAAATCCGATGTATATTACGGAGCGGAAGATGCGATTTCTAAAGTCGTAGAATAGGGAGAGAAATTGTGATTTGCGCCTTGAAGGAAACGGATTAGCTTTTGAACAATTTTTGCTCCGGATGATGGCTAGATATTACAGCTAGCTTGATAATAGAATCAATGCTATTAGTAGCCAGGCTCTGATGAACTTCACTGCCTAGAACAATAACCCCACTAAAATGTTTGTGGTTTCCCGATAGTTGTCTAACAATATACAATACAAAATCTTTCATCTATATTGAAATATTTCATAAATATTTCCGTACCTATGTTAAAACGTAAGCATTAATTATTTATTAGAACTATATATCGAAACATTTAATAATTTATTACAATAATAGAGCATAACCAACAATATATATCCTACCGAAAGAGATAGAACCCTCCGTATCCTGAGCAGGGGTTTAATTTCACTCTGATACGATAGGAGGCTTTATCTATCTTTCCGAACTGTTCTGAGCATTTTCTAAAGATTTCGATATTTATAGAGCTAGCACTAAAAACTGTCGACGGATCACTTCATCGCCCCTCTCCATTAGAAATCAAAAGAGGCTAGCAGATTACGTGGTATATCGAGGTAAACATCAGTCCCATCGTAATGCTCTACTCGACTTTTTGGGATCATATATCCGTGTAGTTTTGTCCCAAATTCCATTATAATGATGTTATCACGATATTCTGCAATTACGTTTCCACAGAATGTCTGATCGCTTGTCTTCACCACTTTCTTTGCTTGTGCTATTTCATTCCAATCGAACGTATTTATCATCTTTTTATTAATTTTTATCTTTATTTCTAATTAAAAATTGATATTATAATAAAATAAATACTATCTATCTAATTATGTTGACTTACGGTTTATGTCAGCGATAAAAGACGGTCAAAAGTAAATTCTTACGGAATTATTATATATAATATATGCCAAGTAGTTTATAGCATGGATCCTGGTATTCAGCTATTAGAAATCGCTCCGGGACTCAAGGATTCATTGGTAAATACAGGTTTCACCATAGAGTCAATTCTCAACGCGGGTCCTAATGAGGTTGCTTCGGCATTAGGAATAGAATCTTATGTGGCAAAAATTATTTTTGACGCCGCTAAAAAAATTGTTGAGGAAAATACTTTACTAGGTGACTCTACAACAACACCTACATCTACAGCAGATTTAAAGAACTATTTCTTTTTGTCAAAGAACAACACTTGACAACATACATGTTGTTGTGTAATTTTTTTATCTTATTTTTTCCCTGAATTTAAGACCAATTATGAATGCTCAAAGAACAGAGGCGAACAAGACTGCACCTAAGACTAAGAATCTTTAACACAAAGAAAATTCCCACAGATTGAAAGAGTAAGAGGGATCTAAAACAATAGAGATAAAAGCTTTTTCCATATCATTTTGAACTACGACCTTGAAAAAGGAGTAATGGGTGAAATTCGTTGTCTTACTTGGTTGTCATCCTAAGAACGTCTACTTGGCCGTCGAAGCCAATCTTTTAGCTCCATGACTGGGCTTGGCGTAGGCTTGCCAGCTAAATGGAGGTGTAAAAGGACATAGTTAACCTGGTTTAGCAAAGGCTTGTTTCCTTCATCTCCCTTGCGGGTTTTATTCAAGATCTTCTGGAACAGTTTTGCACCAATCGTTGAAGCTTCTCATAATAAAGAACATTATGCTGCAATCGTCTTAAATGTTTCTCGATCCTCCGATTTTTCACATACATCGAATAAGATACTGACTACCATCCAGGATAATGTCCCATCTTAGTTTTTCTTCTTCAATGATTGTAGATGCTCCTTCGACTACTTTCATTTTTAATCGCTTTATGATCCTGTTCCCTCTTCTCTAATTCCTTCAACGCTCGCCATTTTTTCTATCTCATTTTATATTATGTGTCAGTTCAGTTCGCTTGTAAATGCCAGGTCTGCAGACGTAAAGGATTAAAGTTTATGTTATTGAATAGCGTATCAAATCATTACCTCCCGTTTGTTAGTAACGATGCAAATTCATGCAAGTGGACGGTTTGATCCAAAAAAGGCCCCGCTTGATATTGCATTGGCATCACTAATAGCAGTCTTCAAAGAAGAAGTAGCATTAGTACTGCTGCGATTTGTCCATTCCAGCAATTGTTCTATTAGGAAAATGCTCTTTCAGTATTTCATCCAAATCCTCGTCTGTGGTATCAGTATAGCTGGATCCGTATAGATCGTATAGAAATTGAAATGCTCCTTCTTCATCACATGGTATTATCTTGTTTTCCTCGTTATGCCAATTGGTCCATTGAAGGAAGAAGAAGTTACTATTGCTTGTATTTTTATTATTACTCTTAAACAAAGTTGTCCCCCTCGTAGAATTGTAATGTGGTAGTCTATCTCCCTTACAAGCTAGCCTTGTTGCATTTATGGTATCGAGTACTTCTTTGGTTATCATGTCTGCCATATTTATACTTCATCACTGCCATACACACTCTGACATGCAGCACTATACCTTTAGGTATACTTGTATATTTTTGTTAATTACTTGACTAAACAGACCTTATCTGTTCAAAAACATCTAGCGTTATTTTTATAGAACCACCAACGTTCCAATTTGCTTATAACAATAAACGTGTTGCTCATCTGATTTGGACGTATATGCTTCATATTCTTCTCACTATGACATAACTATGGAGTACAAGTATAGAGGATTCTATAGGTATGTTT
>Ga0207665_10002025_pt1 | contig 13641 bp, 11 predicted proteins | sample LARL112metaG_FD_184351 | JGI IMG/M metagenome (GOLD analysis project Ga0207665, IMG submission 184351) | Corn, switchgrass and miscanthus rhizosphere microbial communities from Kellogg Biological Station, Michigan, USA - LAR L11-2 metaG... | ecosystem: Host-associated > Plants > Roots >...
ATTCTTGAAAAGACTGGCGACGACGAACTCTTGGTGACCTTCGACGAGCCACAGCGCGCGGTAACGCCCGGGCAGGCGGCGGTTTTTTATGATGGCGAGCTTGTCGTGGGCGGCGGCTGGATTGTTTGACATGTAGCGCCGGACGCCGGTGCCACGGTCGTGGCTGGGCGCTCAGAGCAAAAGGCAGCCATTCTCGACGGCTGCCTTCGTGATTCTTCTCGACCTATCTTCTTAGAACCCGATTTGTCTCGGACTCGCTAGATGAAAAGTTCGTCTTGCGGGACACCCACTCCATCGCGCGACTGGCGGCGCTTGCGGCCCAGGAAGAACTCCAGTCCGGCGCTGACTCCCTGCATCAAGCCTGACAATTGCCGGATGGGGGACACCACCGTGCGGTGCACCATCTCGGTGGTTTCCTCGACGCGGTCCATTGTGCGATTGACCAGTTCGTCGGCGCGGATGACCTGCAAGCGGGTGCGGTCCACGATGTCATTCACCGTGGCATCCATGCGCTCGATCTGCCCGCGCGCCATGCGCGCTGATTGTTCAACGTTGGCGACAATGTCCTCCACCCGAGGGCGCACGGTGACCAGCATCTGTTGCGCGCTGTCGACGGTGGGCAGAACCTTACTCGTGACGTCATTCGCCAACGCTTCCACGCGCCCGCTGGTCTTGCGGACCACCACAAACAAGGCCACCAGGATGCCAGCCTGAATCATCACGGCAATCGCCGTGCAGATGATGAACAACGGTACGAGCTTATCCATAAGTTGACCCCGCCCCCGGTTTGGCTCGTGGAATCGCGGGCAATTGCCTACAGGTTCTTGGCAGCGTTTCCACCAGGTTCAGTGGTGGCCTCGTGATATGCCTGGCGCCCCGCATCGTAGGCGGCGCGGAACTGGTCTTTCTGCTGGCTGAGCATGTCTTTCCCGCGATCCACCCACTCGTTGGCCTGCGAACGCGCATTCTCTGCCCGGTTACGCATGTACTCGCGTCCTTCCTCGGCTTTCGAGCGCAACGCCTCGCGTGTTTCGTTTCCTGAGCGTGGCGCGTAAAGGACACCAGCTGCGGCGCCCACGCCCAAACCCGCTAAAAACCAGAGGAAACCATTGCTATTGGTGTCCGACATCGTATTCCTCCTGCTCCGTCTAGTTGCTCGAATGTTAGCACCCGCTCCAACGAAACACAATTCGCGGACCCGTGTGATCGAACGTTGGATGCGTTTCTACACCGCGCGGGGATGTATTGTTTTTTACATTAGCGGGCCTTGTGATCCTCGCCCACAAGCGAGACAATGTGGGCCAAGCAGGAGAACCCTTTGTCCGACCGAAAATACCGGCAACACGGGTACCAGGACAGCGGTGAAAAATCGCAGAAGTCCGGGGAACGATCCGGTGACCGGCCCGCGAAGAAGGACACCTTCGGTCCTCGGCCCCTGCAGATGGCTCCGAAACGCACTGTATCCCGCTGTTCCCAGTGCGGAACGCTCCTTTCATCGGCGGAGATTCCGGAAAAGTGCCCCAAGTGCGGCTTCGAACTGCACTCCTGCAAGCAATGCCTTTATTTCGATCCGTCCAGCCGCTTCGAATGTATGCAGCCCGTCCCCGAGCGGATCCCGCGCAAGGACGTCAAGAACGATTGCACCTTCTACTCGATCCGGGTAACCACAGAGAAGGAAACCACCACGCCCGTGGCAGCCAAACCCGCCGACGCTCGTGCAGCTTTCGACAACCTCTTCAAAAAATAGCCGGAATATCAGGGCTTCATCGTCGGCCGAAGCAGAACTTCGCTCGCGAACGACTGGGAGGACTGTGTTACGAGCATGGCCGCCACGTGGGCCACATCGTCGGGTTGGAGCATCCGGTTTGGATCTTTGCCTTCGTGCGGTGACAGGTCCGTATTCGTTGATCCGGGGCAGATCACTGAGACGCGGATGTTGTAAGCCCGCAACTCCTCCGCGACCGAATAGGTGAGCCCGTTCAGGCCCCACTTCGATGCCGCATAGGCCGCGCCTTTGGGCAGCGGATTCTTACCGGCCAGCGACGAGATGTTGATGATGTGTCCGTAGCGGCGATCGATCATCAGCGGGGCGAAAGCCCGGATCGCATAGAACACTCCCCGCAGGTTGGTATTTAGAATCCGATCCCAATCATCGACAGGCAGCTCATGAAGGGGAGAGGCGAAGCCTCCGATTCCTGCATTATTCACGAGAATATCGAGCCTTCCCTGCTTCTTTCGAACAGTCTGAGAAACCTGATCCAACGATCTCGCTTCCTGAACGTCGCAGACCATGGCTTCGGCTTGGTATCCCTTCTCGGCGATCGTTCGCATGGTCTCGTCGAGCGGTCCCTTCGTCCTGCCACACACCGCCACCCACGCTCCCATGCTTGCCAGCTTCTGTGCGATGGCCGCGCCAATGCCGCGTCCTCCGCCTGTCACCACCGCAACCTGCCCCGCCAATGCGCCCGCCGTGCTCGCCATAAACGTTGCCTCAAGGTAAAGGAAAAGTTGACGGAAGAAGCCTGACGGCGCCGTCACTTTTCGCATCTTATCAAGAAGGGAAGTGCTCGGGAGGAGAGTAGTCGCTTGCCATATCGGCGAGCACATACTTATAATCCGCACACCGGAATTACGGCCTGCGCTCTCTGTACGTTACAGGTTAAGCGCGGGCATTTTCGGCGTCCTGCAGCACTCGAGTTGCGTCAGTGATTGAACGAGGTGCTGGCTTCGGCAGGATGACAAGTCTCTGATCTTCCCGAGAACTCAAGGAGCTATGCGAATGAACAAGACTCTTCTCACGATTGTGCTTGGATGTGCTGTCGCCGCGCCTGCTCAGAATCCCGCGCCCGCACAGCCTCAAGCCCAGCCTGCGCCCCAGTCCACCGCACCGGCGGCGCAGCCGCAGCAGGCACAACCGTCCGTGCAACCGGCACAGCCGGCCGCACCTCAACAGAAGAAAGAAATCAAGGATCCCGCCGAGTACAACGCCTACGTCGGCGCAGTACAGCAGTCGGATCCTGCGGCCAAGATCAGCGGACTCGAAGCCTTCCTCACGCAGTATCCCAATAGCGTGATGAAAGAGGACGCGCTCGAAATCCTGATGGGTACGTACCAGCAGAAGGGCGACGCGGCCAAGATGGGCGACACCGCCCAGCGCCTGCTCCAATTGAACCCGAACAACGTGCGCGCTCTCGCGCTCTTAGCCTATAGCAAGCGCATCGCCGCTCAGAGTAACCAGAATCCACAGCAGAACCTGGCCGATGCCGAGCAGTACGGGCAGAAGGGTATAGCGGCGTTGCAGAACTTCGCCAAGCCCGAAGGCATGAGCGATGCCGACTACGCGAATCTGAAGAAGCAGATGGATGGCATTTTCAACTCTGCCATTGGCGTGGCCGCGCTGCAGAAGAAAGATTTCCCGACCGCGACCAAGTCTCTGCGTGTTGCGGCTGAGGCGACGCCCACGGATTTCAGCATCGTCTACCCACTCGCACTTGCCTACCTGCAATCGACCCCGCCCGACATCGTGAACGGTTCGTGGTTCGCTGCTCGAGCCGCCAGCATTGCGCCTGCTCAGATGCAGCCTCAGATCGAAAAATACGGCAAGTCGCAATACACGAAATATCACGGCTCGGATCAGGGCTGGACCGACGTGATGGCGCAGGCAAAAGCCTCGACCACCGGCCTGCCTCCCGATGGCTTCACCATCACGCAGTACGTTCCACCGACACCCGCTGAACAGGCGGCTGATCTCGTGAAGACCAAGAAGGTCGAAGAGATGAGCTTTGCGGAATGGGAGCTCGTGCTGTCGGAAGGCAAACCCGAGGACGTTGAGAAAGTCTGGGGCGTTCTGAAAGGGAAGCCTCTGCAGATGGCGGCCCAAGTCATCAACATTGCGTCGCCGACGAATCTGAAGCTCGCCGGCAGCTCCGATGACATCGATGCCAAGCGCGCCGATATCGACCTCACCATGACAGCCGCCATCCCGGCTCGCTTGATGCCGAAAGAAGGCGCCGACTTCCAGTTCGAAGGCACTCCGGTGTCCTACGAGCCGAAACCCTTCGTCATGACGATGAAGGAAGGCGCGATCTTGACCGCCAAAGCGCCGGCTGGCGCCAAGAAGCCTCCCGTGCGGAAGAAGCCTGCGGCTCAATAGCGGATCGTTCCAACAAAGAAGGGCAGCCTGCGGGCTGCCCTTTCTGTTTGTTGGCGAAGTGTTGGGATCGAGAACGCCTGAAGTGTGTTTAACGCACGGCTTTCTTCTCGAAGCCGACCGGGCGCGCGCTCCGTGGCGGACGCTTCACGCCATCGCGCAACTGGCGCACATCGATCTTCAATTCGGTGAGGGTGCGGCTCAGTGTGTTGCGGTGCATCCCCAGTTCGCGGGCTGCGCGGCACTGGTTGCCCTTGTTTTCCTGCAGAACGGTCAGGATAAAGCGCTTCTTAAACTCACGCACGGCCTCGGAGTACAGGATGTTGCTCTTGTACATCTGCATGATCAGCGCTTCGAGTTGATCTTTCACAGTTTCTCTCTTTCTCTGGCAGTCTTACGTCAGCGTCAGCATCTCTATCGCTAGCGGGCTCGCGGCATCAGCGCAGGTGGGTCTGGAATGTGCGCATGACGAACCAGGTCGAGCCCTTCATAAAACTTGGCGCGTAGTTCCGATGGGGCGAGCCAGATCGCTGCTCTGCCCACCACCAGGAAGTACGGCGCCAACTGCGAACCCTCTAGCCATGGCGACGACGGCGTGAATGCCGTCATCCCCATCAGCAGGATCGCAACAAATAGCGATCCTTTGACCAATCCCAGCAACGCGCCCAACAGCCGGTCAATAAGGCTCAGGCCGGCTTCTTTCATCGCCCAGCGAACAATCCTTCCGATGATGGCGGCAACCATCACCACACCCATAAAGATCGCGCCGAACCCCAGCATGTCGCCTAGCCAGGGCGAGTTCAAATGAGGAGCAAACCACGCGGCCACGCGCGGATACTGCCAGGCGGCCAGCATGTAGCCCGCGATCAGGCCTGCCATGCCAAATGCCTGGTGAAAAAAACCTCGGAAGGCTGCCGTTATGGTCGAAACCAGAACGACAACTACTATGGCCCAATCGGCCGCGTTCATGTTGCCATCTCGCGGCGGGCGCCCCGGCTAGACATCCAGCTTGCGTCCCGTCAGCTGCTCATAGGCTTCCAGGTATTTTTCGCTCGTCTTGCGTGCTACTTCGGCCGGAAGCGCCGGAGCCGGTGGCTGCTTGTTCCAGCGGATCTCTTCCAGATAGTCCCGCACATACTGCTTATCGTACGACTCCTGAGCCTGCCCCGCCTTGTACTTGTCGGCAGGCCAGAAACGCGAGGAATCCGGCGTCAGGACCTCGTCCGCCAGCGTGATTCCACGGGATGTTCGTCCAAACTCGAACTTCGTGTCGGCAATGATGATGCCCATCGTTCGGGCATAGTCCGCCGCCTTCTTGTACACCTTCAGAGTCAAATCGCGAAGCTGCTCGCTGACTTCCCCTCCAATCAACCGCGCCATCTCGGAAAAGGGAATATTCTCATCATGACCCGAGGTCGCCTTCGTTGCAGGAGTAAAGATCGGTTGCGGCAGTTGGTCGGATTCTTTGAGCCCCTTGGGTAACTCGATGCCGCATACCGTGCCCGAAGCCTTATATTCCTTCCACGCCGAGCCCGAAATGTAGCCGCGCACGACGCACTCGACCGGAAACATCTCGGCATTCATCACTACCATCGACCGTGCCCGGAGTTGGTCGCTGTACTTGCGGATATCCGCAGGGTATTGATTCACGTCCGCCGTGATGAGGTGGTTAGGAACCACGTCCTTCAGGAAGTCGAACCAGAAGAGTGAGATCTGGGTCAGGACCTTTCCCTTGTGCGGGATCCCCGTCGCCAGAATGTAGTCGAAGGCCGAAATGCGGTCGGTCGCCACGAACAGCAGGCGGCCGTCGTCGATTTTATAAACGTCGCGAACCTTCCCGCTGGCGTGCAGTTGGAGGTCCGGATATTCGGTACGCAGCAGGACGGGATCAAGAACTTGTTGGCTCATGGAGAGAAATTCTACAGGCAAAAAACGTGGCGTATTCTAGCTGCCCAAAATTTTTTGTCAACGACATACGTCACGCACGAGAGTGGCGACGCCATCCCCTTGAGGAAGAAAACCTTGACGCATCCGGCATAACGCGAGAGCGCCCGTCAGATACGGAATTCAAAGGATGGACTCATGTGGAAAAGCTGAGGAAGCAAGTGGATATCCCGGAACAGATCCGTTGCAGGCCGAAAACACTCGAAGGACTGAGCGACTCGACTGCGCGGGCCATCTCGGCTGCCCTCCGTCCGAAGGCTGGCATCCTGAGCGAAGTGAGGCGCCAGCCAAACGCAGTCGAAGGACCTTACGAATGAAAGCGGCTGTACGGCCGATAACACATTTTCCAAGACGTTCTAGAAAAGTGAATGCCTAAGCTCTAAGCAGTGGCTCCAAACCGTACGGACACCAACTTCGATACTCCCGGTTCTTGCATCGTCACGCCGTAAAGCACGGGAGCGATGCTCATGGTCTTCTTGCTGTGCGTGATGAGCACAAACTGTGTCTGCACGCTCATTTCTTTCACCAGTTCCGTGAAGCGCCCGATATTGGCCTCATCCAGCGGAGCGTCGACTTCGTCCAGGATGCAGAAGGGGCTCGGCGCATACTGGAAGATACCCACCAGCAGCGACAACGCCGTAAGCGCTTTCTCGCCGCCCGAAAGCAGTAGCACGTTCTGCAGTTTCTTCCCGGGAGGCGAAGCCACCACGTCGATGCCGCTCTCGGCGCTGTTCTCTTCGTCGGTGAGCCGCATGAACGCATGCCCTCCGCCGAACAGCTTGCGGAACGTCAGCTGGAAGTTTTCGTTGATTTTATGGAACGCTTCCTCGAACTTCTCTCGCGATACGGTGTCGATTTCCTTGATGGTGGCGATCGTATTCTGGATCGAGTCAATCAGATCCCGACGCTGGGTTTCGAGGAATGTATGCCGCTCCGCCGTTTCCTTGTATTCCTCAAGGGCCATCATGTTGACCGGGCCCATGTTGTCGAGGCGCGTGCGCATCTCGCGATAGACCTGGTCTTCTGCCACCAGTTGCTCGCCCGCGACGACCCCGATCGTGGTGTCGGCCATGAGCTCGTGACGCTGCACGCCCAAATCGTTCAGGCACGACTCCGCCATGTACTGTGCATCCGATTGCAGCTTTGCCGCCGAAGCCGCCAGTTCGCCACGGCGGTCGCGCGCCTGATCCAAAGCCAGCCGTGCGCTGCGCAACGCGTCATCGATTTCAGCAAGCCGAGCGCGAATCTGCTCCGACTCGAACTGGAGTAGCCCTTCACGAAGCTCGCTGGCGTTCTTTTCCGCATCGAGATCGACGAGTTGTCCGGCAAGCAGCTGATTTTCGTTTTCGCGCTGGACTTTTTCGGCCGCGGCAGCGTCGATCTGCGAGCGTAGAGTGTAAACCCTCTCCCGCATCTCACCGACTAGCGACTGAATGCGGTCCAAAACTGCCGCCGCCGATCGGTGGCGCTCTTCGAGCCCTGCCACCCGTGCCACATGCTGCGATGTCTTCTGCGCGGCAACGTCGCGCCGCTCCTTCATGGATGCGATTCGCTCGCCGGTCAGAGCCATCTGCGACTCGAGAGCCGCTCGCTTTTCGTTAGCGGAAGCTATCTCGCCCGTTCTGGCTCTAACTAGAGCCTGCTGTTCAGCCCGCTCCACGGCCAGTCGCTGTAACTCCGCATGGCTCACGCGCAACCGCTCGCTCACCCGGTCCATTTCCGCATCGAGCTGTTGCAGCATATGTCCGGAAGTCATCGCCTGCTTCTCCGCTTCGCGCTTTTCTTCCTCCAGTCGGTCGAGCAACGCAGTGAGTTCCTTGATTTCCCGCCCCAGCATGAGCGTCCGCGCTTCGCCGTCGCGCAGAGCCCGTTCCAACTCTTCCAGCATGCGGAGCACTTCGCGCAACTCGCGCTTCATCGAGAGCGGCCCTTCCGCCCGCTGCTTGCCGCCGGTCACAGTCACGTTGTGAAAGCACTCACCCGACTGCGACAGGAAAAACGCATCCGGATTCTCAAGCGCTAATTCTCGTCCAAGCCCGGCGTCCGGAACGATGTACCCGTCGCGCAGCTTGGGCAGAATCACTTCCAGCGACTTGCCGAATCCATTCAGTACGCGAATCGTGCTCTTCAGGGGCAAGATCGGCTGTCCCGGAGGTGCCGAGTGGGCTGCCTCGTCCACGACGAAGGAAAAACGCGCTTGCGAGTCTTCCGGATGCACCAGGAACGTTGCCCGGCCGTCCACATCGTTCTTTAGCAGCCGCAGACCTTCATCGGCAGCGTCCCACGATTTCACGACGATGTAGTTCAGTTCATCCCGCAAAAAGTCTTCGACCACCCGTTCGTGCTGCGGTTCAACCTCAAGGAAATCCGCCAGCACTCCCACCGGTGCCAGCCCACCCTGCATCGATCCCGACTGAAACAGCCGCCGCACCGATTCCGTCGAGTAGCCGTGCTCGGCTATTACTGCCTCCAGCGATCCCTTCTTTCCTAAAGCAGACGCGAACTCGGCGCGCAGACCGTCCAGGCGAAGCTTGGCTTCGTTCTCTTCATGCCGTTTGGTTTCGAGTGTGCCGCGGAAATTCGTGATCTCCGCAGTGAGCCCGCTCACCTTCTGCGACACTGTTTCAAACTCCAGTTCAAATTGCCCGCGCTGCCCGCCAAACGTTTCCACCTGCGACGAACCCGTCGAGATTTCCCCCTGCAGTCGCTGCGTTTCGCGATCCACCGCCGCCAGTCGCTCTGTTGCTTGCGTGAGCTGGTTGCGGAGTTGCGACGCCGCGGAGACTGCTTCCATAATCGCTGCGCGGCCCTGCTCGATTTCCTGTTCGAACTGCGCGAGATCGGCACCGGCCGATGCGGCCTCTTCCTGACACATCGCGAGTTCGTGCTGTGCCCCGGCCAGGTCGGCACTCGCCGACTCGAGAATCTGCTGGTTCGAGGCCAGCTCTTCTTCCAGCGATGCCAACCGCGTTCGCGCCTGACCGAGTTCGGCATCCGACGACGCCGAGCGCGCCATCAGCTCCGAGCAGCGCTCTTGATTCATACGGCGCCGAGCCTGCCCGCGGTCGATCTCCATCGCGATCTGGCTCAGGCGGTCGCGGTTCTGCCGATGTTCGCCGTCGATTTCGTAGCCTCGCTGGGTGCGCTCTCCGTGCTCGCCTTCGAGCTGATGAACGCTTTCGCTGCGATGCTGCATCTCCTCAGCCAACTGGTTCAGCTGAGCATCGATTTCGGCGCTCTCCACATCAAGCTGCGTGAATTTGCTCGCCAGCACAACCCGCAGCTTCGCGCGCATTTCCTCCCGCAGTTTCGCGTAGCGCTCCGCCTTCGAGGCCTGGCGCTTCAGGGAATTCATTTGGCGCGTCACTTCCTCGAAAATGTCGTTAACGCGATTCAGGTTGAGCTTGGCATCTTCAAGGCGTGCTTCCGCCAGCCGCTTCTTGGTCTTGAATTTGGTGACGCCCGCCGCCTCTTCGATGATCGCGCGGCGATCCGTTGGCCGGCTCGACAGGATCTGTCCGATGCGCCCTTGCTCGATCAGCGCGTACGATTCCGGACCAAGTCCCGTCCCCATAAACAACTCTTGGATATCACGCAGACGGCAAAGCTTCCCATTTAACAGGTACTCACTGTCGCCTGAACGAAACAGTCGTCGTGTCACGACGACTTCGCCGGTATGAAACTGCTGCTGATTGAATTTCCTGCGCCGGATCTTCAGAACCACCGACGGTGGCCCAGTCACCACCGCCGAGGCGGTCGATACACCGGGTGCGCCATTCGCGGTGGGCACCATCCGCCCTTCGATGACCGCTGGAACCCCCGCTTCGCCATGACTCGGCTCCGCCGCCGTCAGGCCGTTAGCGCCATCGCTGGCTCCGGCAATTTCTTCCACCTTCCCGGGCTGCGCTTCTTCAATCGCGCGCTCAGTTTCTTCCGCTGCCTGCGCCCGAAGCTCCGCTTCGTCCCAATCTCCGCCCGGCAGTTCGTCGTGCACTTCAACCTCGGTGGGAGCATTCTTGTCAGGACCGTCATACTGCTCGGGGTCGATCAGTGTGAGGGACACCTCCGCCATGCCGGTGGGCTGGCGGTCCCGCGTGCCTGCGAAGATCACGTCTTCCATGCGCGACCCGCGCAGCGTCTTGGCCGATTGCTCGCCCAGCACCCACGAAATCGCGTCGGCAATGTTCGACTTGCCGCACCCGTTGGGGCCAATGATGGCCGCCACCCCGTCGCCGGGAAACTTCAGTTCCGTTCGGTCGCAGAACGACTTGAATCCAAGGATTTGGAGCTTCTTCAGTTTGAGCAACTTCGACTCCTTCAACGCTCCATCGTGCGGACATCCCGCGCGATGACAGGCCGATCTTGATGCGCTTTTTGGCTGCGCTGGCTGGCGCGCGGTCTGCACGAATCTGGCTGGTGGACGCCCCGGCGGCCCTGTTTACTAGTCAGATGCCGATCCGAAACAGTCCGGACAAGTGCCTCCCCGGACGCGCACGGAAGGCACGGATTGCAGCTACTGTAATGGCGAAATGCGCCACGGGTCAAGAAAGAAAACCCTATATATAGTGGGTATCTCATCCCGACCACGTCTGATTGCACACGCAATGCAGCAACCGCCTGGTTTTTGGGTGAGGAAAGACGAAGGAAGGAAGAATCGCGAGAGCACCTAGAGGTTAACCGAAGGCCAAGTCCAAGGCAATGAGGTTTGCCAGGAAGGAGCGGCGGGAAGTCTCAAAGTCGCTGCTCCGCCGGACCTGATGACATCGATTCCGACGATCCGTTCTGAAGATGACCATTGCTTCTAACTTTTCGTTCCCCTTTGCTCCCGTAGACAGTACAACTGCGTCTAACTGATTTGTGTGGTGGGCGGGGGGATATGCCTGGGGCGCAATCTTTCCGGTGGTACGGTGCGACGCTTGTTGCCTGGTGCGTCTTGTGTGCTGCTCACGTCTCTGCGCAGCAAGCCACATCAAACTTAGTCGATTCCTCCAGTTTGGCAGCCGGGCGAACCTCCCTGCGCATCTGCTTACGCCTCGCGGATGAGTCTTCCTTCGGTGGTCCAGCGAGGGTCCGCTTAAGAAGCGCTGAGGGTCGCGAAGTGCCCGGGATTCCCGGTCCAGACGGGGATTTCCTCTTCAACGATGTCGCGCCACGCGACTACACCATCGTGGCCACAGCGCCCGGATTTGCGCCCGTGCAACAGAAAATCGAGGTTGAGGATCATCGCTCTCTGACTCGCTTTCTGGTGATGAATCCCAAGGCGGTGCATCCTACACAACCACCAAGTCCCCTTCCGGAGGCGGAGATTGTTCCGCCAGCAATCGTTTCCTGGCTCCCCCCCGGCATCGACGAAAAAGTGCCTTATGTCGATCCCGATGAGCCGTGTCCCCTCGACGAGATCAAAAAGGGCACGGGAAAGCGCATGGCGGAGTTCGTCAGCAATCTGGAGAAGTTCACATCGTCCGAGCGCGTTGAACACTATCCCGTCGATATCCTGGGAACACGGCGCGAGCCACAAATCCGCAATTTCAACTACGTCGTAACCGTTTCGCGGACTTCAAAAGGCGTGTTTTTGCTCGATGAATACCGAAACGGCAGCTCAGATCCGGAGCAGTTCCCAGCCCACATTGCCACCGTCGGCATGCCGGCGATCGCTCTGCTCTTTCACCCACTGCTCGCGACTGATTTCAATTTCTCCTGCGAGGGCCTCGGCAGTTGGGAAGGACAGTCGGCCTGGCAAATCCATTTTGAGCAGCGTTTGGATCGGCCGGGCCGTCTGCTCGCCTACTCGGCCGACGGAAAGTACAGTTCCCTGGCTCTCAAGGGACGCGCATGGATCGATCCCGGCAGCCTGCAAGTGCTGCGGCTCGAGTCGGAGTTGGTGAAGCCTCCGGTGGAGCTTGGTCTCACTGTCGAGGATATCGCGATCTCCTATCGCCCAGTGCATTTCCGCACTTTGGACGGCCAACTCTGGCTGCCCAACGTCATCGATCTTTACGTGGAACGCAAGGCACGCCGGTACTATCGCCGGCACACCTTGACCGATTTTCAGCTCTTCACGGTTGAAGCTACGCAGAACATCAAGTTCGCGAAGGAGTCTTACCGCTTCACGAACCAAACGGATCACGACATTAAGGGCGTTCTGACCGTTACTCCAATTTCCGGCTCTAAGGCGCGGCCCGTATCGCTCGCCTTCACGATCCCGGGCGGCGAGAGCGTTCTCAAGCTGGTAGGCCAAGGGAAAGACATTCAGATGCCAGTCGAATCGATCGGCTCCGCGATCTTTACGCACGAGGGCCCTCACGATGCCATCCACGTCGACGCACACCTGAGCAGGGAAAGCACGCTCGACGTGATTTCCGGTCCAACGCCCTGACGACTTTTCGATGACACGGTAGGGCAAGCCGGCGCATCCTGATGCGGCGGCCTTCATCTGACAAGTATGGCCTCCCGCAACGCAGTTCAGGATCCCCAGCTCCGTTCCGAAGACAACAAACGTCCTGGTGTTTTCTACGCATTCACATGCGACGGCTTTGAACTGCCGGTGGTCGACGTCACCCATCCGGCCTTTGCTGCCTCGATCACCGGCACCGAACACAGAACGCTGGTAGAAAAATTCTTGCGTGACGGCATCCCACTCGCCAACCTGCCTAAGCCTCTGCGGGAGCTTGCCCTCAGATTCCTGCTGCGCCAATCGGTCTTGGCGCAGGGAATTGATCAGGCCCGCAACAGCTTCATGTCGGGAATGCAGACCTACTTGCTGAAGCTCGGGCCCGAGATGTTGGGCAGCGCTTGTGCCCATCCCATCGATCGCCAGATCGCCAGCGCGTTTCCATCTTTCTGCGTGCGGATTCGGCTGCAGGATATGGCCCAGTTGACGGCTGACACCCTGACGCCTCTCCTGAGCGATGACCCTCAGCGTTCCCTGCGCTTCGTCAACATCGCTGGAGGTCCAGCTATGGATTCTTTGAATGCGATCATCCTGATGGATCGCAATCGGCCTGGAATTCTTTCGCTGCGCGAAATAGAAATCGACGTCCTCGATCTCGACGAGTCAGGTCCAGCATTCGGTCAGTCGGCGCTCGAGGCCTTATCGCAGTCGAACGGACCACTGCACGACCTACGCATAACTTTGCGTCACCTTCCATACAATTGGGCACGTGCGGGGGACCTGACGGGACTCATGAAAAAATCGAAACTTGAGCATCCCATCACTATCTGCTCTTCCGAAGGCGGTCTATTTGAATACGGGTCCGACGAGGAAATTGTGTCGAATCTGAACGCTCTGCGAGGGCAGCGGGACGTCGTGGCGGTCATCGGCTCTGTCACTCGCGCCGACGAACCCATTCAGCAAATGCGTAAGGCGGCAACAGCGAAGACTCGTCCGCGTGGGCTCGCGGTCCTTCGAAACCTCATCAGTCCGACAGGATGGACGCTCGATCGAGTCATCGAGCGCCCGTTCAGCGACCAGGTCGTTCTGAAGTAATACGATGGACTCGTACTTGTACGCGGAACCCGCCGCTATCGGTGACAAGCCTCGCTGTACT
>Ga0207665_10002026_pt1 | contig 13639 bp, 10 predicted proteins | sample LARL112metaG_FD_184351 | JGI IMG/M metagenome (GOLD analysis project Ga0207665, IMG submission 184351) | Corn, switchgrass and miscanthus rhizosphere microbial communities from Kellogg Biological Station, Michigan, USA - LAR L11-2 metaG... | ecosystem: Host-associated > Plants > Roots >...
AGTTGGAGGCAAGCTGATGCGCCACCTCAGCGCCGCGTTGGCCCTGCTCGTTGTAGCCGCCATCGGCGCAGGATGCAGCGGCACACCGCAGTCCCCGCTGACGACGTCACCGACCACCGCGTCAAACGGGTCACCGACCGTGTCGAGTGCGCCGACGCGGTCCTCGGCACAAATCGTGCTGCCGTTCACCGGCCTCGAAAACCCACAGGATGTGGAGGTCGACTCGGCGGGCAACGTGTATGTCGAGGATCTCCCCCAATTCGACGACGAGAACGGCTTCCCCGGCGCGACCACGCGCGTGATAAAGCTGGCGGCCGGGTCGAACGCCCCAACGGTGTTGCCGCAGTTCGTTCATGCCAGCCTCGTCGGGGACGTCGCTGGACACGTGTGGGTGGTCGATGCCGTCAGCGAGCAGTTGGTGAAGTTGGCGGCCGGGCCGGATCGCCAGGCCGTGTTGCCGCTGCCCAACTTCGGCCGGCAGCACGGCGGTGGTGTTTTGGCGATGGATACCGCAGGCAACGCGTACAGCGTCGTCGGCGGAGGCGTGGATGCCGGCGGAGGGTGCTGCGTTCCTGTCCATGTGGTGAAGTCGGCCGGTCCCGATGCCCCGACGGTGCTGCCGTTCGAGTACGTCGACGGCCTCGGAGGGATCGCGGTGGATGCCGCGGGCAGCGTCTATGCCGGCGACGGCGGACGCGACCGTGTGCTGAAGTTGGCCGCGGGGGCAGACGCTCCAACAGCGTTGCCGTTCAACCACATTGACGGTCTCGTCGATGTGGCGGTGGACTCCGCCGGCAGTGTCTACGCGGTCGATGCCAACCACAAGCGGGTCTTGAAACTCGCGCCGGGCTCGGACACGCCAACGACGCTGCCGTTCAGCGATCTCAAGCATCCCGTAGCTGTGGCCGTGGACAATGCCGGCAATGTCTATGTCGCCGACGTCGGCAACGACAGGGTGCTCGAGCTTGCGGCGGAGCGCTCGTAGCGCAGAAAATCGGCCGCGACCGGCGTCCCCCGCGTTCGCCGGTCACGGCCTGTACTAAGAGCATGGCGGCCCGAAACAAGAAGGGCATGAGTAGTCGACTACTCGAATTTTTTCTACCGGTCAGTACCGTGGGCACATGAAGTATCTCGACGTCGACGGAATCGGGAAAGTCAGCCGGATCGGCGTGGGCACCTGGCAGTTCGGCTCACGCGAGTGGGGCTACGGGGACGCCTATGCCGGGGGGATCGCCCGTGACATCGTGCAGCGCGCGCTCGACCTGGGGGTGACGCTGTTCGACACGGCCGAGATATATGGAATGGGCAAGAGTGAGCGCATCCTGGGCGAGGCGCTCGGCGACAAGCGTTCCACGGTCGCGTTGGCCAGCAAGATCTTTCCGATCGCGCCGTTTCCTCCTGTCATCAAACAGAGGGAGCGCGCCAGCGCGAAGCGGTTGCAGGTCGATCGCATTCCGCTCTACCAGATCCACCAGCCCAACCCGGTGGTCCCCGACTCGGTCATCATGCCGGGGATGCGCAGCCTTCTCGACAGCGGCCACATCGGGGCGGTCGGCGTATCGAACTACTCGCTCGAGCGGTGGAAGAAAGCCGACGATGCACTCGGGCGGCCCGTCATCAGCAACCAGGTGCTGTTCTCGCTCGCGCGGCCGGGTCCGCTCGAGGACCTCGTCCCGTTCGCCCAGCGGGAGAACCGCATCGTGATGGCGTACAGCCCGCTCGCGCAGGGACTGCTCGGTGGCAGGTACGGCCTCGACAATCGGCCCGGCGGTGTGCGGGCGACGAACCAACTGTTCGGCACCGAGAATCTGCGTCGGGTGGAGCCGCTTCTGCAGACGCTGCGCGACGTTGCGACGGAGGTCGGCGCCAAGCCGGCGCAGGTGGCGCTGGCCTGGCTGATCAGTCTCCCGAACGTGGTGGCGATTCCCGGGGCGTCCAGCGTCGACCAACTCGAGTTCAACGTCGCAGCCGCCGACATCGAGTTGAGCCCTCAATCCCGCGACGCGCTCACCGCCGCAGCCCGGGCCTTCCGTCCGGTGTCCACCCGCCGATACCACAGCGACCGGGTGCGGGAGCGGCTCGGCCGTTGATCCCCAGAAGTGTTGGCATCTGAACCGCGACGCGTCTCAACTGGCGATACATGCCGCCGCGAGGGCGCTGCCGTCACCGCAGTCCGCGCGGATGGCGGTGTCGGGCGCCGTCGTCTGCTCCGGTGGCGGCGTGAACGGCGGCGGCGGCAACAGCGGGAAGATGCTGGCGCCGGTCACGCCGGTCAGTCGGGCGACGATCTGCGCGGGGATGTTCGTCGCCACGTAGAGGACGTCGCCGACGACCGGGACCTGCCCTACATAGGTGTATACGTAGTAGGGCACCGTGGCGAAGACCGTGCGCGCGTTGAAGGCCACGTTGGTCAAGAAGCCCGGGGCTTTGTTCGTGGCGATCTGGTCTTGGAGCGCCTGATGCAGATCGACCGGATCGAGGTCGCTTTGGCTCAGTGACATCAGGGGCACACCGTCGGAATCGCTCGGCTGTGGGGCGCCGAAGAGACTCAGAACCGTGGGCGTGACATCGACGATTTGGTACGTCGGGTTGATCAGCCCGTTCCCGAAAGCCGGGCCGTCGACGATGACGAATGTCGCTGTCTCATCGGGTGATTGGAAACCGTGGCCGACGCCCTTCTTCGGCCGGTGACCGTGATCGGTGACCACGATCACGGTCCAGTCTTCGCACGCGCCGGCTGCGCACGTGGCGGCCTCGCGCGCCGCCACCGCGTCCAGGATCAACCCGAGATTGTCGTCGGTTCGCGAAATGGCAGCCGCGTACTCCGGGGACGCGCCGCCGAACATATGCCCGTTCTCATCGACCTGGACGAGGTAGGTGAAGAGGAAGTTCGGGACCTCCTCATAGCCGGGATCGGTGCCCTCAATCGACTTGACGGCCTCCGCGGTGACCGCGGCATCGGTCAGCGACCAGTTCGTGTCGCCGGGGATCTGTGCGATGGGGACGACTTCGTCGGCGGGGATCGAGCCTGCGCCGGCGATTTGGGCGATGACGTCCCAGTCGCCGATGGCCTTGGTCTCGATGGCCGAATCGTATGTCTCGAGTTGGTTGTACACCGTCGGCCATTCGTCGTACGTCCACGGAGTGAAGACGTTGTTGATCACGCCCGTCTTGTTGTCCCACGCACCGGTCAGAATGGCCGTCCACGACGGGTTCGAGATGGTGGTGTGCCCGACGATGCTCGGCGCGGAGTTGGTGCTGGTATCCATCAGGGCGAAGAAGTTCGTGTTGGTGGGGTCGGCGAGCACCCTGCTCAGGTTCGTGCCGTCGACACCGATCACCAGCACGTGCTGGGTCGTGGGATCCACCAGCTGAGCAGTGGTCTGTGGGGACGCCACATAAGCGGTACGGCGGAAGACGATCCGCTCCATCTCATCTCGCACCGCAGCCAACATCGCCCACACCACCGGTGCCTGAATCGGCGATCCCGTCCCCGCGCTCAGCGACGGCTGCAGCACCGCAGTCACTACGTGCGAGACGACCCTCACCAGGGTGGGACGTTGTGGTGGGGCTGCCGGCGCGGCTGGCACGGCTGCTGTCACGAATGTCGTTGCAGCCGTTGGAATCACGACATTCGAGACTGGCGCGGAGGAGTAGCGCGCGGGCGATTCGGCAACTTCGGCAATGATGAGTTTCTGCGACTTCTTCGCACGAAGTGGAGTCGGCTGTTCAGCCCTGGTGACGAACGACTCGACCCGGCCGGAGGCGTCCGGAATTTTGATGGCGCGTTTAGTCGCTGACTTCGTCGCTGCCCGTTGGTCGGGCGAATCGCCGCTCACCGACTCCTTGACTGCGTCTTTCTGCGCTGAGCCCGACGCTGACTTCGGGTCCGAAGCCGACAAGTCGGAGTCGTCGCCGTCCGCCGAAGCCCCACGACTGCGCGCCGAGGTCTTCTTCGCTGTCGAGGACCTACTACGCGTGGATGAGGACGTGCTCTTGGACGACGAGGTGTTCGTAGCTGAGGACGTACTCGTAGATGACGAACCGCCGGTCGAGGATGACGAGCCCGATGGGTCGGCGTACGCAATTCCCGGCGTGGTGGCCATGGCCACCCCCACCCCCAGGGTCACTCCCAGTGCTCCGACCCGACCGATGTGCCTCGCGTAACCCATGGCGGTTCCTTCCTTCGCGCGGAATCGCGGCAGCAAAGATGACCTTGGCGTAAATTACGCCCTTCTCACAGCCCTTTCCCAGGAATCGCCGATTACAGCGCCAGCCAGGTGGTCTTCAGGCCGGTGTATTTGTCGAGGGCATGCAGCGATAGGTCGCGGCCGTACCCGGATTGCTTGAAGCCGCCGAACGGTGTCTGCGTGCTCAGCGCGTCGACGGTGTTGACCGACACAGTGCCGGCCCGCAGCGCGGCCGCAACGCGATGCGCCCGCGAGAGGTCCTTCGTCCACACCGAGGCAGCCAGTCCGTAGACGGTGTCATTGGCCATCCGGATGGCCTCGGCCTCGTCGTCGAACGTCTGCACCGCGAGCACCGGGCCGAACACCTCCTCGGTGACCAGCTCGGCGGTGGATGCCAGATCGGCGACGATCGTCGGCGCGATGAAACAACCCCGCCCGCCGACGGTTTCCCTGGTGCCGCCCAACAAGATCCGGCCCTGCGATCGGGCCCGTTCGATGAAGCCGAGCACACGGCGGGTGTGCTCCTCGTCGACGATGGCGCCCAGCGCCGATGCCGGATCCAACGGGTTTCCGGGTGTCATCAGTGCGGCGCACTCCACGAGTCGCGCGAGGAACTCATCGGCGATCGACGCGTGCAGCAGCAGGCGGGAGTTCGACGAGCACACCGCGCCTTGGTTGTAGAACGCCCCGAAGATCGCCTTCTCCACGGCGGCGTCCAGGTCAGCGTCGTCGAACACCAGATTGGGGCTCTTGCCGCCGCACTCCAGCCAGACCTGTTTGGCGTTGGAATCCGCCGCGTAGCGCAGAAACCGTTTGCCGGTTGCGGTGGATCCGGTGAAGGCGACGACGTCCACATCGGGGTGGCGGCCCAGCGCCTCGCCCGCCGTGGGTCCCAGCCCGGGCACCACATTCAACGCACCGTCGGGCAGGCCGGCCTCGGCGGCCAGTTCAGCGAGCCTGATCGACGAGAGCGGCGCCTGCTCAGCGGGTTTGAGCACCACGCTGTTGCCCGCCGCCAGCGCCGGGGCCACCTTCCAGACGGCGAGGTCCAGCGGGAAGTTCCACGGCGTGACAGCACCGATGACGCCCAGCGGTTCACGGGTCACCAAGGCGAGATTGCCGGGCTCGGTGGGTGCGATCTCGCCGCCCCGTTTGTCGATCGCCTCGCCATAGAACGCGAAGAGATCGGCGGCCGAGGGCACGTCGACGTTGTGCGCCTCTTCGACGAGCTTGCCCATGTCCATCGAATCCAGCACTGCCAGTTCTTGGCTGTGCTCGGTGATGAGTTCGGCGAGACGTTGCAGCACCTTCTTGCGATGGGTGGCCGACGTCCGCGACCACGAGCCGGCCTCGAACACCGCACGCGCGGAGGCGACGGCGGCGTCGACGTCGGCGGCGTCGGCGGACGACACCGGGGCGATCAGTTCACCGGTGGCGGGGTTGACCGAGTCGAATGTTGCACCGGAAGCCGACGCTCGGAAGTCTCCGTCGATGAAAATCTCTGTGCGCGGTGTGATTTCGTCGGCGAGCCGAGTCCAGTCGTCGAGCGTGGTCATCTGCAGCCTCTCAGGGAACGTAGATCGCGAATTGTTTGACCAGCGGCTCGGTCACCCGGTATTCGCCGCGCCAGCCTTTGGTCAGGGTGAACGAGTCCCCCGGACCGAAGGTATGGGCCACGCCGTCGTCACCGGTCAGAGTGATCGAGCCCTCCAGCACCCGGGTGTATTCGTCGCCGGGGTAGTTCTCGATGTACTCGGCGTACGGCTCTGCACGCCACGAACCCACCGTGAACTTGTCGTCGGCGCTGGTCAGATGAACGGCCTCACGTTCTGCCGGGTCCCCATCACGCAGGGTTTGGGCGGTGACGTAGTTACTGGGAGACATGGCGGCGACGGCATCGGGGCCAACAGGGATCGGGGCTACCTGGTTTGTCGGGCTGGACACGAGTCCTCCTAGATTCGGGCCGGTTCGACCGGCGTGATAGGTAGATGGATGACGGCTTCAGTAGCGAGTTCGGTGACTTCGCGCAAATACGGGACCGGGCCGAGAGGCTGCGGTTCGTCGAGTTCCTCGGCGTAGCGGTGGCCCGACCACACGGCCGCCGCGATCGTGGCCGGCGCCCACGCATCGCCAATGGCACGCACACTCAACAGGTCGGCATCGGCCCATTCGCTCTTGCGCCCCAACAGCTCTTGATAGAGACGGTCGTGAGGGAGTCGCGCGGTCACCATGACGACGGAGTCAGCGTTCACCGCGCCTTCATCGCCGGTGTACACGCACGCCGTGCGCACGCCGTCAAGGGTTACGGAGGTGACCGCGGTGTTGGTGCGCACGTCGATGCCGGCTCGGATCACGCGTTTGCGGATGCGCGCCACCTCGAGTGTGTTGGTGGTCCACTGTGACACGTGGGCCGCGGGGGTGATCAACGTGACGTCGAGTCCCTCTTTGGCGAGCAGTTCGGCGACGACACCGCCCATGTAATAGTGGTCGTCGTCGAACACCACGACACGCTGGCCGCGCGGCCGGGCGCCAGTCATTATCTCGTCGGGGCTCAAAACCTCTGCGCCCTCGGCGATCTCCATGGGTTTGGTGTGCCAGCGCCCGACGCCGTCGTGGCGCCAATGTGCACCGGTGGCCACGACGACGTGGTTGAACTCGTTGTCGATGATGTCGTCGGCGGTCATCTCGCTCTGCATGAAAACCTCGACGTTGTCGAGTTTGCAAATCTGCTGTTCGCGGTAGTCGACGACCCGGATCCATGCGGACAGGCTCGGCAACTTCGATTCGCGCGCGACCCGGCCGCCAAGGGCGCGGGTGGCTTCTGCCAGGCTCACGGTGTAGCCGCGGTTACCCAGAGAGCGGGCGGCTTCCAGGCCGGCAGGTCCGGCACCGACCACAAGCACTGTGGAGTCACTGGACTTCTTCCGGATTTTCTCGGGATGCCAGCCGCGGCGGAATTCCTCGCCCATGGTGGGGTTCTGGGTGCAGCGGATCGGCGACATCGTGAAGTCCCCGGACACGCAGATGTTGCAGCCGATGCATTCGCGGATGTCCTCGAGGTTGCCGGTCTCGATCTTGCGCGGCAGGAACGGATCGGCGATGGAGGGCCGCGCGGCGCCGATCAGGTCCAGCACACCGGTCTTGACCTGGTGCACCATCATGTCTGGTGAAGTGAAACGGCCAACTCCCACAACAGGTTTGGTTGTCAGTGCCTTCAGCCCTCGGACATAGGGTTCCTGTTCGGCCTCGGGGCCGAACCGAGACGTCACCGAGTCGTCCTCCCAGCTGCCAAGGACGAAGTCCCAGAGGTCGGGGTGCTCGCCCAGCGTGCCGATGACGTCCTCGATCTCGGCGCGTGTGATGCCCTCGTCACCGAGGAGCTCGTCCACCGAGATGCGGCATGCCACAGCGGCTTTGCCGTCGCATACCTCGCGGGTGTCCTCGAGGATCTCGCGCAGCAGGCGGGCCCGGTTCTCGATGCTGCCGCCGTATTCGTCGCTGCGGTTGTTGTAACGCCGGGACAGGAAGTGGTGCAGGCCGCCGATGGCGTGTCCGGCGTAGACGTACACGATGTCGTACTCGGCCTGCAGTGAGCGGCGGACTGCTTCGCGATGCCAATACCGCATATCCGCGATGTCGGCCTTGGTCATCTCGCGAGCCTGGACCGGGTCGTAGTTCCACGACACCACAGGCAGGTTCTGCGGGCCTAGAGGAGGTTCACGGCTGATCAGGTTCGGGCTGTTGAGCCCGTTGTGCGCAAGTTCGATGCCGGCCAGCGCTCCCCCTTCGTGGATCTTCTCCGAGATGCGGGTGAGCGCCGGCAGGTCCTGGTCGTCCCACAGCCGTAGCTCGATGAAGGGGCCGATATCAGAGGTTGGGTGGATCTCTACTTGTTCGGTGCAGACCACGGCCCAGCCGCCCTCGGCCTTGACCCGACGCATGTACGCCTCTCCCGACGGGTCGCGGTATCCCATGCCGTTGCAATGCGGTACCTGGTAGAAGCGGTTGCGTGCGGTGACCGGGCCGATTTGCACGGGCTCGAAGAGGATGTCGTAGCGAGGGTCTCGCATGGGAGTCACTCCTGTGTTCGTCGACAGTTGTGGGCTGAGGCGTGACCTCGGTCACGACGAGTCATCAACAATCGTCGTGTCATCCGTAACCGGGGTCAACTAGTGGTTTCAGTGGTTTTGCATCTCATTTCGCGATGAACTCCGCCTGCGACGATGACCAGCTGCGTATCGGAAATTCCGATTTGCTTTGACGGAAAACGATGCTTTACAGCTGTAGACGTTGCGCGCCACTGTGGGGGCGATCACATCCACACGAGAACAGAGGATCATTGTGGAATCGCAACCAACACTCGGTGCGTCCGACGATCGGGAGACCGCGCAAGCTGATCGCGAGGTCAAACACCTCAAGAAGACCCTTGGCCGGCTCGACATCGTTTTTCTGATCGTCGCCGCCGTCGTGTCGATCGAGACGCTGGGCCAGGTATCCGGGTTCGGCGCGCAAACGTTCACCTGGGCGCTTGTGCTCGCCGTCTTCTTCCTTGCCCCCTACGGCTTGATCTTCGCCGAGACAGGTGGCGCATTCACTGGCGAGGGTGGCGTATATGTCTGGTGCAGAAAAGCTTTCGGTCGACCGGTGGCGGCCATCGCCTCGCTGCTGACCTGGGTCACCCAACCCGTGTGGGTCGGCGGATCGATGGCCTTCATCGCCTCGGAGACATGGAGCACATACGTCACGCCGTTCGAACACGGCTCGGTGACCGACTACGTCTTCAAGCTGGTGTTCATCTGGTTGACTGTGCTGGCCGCGATCGTCAGCCTGCGGCACGGCAAGTGGATCCCCAACGTCGGCGCCATCCTCAAGATCGCGTACCTGGGGATCTTCCTGGTGACCACCGCGATCTACGCGATGCAGCACGGCGTGGCCGGCCTGTCGGTCAGCGATTTCAGCCCGACCGTGGGCGGACTCCTGGGCGCGACTCCGCTGTTGTTGTTCTCCTACTTGGGATTCGAGTCCGGCAACAGCGCAGCCGGTGAGATGAAGAACCCTGCGCGCGACGTGCCCATCGCCATCGCCCGCTCCGCCGGTATCGCCGCGGCCGCCTACTTGCTGCCGATCTTCGCGATCCTGCTCGTACTGCCCTCCGACGAAATCACGGGTATCGGCGGCCTGATGGAAGCCGTCGCCAAGGTGTTCAGCGTCTACGGCGCCGCGGCCCCCGCGATGCTGACGGTGACCGGGGCCATCTTCGCGATCGTCCTCATGACGCAGGGTTCGGCGTGGATGATCATCAGTGACCGGATGCAAGCGATGGCCGCTGCCGACGGTTCCTTCTTCGGCGGCTTCTTCGGCAGGTTCCATCCGCAACTGGGCACTCCGGTTCGGGTCAATCTGCTCTCCGGTGTGGTGGCGACGGTGTTCTGCCTGGTTGCCATGCAGGTCACCGGATCGTCGGCGGCGATCTTCGGTGTGGTGCTGAGTATTTCGATTTCCACCTTCCTGCTCAGCTATGTCATCGCGATCCCTGCGGCAGTGCGCCTGCGCACGCGGTTCCCCGAGGTGCCGCGGCCGTTCCGCGTGCCGACCGGCGACACCGGCTTCCGGATCCTCGGCGGGCTGTGCTTCGCCTGGGTCGCACTCGGATCGTGGGTGGCCGTGTTCCCGGGAACTCTCGAGGCGCTGTTCGGTATCGACTACGACTTCGGCGAAACGTGGGGCGTCAGCCAGACGACGTTCGAGCTGTTCACCCTGGGCACCCTGGCCGTGCTGGGCATCCTCGGCGCCGTCGGGTACCTGCGCGCCCGGCCGGTGCGGGCCGAACGTCCCGACACCGCGCCGCTGGAGGACACAGTCGGGACGATTCCTGGAAAGCAGGCCGCCCAGCTGTAATGCTGGTACTCCCAGCAGTGGTAGGGAGTAGCAGCATGCGCCGACGTCCCGACGTCACGCTCACTCAGCTGCGGTATTTCGTGAAAGCTGCCACCTACTCCTCCATGACCAAGGCCGCCGACGAGTTGCACATCGCACAGTCGGCGGTCTCGGCCGCTGTCAGCCAACTCGAGCAGCAGATCGGCACGCAGCTGTTCATCCGACACCGCGCCCGCGGCCTCGCCCTGACCGCAGCCGGTGAGGAGATGCTGCGTGACACCCTGGCCCTGCTGGCACATCTGGACGAGGTGCTCGACGGCGCCAGCGGCCGCGTCGACCAGGTACACGGAACGGTGCGGCTGGCCTGCTTCATCACGCTGACGCCGTTCGTCCTGCCGCGTCTGCTGTCCGACCTCGGCGTGCAGCATCCCGATCTCGAGGTCGAAGTCATCGAGACATCGGCCGACGAGGTCCGCACCGTGCTGCGCAACGGGACAGCCGAACTAGCCCTCACCTACGATCTCGCGCTCGGAGCCGGGGTCGACGCCGAGTATCTCGGTGTCGCCGCCCCCTACGTGGCGCTGCCGCCCGAACATCGGCTGGCCAAACGGAAATCCATCCGGTTGACCGACCTGGCGGACGAACCGATGGTGTTGCTCGACCTTCCCGACAGCCGGGACTACTTCGAGGCGATGCTCGCCAAAGCCGGTGTGACGCCGAATATCCGGTACCGCTCGGCCAGTTACGAGACGGTCCGCGGGCTGGTCGCTCGGGGGCACGGGTTTTCGATACTCAACCAGTTGCCTGCGCACCGCGAGACCTACGACGGCGGCGCGGTGACCGCCGTCGCCATCCGTGACGACCTCCCCGGCCTGCCGATCGTAATGGCCCGACTGCAGTCAGTGCGTACCACAGCGCGCGCGCGTGCTGTGGCCGCGGCAGCGCGCGCTATCTTCGCCGATCAATCGCCTTGAGATCATTAGGCCGGCAGAGGTTTTCGGGACTTAGTACACGGGCGAGGACTGCGTTGTCGAGGAGTTCGGCGCGTCGTACTAGTTCCGGTATGGATGCGCCGGTGGCAATGGCTTCCGCGACCAGGGCGGTGGAGGCCTCGTAGCCGAGGAGTGGGCTGAGTGCGGTGGCGATGCTGGCTGACCCGAGCACGGTGTCGCGCATGTGTTCGGGGTTGGCGGTGATTCCCTGAATGCAGCGTTCGCCCAACACGTTCACGGCAGCCGTGAGGTGGTTGAGTGAGGACAGCAGGGCGCGGGCAATGATCGGTTCGAAGGCGTTGAGCTGCAGTTGTCCGGCTTCGGCGGCCATGGTGACAGTGAGGTCATTGCCGATCACTTCGAAGGCGACTTGATTGACGACTTCCGGGATGACGGGGTTCACCTTCCCCGGCATGATGCTCGAGCCGGCCTGCACCGGCGGCAGGTTGATCTCGCCGAAGCCGGCCCGTGGGCCCGAGGACAGCAGCCGCAGGTCGTTGCAGATCTTCGACAGCTTCACCGCCGTACGTTTGGCGACACCAGACAGTTGTACGAAGGCGCCGACGTCGGAGGTCGCCTCGATGAGGTTTCCTGCGGTGGTCAGCGGCAGACCGGTGATGTGGCGGAGTCGATCGCACACAAGTGCCGCATATGCCGGGTGCGCGTTGAGTCCGGTGCCGATGGCGGTGCCGCCGAGGTTGATCTCGGCGATCAGTATCGACGCTTCGCCGAGCCGGTCGGCGTCCTCGCCGATGGTCACCGCGAAAGCCCCGAATTCCTGGCCGAGCGTCATCGGTACTGCGTCTTGCAGCTGGGTTCGTCCGAGCTTGAGCATGTCGGCGAACTCGCGCGATTTGGCAGCACAGCGTTCGACGAGTCCGCCGAGTGCCTGTTCGAGCGATCGGCAAGCGATCCCGAGGGCGACCTTCACGGCGGTCGGGTAGACGTCATTGGTGCTCTGTCCGAGGTTGGCGTGCTCGAGTGGGTGAACGAGGTGGTAGGCGCCGCGTTCATGGCCGAGGATCTCCAGGGCGCGGTTGGCGATCACCTCGTTGGCGTTCATGTTGGTCGATGTTCCAGCCCCGCCCTGGATCTGGTCGACGACGAACTGGTCGTGCAGTGACCCGCCGCGGATCTCCATGCAGGCGGCGATGATCGCCTCGGCGATCGCGGTGTCCAGCAGCCCGAGTTGCTGATTGGCTTCTGCGGCCGCCTGTTTCACCGAGGCAAGGCCGACCACGAGGTCACTGTGCCGCGAGATGGGCACCCCGCTGATCGGAAAGTTCTCCAGCGCGCGCGCTGTGTGCACACCGTAGTAGACATCGGCAGGCACTTCCCGATCGCCGAGTAAGTCGTGCTCAACGCGCACGCTATGGGACACGGGTCGGCTCCAAGAGTCGGTGACGGATGTGCGTTTGGGAGGCAGCATCGACGACCGTGCCGGCCAGCGCGAGCGCTCCTTGCGCGATCGCTGTTTCTGCTGCGGTGGTGACGGTGGCCGCCGCGAATTCAGGTTGGTGGTTGACGGCAGGCAGCGACTCGATGCCGATGTAGGGGTGAACTGCGGGAAGAGACTGTGAGACGTTGCCCATGTCGGTGGACGCGCGCGCCATCATGGTGTCGGGTCCTGAGCTGAAACGCCGACCGGCTTCTGTTGCCCGCCGCTCGTAGCACGCGAGAAGTTCTTCGTCGGTGCGGAACTCCGCGTACGGTTTGGACTCCGGTGTGACGGTGAGGTCGGCGCCGGAAGCCAGTGCGCCCGCTTCGAAGCAGCGCATCACCCGCGGCTCGACCTCCGCCAGTGCGGCGAGAGTCTCGGCGCGCACGTACCACCGTCCTTCGGTGTGTTCGGCGATGGCGTTCGGCGCCTCTCCGCCGCGAGTCATCATGCCGTGTACCCGCACCGAGGAGGGCAGCTGTTGACGCAGGAGTCCGATCGCGACCTGGGCGATGGTGAACGCGTCGGCCGCGTTGATGCCTCGTTCGGGGTAGGCGGCGGCGTGTGCCGACCTGCCCTTGTACTCGATGTGGCTGTGCGACACGGCAAATGGTTGTGCCCGGGCCACGTCGACGGGACCGGGGTGGACCATCGCGGCAGCGTGCTGTCCGGTGAATCCGTCGCGTTCGAGCAGCTCGATCTTGCCGCCCCCGCCTTCTTCGGCCGGAGTACCGATCACCGTGAGCGTCACACCGAGGTCATCGACGACAGGCGCCAACGTGAGCGCCGCCCCGGCGGTGATCGCGGAGATCAGATTGTGGCCGCACGCGTGCCCGAGGCCGGGGAGCGCGTCGTATTCGGCACACAACGCGATGTGCAGGTCACCGCTGCCGAGCTGCGCGGCGAATGCGGTGTCGAGGCCGCAGTACTGTTCGGTGACGTCAAATCCGTTGTCCGACAACAGCCCCGCCACCCGGCGAGCTGAACGAACCTCTTCCCATGCGGTTTCTGGGTGGTCGTAGAGGTCACGGGACAGTTCGATCAGCCGCGGGTGGGCGGCGGCTACTCCCCCGGCTATCGCGGCGTCGATGCTTGTCACCGGTCCCCCGGTACTCCGTACGAGGGGGCGCGCGTCGGGTCGA
>Ga0207665_10002027_pt1 | contig 13638 bp, 12 predicted proteins | sample LARL112metaG_FD_184351 | JGI IMG/M metagenome (GOLD analysis project Ga0207665, IMG submission 184351) | Corn, switchgrass and miscanthus rhizosphere microbial communities from Kellogg Biological Station, Michigan, USA - LAR L11-2 metaG... | ecosystem: Host-associated > Plants > Roots >...
TGGCCGCGTTCTACACGGCACCGGAAGGACTTGCGGCGCCGTATGCCCAGCACATCGGCGCGGGTGGCGCTGGCTCCGTCGGCCTGCTACTCGCCGCGATACCAACTGGCACTGCCATCGCGACCTGGCTGTTCATACGCTGGGTAGAGCCGCAGAAGCGCGCAGCGTTAATCGGCTGGCTGGCTTTGCTCGCGGGTGCCCCGCTCGTTGTGTGCATTTCGAGTCCAGGCCTCTGGGGGTCGATCGGACTCTGGGTCCTGACCGGCTTGTGCTGTGCGTACCAGGCGCAGGCCGCCATCACGTTCGTCCAGCTGGTGGATCCGACTGAGCGCGCCCGCGCGTTCGGCTTGGCCGCCGCTGGGCTCCTCGGGGTGCAGGGATTGGGCATCCTCCTGTTCAGCGCTCTTGCGCAGGTTCTCGGGGTGCAGCAGGCTCTGGCCCTCGCGGGACTCCTGGGAATGGTGATGGCCCTTCCGCTCGCCCTGCGCTGGGCGAAGTTGCGCAAGAGCGTCTCAACTGACGGAGAATCCTGAGAATCCGCCGGCCGCCTGACCCCATTCGACGTGCACTGACCGGACAACGCCTGGAGCGTGGCCGCCGCGGACCAGATCCAGCAACGCCGCGCAGGCGCGCTGCGACCCTTCGGCGACGATCCGCACCGAACCGTCGCGCAGATTGGTCGCGCTGCCGGACAGGCCCAGCCGACGGGCCTGATCCCTTGTCCACCAGCGGAATCCGACGCCTTGCACCCAGCCGTCAATCCGCGCGTCCAGGCGCACCCCGTCATCGGTCATCCGGCACTTCCGATCTCATGCTCGTCGGCAGCGCCATCGATCCGCGGCTCATCGAGGATGAGAACTGTCTGGGTAGACAGCACGTCGGGCATGGTTTGCAGCCGGTTGAGCACCAGGTCCCGCATGGTGGCCGCGTCGCGGGTTCGGATGAGCAGGACGAGATCGTTCTCACCGGACACCAGCGCGGCGTGCCAGACCTCCGGGATCTTCGTGACGCGCTCTCGGACCGACTTCCACGAGTGCTGGCTGATCTTGATGTGGACGTAGGCGGAAATGCCGTACCCGCAGCGCTCGGGATCGATGACCGCGGAATATCCCACGATCACTCCGGCCCGCTGTAGCCGTTCGACGCGGGCGTACACCCCGGCCCGCGAGATGTGCAGGCGAGCAGCAAGAGTGCGCATCGACAACCGGCCATCTGCCCGCAGAGCGCGCACGATTCGCCAGTCCGTCTCATCGAGCGACGCCGGATGTCCAGGGTCATGGGCCTGGCTGCGCGGTGCGAGATCCATGTTGTCCGAGATTAACGCTCGTCGGGGCCAATCGTCCAGGATCGTCGCGCATTGGTGGAGACTTGGCTTCAGTCGCCGGACAATTCTGGCACGGACCACCACGGGGGTGCGCCGCCGAGCTGGAGGTGCGATGACAGCCACCGAGACGTTCGCCGGATCGTCAGCCGGTGCGCTCCCGAGCGACGAACCGCTGGCCTTGATAGCCGCCAACGGCTCGCCCGTCGAAGGGAGCGGGTTGCGCCGACCGGCCGACGACGTGGTACTGGATCTGTACAGCGCGATGGTGCTCGGCCGCCGATTCGACGCCCAGGCAACCGCGTTGACCAAACAGGGGCGGCTGGCCGTTTACCCGTCCTCCCGCGGGCAGGAGGCGTGCCAGGTCGGTGCCGTTCGCGCATTGCAGGAGCAGGATTGGCTGTTTCCGACCTATCGCGACAGCGTCGCAATCGTGACGCGCGGCGTTGATCCGGTTGCCGCGCTCACGCTGCTCCGCGGGAATTGGCATCTGGGCTACGACCCGTACGAGCTTCGAGTCGCGCCGCAGTGCACGCCGCTCGCGACGAATTCCTGTCATGCGGTGGGATTCGCCCGCGCGGCGGCGCTCAAGGGCGAGTCGACCGCCGCGTTGGTGATGATGGGCGACGGGGCCACGAGCGAGGGCGATGCCCACGAGGCGTTCAACTTCGCGGCGGTATGGCGCGCACCGGTCGTGTTCCTGGTGCAGAACAACGGTTACGCGATCAGCGTGCCAACGAACAAGCAAAGCGCGGCGCGGACGTTTGCCCACAAGGGCATCGGCTATGGGATGTCCGCCCAGTACGTTGACGGCAACGACGCCGCCGCGGTCACGGTCGCGGTGGGCGATGCTCTCGAGCACGCCCGCCGCGGCGGTGGTCCAACGCTCATCGAGGCTCGCACTTATCGGATCGAGGCTCACACCAACGCCGACGACGCGAGCCGGTACCGCAGCAATGACGAGGTGCTGCTCTGGCTGGCCCGCGATCCTGTCGACCGGCTGGACCACTACTTGTCGGCGCGCGGATCGTTAGACACCTTCGCGCGGCAGGCCATCGCGGATCACGCCGAGTCCTTCGCGGAATCGTTCAGACAGCGAATGAGCGTCGATCCCGAACTAGACACCGAAGATCTCTTCCGCCATGTGTATGCCGACCCACCCGAGCACCTGCGGCGGCAGGCCCGCCGAGTCGCCGCTGACGCGGCATGACCGAGACAACGCGCGAGGCTCCGGCTCGGTCGACTGATGAGCCGGTCAGCATGGCCGGAGCGTTGAATCTGGCCCTCACCGACGCCCTTTCCGCCGACGAGCGAGTCGTCGTGTATGGCGAGGATGTCGGCCCGCTCGGTGGCGTATTCCGAGTTACCGACGGTTTGGCCAGCCGCTTCGGTGAAACGCGAGTGTTCGACACGCCGCTGGCCGAGGCGGGCATCGTCGGCACGGCAATCGGCATGGCGATGAACGGAATGCGACCGGTCGTGGAGATTCAGTTCGACGCCTTCGCCTATCCAGCGTTCGAACAGATCACGAGCCACCTCGCGAAAATGCGCAACAGATCTCGGGGTCACATCGAGATGCCGGTAGTCATCCGCATCCCGTACGGCGGCGGCATTGGCGGCGTCGAGCATCACAGCGATTCCTCCGAGGTTTTCTATGCGCACACGGCCGGACTCAGGGTCGTCACGCCGAGCACGCCCGACGACGCCTACACCATGTTGCGAGCCGCGATCGACAGCCCGGATCCGGTGATCTTCCTGGAGCCTAAACGGCAGTACTGGGCCAAGGCGCCGATTGCCCGCCGTCTCGATGCTCGCTCGCTCACGCATGCGGTCGTTCGGCGCCCCGGATCAGGTGTGACTCTCATCAGTTATGGGGCGATGGCGACCACCGCGTTGGAGGTGGCCGAGGCCGGCGCGCGCCTCGGTTACGACGTCGAAGTCATCGATCTCCGAACCCTTGCTCCGTTCGACGACGCGACGGTCAGCGAGTCAGTGCGCCGAACCGGGCGAGCCATCGTCGTGCATGAGGCGTCCGGCTTCTGCGGCTACGGCGCCGAGGTTGCCGCGCGGCTCACCGAGTCTTGCTTCCACTATCTCGAAGCACCGATCCTGCGCGTCACTGGACTGGACATCCCCTACCCGCCGCCCATGTTGGAGAGTCACCACTTGCCAAGCGTCGATCGGGTATTGGACGCGATAGAACGGCTGCAGTGGGACGACCACGTCGTGCTGCCGGATGAGATGGGCTAACGCCCTGATGCCAGATTTCCTACTGCCCGATCTTGGTGAGGGACTCACCGAGGCGGAGATCATCCGCTGGCTGGTCGAGATTGGCGACCAGGTCTCCGTTGATCAACCGGTCGTCGAGGTCGAGACCGCCAAGGCCACGGTCGAACTGCCAAGCCCGTTCGCCGGAACGGTGCGGGCACTGCACGGAACGGCGGGAACCTCGGTGTCGGTCGGGTCCGCCCTACTCACCGTTGACGCCGCCGACGGCGGCCCGGTACTCGTCGGCTACGGGATCAGCGACGCGACCAGCCGGGCACAGCGCTCCCGCCGTGCCCGCGAGAGCAAGAGCTCCCCGCCCGTCCGTATCGGGGTCATCTCCCCTCTCGTGCGGCGGCTGGCCCACGAGCACGGTGTCGATGTGCGACAAGTCCGCGGCTCCGGTCCGGACGGCATCGTCCTGCGTCACGACGTCGAGTCGGTGATCGCGCGGAAGACGTCCGTTCCCGCGGAGTCGACGGGCGCCCAGCCCGATGAGGGTCAGCGGACGATTCCGTTGCGAGGCGCGCGGCGGACTGCGGTCGACCGACTCACCCGATCACGTCGAGAGATTCCCGAGGCGACGGTATGGGTCGACGTTGACGCCACCGAGCTGCTCACGGCCCGCGCCGAGCTCAACGCGAATTCGGATGCCACGCCGGTGAGCATCGTCGGCCTGCTGGCCCGCTTCGCGATTGCCGGCCTTAACCGGTATCCCGAACTGAACTCGCGGGTCGAGGCGGAGCAGGTCGTGCTCCTCGATCGGGTGAACCTCGGCTTCGCCGCGCAAACCGATCGCGGGCTGCTGGTGCCGGTCGTCCAGGACGCGCAACAGCTCACAACCCGGTCGCTGTCCGCGGCGATCGCCCGGCTTACGACCGCCGCCCGATCGGGGTCACTGACACCTCGGGAGCTGACCGGCGGAACGTTCACCGTCAACAACTACGGCGTCTTCGGCGTCGACGGATCGGCCGCAATCATCAACTACCCCGAGGTCGCGATTCTGGGCCTTGGCCGGATCATGTCCCGTCCGTGGGTGGTTGATGGGGAACTGACAGTGCGGCAGATCGGTCAGCTCACGCTCGCGTTCGACCACCGGGCATGCGACGGCGGAGTGGCCGGTGGATTCCTGCGCTACGTCGCGGATTGCGTCGAATCACCGGTCCGGGTGCTGGCCGACCTCTAGTGTCCCGCGCGGGACACCAGCGCCATCAAGCCCGAAGCCGCTTGCGGCCCTGGTGGAAGAACGCCACCGCGTCATCGGCAGACGGGATCTCGTCGATCGTCACGGTCGCGCCGAACGCGGCGTTCCAGAATGTGTCGCGCACCGGCGGTCCCGCCTGCGGCCCGACGTAGAGGTAAGGGCGTTCGACGTCGACATCTCCCGGCGACACGCCGTAATTCACGCCGTCGATGGTGATCGCCAGGTCGAAGTGCTCCGGCCAGAGGATCGGCAATCCGGGGTCCGCCCCGACCTCATCGGCGAACCGCCGCAATGCCGCGTCGCCGAGTTGATACCACTCCGCGAGTACCCGGGCACTTGCCGGGTCGATAGCCAATGGATCATCGAGGTCCAGCGGCGTCGCTGGTTGGTAGACCCGCTCCGGCATCCCCGGTGTGACGCCGGCGAACCGGGCGGCTGCGCCGACCGTGGTCAGTGGCGCGCTGCGGCTCCCCGCACCGTCGGTGACGATGAGGTCCGCCTCCGCGACGCGGAGCTGGCGTCCCCCGTGTAGCGGGCGAGCTGTCGCGAAGCCGGCCGTCGATGGCCGCAGACCGATCTTGCCGGTGTCGCCGTACTGGGCGGCAGCCAGGACATGCTCGGCGACACGGTGCCACCCGTCCCGCGTTGCGGTGAGCTTGCCGGCCGACTCGAGTTCGCTCACCGCTGTCTCCCAGCTGGTCGATTGGTGATCAGGTCTCCGGGTTATCCAACCTCGCCGATCGACGCTGGTCGATCCTTCGCCGGGCGTTCGAACCGTGGCTTCCCGCGCATCGGCGATACCAGTGGGACAGCTGAGCAACCCAGGAATGTCCAGCTGCACCAAGCCCGCGCGGGTCACGACGCCTAGGACGCCAACTCGCGCAGTGCGTTTGATCGAGACGCGCACAAGCCGGCCTGGTGTTCCCACTCCCGAGCCAGTAGCCTCGACGCGGCCTGTTCGGTCGACCGGTCCCGCCGGGGGCCGCCGAGCCGGTCACTGCCGAATCGCACGTTAGGTGGCCACGGTTCTCCGTGCCCGCCAAGCGAACCGGGGACCCAGGTCCCATGGGGTGAATCGGCGCAGCGAGGCTGATGGCTCAAGGCCATCGGCTTCGATGTGCTGTAGGGCATCTTCCAGCCCGAACCCGTCAGCTAACCCGGTAGGCGGACTGAGGAAGAACGGAGTTCCGCCGAGCGTGGCGTCAACTCGCCGACGCGGCCGGGCCGGCCGCTTGATTGCTGTCGTCGCGGCGCTGAGTGGGTTTGTCATCCCTGAGGCAGCCGCAACCGCGCCACCGGCGCCGGCACCGACTGTGTCCGCTATCACCGCGAAGCTTGATGCGCTGGCTGACGAGGCCAGATCGCTCGCCGAGCGATACAACGTGGCGCAGTCTCAGGTTCGCCTCGCGCAGATGCAATCCGACATCGCCGCCAGATCCGCGCTGGAGGCGGGAGCCGCGTTTGAAGCTGCTCGCCACGAGCTGGCGCATCTGACCACCGCCGAATACGAGCAGGGTTCGCTGGCTTCCTTGACCGCTTTCGTGACCAGCTCCGACCAGCAGCGCTATCTCGCCGCGATGGACACCTTGCAGATGCTCGCGAGCCGCCGCGCGGATTTGATCGCCCAGGTATCAGCGGCGCGGGATCGCGCCGTCTCCGCGCATAACACGGCCAAGTCGTTGCTCGCCGCCGCGCAGACCCGGCGCAACTTGCTCGGGGCCCAGCGCGCGAAGATCACCGCCAAAGCCGCGACGTACACCCGACTGCGCGCTACCCTGACCCTCGCCGAACAGGTTGGGACAGCGGCGTCGACCTCTGCCGCCATCGTCCAGTGGGCGGCATCATGCGCCAAGCAAGCGGAGGCGGACGAGACGTCGACGGGTGCCTGCGGCGGCTTGACCGGATACGTCAATCCGATGGCATACGGCCGATGGACACCGTCGCGCACCGACCAAGGTGTCGACTGGAACGCGAGCCGGCCGAATCCCGTCGTCGCGATCGGCGACGGAATCGTCACGTTTTCGAAAGCGGACGGAACCGGATGGCCGGGAGGCGCATTCATCGCCTATGGCCTGACGTCCGGCAATCACGCGGGCTTGTACATCTTCGTGGCCGAGAGCCTGACCGACCTCATACCGGTCGGCACGGTGGTGAAGGCGGGCCAGCGGATCGCCACTGCGATACCTGGCGGACCCGAAACCGAGTGGGGATACACGGCCCCGCCAGGAACCAGCCCGGTGCCGGCGACGCCGTACAACGGAGCGCCCGATGGCACCCAGACCCCAGGCGGTAAGGCGTTCGCCCGATTCCTCATCGAACTCGGCGCGAAGCCGTTGCAGCCACCAGGGCCGGGGCCGGACCGACCTTATTGACGGTTGCTCACTCCAGGAGACTGGCTACTCGACCGGGCGGACAAGCGCGAGCCTCGTTGGACGCTGCATCACCGACTGGCGCGAGGCCTCCGCGCCGGCTATGGACAGCCCGCAACGAGCCGATTCACAGCATGATCGGTGCGACACTCGGAGCCATTCACCGGCACGGCGCAGCGACGCCGCGGGTCTGCTGGGTTGAGCCAGGACGAGGGAGCTGGGATGTCGGCCACTGCGATCGGCGATCATGCCATGCTGTCCGACCGTCACTCCAGCGCGCTGGTGGACCGAGCGGGCTCGGTGGAGTGGTTGACCTGCTCCCGATTCGACAGCCCGTCGGTCTTCGCCCGCCTGCTGGATCCGGAGGCCGGCCATTGGCAGATCCAGCCGACCGGTCCGTGGACGAGTGAGCGTCGCTACCTGGATCGGACACTCGTCCTCGAGACCACGTTCACCACCCCGAACGGAACACTGGTCCTTACCGATCTGCTGGCGATGGGCCCGGACAACAAAGGGCATCGCCTGGGACGGAACGTGCCGCATTTGCTGGTCCGCACAGTGTCCTGCGCGGCCGGTTCGGTGGAGATCGACGTCTCCTACGCACCTCGACCGGAGTACGGGCTGATCGTGCCGCTGCTCTCGGCGATCGACGGTGGCCTGACCGCGCGAGGTGGCGCTGAGTGTTTGGTGCTGACCTGCCCGATTGCCCTGACGTTGGACGGGTCGCTGGGGCACGCGCGGCACACGCTAACCGCCGGGCAAACGATGTATTTCGCGCTGCACCACTCGACGCTGGAGCAGACGCCGGCGCGGACCTGGTCGCAGGAAGAGCTCGGGGCGCAGACGGAGAACACTGTCGGCGCTTGGCAGTCCTGGTCGGCCATTCATCAGGCTTACGACGGTCCCTGGGCGGACCTGGTGCACCACAGCGGCCGGGTCTTGGAGGGTCTGTCGTTCCAGCCGACTGGTGCCATCGTGGCGGCGGCGACGACCTCACTCCCGGAAGGCGTCGGCGGCGAACGCAACTGGGACTATCGCTATGCCTGGGTCCGCGACGCCAGCTTCACCATGGAGGCACTGTGGGTGGCGGCGTGTCCGGACGAAGCCAGCGACTTCTTCGAGTTCATGGCGACGGCTGCCGCCTCAGGCATCGGACCGGACCAGGGCCTGCAAATCATGTTCGGGGTCGGGGGCGAGCATGATTTGGCCGAGCGGGAGCTGCGGCATCTCGCCGGCTGGCGGGACAGCCGTCCAGTCCGGGTAGGCAACGGCGCGTGGAATCAACAGCAAATCGACGTCTACGGTGAACTGCTCGCGGCAGCTCATCGCCTCGCGGATCAGCTGGCCGCTGTTGACGAGGACACGAAGCGCTTCCTGATCGCCTGTGGGGATGCCGCGACGAGCCGCTGGCGCGAGAAGGACCGCGGAATCTGGGAAGTCCGCGGGGATCCCCAACATTTCCTCTACTCGAAGGTGATGTGCTGGGTCGCCCTCGACTGCGCGATCAACCTCGCCGACCTGCTCGGCGCGGCCGATCGCGTCGAGGAGTGGAAGCGCAGTAAGGAGGAGATCTGGCAGACAGTCGTCACGGCAGGCTGGAGCGACGACGCCGGGGCGTTCACCCAGTGTCTCGGGTCTGCGGCGCTCGACGCCTCGAATCTCATGATGCCGATCGTTGGCTTCCTCCCGGCTGACGACCCGCGCATGCTCGCGACCATCGACGCGATCTCGGACCGGCTTACCGACGAACACGGACTGGTGTACCGCTACCGCGTCGAAGACGGTGTCGACGGGCTGGCCGGTGACGAAGGGACGTTCCTCCTCTGCACCTTCTGGCTCGCCCACGCGCTCGCGCTGGCCGGCCAGGTCGAGCGGGCTCGGCGCGTGTTCACCACCGCCATTGCGTTCGTCAACGATGTCGGACTGCTGGCCGAGGAGGTCGACGCCGACTCCGGAGAACTGCTCGGCAACTTCCCGCAGGCGTTCAGCCACATCGGCTTGGTCAACGCCGCCTGGGCGATCTCCCAGGCCGAGGCGCGGGCCGCCGATCACTGAACCCCGACAGGGCGACCTGGGACCGACAGCGTGTCGGCTCCCGCGCACTCGTGGTGTTGGTGCGCTCTCCTGAGGTCCTCATCAGTCCCACTGGCACCACCCGTTCGCGGGACGCGACGGGACGCGGGTCGTGAGTGCGGCGATCGAACCTTTCGAAGTTCTTACTTGTTCACCCCGTTGTCAGACCCCCGAGTAACAATCGAATTGAGGACGGCCGGTCATCGGTCGCCCCCGCACCGACCCGCGGTCGCCCTTGGGCGGCCGGCCCGGACCTGGAGGGGGCGGGATGACCGCCGATTACGCACTTGTCGCTGCCGATCGTCCGCTTGCATCCATCGCGGCCGCGCGAGAGCACGCCGCTATGGCGGCGCTCGCCCGTTCGCAGGTCGGTGCGGTCGGTCTCGAGCTGGAACTACACCTCGTCGACCGCGCCCGACCATCCCGGCGTATCAGTTGGCCGGAGATCGGAGCGCTGCTGAGCTCGGTGCCGCCGTTGCCGGGTGGCAGCGCCGTGACGGTGGAACCGGGCGGCCAGCTGGAACTGTCCACGCCGCCACGACCGAACGTGGTCGCCGCGATTGCGGCGCTCCAGCGCGATCACCGTCTCCTGAACGGTGTCGTGCGCGCGGCCGGCTATGGCCTCGCATCGATTGGCGCCGACCCAGCCCGAGTGGCGCGGCGCGTCAATCCGTCCAGCCGATACGTCGCGATGGAGCGGCACTTCGACGCGTTGGCATACGGCGGACCGGGCCGGGCGATGATGTCGGCGACCGCCGCGCTGCAGATCAATCTCAACGCGGGGCCGGAGGACGGGTGGGCAGAACGCGTCCGCCACGTCCACCGGATTGGTCCGGTGCTCGTCGCCCTGTCGGCGTGTTCACCGCTCGTCGCCGGACGCTCGTCCGGCTGGCGGTCGATGCGGCAGGAGATCTGGGGGCGGCTCGACCAAGCCCGCTGCCGGCCGTTGCACGCCGCGGACCCGGCCGAGGGCTGGGCGCGATATGCCTTGGCCGCGCCGGTGATGCTGCTGCGGGACCCCGCGACGGGCGCGACAACGCCGGTCACCGATCGGATACCGTTCGCCGACTGGGTGTCCGGTCAGGCGCGGCTGGGTCACGCGCCGACCGCGGACGACCTCGACTACCACCTGTCGACCCTCTTTCCGCCCGTGCGGCTGCGCGGTTACCTCGAAATCCGGTATCTCGACGCGGTGCCGTACCGGTGGTGGCCGGCCCTGGCCGCGCTCGTCGTCACGCTCGTCGACGACGATGTTGCGGCCGATCGGGCGGCCGAGCTGTGTAGTGGGCTCGACGATTCGTGGACGACGGCGGCTCGTAACGGCCTCGGTCATCAAGCGCTACTCGCGGCCGCGCGGGGCTGCGCCGACGTGGCGGCGGAGCGATGCCCAGCGGCCCTGCGATCAGACGTCGAGGCCTACGCCGAGCTGGTCCGGGCTGGCCGTACGCCTGGTGACGAACTACGAGAGCGCGCACGGGTGCACGGCCCGTTGCGCATGCTGCAGGAGGTGACCGATGCGTGAGGCGATCGCTCGCGGCTTGGATTACGCGCGAGCGCGGACCCTGACCCTGAACGAGTTCGACGACGCCGAACTCGTACGCCAGCACAACCCGCTGATGAGCCCGCTGGTCTGGGACCTCGGCCATGTGGGCCAGCAGGAGGATCTCTGGTTGCTCCGCGGCGGCAACGCGCGACGTGATGGCGTGCTGCCGCCCGAGGTCGACCGGCTCTACGACGCATTCCGTTCCGCTCGCGCGGAGCGCGCGACCATGCCGTTGCTGTCACCGGTCGAGGCGCGACGGTTCATCGCCGAAGTGCGCGCCCGTGCGTTCGACCAGCTCGACGGTGCGGATCACCTGTTCCCCTTCGCGATGGTCGAACAGCATGAGCATCAGCACGTCGAGACCATGTTCGCCACTCATCAACTGCGCGACGGGCCGCCGCTGCTCGGCCGCGGCAGCGCGCTGCCGCAATCGCGCCCGGTACCGCATGATGCCGTACTGGTCCCGGCCGGAGAATTCGTCTTGGGTGTCGACGCCACCTACGAGCCCTGGTCTCTCGACAACGAGCGTCCGGCCACCGTGGTCGACCTTCCGGCGTTCCGTATCGGGCGGGTACCCGTCACCAACGCCGAGTGGCAAGCGTTCATCCTCGACGGCGGGTACCACCGCGCCCAGTGGTGGTCGCCCCGGGGCTGGGCCCATCGGGTCGAGCACGATCTGACCCGGCCGCTGTTCTGGTCGCCTGACGGCAGCCGGCGCCGCTTCGGTTACTCGGAGGAAATTCGGCCGGACGAGCCGGTCCAGCACGTGTGCTACTTCGAAGCCGAGGCCTACGCCGCGTGGGCCGGAGCTCGGTTGCCCACCGAGCAGGAATGGGAGAAAGCGTGCGCATGGGACCCGGCTGCGGGCCGGCGCCGCCGATGGCCGTGGGGAGACGCCGCGCTAACCGCGTCACTGGCCAATGTCGGCGGCGCGGCTCTGCGGCCCGCGCCCGTCGGCGCCTATCCGGCCGGAGGGTCGGCGTATGGCGTCGAGCAGCTGATTGGCGATGTCTGGGAGTGGACATCCTCCTCGTTCGAGCCGTGGCCTGGCTTCATCCCGATGCTGTACGAGCGCTACAGCCTGCCGTTCTTCGGTGGAGATTTCCGAGTCCTGCGGGGCGGATCGTGGGCGGTCGCGCCAAGCACGATCCGTCCGTCGTTCCGCAACTGGGACCTGCCGATCCGACGTCAGATCTTCTGTGGCGTTCGGCTGGCTTGGGACGTCTGAGGTGTGCCGTCATCTCGCCTGGCTGGGCGCGCCGCGCACCGTCTCCTCCCTTGTGCTCGACCCGCCATTCGGTCTGCTCCGGCAGTCCTACGCGCCGAGACGGCAGCGCCGCGGACGGCTCAACGCGGACGGATGGGGCGTCGGACTTTACGCGGCCGATCAGGTCGAACCCATCCGCTGGCGGTCGGACCGCCCGCTGTGGAGTGATGCGTCGTTCGCGTCAGTGGCACCGGTGCTGTCCTCGACCTGCGTGCTGGCGGCCGTTCGATCAGCGACGAAAGGCATGCCGGTGGCGGAGACGGCAACCGCGCCGTTCTCCGACGGGCGGTGGCTGCTGTCGCATAACGGCCGGGTGGACCGCGCGACCCTGACGCTCGACGGGACCGCCGAATCGACGTGCGACTCCGCTCTTCTCGCCGTGCACGTCTTCGCCCGCGGCCCGGATCAGCTCGGGGCGACGGTCGTCGACGTTGCTCGCCGCGATCCACGCGCCGTGCTCAATCTGTTGATGACAGACGGGCACGCGCTACTGGCTACGACCTGGGGCGACACCCTGTCTTACCTCGAGACGTCCGACGGGTTCGTGGTCGCGAGTGAACCCTGGGACGACGACCCGCGCTGGCGCGACGTCCCCGACCGTCACCTGGTTCAAGTGATCGATGAGCGAATCACCCTGACCGAGCTGGAGAAACTCTCATGACCATGCCTCCCGTCACCGTCCTGCGCTGCGCACCTGCTCCCCGCGAAATCGCTCACGCGATTTCGCGGGGACCCCGCCCTCGCTCGCTGACGCTCGCTGCGGTGCTCCCTACGATGCTCGCAGAGAACGGCTCCTCATGACCACCACGCATCTCGATCCCGTCCGGCAGACTGCCGCGTTGGCCGCCGACGTCCGCGCCGGGCTCGGCGGGCGGCCCAAGACTCTGCCGCCCAAGTACTTCTACGACGCGGTAGGAAGCGAGTTGTTTGATCAGATCACTCGTTTGACCGAGTACTACCCAACTCGCACCGAGCGGGCCATCCTGCGTGCACATGCCGCTGAGATAGCGGCACTCACGCGTGCGTCGACCCTGGTGGAGATTGGCAGCGGCACGTCGGAGAAGACCCGCCTGCTGCTGCATGCGCTACGCGAGGCGGGGACGCTGCACAGATTCGTCGCGTTCGACGTGGACCCGGTCGTGCTGGCCGAAGCCGGTCGCGCGGTGGCCGCCGAGTTTCGCCCGATCGAGGTCGAGACAATCGTAGGTGACTTCGAGCGGCATCTCGCTCTGCTGCCGCGTCATCCGCATCGGCTCGTGGCTTTCCTCGGCTCGACGATCGGCAACCTGGAGCCGGTGGCGCGCGTCGATTTCCTCCGTGGAGTGCGGGCGACGATGGGACGCAACGATGCGTTCTTGCTCGGCACCGACCTCGTCAAGTCCGTGCCGCGGCTGATCAGCGCGTATGACGACGCCGCCGGCATCACCGCGGCGTTCAACAAGAACGTGCTCTCGGTCATCAACCGCGAACTCGACGCGGATTTCGATCCGGCCCGGTTCGAGCATGTCGCGATCTGGGACGCGACGAACGAGTGGATCGAGATGCGGCTGCGATCACGGATCGCGCAGACTGTGCACATTCGCGCGATAGATCTGC
>Ga0207665_10002029_pt1 | contig 13628 bp, 12 predicted proteins | sample LARL112metaG_FD_184351 | JGI IMG/M metagenome (GOLD analysis project Ga0207665, IMG submission 184351) | Corn, switchgrass and miscanthus rhizosphere microbial communities from Kellogg Biological Station, Michigan, USA - LAR L11-2 metaG... | ecosystem: Host-associated > Plants > Roots >...
GCGGCAATCCGTCGCCCCGGCGATCAGCCGTTCATCAGGGCGGTGACATGGGCCGCGACCGATTCCTTCAATCCCTGAAGATCATAGCCGCCTTCAAGGACTGAGACAATTCGCCCGCCGGCCGAGGCTTCCGCCACGTCCATCAGCTTCTTCGTGACCCAGGCAAAATCCTCGGCGCGCAGATTGAGCGAGGCCAGGGGATCGCGGAAATGCGCGTCAAAGCCGGCCGAAATGATGATCAGCTCGGGCGCGAATTTGGTGAGCTGCGGCAGGATGACGTTCTCGAAGGCGCTGCGGAACTGCAGGCTGCCGTCCTCGGAGGCGAGCGGCGCGTTGACGATGGTATCATGTTCGCCGCGCTCGCCGCGCGATCCGGTGCCCGGGAACAGCGGCATCTGGTGGGTCGAACAGTACATCACGGTGCGATCGGACCAGAAGATGTCCTGCGTGCCGTTGCCGTGATGAACGTCGAAATCGACGATCGCGGCGCGGCCGATGCCGAACTTGCGCTGGGCGTGACGGGCGGCGATCGCGACATTGTCGAAGAAGCAGAAACCCATCGGCTTGTTGTGCTCGGCGTGATGGCCGGGCGGGCGCACTGCGACGAAGGCGTTTCGATGCGTCCCGTTCATGACCGCCTCGGTCGCGCTCACCGCGCCGCCGACGCCGCGCATCACGGCTTCCCAGGTTCCCGGCGACATCGAAGTGTCGCCGTCGATGTAGATCATGCCCTCGGTCGGCGCGATGTGCCGCAGTTCGGTGACGTAGTGCTCGTTGTGGCAGAGTGTGACCAGGTCGAGATTGCCCTCCACCGCCTCGCCGCGCACCAGCGGCGCAAAACGCTCTTCCGCCAGCACCTGGTTGACCACCCGCAGCCGGTCGGACCGCTCGGGATGGCCCTCGGGCGTCACATGGTCGAGGCAGGCCGGATGGGTCAGATACAAGGTGGACATTGAAAACCCTGGATAGCGTGGTAGGCGCCGTTTGGGCCAAGCGGCTAACTTAAGGCGTCGCTGCCCCCCGGGAAAGGGCGAAAGTCCGGGAAAGACAGCGCAACCGACCACCGTCATTGCGAGGCGCTTTAGCGCGGAAGCAATCCAGAGCATTCTCGCGGCGAGATTTCTGGATTGCTTCGCTGCGCTCGCAATGACGGCGACGCCGGGGCGCGTCAATTCGTCCGCGCGATCCGATCCATCGTCGTCGGGGCGATCTCGCCCTTGGCCTGAAAATACGCGAACAAGGCATCGGAATCATAGGCGCCGAACTGGGCGTCCTTGCCGGCCTTCAGCGCGGCAAAACCGTCGCCGCCCTGCGCGAGAAAGGCGTTGACGGTGACGCGGTAATTTTGCTCGGACGAAATATGTGCACCGTTCAGCATCATGCGCTCACTGATGACGCGCTCGCCGAACGGCTTGTCATTGTCGAAGGCATAGCTGAATCCCTGTGACACCTGGAGGACGCGCGGGCGGTTGGGATCCAGCCATTGCTGCTCCAGCATGGTCTTGATCTGGTCGCCCGTCAGCGTCAGCGTGACGAGCTGGTTGCGGAACGGCTGGCTCGCGAACAGGTCGGCATAGCTGACGCTGCCGTCGCCTTGCCTGACCACATCGGTGCGGATGCCACCGGGATTGGTGAAGGCGACCACCGCGCCGCCGTCCTTCTCGCTGCGCGTCGCCGCGAACTGCGCATCCGCGATGATGTCGCCGAGCACGCTCTCGCCGGCCGCGTTGGGCAGGCGCGACAGCGTCGCGGTGATGGTACCGGCACGGCGGTCCGCGAGCGGCGCCGCCACCTTGTCATAGGCTGCGAGCAGCGCGGTCTGCCCGGCGTCCTTTGCCAGCGTGTCGCGCACGATGACATTGTCGGCCTTGGCGCTGATCACGTCGCGCGTCGTCCGATCGAGCTTCAGGTCTATCGCGGTGACCAGCGTGCCGTATTTGTCGCCGCTCGTCACCAGCCGGTGATCGATCTCGCAAACATAGGCCTGGTGGGTATGACCGGAGATCACGACATCGACGGCGGGGTCGAGCTTCTTCACGATGTCGACGATCGGGCCGGAAATTCCGGGGCATTCATTGTAGTCGCCGGTCGGCCAGCCGCCTTCGTGGATCAGCACCACGATCGCCTCGACGCCGCGCGCCTTCAGTTCGGGAATGAGCGCATTCACGCTCGCAGCCTCGTCGCGGAATTCGAGCCCCGCGGCGGCCGATGGCGAGATGATGCCGGCAGTGCCCTTGAGCGTCAGGCCGATGAAGGCGACGGGGACGCCCTCGAAGTTCTGGACCTCATAGGGCGGAAACACCGTCCTTCCGGAGGCGGTGTCGATTGTGGAGGCGGCGAGGTAGTGGAATTTGGCCCCTTCGAACGGATGCGGCCCCTGGCATTTGTCGACCGGGTGGCAGCCGCCGTTCTGCATTCGCAAGAGCTCGTCCTTGCCCTCGTCGAATTCGTGGTTGCCGACGGAAGCGACCGCCAGCCCCATCATCGACAGCGATTCGATGGTCGGCTCGTCATGAAACAGGCCCGAGAGCAGCGGGCTTGCGCCGATCAGGTCGCCGGCCGCGACGAAGATGGTGTTGGCATGACCCTCGCGGAGCTGCTTGACCAGGGTCGCCATGTATTCGGCACCGCCGGCCGGCACCGAAATCTTTTTCGCCTTGTCATCCGGATCGGTGATCCGGATGCCGCCCGGCGGCGGGCGCAGATTGCCGTGAAAATCGTTGATCGCGAGAATGCGCAGCTCGACGGGACTTTGGCTCTGGGCCGGCGCGGGCGAGGCGGCGAGCAGCGCGAGCGCGGCGAGGACGAAGGCAAGCGGATGATTCATGGCTTGATCATAGACGGGTGGCACGACGATTTCACGAAACATCAGCGCCGATAGCGCAGCGCCTCGACCAGCACGGCAAAGGCCGGCGTCATCTGCCGGCGGCTCGGGTAATAGAGGTGATAGCCGGAAAACGGCGGACACCAGTCGTCGAGCACCCGGATCAGACGCCCGTCGGTGATCTCGCTTCGCACCTGATCCTCGGGCAGATAAGCGAGCCCAAGACCAGCGCGCACCGCGCTCAGGCGCAATGCCGATGTATTGAACACCAGTTGCCCATCGACCCGCACTTTCAGTTCGCGCCCGCGCTTTTCGAATTCCCAGGCGTAAAGCCCGCCATAGGTCGGCAGGCGGATGTTGATGCAGTCGTGCGAGGTGAGCTCCCGCGGCGTCTTCGGCCGGCCTCTTTGCGCGAAGTAGGCGGGCGCGCCGACCACCGCCATGCGCAGGTCCGGTCCGATCCGCACCGCGATCATGTCCTTCGCCACCTGTTCGCCGAGCCGCACGCCCGCGTCATAGCGCTCGGCGACGATGTCGGTGAGGCCGTAGTCGACGATCAGCTCGATGTTGATGTCCGGATATCGCGGCAGCAGTTTTGCGAGCGCCGGCCAGAGCAGGGTTTCCGCGGCGTGCTCGCCCGATGTGATGCGGATGGTGCCGGCTGGCTTCTCACGAAGCTCGCTGAGGACTGCGAGCGCCTGCGCGATCCCGGCAAAGTGCGGACCGACCGCACCCAGAAGCCGCTCGCCGGCTTCCGTTGGCGAGACGCTGCGCGTGGTCCGTGCCAATAACCGGAGGCCCAGCCGCGCCTCGAGGCCGCGGATGGTGTGGCTCAGCGCCGATTGCGACACGCCGAGTCTTGCCGCGGCCCTGGTGAAACTCCGCTCCTGCGCGACCGCGAGAAAGGCCTGCAAACCGTTCAGATCGCTCCGCGACATTCATGAGCCCTGATCATGAGTTCATACGCATTTTAGCATCTAATCGCATGACCGGGCAGGGCGTAAATGACGTCCGACCCGTCATGCCCTGCACAAGGCTGCACAAGGCCGGGCATGACGAGCAACTGGGATCGGAGAAGAGACATGCAGAAGCGCAAACTGGGCAACGGCAACCTTGAAGTCTCGGGCCTCGGGCTCGGCTGCATGGGCCTGAGCTTTGGCTACGGCCCGGCCGTGGACAGGCAGCACGGCATTGCCGTGATCCGCACCGCCTATGAGCGCGGCGTCAGCTTCTTCGACACCGCCGAGGTCTATGGTCCGTTCACCAATGAGGAACTGGTCGGCGAGGCGCTTGCGCCGGTGCGCGACAAGGTCGTGATCGCCACCAAGTTCGGCTTCGACATCGATCCCGCAAGCGGTCAGCAGCGCGGCCTGAACAGCCGGCCTTCGCATATCAAGGAGGTTGCCGAGGCGGCGCTGAAGCGGCTCAGGACCGACCGCATCGATTTGTTCTACCAGCATCGCGTCGATCCGAACGTGCCGATCGAGGACGTCGCGGGCGCAGTCAAGGACCTGATCCGCGAAGGCAAGGTCGGGCATTTCGGCCTGTCCGAGGCCGGTGCGCGGACGATTCGCCGCGCCCATGCCGTGCAGAAGGTCACGGCGCTGCAGAGCGAATATTCGCTCTGGTGGCGCGAGCCCGAGCAGGAGATCATCCCGACCCTGGAAGAGCTCGGCATCGGCTTCGTGCCGTTCAGCCCGCTCGGCAAGGGCTTTCTCACCGGAGCCATCGACGCCAGCACGGATTTTGACAAGTCAGACTTCCGCAACATCGTGCCGCGCTTCTCGCAGGACGCGCGCAGGGCCAACCAGGCGCTGGTCGATCGGCTCGGCGAAATCGCGCGACAGAAGGGCGCGACGCCGGCGCAGATCGCGCTCGCCTGGCTGCTCGCACAAAAGCCCTGGATCGTGCCGATCCCCGGCACCACGAAAATCAACCGGCTCGGGGAGAACATTGCGGCCGCAGATGTCGAACTGACGCCGGCTGACCTCCGCCGGATCGCGGACGCCGTTGCCGCAGTCGACGTGCAGGGCGCGCGCTATCCCGAACACCTGCAGGCGCTGGTCGGACGCTAGCAATGCGAGGCGCGGGATGCATCCGCAGATGCCCGCCGAGACACGGCTGCGCCTCCCGCACCTCATTTGTCATCGCCCGCCCCCGGGTCGGCGCGGAGCGCCGCCCGAGGGCAGGCTCCAGCGGGTGATCCAGTACGCCGCGGCCTATCGGCTCAAGCACCGCCGTCTCTGGAATACTGGATCGCCCGTCAAGCTGGGCGATGACAGCTGGATTGCGGGTGACCGTGCAGTCTGGACCGCCGCTCATCCACAAGACGACCGCTAGATAGTGGGAAAGGGCCGACCTTTCGCGATATTCCTGCCTCACCTCACAAGATATTCCAGCCTCACCTCACACAAAGAGCGCCCGGCAGGACCGGGCGCTCTAAGTAAGCCGACGATGCGATCGCAGGGGTCTTAGCTCGAATATTTGAACTCGGGCAGGTTCTTCAGCTCATCCTTGGTCGCGTCGAGCATTGCGTGATCGGGGTACCACTCGTTGGATCTGGTCGTCGTGGTCGTGCTGCTGGTCGCAGCGCCCGTCGTCGTGGTTGTTGCCGGTCGGTTCGGCGGGTTCGTGCCGGCGGGCGGATTGGTGTTCGTCGTCGAAGCGGTGGTTACCGGCTGATCCACGAACTTGATCTTCTCGAACGGGATCGCCACCAGATGCTCACCCATGCCGAGGAAGCCACCGACGCCAACCACCACGGCTTTGATGTTGCCGCTCTTGTCCATCAGCAGATCGTTGATCGCGCCGATGTTCTCATCCTTGTTGTTGTAAACACTCAAACCAACGACCTTGGACGTGCGCCAGTCGCCGTGATACGCCTCGGCGGTGGTCGACGCGCCGACCTTGTTCATCGCACCGGTATCTTCCGCAAGCGCAGGCGCAACGAGCAGCGCGGAACCGAGCAGGCCCGCGGCCAGAAATTTCGTTAACATTTGATCTCCTCCTTCATCAGGAATCGGTGAAGCTAAGAACGCGTCACGACGTCCGCCGTTCCCGCTTCGCCCAAATTGTCGCACAACGGAATCGGCTTTGCCGCAAGGCAAGATCCGCGCGCGCTTCTGATGCATCGCATCATCCGGAACTCGGCCCTCCGCCTGCATGGATGCTTTCGGCGGTAAGGGCGCGTTAACCATTGGCAAGCTCGCTCCGGCCGGAAGCGCAGGCTTAATGCGCGCTTAACCGTTTCGCTCAAAACTGCATCGACCAGCGCATATCGATCAACGCCGCCAGAACTGCGGGTGGAATTTTCAACAGCGTCTACGGAGCGATTGATTGAGAAAACTTCTCATCGGCGCGCTGGGTCTCAGCTTGACCGGCTGCAGCCATTCACCGCAAGCGCAAGGCACCGCATCGTGCCCCGAAACTGATGGGCTCAGCTCCTATCACAGGAGGACTGCGAACTCGCCCTTGCAGCTCGCCACGTTGATAACCGGGCCAATGACCGCGCGGACCGAGTCGTCTCAGGTGGCGAAGCGCGCGAAATCGCCATCCAGGCATGCGGCCGCGGATGGAGCGGCGCAAACGATGCCGCCACCGCCCAACACGGCGAAGCGAGAGAGCGGGGGATCGCGTGTCCCACTCCCCACGCCGAGAATTGCTGGGCCCGTCACGCCGGCGAGACCTGAGCCCAACACCACGGCCGCCCTTCCGGCAGCGTCCGACAAGACGGGCGGCAATGGCGCCGCTTCTTCATCTTCGCAGCCGCGGGAAATGCCGGCACGACCCCAATCGATGGAGGAACTCGTGGCGCTCGCGGCCGCGAATTCGGAGCGAAGCAACTCCTCGCCTTCGGCGGACAGTGTGGACCGCATGATGGCTGTCGTGGTGGCGCGTCTGAATATCACCTCGGTTTCCGACTTGACCGGAAAGACCATTGCGCTCGACGACACCTTCATGGCCTCCAGCGGCAAGATCAGGACAGCGATCGTGGCGGCAGGTGCGACAGAGGTGCAATTGACGGGTGGACCGGCCATCGCGATCGATCGCTTGATGAACGGTGAGGTGCCGGCGGCGATCGTCGCCCTGATGCCGCCCGCAGCGGCAGAGACGTTTCCGGACATCAACGGTTTCCGGATCTTTCGTGTCCCGCTGTCGCCGCTTTCCGAAAAAGAGCGGCGCTGAGCGCGTCTCAATGCGGTTGCGCCGGACGCAGCCTATGGCAACGCGCGTCTTTGCGGTTGCAGGATCGGTAAATCTGACGCAGAGTTCGCCGCCGCCGGACGTCAACCGGCAAGCATTTTTGGGAGGAAGCACGCCATGATCAAAGTCAGCGTCATGTATCCGAACAATCCGGGCGCACGCTTTGACCACGACTATTATCGCGACAAGCATATGCCGCTGGTGAAGGCGCGGCTCGGCGATGCCTGCAAATACTACACGATCGACAAGGGCCTTGCCGGCGGCGCGCCGGGCGCGCCCGCAACCTATGTCGGCATGTGCCACATCTTCTGCGACTCGGTCGAGGCGTTCCAGCAGGGTTTTGGGCCGCATACGCAGGAGATCCTGGGGGACATCCCGAACTACACCGATCTCGCGCCCGTGATCCAGATCAGCGAGGTCGTCGTCGGCCACTAGTCGCGGACGCAGCTCAAAAAAAACGAACCGTGGCGCCGACGTTTCTCGGTCGTCACGGCCGGGCAAGAGCGCGAAGCGCGTCTTGCGAGCGCGTTCGCGCAGACATCACGGCCATCCACGTCCTGGCAATCGAATCGGCAATCGAATTGGCAATCGAAGAGAAAGACGTGAATGCCCGGGCACGACGAGCTAATGGAAGCCGTCGGCCGCAGAACTCACATCGCATCCGCAGCGCAATCGGGCAGACTCGATGGCCTTGACAGCCACGGCATTGGTGGTGCGGTGCTGATCGCACCCACGCGACATTAACCATCATGCCGCTCGGCGCGCGCGCGATCCAAGGCTTAATGCGCGTTTAAGACTTTCCCACAACAGTGAAACAACCAGCGCGGAGCTTTTGACGCAGCAAGAATTGCGTGCGGGCCTTGAATTTTGAGATGGAGCGATCGCTTGCGAGCCCTCTTTGTCGGCGCGCTGGGCCTGACGTTGCTCGGCTGCAGCCATTCACCGCCACCGCTGGCGAGCACGTCGCCCTGCGACGAGACCGGCGCAACCAATTGCGACGCCGCCGCTGAGCCCGCAAAACCGCAATCCCCGCCGTCCGCGGTCAAGCGCTCGGCTGCGGCGGGCATCACGCGGCCATCTCCGGCCGTACAGGCCGCTGCCGCTGCAGGGACATCGGTAAACGTCACGACATCAGCGGCCGGCTTCGTTGACGCGCAGGCAAGCGTCGCGGAGCCGTCGGCCAAGTCTGAGTCCAAGTCCAAGCCTGAGTCCATCGCGCACCCATCCGCCTCGCGTGATGCGGGCCGCATGGTCGCCGCGACTGCGGAGGACCACAAGGATGCGTCGGCCGGCAATGCCGATGCAATGACGGCCGTCGTCATGGCGCGTCCGGAGGTCAAGTCGGTCGCCGAACTCGCGGGAAAAACCGTTGCGATCGACGACCGCTATGCCCCCTTGGGCGGCAAGGTCCGCACCGCGATCGCCGCGGCCGGCGCCACCGAAGTGCAGCTCAGCGAGGGACGGGCCACTGCGATGACCAGGCTCAGCAATGGCGAGGTGCCGGCCGCAATTGTCGCGCTGGTGACGCCCGAAGCGGCGGAGACGTTTCCGGTGATCGCAGGCTACAAGATCTTTCACGTCCCGCTGTCGCCGCGCTCGATGAAGCCGGCGCGCTAGAGCCTTTTCCGTTCCGACTGAATCGGAACGGAGGCTCTAGATTCTTGTTTTGACGCGTTTTCTTCACGCGAACCGGTGCCCACTTCGGTCGAAAACGCTCCAGTCCATCCGCACACATTTGACGGAATGTTCAGAGGCCGCCGCCAGTTGGCGGCCTCTATCGTTTTTGGTGTCACCCGTTGCGGAGGCTTTCGGCCGCCGAATACGCGCCCTCTCTCGAGGGTTCGATCCTGCGCCGATGGGAGCCTCACCTATCCGACATAGTCCGCCCAGCACCAGCCCCCCTGTGGCCCAAGGTGATAGTTTTGCGGGCATCCTCCGTACGGGCCTGGGCGCACCTGTCGTATCCAACACGCCTGCCTTCCACGACCGAGCCAATAGCCCGGTGGACACAAATCAAACGGGCCGGCGGGGACTGATAATGGATCGGCCTCTGCGTAGCTGGCGCACCCGACAAGGGTCACAGCGAGCGTCATTGCACCAATCACAGCAGAACCAAACTGGCGTTTTTTCATCGTTTCCTCTTCGCAGTTGAGAGTGAGCTCCCGACACTGAGCGGTCTCGTACAGGGCGGACACGGCGATCGAATCCGCTCGTCATACGTGTCGTTTTCGGACTGAACGGTCGCTGAACAATATGCTATGCTGACTAGCGTTATGCATCATAGCATTTCACAAATGCGCGAGTTGCCCGCGTGGCATCCGACGAGGAGGTGACGATTTCCGGTGATCTCGAGCGGCTCGCCTAAGGCTCGGTCAGCGAAGCGTAACCGACCCTCCTTGTCTCCCCGGCGACACGGTGAGTTACGCCGTCGGCTGACCCGCCTTGCGAATCCCGGCACGCGCAGGTGTCGCGCCCGATAACTGCACGACGGGCAGGTCAGCTCGTAGCTGTCATAGGGTGGGTTATTACTCCTGCGTCACAAAGTCCTTGCGCACGCGGCGCGGGACGCGGTGGTCGTGACTGTGCCCTCTCCCCGTTGGGGAGAGGGCTCCTCGCAGCGTCACTGAAGATGGATGGGTGAGGGGCCCCTCACCCATCCGAGATTGTTGAGCGCGCAGTGCAGCCCTCTCCCCAGCGGGGAGAGGGCGCAAATACGCGCATCGCGACTTCTGACGCAGAGTATTAGCGAAGCGTAGCCCGCCTCTTTTTTCCGCGGCGAGATGGTGGGTTACGCCTGCGGCTAACCCACCCTACGGATTCTCACACTCGCAAGTGTCACGCCAATCCGTCGCAGCTTGCGTCGGGTGGCTTAGCGCAGCATAACCCATCATCCTTCTCTGCGCGCCGACTGAGCTACGGCAGGCCTGTCGCGGACGGCGCCGCAGGCCCGCTGTGATCCATTTCAGACCTCGTTCTACGCAGCGCCGTGCTCCCTGAGAATGCGCAAAATCTCTCGCTGCTGCTCTCTGGCGCCTGCAGACCCTGATCCACTCTTGCCGGTGTTCATTGTCGCGAGCCGCATCGGGGTTGAGCCGCTTCTGTTGGGAGCCCGTGGATCGGCGCCGCCTTCGATAAGCGCCCTTACCGCAGCGGCGCAGCGATTGCGCACCGCGCGATGCAGTGGAGAGACCCCGCTTTTGTCGACAGCGTTCGGGTCGGCGCCGGCTCGAATGAGCGTGCCGATGATCTTGGTCTGCTCGTCGGGATTCCACGCAGGGGAGCCTGGCCCGCCGTCAGCGGCATAGTGAAGCGGTTCCGCACCGCGCCGGTTTCTCGCATGAACGTCGGCACCCCCGGAGATGAGTTCCTCTGCGATGCGCGTCTGGTTTGCGGCCGCTGCCATATGAAGGGCAGTATCACCCTCGTAGATGTAGTGCCTGATCCGATCGAAAAAATTCTCCCTGGCAGCTTGCCGAATTGCGCCGCGGGCAGCGCGTTCGTTGGCGAGGTTTGGCGAAGCCTTGAGCAACCTGATGGCGGTCTCATCATCACCGGAGACGATGACTTCCACGAAGGCCCTGAAGGGGTCATCCTGAGTATGGCGGGTCGGCAATTCCAGACTCCTGAGGACCGAGAGTAGCACATCTTGAATGATGTCCATTCTGTGCCGAGGGAGCTGTGGACATTGCGCCTGCAATTAACGCACGCGTGCCATGCGCCAGCTGCCCGGCGTGCCATTCTGTCGCAGCGTTGCGGCTTTCCGATTTTCAAAAACAGGCTTGACATTTTCGTAAATCAGAAGCATGATCCGTGCCGTCCCGCACTCGCTACGGAGGGGCGCTTCGCGATCGTCACGAACGTTGGGCGCGGGATGCGATGGACGTTTCGGCGACGCGCACGATCTTCGTGCGGACGAACGGCGCCGATGCGGACGCAAAATCGTGTGGTCCTGGCCTCCCGACGCTGAGGCCAAGCGCGCGAGCTGACGAGGCTCGCGGGCGATGGGAGCAAACAAGCCCGGTTCCCAGGGAGAGCGCGACATAAGTGTTAAAACCATCGCGCAGGGAATGCCGGATGTTTCGGCTGGACCTGTGGTTCCTTCCCCGTGCTTTTTCATTGCACGGGGGCCATGGGTTGCGGCCAGCACCCGGCATTCCCTGCGCCCTCTTTCACTTGAGAGGGACACACTTGATGCATCACCCGGGCATTTCGTGCCGCGGGAATGCGGATGCGTGTCTCCGGGAAGAACGTCATTGCGAGCGCAGCGAAGCAATCCAGAATCTCACCACGGCGAAAGTCTGGATTGCTTCGGCGCTCGCGCGCCTCGCAATGGCGGCGCAAACAAACCTCCGCTGCCCCGATTACCCCCGCAGCACTGCGTCGGCGCCGGTCACGGCGTCGGCGCTCTCGGTGACGGTCTTTTCCAGCGCTCCCGCCTGCACCGAGAGGTTTTCCGCGAAGAAGCGTGCCAAGGTCACGTAGCGCGCGGGCTCGGCGATACCATCGCCGCCGGCGGCGAGCGCCTCGGATGCCAGCATGCAGCCGCCGAGCGTCACGCCGAACAGCCGCAGGTACGGCGTCGCGCCCGCAAGCGCGTCGTTAGGCGCGGAGGAAAGCCGTTCCAGCAGCCAGCGGCTAGAGCGGTCGAGCGCCGCCAGCGCATCGCGCAGTTTTGCGCCCGTGGTGCCGAAGGCGGGATCGTTCGAGGCTTCGACGCGGCCGACGATATCCCCGAGTTCGTCGAGCAGCGCAAACACCGTGGCACCGCCATTGGCCCCGAGCTTGCGGGTGACGAGATCGATCGCCTGGATGCCGTTGGTGCCCTCATAGATCGGCGTGATGCGCGCATCGCGATAATGCTGGGCCGCGCCGGTCTCCTCGATAAAACCCATGCCGCCATGCACCTGCACGCCGAGATAGGCCACTTCGCTGCCGATGTCGGTGGAGAACGCCTTTGCGATCGGGGTGAGCAGCGCGCCGCGCGCGGCCGCCGCGCCACGCACCTTGGCGTCCTTGGCGCGCGCGGCGACGTCGAGCGCGACCGCCGTGGCATAGCAGATCGAGCGCGCGGCCGCGGTGAGCGCGCGCATCTGCATCAGCATGCGCTTGATGTCGGGATGCACGATGATCGGGTCGGAGCCGTCGCCGGTCTTGCCCACCGCGCGGCCCTGGCGGCGCTCCTGCGCATAGGCGAGCGCCTGCTGATAGGCGCGGTCGGCGATCCCGACGCCCTCGAGACCCACGCCGAGGCGGGCCTGGTTCATCATGGTGAACATGCAGCGCATGCCCTGATTTTCCTCGCCGATCAGATAGCCGATGGCGCCGCCGTGATCGCCCATGGTCATGGTGCAGGTCGGGGAGGCGTGCATGCCGAGCTTGTGCTCGACCCCGGAGGCGTGGATGTCGTTGCGCGCGCCCAGCGAGCCGTCGGCATTGACCAGAAATTTCGGCACCAGGAACAGCGAAATCCCCTTGGTGCCGGCGGGCGCATCGGGCAGGCGCGCGAGCACGAAATGCACGATGTTGTCGGTCATGTCGTGGTCGCCATAGGTGATGAAGATCTTCGTGCCCTTGATGCGATAGCTGCCGTCGGCCGCGCGGTCGGCGCGGGTGCGCAGCGCACCGACATCGGAGCCGGCCTGCGGCTCGGTGAGCTGCATCGTGCCGGTCCAGGCGCCCGAGATCAGCTTGTCGAGATAGATCTTTTTCAGTTCAACGCTGCCATGGGCGTCCAGCGCCTCGATCGCGGACAGCGTCAGCAGCGGGCAGAGCCCGAAGGCGACGTTGGCGGCGCTCCAGATCTCGGTGCAGACCGCATTGACCGCGAGCGGCAGGCCCTGGCCGCCATGGGCTTCCGGACCCGACACCGCGTTCCAGCCGGCCTCGGTCCAGCGCTGATAGGCATCGGGCCAGCCGGGCGCAGTCGTCACCTGGCCGCCTTCGAGCTTGATGCCGTGTTCGTCGCCGACCCGGTTGAGCGGGGCGAGCACGTCGCTCGCAAACTTGCCGGCTTCCTCGATGACGGCTGCGGTGATCTCGGCGTCGAAATCGCCGTAATGGCCGGCCTTCACGGCGGCCATCAGGCCGGCGCCATGATTGAGCGCAAGCATCATGTCGTTGATCGGGGCGCGGTAGGTCATGGCAGCCTCTCGTTCGCAAAAAAGGAACCTGGCCGTCTTTCCCACGAAAAGGGCAGTCCCTCAACTGCCGGCGGGCGCTCTCGCGCGCGCGCCAAGTCCGGTTTCGGAGCAATCGCGGCGCCTCCTCGTCGGGCCACCGGGAGGGCCATCCGACGGGATCGGGCCGATCTATGCCGGACGTTCAACGGGACACTCTATATGCCGACCGTGGGCGGCGGGATCGAGTGTTGCAGGGCGGAGTCCCGGCCCGATTATCGCGGAATTTGCGCGTTTCGCCTGTTGAAATGCCGCATCTGCCTCTGTAGACCGGCGGGGCCCGAAGGGAATCTGCCCGCCGGATCCTTCGAGGGCCTGTTGGGGCGTAGCCAAGCGGTAAGGCAGCGGATTTTGATTCCGCCATTCGGAGGTTCGATCCCTCCCGCCCCAGCCATTTGTAACATGCTGAAGTCTTTACTGAAACC
>Ga0207665_10002030_pt1 | contig 13626 bp, 11 predicted proteins | sample LARL112metaG_FD_184351 | JGI IMG/M metagenome (GOLD analysis project Ga0207665, IMG submission 184351) | Corn, switchgrass and miscanthus rhizosphere microbial communities from Kellogg Biological Station, Michigan, USA - LAR L11-2 metaG... | ecosystem: Host-associated > Plants > Roots >...
GCCCAGTCATGAATTCAGGCCCAGCCACAAATTCAGGAGGTGTACTTTGTCCCGATTCACCCACATTGCAGGTCTCGCTTCGCTCAGTCTGATGCTCGCGCTATCCGGCTGCCAAAAATCAAACGACCAAGCCGCTGCGCCAGATGCGGCAGCCAACAATGCTTCGAGTAATTCTCCCAACGGCTCCCCCAACGCTTCCACGAATTCGAACTCGTCCGGCAAATCTGCCCCGCGCGAAGCTGTTGCGCCCAGACCATTGGTCGTTCCCGCCGACACTACCATCAGGATCGTGCTGGACGAGCCCCTTGGATCCAAAACTTCATCCACCGGCCAAAATTTCTCGGCTACTGTTTCTGCGCCAGTCGAAATCGATGGGCGCATCGCGATTCCGAAAGGTGCACGCGTGACCGGAGTCGTTCGCGAAGCAAAATCCGCTGGACGCTTTAAAGGCGGCGCAGTGCTTTCCATCTCACTCTCGAGCGTCACCGTGGGAGGTTCCACCTACGATTTGCGGACCAACAGTCACACCCAAACCAGCACTGGCAAAGGCAAACGGACCGCAGCAATGATCGGCGGCGGTGGAGCTGCCGGAGCTCTGATTGGCGGGCTTGCCGGCGGCGGCAAAGGCGCGGCCATTGGCGCGGCCGTCGGAGCGGGCGCAGGCACCGGCGGAGCAGGCTTAACCGGCAATCGCGAAATCGTACTGCCGGCTGAAACTCTGCTTACTTTCAAACTACTTGATCCGGTGGAAATTAAATCCAGATCGTAAATATATGTAGCGCGAGGCGAAGCGAAACTCGTTTCGCCTCCCGCTGCTGTTTAAGAGCTGTCAAATAAATCGTACTTTCACTTCTTCCGGGATCGGTTCGCTCCGCATCCCCTTTTCCGCATGCGCATCTCTTACCGTCCAAACTCGTTTTTCATTGCCTTCGGCCGCTAAAACATCCTTGCTGTAAACTTTGTTATAAAGTTTGTGTTCCACTTGGAAGCTGCTGCGCCCCCATCCGACAATCCGCGTCTCGATCGCGACTGTATCGCCAAATTTGGCTGGGGCGTAGAATTGCGCCCGCGTGTCAATCATCGGAATTCCCAGCAATCCATACGTTTTCAGCATTTCCGCTTTACGAAATCCCGCTTTTTCAAACAAAGCGTTTGTGCAGGCATCGAAATATTCAAAAAATCTCGGATAGTAGACGATTCCTGCAGGATCGCAGTCTCCCCACTCGACGTGAATCTCTTTTCGATTGCTCAACATTTTCGCAGTTCTCTCCGCTCGCGATTCTTCAATCGACTTTGTGGAGTCTACAGTATCGCGAACCGCCCTCGGAATCCGTTTTTCTTGACTGCGCTTCCCAATTACACTCTAGGCATGCACCTTCTGGACGGCTTTTTCCGATCTCCGTCAGTCGAGCCGATTTTTAGTGACGCCGCCACTGTCAAAGCCATCCTTGATTTTGAAGCGGCGCTTGCGCGCGCTCAAGCTCGCGCCGGAATGCTTTCGCCGGCCTCAGCCAAGACCATCGAGGCGTCGTGCCGCATCGAACTCTTTGATCTGTCTAGTCTCGCTCAGGCCATGCCCTCCGCGGGGAATCTCGCCATTCCCTTGCTCAAGCAGCTGAATGCGCAGGTAGCGCGGATTTCGCCTGATGCTTCGCGTTATGTGCATTACGGAGCCACAAGCCAGGACGCGCTCGATACCGGACTGGTACTTCAGCTCCGCGCCGCGTTCGCCGCAATCGAAAATGATCTCGACGCCATTACCGCCACGCTCGCTGAATTAACCGAAGCGCATCGCAAGACGTTGCTCGTCGCGCGCACCTGGCTGCAGCATGCGCTGCCCACGACCTTCGGCTATATCACTGCCGGCTGGTTAGACGCATCTTTGCAGCATCGCAGGCGCCTGAAATCCCACTTGGAAGATTCGTTGGCGCTGCAATTTGGTGGCGCTGCGGGAACTCTTGCCGCTCTCGGCGATCGTGGCGCGCAAGTCGCCAAACTTCTCGCCGAAGAACTCGCTCTGCCGCTTCCCAGAATTCCGTGGCATTCACAACGCGAACGAATCGCCGAGGTCGCCGCAGCCTTAGGCCTGCTTTCCGGAACCATGTCTAAAATTGCGCGTGATCTTTCCCTGTACATGCAAACCGAAGTTGGCGAACTTTCTGAACCTCCGTCGACCGGACGCGGCGGCTCATCCACCATGCCGCACAAACAAAATCCTGTCGCTTCCGCCGCTATTCTAGCCGCTACCATGCGCGTGCCGGCGCTCGTCAGCACTGTGCTCGGCGCACTTTCCGGCGAATACCAGCGCAGCCTCGGCGCGTGGCAATCGGAGTGGGAAGTCATTCCTGAAATTACGCGGTTAACCGCAGGCGCCACGCATCAGTTGTCGTCCTTATTCCCTAAATTGGTCGTGAACTCAGAAAAAATGCGGGCAAACCTCGAAATCACGCAGGGCCTGATCTACGCCGAGGCGGTTTCGCTCGCTCTCAGCGAAAAATTGAATCGTGCTTCAGCGCACAAGTTGGTTGAATCGGCCTGTCGGCGCGCTCAATCGGAAAAGCGCCACTTGCGTGAGATCCTCTCCGAGGAAATTGAAGTTACGGCAATTTTGAATCGGGAGAGTATCGCAAGCCTCTTCGAGCCCGCCAATTATTTAGGCTCTGCTGATAAGTTCATCGACGCGGTACTGGGCGCTGCTCACGCCGAACACAGTCTCAAAGTTGACGCTAAAGGATAATCAATGCCGTTCGCCGATTTGCCAAACGCTCGCATTCATTACGCTCTTTCCGGAAACGAACATTCTCCCGCGCTCATACTTTCCAATTCACTGGGCACCAATTTTTCCATGTGGGACGCGCAAATAGCTGCCTTCGAAAAACAATTTCATGTGCTTCGTTACGACAAGCGTGGCCACGGCGAGTCTTCCGTCCCGCCTTCTCCTTATTCCGTCTCCGAATTGACCCGCGACATTGTGGCGCTTGCCGATTTTCTCCACATCGATCGCTTTCACTTCTGCGGGCTTTCGATTGGTGGAATGATTGGAATGACTTTGGCTCTGCAGTCGCCTGAGCGCCTGCATAGATTGGTGCTCTGCAGCACCGCGGCAAAAATCGGAACGCGCGAATCCTGGAACACGCGCATCGAAACCGTCCGCACACAAGGCATGAAGGAGATCGCTCGGACAACTCCTCAGCGATGGTTCACTCCCGGTTTCATCGCAAAGTCGCCGGACGTTGTCGCCGCAATAATGCGAGTCATTGAATCAATGAATCGCGAAGGCTACATCGGTGGTTGCTGCGCGGTTCGCGACTTTGATGCGCAAACAAGGGTTTCCCAGATTCGCGTGCCAACGTTGGTCATTTCCGCGACTCACGATCCTGCAGCGTCGCCATCAGCCGGACGCTTTCTTACGGAGCATATTGCGGGCTCCCGCTATGCAGAGCTGAACGCTTCTCACATTGCAAATATCGAAGACGCCGCCAATTTCACTGCCAAAGTTTTTGATTTCCTCAGCGAGTAGAGTCCGCATCTCCGGAGGTTTCACATGGACGAACGCAAACGTTATGACGAAGGGATGAAAACACGCCGGGCCGTTTTGGGCGACGCGCACGTGGACCGCACTCTCAAGAACCGAACGGACTTCAATGAACCGTTTCAGGATCTAATTACGCGATATGCTTGGGGAGAAATCTGGAGCCGCCCAGGATTGCCGCGCAAGACGCGCAGCCTGCTCACACTCTCCATGCTGGTTGCGCTCAATCGCGACCGCGAATTTCGCATGCATCTGAAAGCTGCGCTCTCCATCGGCGTGACTCGCGAAGAAATTCGCGAAATGCTTCTGCAAACCGCCGTCTATTGCGGCGTATCTGCCGCCAACTCCGGCTTTCACGCCGCGGAAGAGGTCTTCGAGCACCTGGATGCCAAAAAGGCCAAGTAGCCAATACCCGCTGTAATTCCCTTTTTATCACTGTCTGCGCTAAGCTATATAGCGCTTCAATGGTATCCGGGGTTTTCGCCCATGCTCATTTTAAAAAGCCCTTTGTTTTGCGGCCGCGCTCGAACGCCCTCAACGCTCGGCCTGACGCACCTATTTGCAAAAGGTTTGTCTTTAGTTCGGGCTCAATTGCCATTCTGCCCGGATCGGACGTGAGCGCCATGCCCGTCAAAGCACACTCGCCCATTCCGGCCTACCAGCGTATTCAGTCAGCCATTCGCAAACGCATTGATGCCGGCCAATTGCGCCCCGGCGATCCGGTCACTTCCGAACGTGACCTCGCAAAGCTTCACGAGGTCAGCTTGATGACCGCGCGGCACGCGCTGGCAACGCTCGAACGCGAAGGAATCGTCGAACGACGTCGCGGAGTCGGCACATTCGTATCCGCTCCGCGAATTCATTTCAATAAGCTGATGAGTTATACCGAGCAGATGGCAGCCCGGAGCTTGACGGCCGTTTCTAAGATTCTTTTCGCCAAGATAATCGACAACGAGCCCGACGCCGCTTCACGTCTGTCGCTGCCTCCAAGCGAACGGCTCATCAAGCTTGAACGCCTGCGCCACGCTTCCGAAGAACCGTTCGCGCTTGAGACCTGTTATCTTTCCGCATCCGAATTCCCCGGACTTTTGGCGGCTCCCGTTCACAGCGATTCGCTTTTTGCAATTCTGGAACGCAATTACGATGTGAAATTGGGCTTCGCCGACGAAGAAATCGACGCCACCGCCGCCGACCCTCGCGTCTCAGTACTGCTGAACGTGCCCCGGCGCGAACCGCTTCTCCGCATACGGCAGCTTATTTATTCCACGAAAGAAAAGCCGTTGATGTACGTTCTCGGAATCTATCGTTCCGATCGCCACAATCTCGTGATCCGCCGTTTTCGTTAAGCTTCTTCGACAACATCCATCACTCGCGAAAGGCGCTGCAATGCTTGTGGTCATTAAAAAAGACTACGAAGAGGTGAGTCGCGAAGCCGCGCGCATCGTTGCAGGAGCAATCCGCGCAAATCCGGAAGTCGTGCTTGGGCTCGCCACCGGCAGCACCCCTTTGGGTCTATACAAAGAATTAATTGCATTTCATCGTGACGGCAATCTCGATTTCTCCGGTGTCACAACTTTCAATCTCGACGAATACCTTGGCCTTGCGCCTTCTCATCCGCAAAGTTTCCACCATTTCATGGAGTATAATTTTTTTTCGCAAGTGAACGTGCCGCGCGATCAGATTCATATTCCCGACGGCACCATCACCGCTGATTACGAAGGCTATTGCGCGCGGTACGAGCAATCGATAAAAGCCGCCGGCGGCATTGAACTGCAAATTCTCGGTATCGGACGCAACGGTCATGTCGGCTTTAACGAACCGACTTCCAGCCTGGCTTCACGCACTCGCTTGAAAGCGCTCAGTCGCGAAACCATCGAAGACAATCGCCACTTTTTCTCGGATGGAACGGAAATGCCCAAATGCGCCATCACCATGGGCATCGGCACCATCCTCGATTCACGACGAGTGCTGCTTCTCGCGTCAGGCCGCTCCAAAGCCGCCGCTGTAGCCAAAGCCATCGAAGGTCCGATCACGTCATCGGTAAGCGCTTCCGCTTTGCAGATGCATCCCGACGTCACATTTATCATCGACGAAGAGGCCGCATATTCCTTGACGCAGCGGGATTACTATCGTCATGTGCTGGAGATGACGCAGCTCTTCACGCCGGAACGGCTTTCGTAAAGGGAAATAGAGCAGCTATGCTCATCGCAGGCGACATCGGCGGCACCAAGTCACAACTCATCGCCTACGATGAACGCGATGGCAAACTTGAAGCTGCTGCCCGCAAGCGATACGCCACGCGCGATTTTTCCAGTTTCGAAAAACTGGTTGAAGAATTTTGTCGATATGTTGCCGCCACTTCCGGCCACCATAAAATTGATGGCGCGGGATTCGGTGTTCCCGGCACCGTCGTCGATGGCAGGTTGCATGCCGCGCATGTGCCGTGGGTGCTGGACTCCGCTTCGCTGGCTGCAAGTTTGGGATTGCGGCGCGAGCGTGTCGTGCTGATGAATGATCTGGTCGCGACGGCTCGCGGCTTGCAAAAACTTGCGCATTCCGATCTGTTGTACCTGAATCGCGGTGTCGACCATCCACAGGAAAATGTCGCCGTGATTGCTGCGGGAACGGGACTCGGCGAAGCGGTTCTTTACTGGGACGGACACGGACATCGCGCCGCTCCGTCCGAAGGCGGCTCCGCCGATTTTGCGCCGCGCAGCGATCGCGAAATTGCTTTTCTGACCTTCTTGAAAAAGCGTTTGACGCGAGTTTCCTGCGAGGAACTTTTCTCCGGCCGCGGTTTTCGCCCTATCCATGAATTTCTCGCCCCGGACATTCGTCACCATTCTTTCGGAAAACCCGCCGCGGAATCCGCCCAGGAAATTACGCAAAATGCGCTTGCCAACAGCTGTTCCGCTTGCGTCGAAACTCTCGAATTCTGGACCGACGCATTCGGAGCTGAATCCGGCAACCTTGCGTTGCGCGTGCTCGCGTACGGCGGAGTTTTTCTCGCCGGTGGCATCGCGGTGAAGATTCTGCCGCTGCTGCAAAAAAGTACCTTCTGCCAATCCTTCGCGGAAAAAGGCCAGCTGGCGGAACTCCTTGCAAATATTCCGATCGCCGTAGTTTTGAATGAAGACGCTCCGTTGCTCGGCGCCGCGCACTCCGCGTTAACAATTCTCCGCGGCGGCAAACTTACCTGAGCCGCGAGTGCGAAACTTACGATTCTTTGGGCATCGTAAGCTGATTCACTTTCCGCAATTGCGGAAACATCCACGCCCACAAGCCGGTCACGATGATTGCGCCGATGCCGCCTAGAATTACAGCGGGCACGGCGCCAAACCATTGTGCAGTAATTCCGGACTCAAACTGTCCCAGTTCGTTGGAAGCGCCGATAAAAATCATATCCACCGCGTTTACGCGTCCGCGCATTTCGTCCGGTGTAGCAACCTGAATTAATGTTGCCCGAACAATCACGCTCACCATGTCCGTAGCTCCAACCAAAAATAAAGCCACCAGCGAAATTACAAAGCTTCGCGAGAAGCCGAAAATAACCGTGAACAAACCGAATCCTGCCACGCACCACAACATTGTCGCACCCGCGCGATTTTTTAGCGGACGGTGCGCAATGGCGATGGCCATCATTCCCGCGCCGACGCCAGGAGCGCTTCGCAGAATTCCCAACGCCCACGGCCCGGCGTCCAAGATTTCTTTTGCGTAAACCGGCAGCAGAGCTACCGCGCCTCCCAGCAGCACCGCAAACAAATCGAGAGAGATCGCGCCAAGAATCAACTTTTCCCGCCAGATGTAACGAAACCCTTCAAATACATTGGCGACATTGGCCTCAGGTTTTGCGCGCGGCTTTTCCTGGCTGGGGATTTTCAGCGTCAACGCGATGGCTACACCGGCTGCAATCAGCGAGCAGGAGTACACCGCAATCGGCCCGCGCGCGAACGCGTAAATCAGTCCGCCGAAAATTGGGCCGAGGATTGTTGCGGCCGTGAAAATACTCGATGCCCATGCCACGGAGCCGGCAAAATGTTCCGGCGGCACCAGGTGCGGCAGCATAGCGCGACTGACCGGTCCATTGAAGGACCGCACCACACCGAGTAAAACCAACACCGCGAACACGGCAACGATCGAAACCGCGCCGCGCCATGAAAGCGCCAGCAAAAGCGCGAAACAAATCGCAAAGCCCACATCGCAGGTAATCAAAAGATTTCTGCGATTGAAACGATCCGCGGCGTGACCGGAAACAAGAAACAAAACGATTCCAGGAAGAAACTGAGCCAAACCGACCAAACCGAGATCGAGTGGCCGCTTAGTTATTTCGTATACCTGCCAGCCAACCGCGACGGCTTGCATTTCTGTCGCGACCACGATGCAGAATCGCGCCAGCTGAAACCGCAAAAACGTCGGATAGCGGAACGCTGCACGCGCATCTGGCTTGATTTCCGCTTGTGCCGCCGGGCCGTTGCTCACGGAAGAATCACTCGCCGTAAGGCACCCAAATATTTTTCACCTGGTATGCATGGTGGAGGTAGAAGCGTCCTTCGCCCTGTTGCGTGCTGAATAAATCCATTTCCCGGCCTTCATTTGTCCAAACTTGTTTAAGATTTCCCGCCGAAAGGGCTTTCACGGTCGCACATGTCGCCTCATCGCCGTAGCACCAGAGAGCATCCAGGTCGTCGTGTTCCGCGAGTGTTTTCAACAATTCGGAGGATCGGCCGGAGACGATGTTTACAACGCCCGCGGGGAGATCGCTGGTTTCAAATACCTGATAAAGATCGCCGGTAACGAGCGGATATCGTTCGGAAGGAATTGCGATCACTGTATTTCCTGCTGAAATGAGCGGCAGCACCAAGGAAAAAAATCCCAGCAGCGGCGTTTCCGCAGGGCAGATCACGCCCACTGTTCCGATTGATTCGTTCATCGCGATGGAGATATTGCGGAACGGCGGGTTGTGCACTGCTCCATCGAATTTATCGGCCCACGCGGCGTAGGAAAACAATCTCTCAATGCTTAGCCGCACTTCATTGGCGGCCTGCTTTTCTCCTACGACCTTCGCGAGCCGTTCTTCAATTTCCTCCGCGCGCTGCCAAAGATTTTCCGCGACATAAAAAAGTATTTGCGCGCGAGCGTGCGCAGCGGTCTTCGCCCAGCCTTCGGCCTTGCGAGCGGCTTCGACGGCATTGCGAAGGTCTTTACGATTTCCGAGCGGCGCTTCGCCCAACAACTCGCCTTTACTTCCGTGAACCGGGAAGCTATAGCCGGAGTCCGGCCGGGCCTGTTTGCCGCCGATGTAAAGCTTTACGGTGCGGTCGATTCCGCTCGAGGGATTTGCGACTTCCGGCGTTTCGTTCGCGCTGGGCGCGTCATTCTTCAACACAGGGGCATTCTTAAACCAAACAGGTTCCAGGTACTCGAGCAATCCTTCGCGGCCGCCTTCGCGACCAAAACCACTTTCGCGGTAACCGCCGAAACCGCACGCGGCGTCGAAGAGGTTGGTGCTGTTTACCCAAACCACTCCCGCTTTTATCTGTGCGGCAGCCTGCAGCGCGACGTTTACGCTTTCACTCCACACACTGGCCGCCAGGCCGTACACGGTATTGTTGGCGAGTTCCACTGCTTCACGCGGGGTGCGAAAAGTCATCGAGGCGAGCACTGGTCCGAAGATTTCTTCCTGCGCGACGATCGATGTGGGATGAACATTACTCAACAGCGTGGGCTTATAGAAAAATCCTCGCGACGGCAAAACAATTTCCGGCTGCCAGCACGTTGCGCCTTCCGCGATTCCCTGATTCACAAGACTCGTGATGCGTTCCAGTTGAACGCGCGCGATGATTGCGCCGATGTCGATGGCCTTGTCCAGCGGCGCGCCAATACGCAGCGTGCTCATGCGCGCTTGCAGTTTTTGTATTAATTTGTTGGCAACACTTTCCTGCACGAGCAAGCGCGAACCAGCGCAGCACACTTGTCCTTGATTAAACCAAATGCCGTCGACGAGACCTTCGACGGCGGAGTCGAGATCGGCATCTTCAAAAATGATGAATGGGGATTTTCCGCCAAGCTCCAGCGAAAGTTTCTTGTGAGATTGCGCGGTCGCACGGCGGATCGCCCTGCCGACTTCGGTCGAGCCGGTAAAAGCAATTTTGTCCACGCCGGCGTGCTTTACCAGGGCTTCGCCGGTTGCGCCGTCCCCGGTGACGATATTCACGACACCTGCGGGCAGGCCAATTTCGTTGCAGATTTCAGCGAATGCGAGTGCCGTCAGCGGCGTGTACTCGGCCGGCTTCAGTACGACGGTATTGCCGGTGGCAAGCGCGGGAGCGATTTTCCACGCCAGCATTAACAACGGAAAATTCCACGGAATGATTTGTCCCACTACGCCGCAGGCCGCATAGTCGGGAAATTCCTGCTGCAGCAGTTGCGCCCAGCCGGCGTGGTGATAGAAATGCCGCGCGACGAGCGGAATATCGATGTCGCGGCTTTCGCGAATCGGCTTTCCGTTGTCCAGCGTTTCCAGTACCGCCAGGCGGCGAGAATGTTTTTGTACCTGGCGGGCCAGTGCATACAAGTATTTGGCACGCTCGTGACAACTGAGCTTCTGCCATGCGCCTAGTGCGGACCGCGCAGCCTTCACTGCGGCATCGATGTCCGCTGCAGTTCCCTGCGCTACGTCGCAGAGTTTTTCTCCGGTGGAAGGGTCGCTGGTCTCGAAATATTTTCCTTCAGCAGGTGCGAGCCATTGGCCTCCGATGAAGTGTCCGAAACGCCGATTGCGGGCATCCAGCCATAACAAAGATTCCTTCGCGTCTTCCGGAGCGGGGCCGTATTCCATTGATCTGAATTTTTCGATGACGCTCATTTGCCTCTTCCATCTGTGGCTTTGGTGTGCGCTGTTCGGTCAGCGCATCGTTAAACGGTGTTTCTGTGATTCGTTTTTCCGCCTTGCCTTGATCTTGCTTAGCGCCGGCGCTAGAGTAGAGATCCTCCGTGCATCCTTATCGGCTGCAATCAGGATGACAATACTGGGTGATCGGGTGCCTGATCGGGTGCGCCCACCAATACTGGCGCATCGAATCGCCCTGACGACAGGTGCTGAGCGACACGAGATAGCGTTTCCATCTGTACCTTCCCGGCGAACACGGTTCCATGCGCAGCTAGGCCAATGGGTGGCGGTGTTCCGCCGAATAGCGGCCGGTCGCGTGAAACTCCAGCTGGCGTTCGATATCGGCGAGCATGCCACTGGCTCCTAAGCGAAAAAGATGCGGCGCGAGCCAGCTGTTTCCCAGCTCTTCTTTCATCAATGAGAGCCATTCCAGGGACTGTTTGGCGGTGCGAATGCCGCCTGCAGGCTTAAATCCTACTGCCATGCCGGTTTCCTGCGCGTATTCGCGAATGGCGCGTGTCATCACAAGGCCTACTGGGAGAGTGGCATTCACGGATTCTTTGCCGGTGGAAGTTTTGATGAAATCCGCGCCGGCCATCATAGCTACCAAGCTTGCTTTCGCGACATTGCGCAGCGTCAACAAATCGCCGGTACCCAGAATTACTTTCAAATGCACAGGGCCACACGCATCTTTGAACGCCAGAATCTCGTCGTAAAGTTTTTGCCAGTGCGCGCCAAACACATGCGCGCGAGTAATCACCACATCGATTTCCTGGGCGCCCGCTTCCACGGACTTGCGTATCTCCGCAATGCGTTCCGTGAGCGGCGAAAGCCCCGCGGGAAAACCGGTGGAAACTGCCGCCACAGGAATTCCGCTCCCTTCGAGCGCGCGGACAGCCGTTTCCACAAACAAATGATAGACGCATATTGCGCCAACTTTGATGTTGAGGTCGGCGACTCCCAATTTTTGCATCAGTTCCTGCTGCAGAGGCTGACGACCCTTGGCGCACAAGCGCTTGACGCGTTCTTCGGTGTCGTCGCCGGAGAGGGTGGTCAAATCCATGCAGGTGATGGCGCGAAGGAGCCAGGCAATTTGCCAGTCTTTTTTCACGGTGCGACGGGTGACGAGAGTGGAGGCGCGGCGTTCGACGGCGCTGGTGTTGACCCGGACGGATTCTATCCAGTCGAGATTCAGTGAGGTGCCGCGATTGACCTGGAGCGGGCGGGCAGCCAGAACGGCAATTTCTCGCGAATCGGCGGGAGGACCGCCAATGCTTTTGGAAGAAGGCGCGATCGGGGAGCGATAGGTGGATCCGCCGGTTGTCGGGAAATCAGAGGGCATGAAGAAGCTCCGGGAAGATGTTGCCGAGGGAAGAGGATAGCACCGGTGCGGGGAGGAGGCGAGTGAGGGACGCGGACTTCAAGTAAAACATAAAGGGTTGACGAGGCGAACGGGTGATCCCACCCCTTTTTCGTAAGAGTGCCAATGCAAGACTTACGGATTCAAGAGTGCGAAAGAGTGAAAAAGAGTGAAAGCTACTGACAGAAGAGAAAGGACTTAACTCGTGCTCTAGAGCGATGATGTGCGGCTGTAGAATGGAAAGAGCGGAGCACAGCGGATTTGGTGCGCTATCTATACGCTGTGGTATCAGAAGAGTAACTTCAATTCAAGCAGATTGTACTGAGGAGCGTTGAGAACAAATCAAAAGCTATTCGTGAGCCGGAGTAGAGGAGGAGACACGGTAAGAAAGTTCGCGGTCACGGCTTTCGAATGGAGCAGAGTGAGTCTTGCTTGGAGTTTTGCGCCGCGCGTGGCTTCCTTTGCCTGATGCTTTTGTGTCGTTGTTCTTGTTTGTACGTTCGCTTCTTCGTCGCCTACAATGGTGCCGGCGAAATTCGGTGGAAAGACTTACAAGGTACGCGAATAAAAGACTTTCGTGCAAAATCACGGTTCGCGTTAAGCTCAACAAAAGAGAGTAGTTGGTACGAAAGCCCCATTGGTACTACGAGTGCAATGATAAAGGATGCTGCGCGGGTTGGTTTTAGTACCAACCTTCAGGCCTCGTGTGGCACCATTCCACCTTAGTTCGCCCTTCGGCAGTTGGCGTAAGAGTGCAAGCAGAGCAAATATTGCGACTGTTTGTCGCGCGAAGGTGTAAGCGATCGTAATTTTCGGTTGAGGTCGAAACGTTGCATTCAGAGCAAACCAACCCCGTCCCACGTTGGAGAGATCGACTCGCCGCGCTGCGCAATACGCTGCCAATATTCCGGATGGTGTGGGAAGCATCGCCAGCCATTGTTAGGGCGAATATCGTGGTGCGGCTGATTGTGTCGTTGTTGCCGTTGGCGATGCTGGCGGTAACGCAAGTCATCATCGATTCGATTTACAACCTGACGGCCAAGCATGTTGCGCTACCCAGTTATTTCTGGTGGCTGGTGGGCCTGGAGTTTGCGCTGGCTTGCGTGTCGACCATTTTGGTGCGGATTACGGATTACTGCGACACCGTTCTAGCCGACAAGTATGCGAAATACGTGAGCGTGCGAATCATGGAGCATGCTTCGCGGCTGGATCTGACCACGTACGAAGATCCCGCGTTCCAGGACAAGCTGGAACGCGCGCGGGTTCAGGGCACAGACCGAGTGCTGATGATTCAAGCTGCCGGACGGTTGATACAACAAGTGATCACGACTGCGAGCCTGGCTATCGGTATCTCCGTGCGATTTTCGCCCTGGCTGTTAATAGCTCTGGTGGTTTGCGTAGTGCCGGCGTTCCTTGGCGAAACGCACTTTGCGTTCCTGGGATACTCGCTGAGCTTTGCGCAGACCCCTGCGCGTCGCGAGATGGAGTACCTGCGAGTCCTGGGCGGCAGTAAAGAGAGTGCCAAAGAATTGAAATTGTTCGGGCTCGGCCCGTATCTGGTTGGGCGATTCACAAATTTGGCGATGCGGCTTCATCGAGAGACGGCACGACTGGCTCGCAAGCGTCTGCTGATTGGCTCGCTGCTTACGCTGCTCGGGACGCTGGGTTATTACGGAACGTACGCGTACGTGATTTACGAGACGGTCAGGGGCGTGTTGACGATTGGTATGTTGACATTCCTGGCGGGCGCGATAGCCGGAGCCAGTTCCAACATTCAACTTGTGTTTTCAACGTTTTCGACGATCGCGGATCAGGCATTGTTCGTTGGAGACTTGCTGGACTTCT
>Ga0207665_10002031_pt1 | contig 13625 bp, 10 predicted proteins | sample LARL112metaG_FD_184351 | JGI IMG/M metagenome (GOLD analysis project Ga0207665, IMG submission 184351) | Corn, switchgrass and miscanthus rhizosphere microbial communities from Kellogg Biological Station, Michigan, USA - LAR L11-2 metaG... | ecosystem: Host-associated > Plants > Roots >...
CGCGGTCACGCCGCACCGCCGGCCGCCGGCGCCGCCGCCGTGACCGGAGCCGCCGTGACCGGAGCCGCCGTGACCGGAGCCGCCGTGACCGGAGCCGCCGTGACCGGAGCCGGGGCCGCGGCCGGCCGCGGCACGGTCAGCCAGAGCGTGCTGGCCGCGGCGAGCACCTCGCCGTGCCGTCCGATCAGCGCAGAACCGGCGGTGAGCTTGCGGCCGTCGCGCCCGGCCAGCCAGGCGATGACCCGGCACGGATCGCCGGCCGCGGGCAGCGCCACCAGGTCGGCCGTCATCTGGCCGAGCAAGATGGCCGTGTCCTGATCCAGGCTGGCAGCCTCGGCGGCGGCGATCCCGCTGGGGCAGTCGAGCGCCGCCCAGACCACCTCCGGCCGGACCCGGCCGCTGTCGTCGCTGACCGAGGGGTGCGGTGTCCACGGCGCCGCCCACAAGCTCCGGCCGGCCACCGCCCCGGGAAAGATCCGCAGCCCGTCTCCTGGCTGGCGGCTCGTCCCGCAGCCGAAGCAGGTGGGGTAGACCGGATCGGCGAAGTAGTGCGCGCGGCCGGCCGCGGCGTGGGCCTCCGCTATCGACACCAGGCCCGGTATCTGGGGTGGCAGGCGGCCAGCGGACAAGGCTGCCTCGGCGATCAGCGCGTGATCATGGTAGACGCGGAGCGAGCCATCCTCGCCCTGCTCGACGGTCATGGGCACCGCCAGCGGCACCGGCCGGCGCAGCGTGACCGTTACCGGGCCGTCGAGGTACCCGGCGACGCGCCCGCAGACGTAGCCGCCGTTGCCGCTTGCCGGTGGGCCGCAGAAGCGGGACGGGATGACCAGTTCAGGCATTTTCTGAGAATTAGGTGACACCTTTCCGAGGTTAGGAGCGGTCGGCGAGGCCGGCAATCGGGTGAATTACGGGGGTATCCGCCCCGTCCCCTGGCGGCCGCGCCCGTCCGGGGCCGTCACGTCGGGTGAACTACGGAGCCCGGCTCAGCGGCGCAGCCGGTGCTCGGTGACCCACGCCGCGATCTGGGCGCGGGAGCGTACCTCCAGCTTGCGCCGGATGTTCTCGACGTGCGCCTCGGCGGTCCGCGGCGCGATGGACAGCTTCCTGGCGATGGCCTGGTTGGTCAGCCCTTCGGCGATGAGCCCGGCCACCTCGAGCTCGCGGCCGGTGAGCCGGGGCCCGCCGCTCTCCGGCTCGCTCAGGAAACTGAGCACCTCTTCGAGCACAGACGGCCAGTCGCCGTGGTAGTACAGGTGGCTCGTACCCGGCAGCGGGATCAGGGTCGCCCCGGGGATGAGCGCGGCGACCTCGCGGCCGAGCTCGAACGGGGTGCCCCGGTCCGCCTTGCGGTGCAGCACGGCGGTCGGCGCGGTGATGTCAGGAAGCAGTGCCCTGACGTCCGTCTCGTAATAGACCTCGAGCAGCCGGGCGGCCGCGGCCGGCGAGGCACTGGTCCGCTGGAACTGGGTGAACTGCGCCAGCTCCTCGGCCGTGGGATCGGTGACGAAGGCGCCCGCCAGCGCCCTCAGCCCGAGGCCCCAGTGGGCTCGCACCAGCGCCACGACCGACTCCCTGACCTCGGCAGGCGCCAGGTCGCGGCCGCTGGCGCACATCCCGTACAGCACCAGCGCCTCGACCCGGTCCTGATGCCCCGCCGCGATCGCGGCCGCGAGCTGCCCCCCTTGCGAGGCCCCGAACATCCGGAAGCGGTCGGCGCCCACGGCATCGGCGACCGCCAGCGCCGCGGCCACCTGCCCGTCGAACGACAGGTCGATCCCGTCCCGGTCCGACAGGCCGCAGCCGGGCTTGTCGTACCGGATCACGGTGAACCGCTCGGCCAGGCCCCCGATGAAGTCGCTGAAGGACAGCAGTTCCAGCTGCCCGCGAAGATCGGTGATCCAGCCCGAGTCATACAGCAGCGGCGGCCCGTCGCCCGCCGTCGAGTAGGCCACCCGGCCGGCGGGGGTCTGGCAGTACCTGATCCTCGGCTTCACCCCTACAGGCTGACACAAAAACCGTTGGGAGACGGGGGCGGCCGCGCCTACAGTGGGGCCATGAAGGTCGGCGATTTCCGGGCGGCGCGAGCTATCAGCTCGCCGGTTGCCGCTGCCTGACCTCAATTTGTCCACGCGGGCGACCGGGAACGGTCCGCCGGTGCGTGGTGCTGCTCGACGAATAACGCCGCGTCAGCGGTCCTTTCCTGGTTTCCGCAACCAAGAAAGGACCATGCCATGAACACGGACGAGACAACCCGCACGTTCCTCGAGTTCTTCGAAGAACGCGGCCATCGGGTGATCGAGGGTGGCTCCCTGGTGCCGCCCGGCGACGGACCCGTGCTGTTCACCACCTCCGGGATGCACCCGCTGACCCCCTACCTGGACGGCCTGCCCCACCCGCGGGGCCCGCGGCTGGCCAGCGTCCAGCGCTGCCTGCGCACGACCGATCTCGACGAGGTCGGCGACGAGCGCCACCTGACCGTGTTCCAGATGCTCGGCTCCTGGTCGCTCGGAGACTACGACGGGCCGCAGAGCCTGCGCTGGGGCTACGAGCTCATAACCAAAATCTTTGGGACCGAACGGGGTCGCCTGCACGCCACCGTGTTCGGCGGAGACGAACAGGTGGGCCCCGACATCCAGGCGCAGCGCACCTGGGAAGAACTCGGCGTACCGGTCGAGTTCACCACCGAGGACAACTGGTGGTCCAACGGCCCGACCGGGCCGTGCGGTCCCGATTCCGAGCTGTTCGCCTGGACCGGCGACGGCCCGCCGCAGGGCAGCCCCGGCACCGACGAACGATGGATGGAGCTGTGGAACCACGTGACGATGCGCTTCCGGCGGCACGGCGACGGCAGCCTGGAGCCGCTGCCCAGGATCAACGTGGACACCGGGATGGGCCTGGAGCGGCTGCTGATGGTCACGCAGGGCGTGTCCTCGGTGTTCGGCACCGATGTCTTCCAGCCCTGGCGCCAGACGCTGCCCGGCCTGGGGCAGCCCGACGAGCCGTCGCTGCGCCTGCTCGCCGACCACCTGCGCGCCAGCATCGTGATCACCGGCGACGGCGTCCGGCCGTCGAGCAGCGGCCGCGGCTACGTACTGCGACGGCTGCTGAGACGCGTCCTCACCACGCTCTGGCGGGTTGATAACAGCAAGAAATCTATGGACCGGCCGACGCTCACGGACTTGCCGGCTGCGCTGCTCGAGCACACGCTGGCGCAGTTCGGCCAGGGCACCGATCCTGAAGTCATCCGTGCGGTCCTCCGTGACGAGGAGCAGCGCTTCTCGGACCTGATGACCCGCGGGCGTAAGGTGCTGGCGCGATTCGAGTCCGGGCGGCCGCTGACTCCGGAGGACCTCAGCTACCTGCACCAGACCCACGGCCTGCCGCCCGACCTGGTGACGGAGATACTGACCGGGCCGGGCGAGACGAGCAAGGGCATGCTCGGGCAATAACAGGTGATGGCTACCTACGAAAGGCCCACGATGAGTCAGATGTCGCAGGTCGCTCACGAGTCGCCAGGCACGGAGCGAGGCCAGCCGGACGAGCAGGACGACGCCGGGCTGATCGCCGAGTCGTGCCGCGCGCCCGAGCGTTTCGGCGTCGTATTCGACCGGCATGCGGCGGCGATCCACGGCTACATCGCGCGGCGGCTGGGCCGGGACGCCGCCGACGACCTGGTCGCGGAGACCTTCCTGGTGGCGTTCCGCCAGCGCGGCGGCTATGACCCGGCCCAGCCCAGCGCCCGGCCGTGGCTGTACGGCATCGCGACCCGGCTGGTCAGCAGGCGCCGCCGGGACGAGGTGCGGTTCTTCCGCGCCATCGCCCGCACCGGGATCGACCCGGCGGCCGACCCGGTGGCCGAGCCGGTCGCCGACGAGGGGATCAGGCGGGCGGACGCCAGGACGCTGCACCGTCCGCTCGCGGGGGCGCTGGCGGGGCTGGCCGCGGCCGACAGGGACGCGCTCCTGCTGGTCGCGGACGGGCTCTCCTACGCCGAGGCGGCGCAGGCGCTTGGCGTGCCGGACGGAACCCTGTCCTCCCGGGTGGCCCGGGCCCGCAGGAAGCTCCGCGAGGGGCTCGGCGGCGTGAACCCCGCCGATGAGAATGAGGAGCAAGGACGTGGATGAGATGACGCTGCTCGAGGAGTTCCGCGCGGCGGTGGCGCCGCCCAGTGAGCTGACACTGACCGGGGCCCGCGAGCGCATGCTCGGCGGCGGCGCTCCCGGACGGGGACGCATCAGCCCGCGCTGGACGTACCGGCTGGGCAGCCGCGGGAAGCTCGCCCTGACCGGCCTGGGCGGCCTGGCCGCCGCCGCTACGGCCGCCGCGGTGGCGATAGCCCTGGCCGCTCCGGGTGCCGGCCCGGTCCGTACCGGCGCCACCAGTCTCGTGGTCAGGGAGATGGCGTACCGGGCGGCCGCCGCGGCCGCCGCCCGCCCCGAGGTGGCGCCGGGCCAGTGGGTCTACTGGCAGGAGAAAGCGTACTCTTCGCCTGACAGCGGGCCGGCACCGAACCTGACGTTCCAGGTCTGGACCACGGCGGACGGCACCGACGCCGCGTGGCTCCTCAACGGCAAGGTGGCACCCGTCCCGTGCGCCCAGTCCATCGTGGATCCAGGCAAAAGCTGCCAGTACATCGGCCAGCCGATCGTCATGACCGACGACCGGGGGAAGAGTACCGGCATCGCCGAAACATCCGGCAAGATCCCGGTACCCTACGCGGGCCTGAGCGCGCTGCCTAAGGATCCCGTCGCGCTCGGCCGGTATATCGCCGGCCTGCCCCTGCGCGGATGGGGACCTGCGCCAGTACGGGAATTCGAGGTCATCAAGGATCTGCTCATCACCTACGTAATGCCGCCCGCCCTGACCGCCGAGCTCTACCGAGCCCTCGGCAACATCCCCCACGTAACCGTGGACCGGCACGCCACCGACGTCGCCGGGCGCCACGGGATCGGCTTCAAGATCGCCCTTCCCTCCGAGCAGGGCGGAGGTTTCGACGAGCTGATCCTCGACCCGCAGACATTCGCCTTGATGGGCCAGCAGCTCACTCTCGGCCCCGCCGCAGGCGCCAAGGCCGGCCAGGTCGTCAGCGGGGTGGCCATCCTGAAGTCCGCCCTGGTCTCCGGTCCGGGGAGAATGCCCTGACCCATCTCACCGGCTGGCCGGGCTCTTCGGAAGAGCCCGGCCAGCCGGCTTGCTACGCGTGGACCGCAGGATGCCGGTCGCTCCAGGGGGCGGCCTGCTCGAGCTGGCTGGCGATCCGGATGAGCATGTCCTCCCGCCCGTACGGGGCGACCAGCTGCACGCCGACCGGCAGCCCGCCCGGCGTCCAGTGCAGCGGCAGGGTGATGGCCGGCTGGCCGGTCATGTTGAACTGCGCGGTATAGGGGATGAAGCTGACGACGCGCTCGCCCTCGTGCTCGGGCCCGTCCGCGGTGAACCAGCCCAGCTCGGGCGGGGGAGCGCCGACGGTGGGCGTCAGCAGCAGGTCGTGATCCTCCCACCAGCCCGCCATCCAGCGGGACCACGTCCCGAACCAGGCCCGGCTCTCCAGGTAGTCGACCGCGCTGAGCTTGCGGCCCATGTGCCGGTAGGCGGCGTTGCGGCCCTCGATCTCGTCGTCGCCGATCGGGCGGCCGAGCAGTTCCTCGAAGCCCTGGAAGGTCGCCTCGCTGTCGGCCGCGATGACCGTGCTGAAGTGCCTGAGGAACTCCGGCTCGAACATGGCCTCGGGCGCGGACGCCTCCAGGTGGTGGCCGAGCGACTCGAGCAGCAGCGCGGCGCCGGCCACCGCGGCCCGGCACTCCGGGTCGTCCAGGTACCCCTCCGCGCCCGGCCGGTCGAGCATCCCGATCCGCAGCTGGCCAGGATCGGCGCCGACTTCCTCCGTCAGCGGCCGGGGCAGCGGCGGCGGGTAGTACGGCTCGCCCGGCATCCGGTGGCTGATTGCGTCGAGCACGCCGGCCGCGTCCCGCACGGTCCTGGTGACCGCGCCGTCGGCCACGCCGCCCGCCCACGCCTCCCCGGTCAGCGGGCCCTGGCTCACCCGGCCGCGGGTCGGCTTCAGCCCGACCAGGCCGCACTCGCTGGCCGGGATGCGGATCGAGCCGCCGCCGTCGTTGGCGTGCGCCACCGCGACCAGGCCCGCCGCCACCGCGGCGGCCGAACCCCCGGACGAGCCGCCGGTCGAATGCCCCGTGTTCCACGGGTTACGGGCCGGCGGGAAGCTCTTCGCCTCGGTGGTCACCGTCGTACCGAGCTCGGGCACGTTGGTGCGGCCGAGCGCGACAAAGCCGGCCGCCCGGAACTGCTCGGCCAGGAACGACGTCACCGGCCAGGCCACCTCGCGCATCGGCCCGACGCCGAACGCGGTGGGCTCGCCCTCGACCGTGCAGCCCAGGTCCTTGAACAGGATGGGCACGCCGCGGAACGGCCCGGCGGGCAGGTCCCCGTCGGCCTCCTGCCTGGCCGCGTCGAACCGGGTCCTGATGACGGCGTCCAGCTGCGGGTTGACCGCCTCGATGCGGGCGATCGCCGCCTCGGTGAGTTCCTTCGGGCTTACCTCTCCGCGCCGGACGAGGTCGGCCTGGGCCGTGGCGTCCAGCCAAGTCATGTCGGGCATACCGCCCACGCTACAGTGATCAGCGGCCTGACCATCGGGGAGGTTGGCACGGCTGGACACGACTCGCTCTGACGGCGCCTCCCGGCGCGTCACCGGACTGGGCCTGGCCGCGGCCGCCGCCGCGCTGTGGGCCCTCGGCGGCCTCGCGGCCCAGGACCTGTTCGCCCGCCATCACGTCGATCCCGGCTGGCTGGTCGGGGTGCGCATGGCCAGCGCCGGGCTGCTGCTGCTCGCCGTGTTCCGGCCCGCCTGGCCGCGCGAGCATGCCCGGCTGCTGGTCGCCGTGGCGGTGCTGGGCATCGCCGGCGCCCAGTACACCTGGTTCGCGGCCATCGCCCGGTCCAACGTCGCGCTGGCCACCTTCGTCCAGTACAGCGCGGTGGCGATGACGGCCGGATGGCAGATGCTGCGCCGTCAGGTCCGGCCCACGCCCAGGCGCCTGGCCGCCGTGGCCGCGGCCGCGACCGGCGTCTGGCTGCTCGCGGCCGGCGTGCCGGGCGGACTGCACGCTTCGCGAGCGGATCAGGCCGGGATCGCCTTCGCCCTCGTCTCGGCGGTGCTGTACTCCTTCTACCTGCTCGGCTCGGCGCGCCTGGTCCGCGCGACCGGTTCCCGGGCGGCGACGGCCTGGGGGCTGAGCATCGGGAGCCTGCCCTTCCTGGCGTGGTCGCCGCCGTGGACGGCGCACGCGTCCGGCGATCCCGCCGTCGTGGCCGGCCTGATCGCGTTCATGGTCGTGGCCGCCACCGCGATCGCCTTCAGCCTGTCGCAGGCCAGCCTCAGGCGCATCACGCCCACCGAGTTCGCCGTCACCAGCACCCTCGAGCCCGCGCTGGCCGCGGTGGCCGCCGCGATCTTCCTCGGCGTGACGCTCCGCCCGCCGCAGTACGCCGGCGGCGCCCTGACCATCCTGGCCGTCCTGCTGCTCGCCCCGGCCGGCCGGGACGCGCCCGCCCGTGGCCGGCTGGTACGGGCGCTGCCGGGCACTGGCGGGCCGCCGGTGTGCTGTGATGCTGGCATGGACTTCGACACCTACGCGCGCAAGCTGTGGACGGGCCGGGCGGCCGCCTACGAGCGCGGGTTCGCCCGGCTGACCGTGCACGCCGCCGGGCCGCTGCTGGACGCGGCTGGAGTCAGCATCGGCACCCGGGTGCTCGACGTGGGTACCGGACCCGGCGTGGTGGCCGGAGCCGCGGCCGCGCGCGGGGCCACGGTGACGGCGGTCGACGCCGAGCCCAGCATGATCGAGGCGGCCGCGCGCAACGTCCCGGGCCTGGATGTGCGGCTGGCCGTGCTGCCCGACCTGCCGCTGCCCGACGGCGAGTTCGACGCGGTGACCGGCAATTTCGTGATCCACGCGACGGGTGATCCGGCTGCCGTGCTGGCGGAGCTCAGGCGGGTGCTGCGCCCGGGCGGCCGGCTGGCCCTCACCTGCTGGAACGACCCGGCGCCGCCGGTGCTCGGCATCGCCAGGGAGGCCATCGACGCGGCCGGAGTGACCTGGCCGCCTGACGTCCCGGTCGCGCCGTTCCACCCGTACAGCTCACCCGGCGCGTTCGCGGGGCTGCTGGCCGCCGCGGGTTTCGCGGAGACGGCCGCTCAGCTGCTGACCTGGGAGCACCGGACCGATCCAGAACAGTGGTGGGACGTCTACCGGTCGTCGGTGGGCTCGGCCGGCGCCGTGATCGCACGGCAGGACGACGCCACCATCGAGCGCATCAGGACCGAGTTCGGCCGCCTGGCCGTGCGGTACGACACCGGCGACGGCAAGATCGCCCTGCCCGCCGTCGCCGTCCTCGCCACCGGGATCCGCCCTTAGCCCGGCGTCGTGGCGGGCGGCCCGAACCAGGTGGCCAGCGCCTCAGGCAGCCCCGGCCCGCCTGCCCAGGCCACGTGGCCGTCCGGCCGGATCAGCACGGCCGCGGGGGCAGGAACCTCGCCGATGACCGGAAGCTCCCACGTGCCAGCGTAAGCGGCGTCGATCAGCCGGACCCGTTCGTTCCATGGTTTTATGTCCTGCCCGCCCGGCTCGCCGAGGTTGAGCAGGACCGGCCTGGCCTCGTGCAGCAGGGTGTAGACCCGCACCTGGCCGCCGGCGGTGACCAGGTCCAGATCGGGCATGCGCCGCCCGGCCAGCGGGTGCCCGTCACCGACGTCGTACCGGATGTCCAGGCCGGACATCATCGCGCCGAACCGCCGGCGCGGCTCGTCCATGCTCAGCAGTTCGGCGACGCTGTCGCGCAGCGCGTCGAGCCGCGCGTCGGAGCGGGTCAGCGGGGTCTGCGCCATGTTGGTGCGGAGCACGCGGGCCCCGACCGGGTGCCGTTCGGCCTGGTAAGTGTCCAGCAGGGTCTCCGGCGATGTCCCGCGGACGACCTGGGCCAGCTTCCAGCCCAGGTTCACCGCGTCCTGCACGCCGAGCTGGAGGCCCTGCCCGCCGGTGGGCAGGTGGATGTGCGCGGCGTCGCCGGCCAGCAGCACCCGCCCCGCGCGGTAGGACGCCGCCTGCCTGGTCGTGTCGTTGAACCGGGAGATCCGGGTGGCGCCGCGCAGGCCGTAATCCGTTCCCCGGGCACCGATGAGCGCCTGGCTGAGCTCACGCAGGTCCGGCTCGCCGGTCCGGCCGACCTCCTCTTCCCTGACCACGACCCCCACCCGCCCGTCGGGCAGCGGGCCGAGGGCGTGGATGCCCTTCGCGTCGCGGCGGATGCCCGGCTCCGGCTCCTCGTCCATGTCGACCTCGCCGATCAGGTAGCTGATCGACGGGTCCCACCCCGGGAACCCGATCCCGGCCGCCTTGCGGATCAGGCTGCGCCCTCCGTCGCACCCCACCAGGTACTGGGCCCGCAGCGACCCGCCGCCGGACAGCTCGACGTCGACGCCGGCGTCGTCCTGCGTGAAGCCCGTTACCTCGGTCCCGCGGTAGACGGGCACCTTCAGCTCCTCGACCCAGCCGGCCAGGATCTCCTCGAAGCGGTCCTGCCCCAGCGCCAGCCCGTAGGGATGGCGGGTGGGGAAGTCGCTGATGTCCATCCTGATGCTGGCGAAGCTCGCGATCTGCGCCACCGTCCCCGCCGCCAGGAACCGGCCGGCGACGCCGCGCTGGTCGAGGACCTCGATGGTGCGCGCGTGCAACCCGCGGGAACGCTGGCTCTCGAGTTCCTGGCTGGCCCGCCGCTCGACGACGGCCACGTCCGCGCCCCCCAGGGCGAGCTCGGCCGCCAGCATCAGGCCGGCCGGACCGCCGCCGGCGATCACCACCGCATGCTCGGTCATGAACGTGCTCCGTCCGATGTCAGGATGACGAGTTCCTGGGTCGCCCGGGTCATCGCGACGTACCGGTCGACCACCCCTTCGATCCCCGCGCCGAACGTCTCCGGGTCCACCAGCACTACCAGGTCGAACTCGAGCCCCTTGGCCAGCACCGGGGTCAGCGACATGACCCGGGGCGTAGCCGGGAAGGCGGGAGCGCCGATGACGCAGGCGATCCCTTCCCCTTCGGCGTGCGCGGCGAGCCATCCGTCGATGACCTGGCCCAGGTCCGACGCCAGCCCGTGCCGCACCGGGATGCCGCTGCCGCGGATGGAGGCCGGCACGTTGGCGTCGGGGAGCACGGACCTGATGACCGGCTCGGCCTCGGCCATGACCTCTTCCGGCGTCCGGTAGTTGATGGTCAGCGAGGCCTGGCTGATCTGGTCGAATCCGACCCGCTCGAGCCGTTCCCGCCACGGCTCGGTGAACCCGTGCCTGGCCTGGGCCCGGTCCCCGACGATGGTGAAGCTGCGGGACGGGCAGCGCAGCAGCAGCATCTGCCACTCCGCGTCGGTCAGTTCCTGCGCCTCGTCCACCACGATGTGCGCGAACGGCCCGGCCAGCAGGTCCCGGTCGATGTCCGGCAGCGCGGCCTGGTCGACGAGGTCGTCGGCGAAGCCCGCGTGGCGCAGCATCGACACCAGGCCCGCGCCGTACTCGTCGTCCGCGACCGCGACGATCTCGTCCACGACGCGGGCCTTCTGCTCCAGTTCGGCGGCGACCGCGGCGGCGCGCTGACGCTGGCGCAGTGACGCCCTCGGGTCGCCGAGCCGCTGCCTGGCCGCGTCGAGCAGCGGCAGGTCGGACACCGTCCAGGCCTGGGCGTCCGCGCGCTGGAGCCTCCTGATCTCCTCGGGGCTGAGCCAGGGAGCGCACAGCCGCAGGTAGGCGGGTACCGACCACAGGTCGCCGACGAGCTCAGCCGGCTCGAGGATCGGCCAGGCCCGGCTGAAGGCCGTGCGCAGCTCCTCGTTCTGCATCAGCGACCGGCGCAGCTGGTGCTCAGGGGCGTCGCCGTCGTGCTTGTCGGCCAGGATCGTGATCAGCTGGTCCCAGATCTGGCCGCGCGCCTCGTTGTGCGGGGTCCCGGGTTCCGGCGACTCGAATGCCTCGGCCCAGTCGTCGGCGCTCAGCCAGATGTCGGACCAGGGGGTCTCGACCGTCATCGGCTTGGCGGGCGGCTTCTCGTAGAACCTGACGGCAGGCTCGATCGCCCGCACCATGTCCGCCGACGACTTCAGCCGGGCCACTTCCGGGTCCTTCTCGGCCTCGGCCGGGGCGCCCTCCGGGAGCAGATCCCGCAGCGTGCAGATCTGCACGCCCTCCTCACCGAGGCTGGGCAGCACGTCGGAGACGTAGGCCAGGTAGGGCTGGTGCGGCCCGACGAACAGCACGCTGCCCCGGCGGTGGCCGAGGCGGGGATCGGAGTAGAGCAGGTAGGCGGTGCGGTGCAGCGCGACGACGGTCTTCCCGGTACCCGGGCCGCCGTCGACGACCAGGGCGCCGCGCGATCCCGCGCGGATGATGGCGTCCTGGTCGGCCGCGATGGTGCCCAGCACGTCGCGCATCCGGTCAGACCGGCTGCCGGCCAGGCTGGCGATGAAGGCGGACTGGTCGTCGAGCGCGGCGTGCCCCTCGAGGCCGTCAGGGGTGAACACCTCATCCCAGTAGTCGCTGACCAGGCCGCGGGTCCAGCGGTAGCGGCGGCGGCTGGCCAGGCCCATCGGGCTGGCGTGGGTCGCGCCGAAGAACGGCTCGGCCGCGGGGGAGCGCCAGTCGACGAGCAGGCGGCGTCCCTCGCGGTCGGTGAGGCCGAGCCGCCCGATGTACACGGGCTCCTGGCTGCCCGCCTCCTGGCTGCCCGCCTCCTGGCTGCCCGCCTCCTGGTTGTCCGCGCGGACGATGCGGCCGAGGCACAGGTCGAGCCCGAACCGGCGCAGGGTGCGAAGCCGGGCGGTCAGCCGGTGGATCTCCATGTCCCGCTCGACCGCCTTGGTGCCCATGCCGCCTGGCGCCCGGCGCTCGGCCTCCAGCCGGCCGGACAATTCGGCGATCGACTGCTCCAGGCTCTGCGCGATGGCCGCGAAGTGCTTCTCGTCGGCGGCGATCAGCGCCGGGTCGGCCTTGGCGGCCAGACGCTCGGGTAGGTCAAACGCACTGGTATTCAGCGGAGCCCCCATTTCCGTCGGTTTTTTGCCCCGGCCAGCGATTATGAAGGACGACCCGGGTCTTGCCGCAAGCCCCGGGGTGCGCTATAGATTGAAAGTGGAGGGGTATGGATGTGCGCCCTCCCACCCTGACACCGGGGTCGGCTTGACCCGGTTGTACGGACAGGCCGCGGTCTTACGATCGCCCTATGACGGACACGCATTCCCAGCCGGCCGCGACGATCCGGATCGGCCGAGTGCCTGACAACGACCTTGTCCTGCCCGACCTCAACGTCTCCCGGCATCACGCTGAGCTGCGCCGCCACCCGGACGGCAGCTTCGAGCTCGCCGACCTGGGCAGTCACTGCGGGACCTTCGTCAACGGCCAGCGGATCACCCGCGCGGTCCTGACGGAACACGACATCGTCGGCATCGGTGGCGGCATCTTCCGGCTCAGCGACGGCGAACTGCGTCCGTGCGGCGACGAACCCCCGCTGACCGTGCCCGCGACCATCGCGCACCACGTGGTCGCGGCCTACTGGGACGCGGCCGAGGCCAGGGACTGGGAGGCGTTCGGCGCGCTGCTGGCCGATGACGTGCTCTACCGCGGTCCTCAGACCAGGGAGCAGGTCCGCGGCCGGGACCCTTACATCCGGTTCAACGTAGAAGGCTTCGCCTACGACTGGCACCTCACCGTGCAGCGGATCACCGGCGAGGGCCGGCACGCGGCCAGCTGGATCGAGTTCACCGGCCCGCAGGGCACCCAGCCCGGCCTGTGCTTCTTCGACCTCGACGCCGACGGCAAGATCGCCCAGATCACCGACTTCTGGCCCGACCCCTACGACATCCCCGCCACCCGCGCCCACCTGGTAGAACGCTACTAACGATCTGCCGTGTCCACAGTGACGCCGGGATGCTCGTCGTGGCGGCTCAACCCGGCACGCCTGACCCAACTGGGCGTCACGGACGATGGCTGCCAGGTCGCAGGGAACGGTCATACCGGGAACGACGTTGATGTCGAAGAGATTCTCTTCGTAGAGCACGTCTCGCACGCCGGCGTAATCCTGCGCCCAGCGGAACCGGAACCCGTAGATTTTGGAGTCCCCGGCATGTCCATGGGGCGCAAGAAGGAGGTGGGTGTTTGGCAAACGCCAGGTTCCGCCTTTCGCTCGAAGTTCTTCTCCGCTTGCCGCGGAGTGGATGTAGGCGGTGTAGCTGCGCGGGAACCGTGATGCTTCGAAGTATTCGAGAGCGGTGTCCGGAAGCGGTGTCATCACGAGGTATGGACCTTCGGTATTGGTGCGCATCCAAAAAATGAACGAGCCATTACCCGAGATGAGGCGATGCGCGATGAGCCTCTTGGTGTAGGTTTCCGTTTTGTCCCAAACGTATTGCGTATTGAAGGGCAGTGGCAGGGCCAGATCGCCAATCTCTAGGTCGTGGTCTGTACCGTTGCGCAATGAGATGGTCCAAACCAGAGCGTTATTCTGGAGTTGAAAGTTCTCCTTGGCCCGCAGGTCGGTGACGGCGGCGTGACCTATTTT
>Ga0207665_10002032_pt1 | contig 13624 bp, 8 predicted proteins | sample LARL112metaG_FD_184351 | JGI IMG/M metagenome (GOLD analysis project Ga0207665, IMG submission 184351) | Corn, switchgrass and miscanthus rhizosphere microbial communities from Kellogg Biological Station, Michigan, USA - LAR L11-2 metaG... | ecosystem: Host-associated > Plants > Roots >...
GTCGCAGGTGACGGCGGCCAACACCGTCACGGCGACGGTCGCTCTAGCCGGAACTGCGGCGGGCAATTACAGCCTGACTTCGACCTCGGCCTCGGCGACGGCGCACATCACACCGGTACCCGTGACGGCGACGATCACGGCAGATGGCAAGGACTACGACGGGAACACCGCAGCGACTATCCACTGCACAATGACTGGTGTGCTGGCGACAGACACAGCCAATGTGAGCTGCAGCGGGACGGGTACGTTCGCAGACGCGAACGCAGGAGCTGGCAAGACTGTGACGTCGAGCGACCTGGCTCTAAGCGGAAGCGCCTCGGGCAATTATGCCTTGTCCACGACTACCGCCACGGCAACCGCCACAGTCAACAAGGTCAACCAGACGATCACCTGGGCCGATCCAGCGGGCATTACGTATGGAACCGTGCTCGGCGCGACGCAGTTGAATGCTACGGTCGCAGGAGCGTCGGGCGGAAGCGCGCCGGGAGCTTTGACCTACACGCCGGGGGCAGGCATGTTGCTGAATGCGGGCCCAGCGCAGGCGCTGCGCGTGGACGCGGCGTCGACGATTAACTACAACCCCGCCACTTTGACGGTGCACATCAACGTCTCGAAAGCGACGCCGATAGTAAACTGGTCGAACCCCGCGGACATCGTTTATGGCACGGTGCTAAACGGCACGCAGTTGAACGCCACATTTACTTGGACGGTGGGCGCGTCAATGGTGCCGGTGGCCGGTGTCGCATCCTATACGCCGCCCGTAGGCACACTTCTAGGCGCTGGACCCACTCAGGCGCTGGCAGTGAATTTTGCTCCTACAGATACGACCAACTACAACGCAGCCTCGGCGACGGTTCACATCAATGTGCTGAAGGCCACACCGATAGTGACCTGGTCGAATCCGGCGGACATTGCCTACGGCACGCCGCTGAGCGGAACGCAGTTGAACGCCATATTCACCTGGGTTGTTAATGGATCCCCAGTGACCGTGGCCGGAACAGCGACCTATACGCCAGCCGCAGGTACAGTGCTCAACCCTGGGGCCAGCCAGTCGCTGACGGTCAACTTTAGTGCCGCGGATACCGCCGATTACAATAGTGCCGGACCGAAGACAGTGGCCATCAATGTTGGCTATGGCATGTGCAGCGCCGCAGTTGGCCCTGGTGGCGTCATTCTCCCGCCGATCAACAGTGACGGGACTAGCGTCTACAACCGAAAGGGTGGCAGCACAATCCCGGTGAAGTTCCGGGTGTGCAATGCTTCGGGCGCTTCCATCTCGAATCCTGCGATAGTGTTTGCCGGCACTGGCGGTACATTGACTATGCTCAGCGCCGTCCGCGGCACCATCGACAACGTCAACGAAGTCACCGGTACGGACATCCCAGACGTTGCCTTCCGTTGGGACGGCCAGCAGTGGATCTTTAACATGGCCACAACTAATCTCACTTCCGGCAGCACGTATGCGTTCCGGATTAACCTAGCTTATGCTCCGGCGTCGATCACTTTTGTCGTTGGCGTGAAATAGGGCTAACAATCCGTTGACGGTGTCAAGCCTGTCGATGGGTTTGCGGTTCGCTTCGTAGGCGCCTTGCCGCGAGTTAGTCCATGGAATGGACCATCCTCGTTTGGTTTTCACTTAGTGGCGCAAAAGATAAATGGCGCCTTCAATCTAACGCAGTTTGGTAAGTTTGGGCGGTCGTTCACCATTACGTTGTGAACTGCCTACCGGAACATAAACCAGTTCCGTGCTACTCGACACGCAGCGCAGCAAGAGGCCGCCGCGACTCATGTCACCTCGGCCTGCAAAATCCCTGGGGAAAAATAATCTTTCGCTAAACGAAGCGAGCAGAGGTTCCACGTATTTCGGTGTTGCGACGCTGCCGAGCAAAATTATCTCGGTCTGCGCATCGATACGATTTCTAAGTTGCAAGAGGTCGCGGTCCAACGGCTCGCGATACTCACGATTTGCGACGTCGACCGCCGCTAATGAAATACTTTGCAAATCGCGCAAGGTGACGTTCGCACTTGGCGACATTAGTCCAGCAGAAGTGGTGATAATGTAAATGCCGTCTGCACCGTCGGGCGGATTCTGAAATTTTTCCGCGTACGCAAGCTTGCCGCGAAAATATAGACTGCTGATAAATCGATAGACCTCACCGAGCGGCGCGCCCGCTCCCCGCAGCCTCTGAGCTAACTCAGACCGAGCATCCGCTCGTAGTAACCTCTTCGCACGAATTCCCGAAGCATTTGCAGGTGAAAGCAGGAAAATCCTATGTCTCGCCGTATCCAGCTCGGGCAGAAGTATGGAGTTTCTTGCCGCTAAGTGCTCATCAAACGAGTGCCCATGAAAGATGATTCGCTTTTCCTGCACGCTTCCATACCTCTGCGGTGAGGAGTGTGACAAGCCCACCGTTCCAACTACATTGTTACACGTAAGCCAAAAAAAACCGTCGTCTTGCGGTTTAATCTAGACAGTAAGTTTTTACCAAGAAGCTAGGAATTGGAAACATGGGATTTTTTTCTTAGTTTCTCTGGCCACAGAACGAAAGGTTGAAAAGATGCCCACCAAGGCCGCTCGGATAGTCATTTCAAATCCTGACAAGATATTTTGGCCGGAAGAAGGCTACACGAAGGGGGATCTGGCAAATTTCTATAGAGAGATTTTTCCTCTTTTGCGCCCTTATATTCAGGACCGCATCGTGACACTTGAAAGATGTCCAGACGGTATGAGCGGTTCTTGCTTTTATCAAAAGGAAAAGCCGGCGAGCATGCCGCCTGGCACACCTACAAAACGAATCGCTAATGCGACCGGTTCGCGAAAAGCCACTAATTATGTTGTAGGTGGTGCGCTCGAAACACAAATGGCCTTCTGCAATCTAGGATGTATCCCGATCCACGTTCTCGGCAGTCGGGCGAAGACCTTTCCAAAGCCGGATTGGATCTGTTTTGATCTGGATCCCCAATCAGGCAAGTTCGCTGACGCTGCGCGTGCCGCTTCATTGGTCAAAGTTGTGCTGGACGATCTTGGGCTGAGTAGCTACCCCAAAACTTCCGGCAGCAGAGGGCTTCACGTTTTCGTTCCCATTCGCGTCGGTCCCACCGCGAATGAGGTTTTGAAGTTTGCCGAAGCTCTTGTAGCGCGTCTTGCCGCGGCTCATCCTGAACAGTTGACGATCGCGCGTGCTATTGCCGACCGCGGAACAAAAGTCTATCTGGACCCGTTCCGCAATGGTTCCGTGCAAACCGTGGTTAGTCCTTACTCTGTGCGTCGCAAACCTCACGCGCCAGTTTCCACGCCTTTGACGTGGTCGGAGGTAAAACCTTCACTTGATTCTGCGACATTCAATATCGGCAACTTTATTAAGCTCAAGAGGAAAGATCCATGGAAAAACTTCTTTGCCGATCGGCAAGATCTGAAAACGGCGATGAAGCGGCTTAAAAGTCTGTAGTTCGCGCAGTCGCGACGCTTGAATCGCGATGCCCAAGTATGGTTCGAAAACGAAAGGAGCAACTCTTGTCGCTGGAAAAATATCGCAGGAAACGGAATTTCACTGTATCTCCAGAACCTTCAGGAAAGATACGGCCCATCGCGAAGGCCAAGCAGCCTCTGCTGTACGTCATTCAGAAGCATCGCGCTTCGCAATTACACTATGATTTTCGTCTTGAGCTAAATGGCGTGCTTCTCTCCTGGGCCATCCCGAAAGGCCCTTCACTCGACCCGTCGGTGAAAAGGCTGGCAATGCAGGTCGAGGACCATCCGCGCGAATACGGAAGCTTCGAAGGAGTGATTCCCGAGGGGGAATATGGCGGCGGAACGGTCATGCTCTGGGATACCGGCACGTGGACTCCAGAAACTGAAGGCCCGGAATCCACACTCAAAAAAGGTGATCTCAAATTTACGTTGCACGGCAAGAAGCTGCGCGGTTCCTGGGCTCTTGTTCGAACAAAGGGCTATGGAAGCCGTGCGGATAAATCGTGGCTCCTCATTAAGCACCGGGACAAATTCGCATCAACAAAAGACATCACGGCTACAAGACCGCGTTCCGTTGTGAGCCATAAGTTGCTTGCAGATATAGCTCGTGAGGGCGGCGGAGACATCGAGAAAGCTGCTACTGGTGATCCGCAGACTCCTAAGGCCAAGCGCGTTACGCCATCGCGAAAGAAATCCAAAGAAACCAAAAGCAAATAATTGCTCGACTGCTGCTGTCTGGTATTTCGACGTTGAAGACCATCAACACAAAACGTGCCGGTCAACGCCCGGCAAAACCGAAACCGCGGGCTCGCCGGGCTCTCTCTCATGGCTTCGAGCTGCCACGGGACGTTGAAGAATTTGTCCTAAAGGCCGGTGCCGACGGGATCAGGCTCACGAATCTACAGAAAGTTTTTTGGCCAGCGGAGGGCTACACCAAGCGCGATTTGCTGCAGTATTACCTGGACGTGTCTCGATGGCTGCTGCCGCACGTGCAGGATCGGGCCATGGTGATGAAGCGCTACCCGAACGGAATCACAGGAGAGTTCTTCTTCATGAAGCGCTACAACCAAAACGCGTGGAACCGCACTCTAGCATCCGTGTATTCCGTTAGGCCAAAACCCCGTGCGCCGGTGTCGACACCGGTGACCTGGAGGGAAGTCGAACGCGGCGTGCGCATCGAGGACTTCACGATGCAAAATGCACCTCGGCGGCTGTCAAAAATTGGCGATTTATGGCGCCCGCTCCTCGCGAAGAATAACCGCATGAATTTGAAAAAAATACTATGAGCTTGCCGATCATCCCACTTCGGCTCATACGCACACTGCTTACCAACTGGGAGTTCAGTTGCTGGCTCGGCCTCCATGGGTTTGTAATTGTACGCCTCTCGCCTTCAACCACTGATCTGAAAGAAGCCCGGAAATGGTTTCACATGGGCACGGCGCTGGATGGAATCGTGGCTAAACGACTGGACCTGCCGTACCCATCCGGCGAGCGCACAGGAATGCAGAAAATCAAAAAGCTGCGCACTGCAGATTGTGTCGTAGGTGGGTTTCGTTATCTGGAGAAAAAACCCTTAGTAGGCTCGTTGTTGCTCGGACTTTACAACGCGGAAGGTGTGCTCGATTACGTAGGCTATACCTCGTCTATTCACGACGACGATCGCGCGGAACTGACAAAAAAGCTGGAAAAGATGATTAAACCGCCAGGGTTCACCGGAAAAAAGCCGGGCGGACTCAGTCGCTGGAGCACCAAAAAATCAATGGAATGGGAACCGGTGGAGAATAAACTCGTAGTCGAAGTGCAGTTCGATCATTTTACAGGCGGTCGTTTTCGTCACGGCACGAAGTTCCTGCGCTGGCGGCCAGAGAAGTCGGCAAAAGATTGCACGATAAAACAGGTACGACGGGAAAATCAGTCCGCGATAGCGTTGCTGTAAAACAGTAATTCAGCGTCTGAAGGCGCAATGCTGGCACGCGCCAACTTCCGCACTATACTGATGCGTCGGATTCGATTCTGCCCAAGGAAGGAACGCGGTTATTTGCACCTTCATGTTTTCGCTGAATCTCACGCGCTCTCAGTGGCAAACCACCGCTCTGCGGACAATCGTTGTCATCGCGGCAATTCTTCTTTCTCCATACACGAGTGTTTTCGCGCAATCGACGAATGCATCTCTCACTGGCCGCATTACTGATTCGAGCAAATCCGTTGTTCCAGACGCCAAAGTGATTGTCATCAATACCGGCACTCGCATCCGCTACGAGACGGTGACCAATCAGACCGGCAGCTACTACGTAACCAACCTGCTCCCAGGAAGCTATCGCATCGAGATCGAGAAATTGGGATTCAAGGTGGTGATCAAGGCGGATCTGATCCTCCACGTGCAGGATTCGGTCGAAGTTAATTTCGAGATGGTGCTCGGCTCGGCCTCGGAAAGTGTGACCGTCCGGGGAGGTGCGCCATTATTGGATACCGAGTCTTCCGCAATAGGAACCGTGGTGGAACAACGGAAAGTGAACGAGTTGCCGCTCAACGGCCGCAACGTATTCAACTTAATCGAATTGGCTGCGTCAGTTGTTCCGCAGGGTAGCTCTACCGGGACGCCTGTCGGCGTAAACCCGTTTGGCTGGGGCAATTATCAAGTGAACGGCTCGTTCGGGAATCAAAGCGCAGAGTACTTGGACGGCCAGCCCCTGAACATCGGCTACATTAATTTGCCGGTTTTAATTCCCACGCAAGATTCGATCCAGGAGTTCAAAGTCCAAACCAGCAATCTCGGGCCCGAATGGGGCAGGTTCTCTGGCGGCGTCACTAACCTAAGCACGAAAGCGGGCACAAGTGCTATCCACGGCGAAGCGTACGAATATCTTCGTAACAAGATCTTCAACGCCAACGATTTTTTTCTGAATGCGGTCGGTCGGACTAGACCGCCCTGGGTACAAAATCAATTCGGCGCAGACGCTGGAGGACCCTTTAACCTTTCGCGTCGGGGTCGACGAAATAGCACATTCTGGTTTCTTAGCGGAGAAGGTTTCCGGCTGCGTACACGCCAGCCATTCACTGCCACTGTTCCCGATACGCAGGAAAGGGCAGGCAACTTTTCCGAAATTTGCAAATCCGGCTTCACGGCTGGGATCTGCAACGATCGTGGTGTCGACTCCAGCGGCAAGCCGGTTGTGATTGATCAAATCTACGATCCGTGCGGCGGAATCGTAAATGCGCGGGGCACTTGCCCCGACAGCACTGCCACTCCGACCCCCTTCGCGAATAATATTCTTCCCGCGAATCGAATCAACCAAACGTCTGTAAAGCTTTTAAATCTCTGGCCGAGTCCCAATAACGTCAGCGCTAGTACGAATAATTTCACCACCGCCGCGGCCACTGGAGGAAACCACAATCAGGTCGTGGCGCGAATCGACCACAACATCACCAACAAGCAGAGACTATTTCTACGCTTCAATCATTGGGATGTTTTGGATCTGCCTATCGATCCTCTAGGAAGTGGGCTGTGCGCTGATCGGTGTTTTGAGGATTATCACAGTAATGCCATCGCGACCGGCTACACGCACGACGTCACCCCGACTACGGTTGTCAGCCTCAATGCCAGCATCAGCCGATTTACGTATAACCGAAATCCTGAGAACTCAGGTTTTGACTTGACGACAATCGGTTGGCCGGCGAGTTATAACCATGTCGTGCCCGCCGCGATGCGTACTCCACCCACTCCCTGCGTTGCGAATTTTGCCGACAATGTGATGTGTACTCAGGGGCAAAGTTTTATTTACGATCGCAACACTCAATACTACCTTTCGCCGAGCCTGTCTGTGTTGCGAGGCCGGCATCAATATCATGTTGGTTTCCAATTCGAAGTAGGGCGGGACAATTACGCTCAATCCAATATCGCCAGTGGATCTTTTGACTTCTGCGTTTCCGGCCAGGCGTGTTTCACGTCTCTACCTGGAATTTCCGGTACCGGGTTTTCTTTCGCAGACTTTCTACTTGGGTATGCCGATAATTTCAACAATTTTGAAAACCATTTTTTTGCTCAAGCCGTCGTTCCGGCGTTTACTGCAGGCCAACAAATTTACAAGGCCATATATTTTGACGATTCCTGGCGCGCCGCAAACAACCTCACTTTGAATCTTGGCCTTCGTTACGACCTGCAAGGACCTTGGTCGGAACGATTCAACCGGCTCTCATATTTCGATCCGGCTGCGACGAATTATTTGACGCAGCTTCTTCCGGCGGGATCGCCGCCAGTGAATGGAGACGTGTTCCTCGCAAACTCCCATCATAGGAACAATTTGCCTCTCGAAAAATCAGAGTTCTCCCCGCGCGTCGGACTGGCCTACAGCATCAATGCAAAAACGGTGGTGCGCAGCGGCTACGGCATTTTCTGGATTCCGAACTACGTGTCGTTCAGCTTGAATCCGTTGAACGACATGGTAAATGCCGGTGCGACCACCTATGTGGGAACCGTGGACGGAACGCACCCGGTGAACACGATAGCTCTGCCGTTCCCCGCGGGGATTTCGCCGCCGCCCGGCCTCAGCCTGGGTACTGGGGGAACGCAACAATTCCTCACGCAGGTAGTGCAGTCCATCACCGAAGTCAATCCAGGCAATCACCCCGAAGGCTATGTCCAGCAGTGGAATCTTGACCTGCAACGAGATCTGCCCGCCGGCTTTTTCGTTTCAGCCGCATATGTCGGTTCGAAAGGGACTCATCTCCCACAGTATTCGCAACAGATCGATCAGATTTCCGACGCTTTGCTTGCGCAGGCCGCCTCGCAAGTTAATCCCTCACTCCCGAATCCCCGTCAAAACGTGACGCTGCTGCAACCTGTCCCCAATCCGTTTCTTATCAATGGCCAGCCACTGGCGCTTACTGGTCCAATCACGACCGTCGGCCAGCTTCTTCGTCCATATCCTCAGTACACAGGCGTGCAACTCGCAGGACAAGGTTCCTTCGATAGTATTTATCACTCTTTCCAACTCACGGTGCAGAGGCGCTTCGCGGACGCTGGCTCGCTTCTGGTCGCGTACACGAATTCCAAGTTGATAAGCGACACAGACACATTGACCGCGTGGCTGGAGCCTGGTGTAGGAGGAATTCAAGACAACAACAACCTTCGCGCAGAACGTTCTTTGTCTTCGCAAGACGTTCCGCAGCGTCTGGTCATCAGCTACGTTCTCGATCTTCCTTTCGGCAAGGGAAAACGATACTTCGCTGGCGCTAATGGCACAGCGGACAAAATTATCGGAGGGTGGGGAATTGATGGTGTGACGATCCTCCAGAGAGGTTTTCCTCTGGTGTTCACCAATGGCCAAGTGAACGGAACCACTCTCTTCGGCGGAGGTTCGCGTCCTAGCATCGTGCCTGGTTGCAATGCCAGCGCGTCTCCAGGTTCCGAAGGAAGGCTTGCGGCGTGGTTCAATCCATCATGTTTCAGGCCACCGGCTGATTTCCAATTCGGCGACGAGTCGCGCGTCGGCCCTCGACTGCGTGCTGCGGGAATAACCAATTTTGATTTTGCGTTATTCAAAAGAACCAGGTTTGCTGAGGAACGGCTCGGCCTGGAACTTCGGGCCGAATTTTTCAATGTCTTTAACAGAACGCAGTTTGCCCCTCCTAATACCGTGTGCTGTTCTGCTAACAATCAGGATTTTGGTGTTGTGACGTCAACTGCGCCGGGAACAAATCCGCGGCTCGTTCAATTTGCCGTGAAATTCTTGTTTTAGCCCAGTACTCGGAACTGATACTCGTATTTAAATTATTACGAGAGTCACGGCGAATCTGTACCAGTTCTATGTCTCCTTTCTGCGGGAACCAAGAATAATGCTCGTTCACATTGAAAATTCTTCTCACTTCGGCAGCCCTGGTGTATGTTCTCTAAAGTGTCGGAGCTTTGCCGGGGAAGCTCGTCGACGTCACGGTTGGTTCGCCAGGATTACCGGCGACATTCCGTGCAACTTGGAACTACGCATGAGTTCTATGCCACCACGACGCGCTCTTACGTTTCCACTCGTGTGGGAATCCACGCATGAACCGGCGGCTAGCCCACCGAGTATCCCTAAGACGCGCATCCCCTCTGATGAAGAAGCAATGGCGCGCCTGCAATCGAATGATGCCAACGCCCTGGAAATTCTCTTCGATCGCTACAGCCGGCTGGTTTTCAGAATCGCCCGAGGTATCGTTCGCGATGCTGGCGAAGCCGAAGACGTCGTGCAGGATGCGTTTTTCCACCTGTACAAGAAGTGTTCGCTCTTCGACCGATCAAAGGGCAGCGTCAAGACTTGGATTCTCCAGGTCGCGCTGCACCGAGCGCTGGACAGGAAAGAGCATTTGGCACGACGGGGTTTTTACCGTGGTACAGACCTCAGCTCGCTTGACGATACATTATTGGGTGGGACTGATCTCGACCGTGAAATTGGCTCTAAGCTAAATCGGGCACAATTGCAGAAGGCGTTTAGGGAGTTGCCAGACGTCCAGCGAGTGACCCTCGAGCTCTTCTACTTTGAAGGTTTAGACTTGCGGGAAATCAGTGAAAAGCTCAACGAGCCCTTAGGAAACACCAGGCACCATTTCTACCGCGGTTTGGAACGGCTGCGTAAGAGCGCATTTGTCCAGAGGCTCCGGGAAACGAAACGATGCTAAGGATTCAGGGCGGCTCAGACGAGCACGACATATTCAGGAAGCATTGTGCTTTGGCCGCTTCCGGCAGCCTGACACCCGAAGAGCTATCCGCATTGCGGCTTCACTTGGAGATGTGCGAAGAGTGCCAGGAAATCTATCGTCAATATCGCATTCTAACGACGCAAGGTGTAATCGTATTGGGCGAGGGCTACGGGGAAACGTCCGACGAATCAAGCTGGCAAGGCGCGGACGCCCGAAAGCGGCTGCTGACTCGGGTCATGAATGACCGGCAAATGGGACTGCAGCGAAGAGACCAGCGGGTCGCCGCGGTCCGGCTCGGTCGTTTCCAACGCATCACGGAAAATCGCTTTGTCAGAATGGCATTAGCTGCCGGTCTGATCCTTGCCGTGGCGTCGGGAACTTATCGTCTTGGGCTTCGCAAGCAGATACAAGCCGAAGTCAAAACAGCTCCGGTCGTTGCCGTCGATCAATTGCAACAGCTTACGCAACAGAAAAACGCGACGGAGGAACTGTCTGCCGCGCAAACGAAGAGACTAGCTCAGTTGCAGTCGGAAAGTTCCGCAAAGCAACGAGAAATCGATAGGCTCCAGTCTGTATTACGCGCTTTGGAGATTCGCTCAGGTGAACTCGCGGCAGCGAACGGCCAGACCCAAGCTCAATTGCAATCGATTTTGCAGCAACGCACCGAACTGAGTACCCAGCTTCAATCCATAAACCAGGCGCGTCAAAACGACACAGTCGAATTGGCGAACCTCCGCGCAGAACGCGACAAGACGCTCCTCCGAGCTTCGTCGCTCGAAGGCAAAATCGCCGACCTCTCCGCCGCCAATCGCGATCAAGAACGCCGGCTAAAGGATGCGGAGCAGTATCTGACCTCTGACCGCGATATTCGCGAATTGATGGGAGCCAGAAAGCTATACATCGCTGATGTTTTTGACGTGGATGGCAGCAGCCGCACCAAAAAGCCGTTTGGCCGCGTCTTCTATACGCAAGGCAAGTCGTTGATCTTTTATGCTTTCGATCTGGACCGCGAACCAGGTACCGTGAACGCCAGCACGTTCCAGGTGTGGGGCCAGCGCGAGGCACCGCAAGGCGAACAGCCCTTGCCCATGAATCTGGGAATCCTCTACATGGATAACGAATCCAATCGCCGGTGGGTGTTGCGTTTTGACGACCCCAACAAATTGGCAGAGATTGACGCCGTTTTCGTGACCATCGAACCACGCGGCGGCAGCCACAAACCTACCAGTAAGCCCTTTTTGTACGCATTACTCCGCAAAGAAATGAACCATCCGTAAACGTTAACGGTACAAAATCTCTCCGCGCCTCGTACTCATAGGCAGACCAGCAAAGTCGAGGGAAGTGTGTAGCAGTTTAACTGGTTCCAAGTGTCGGAACCCGAGTGGAATGGTGTGTTTCTCGCCGGAATACCCATGGCCCGGCGAATCCCTGCTTTTAGGAGTGCAAATGAAGATAAGAATGAGCTTAGGCGTACTTGCACTATTGAGTTTGGCGCTGTGCTTATCTCTAGGGGGTGTGTTTGCACCGCGAGTCTCCGCGCAGACCACCTACGGGTCCATTGCCGGAGCTATTTCCGACAATTCCGGAGGAGCAATCGCTGACGCCCAGATCACCTTGACGAACCTCGACACTGGTGAGAAACGCGTACAGCAGAGTGGTACCGATGGATTGTATTCCTTCGTGAACTTGCTCCCCGCCCGTTACCGCATCGATGTTGAAAAAACGGGGTTTAAGCGTGTAACGCGTCCCGAAGTCGTCGTCGAAGTGGGTCAGGTGGTGCGTATTGACCTCTCCCTTCAGGTCGGCGATATAACTCAAACTGTCGAAGTAACCGGCGAAACACCCCAGTTGCAGTCCGAGACGTCGTCCATAGGACAGGTGGTCGAAGAGCGCAAGGCGAATGAGTTGCCTCTCAATGGCCGTAACGTCTTCAACCTAGTTGCACTTGCTCCTTCAGTAGTTCCGCAGGGCAGTGCCACAGGCACGCCAGTCGGTGTAAACCCGTTCGGTTGGGGGAATTATCAGGTAAATGGCTCCTTCGGAAACGAGAGCGCGGAATATCTTGATGGCCAACCTCTGAACATTGGGTACATCAACCTGCCGGTGATCATTCCCACTCAAGATTCCATCCAAGAGTTCAAAGTGCAGACCAGTAACTTGGGAGCCGACTGGGGAAAATTTTCAGGTGGCGTAATCAATCTGAGCACGAAATCTGGCACGAATAGCTTGCATGGGGCAGCGTACGAGTACCTGCGTAATAAGGTCCTCGACGCAAACGATTTCTTCTTGAACAAAACCGGAAAGAAACGCCCGCCATTCACGCAAAACCAGTTCGGAGCCGACGCCGGCGGTCCGCTCTACATTCCGCACGTCTATGACGGCCGTGATAAAACCTTCTGGTTCTTCAGCTGGGAAGGCTTCCGCCTGCGTACCGGAACGGCGTTCACCACGACCGTGCCAACAGCAGCCGAGGAGGCAGGCAATTTCTCAGCCATTAAAACGCAAATTGTGGATCCCTGCGGAGGCTCCGTGGCCACAGCCGTGGCTTGCCCAGGGTTTTCGGGGGCGGCGACGCCGTTCGCGGGGAACCAAATCCCCACCAACCGTCTGAACCCGACTTCATTGGCGCTACTGAAGTTTTTTCCGGCGCCCAACTCTACCGGCACGGTTGATCCAACCACGGGAATCGTCACGAACAACTTCACAACGGCCACCAGCGGCGGAGGGAATCAAAACCAGGTCGTCGGCCGACTCGATCACAATTTCGGCGCTAAACAGCGCATCTTTTTCAGGGACTCCTACTGGAACGTTCTTGATTTGCCTGTCGATCCACTGGGAACAGGTCTTTGCGCCGACCGCTGTTCGGAAAAATACGCAAGTAACGCGGCTGCTGTCGGATATACCTATTCGATCACTCCAACAACCATCATCGGTCTGAACGCCAGCCTAAGCCGTTTCGCTTACAACCGTGCGCCCACCAACTCCGGCTTCGACCTCACAACCATCGGTTGGCCGGCACAGTACAACACTGCCGTCCCCTCGATCGCGAGGACTCCGCCAACTCCCTGCATATTTGATTTTGCCGATAATATTATGTGCACTCAGGGACAAAGTTTCATTCAGGACCGCAATACCCAAATTAACTTTTCTCCCAGCGTCACCATGGTGCGCGGACGTCACACGCTGAAGCTTGGCTTTCAACTGGAGATCGGGCGCGACAACTACGCGCAGACCAACGTCGCGAGCGGTTCGTTCGCATTCTGCGGATCAGGCTTGGCCTGCTTCTCAGGCAACGGCTTCGCAGATTTCTTGCTTGGATTTGCTGACAATCCCAGCAGCGTGGAAAACCATTTCTTTGGCCAGGCGGTTGTGCCTGCATTGGTTGCTGGCCAGCAAATCTATCGCGGATTTTACGGGGACGATACTTACCACCTTACGAAAAAACTCACTTTGAACTTGGGTATTCGATACGACTTA
>Ga0207665_10002034_pt1 | contig 13621 bp, 9 predicted proteins | sample LARL112metaG_FD_184351 | JGI IMG/M metagenome (GOLD analysis project Ga0207665, IMG submission 184351) | Corn, switchgrass and miscanthus rhizosphere microbial communities from Kellogg Biological Station, Michigan, USA - LAR L11-2 metaG... | ecosystem: Host-associated > Plants > Roots >...
TTTTCCGAATGCGCCATCGTCCGCCATTTCTTTAGCCTTTAAATACTTCGGCGTGAAGAAGAGTTCTTCGGCGTAAAGCAGTAGAACGCCTGCTTTGCGGGTGTCATGAATCAGATGTATTATCCTGATCCCTCCGACAAGGTGATGTTCAGTCCTGCGCAGCGCCAGGAATTTTTAAAAGCTCGTTACGAGAATCTCATGAAGTTCAGCCAAGGTACGGAAAAGCTCGAACACGTAATCCGCGAATACTTGAAGGGCGCTGATTTCACCCGACATTGAAGGTTTAAACCCCCTCTACCCGACCATGATCTCAGCGCCGATCATCCTCAATCGCGTCCAGGAATTGCTGCCCTGGAACATCAACTTCCCTTTGTTTGAGCTATCGCGCCCTCACTCGTGCCTCTTCACATCTTTCGACGCCGCAAACCTCTACAAACGGGCGTGGCCTTGCTCTCGTCTAAATTAAATATTGTTGATGTCGAATTGTTAAATCCTGCAAACTTGCAATCGCTCTGGGAGCCTTTTTCTGTTACCGCTTGTTACCGCGTGAACGGTAACTCGTTGATTTTAAGTGAGGGGAAATGGCGTCAAATATCGCGTAACGTGCTCAATTTTCAGAGGTACAACGCAATTACGAATCGGCTGCTCTACCAACTGAGCTACGTCGGCGCTGGCGAAGCAATCCCATTATGCCACACCAGTTTCTCGATTCCGGCGGGGCGCTCGAGCCGGGTTAATGTCCGTTAGGATCTCCGCAAGCACTCCGTTTCTTTTGTATAAAACACAACCCCTAAGCATGGCTCAGGGGTTGCGACCTTTCGCTTGAGTGACTTCTTCGCCAGATATCGGCCACCAGTCGACGCCCAGCAGCCGACGCCTGAGCAGAAGGTCCACTCAGTTTGGGTTCACGTTAAAGCCGTCGAGATGCACCGTCGCCCCGCTCGGCGGCGCGGCATTGTTGAAGTAACTTGCCGTGAGCGTCCGGCTTTCTCCCGGCAACAAAGTGATGTAGTTGTCGCTCCACCACACCGGCAGCACTTCATTTGCACCATTGTCAAGAACTCGCGCGCGAACCAGAAACGCCAGGCTGCTGCTCGAGTTGGTCAGGGTTGAGCTCACCGAGGTGGCGCCGACCGTATCGGTATGCGAGACCGTGATCATCGGCAAGGTTGCAAGCGAAGTCATGTTCGCCGACTTGCTGGCTCCGCAGTAGTACCACTTGCAGGCGTTTTTGACTGCGTCCGCGGTGGTCGAGTACCAATAGAAGTTACGGCTCACCACGTTGCTGGAAGAGTCGGTCAGCTTCAAATTAATAAAGTAGGTGGTCGACAGATTCGCGATCGCGGGCAGAGTCACCACCGCAGTGCTGCTCGCCGGTCCCGCTGTTACCGCGAATGTGTTGTGATACGCGCTGGTGAGATTGAAATTCAGCACGTCCACCGTCGCCGTCAGGCCCGAATGCGTGGTGTAATCGTCGTTGGTGACGTAGACCGTCCCCGGCCCGCCGTTCAACCCTCCGTAGTCCCACGCAATGTGCGTAATTTCATCCGCCTTTTTGGTGGCGAAGTACGTCGGCCCTGGCCGGTAGAAGTAATCGAACAGCTGCCAGTGCAGCGAGAACCAGCCTTTGTTGAACATCCAATCAATCATGCCCATGGCAGCGTCGCCGGTGCGTCCGTTGGCGGCTCCGGTCTTGTTGATCTCATAAGCCTCATGCTGTACGCGCCATCCCTCGTAATCCATGACCATGGCTTTGCGCATGTAGTCGGCGGAGTTAGTCGGCGAGCCGTAGCGGTTGCTCAGCGCCGAATTGAAGACGCCCAGGTTTGTGAATGGAGTTCCGCCCAGGTGGTAATCCCAGGTAGCGTCTTCAGGATAGTTAATTGGATCCTCGACCAGTCCGGCGATCATGCTCTCGGTCGGCGGAATCATTGGGCCCACGCTGGCTTCGTCCACAAAGCCGCGCGCCAGTCCCTGGGTAGTGTTGTTGTAGAAATAATTCGGAGGCTCCCACTCGTAAGGACCGCCTTCACGAATGCCGTTCAGTCCGGTCACACTTGACGTTCCGTAATTGGCCATGTCCAGCACGACATTCGGCCAATGGTCGGCCGTCTCAATGTTGACTTCCTGCTGTTCATTCGCCGAGGGTGGCAGCAGATCGCTGGAGTTGAGCCAGAGAAATGCGCTGGGATGGTTACGCAGTTCACGCATCTGCGTATCGAGAGAGGAGTTCGCCACGGTCTGGCTTTCTGTACTCCAACTTCTCCATTGCTCCCATGAAGTGCAGCAGCACCATCCTGCCATCAGCAGAATTCCGTTCTGGTCGGCAAGATCATAGAAGGTCTGGTCTTCCATCTTGCCCTCGAAGCGCATGGTGTTCAGGCCCATATCGAGCGCGTACTGCAGTTGCTCCTGCAATTGTGTGTTGTCAAAGTCATATTTCAGGAGCATGTCATAAGCCCAGCCGCCGCCTTTGATCACGAAGGGCTGATTGTTGATCTTGAACCAGCGCCACTGATTTCCCGAAGGATCAACCGGATTAAGTCCGGTGTCGAGTTTGCGAACGCCGAAATTAAAGCTCTGGCTGTCAGAGACGGTCCCGCCGATCGAGAACTGCACCGTGGCCTGATACAAATTCTGCGGCCCCAGCTTGGCTGGCCACCACAGTAGTGGGCTGGCAATATTCAGTTGTGGATAAGTTGCCGGCGCGAAGGTGAAGAGTTGGTGACTGGTTCCCGCTGGCAAGGTTACGGCTTGCGAGAACGTGACGTTGCCAGGGGTTATAGTCCCGCTCAGCGTGCCAGAAACGCTGGCGTTCGTCGGATTCGAAAGTTCAGCGGTTACGGTAAGTGCCGCGGAACTCAAATTCGAGCTGACCGTCGTTTGCACCTGCGGATCTCTCACGTTCACGGCGCCGCTGTTCGTGATCCATGCGTCACGCCACACGCCTTCGTTGCGGTCCGGCGCCATCAATTGCCAGTCGACATAAGTGATCGCGAGCTCCTGATTACCGCCGTTCGGCCCGGTGATCTGCAGCGCCACAGCATTGTTGCCGCCGATTACCGCGACACTGGTGATGTCGTACTCATAACGCGCATAGGTGCCGACCATTTGTGTGTTGGTCGCGATCTGTGTTCCATTTACCCACAAGTTCGCGCGATAGTTGATGCCATCGAAGTGAATGTAAATCCGCTGTCCGGCCAAAGTTGAAGGAATGGTGAACTGGTTGAGGAACCACCACGGCGTCGGGCCATACGGACTGCCGCTGCACCATGCCGAATTCGCGTAGTTGGTGCTGACGGTGTAGCAAGTGCCCGGAATCTGCGCCGCGTTTTGGTTCACGTACGGCGACGGCACCAGGTTGTTGTCGAATTGCGCTCCGACCGGAGTGGCAGGAATATTCGTCTGCAACCAGCCGCTGTGCGCATAACCGGGTGTCGAGATCGTTGCCCCGGTATCGGTCACACTTGCCGACGATTGTACGAACCAGTTGTTGTGCAGGTTGACTGCTACTTTTTCCAATCTGCCTTGGCCCGCGGCGGGAAGCACGCCGGCGAAGAGTACGAAGAGAAACTGCAGGGCGGGACTGTTAAACCGGAGTCTTACGGATGACATAAGCTCCTCCTTCATTTTGCGCGTGGCCGGGTCGCAACCCATGGGCACCAGCAAACTTGGAGAGCTACTCCGGTCAGGGCGGGAGTAAGTGTATCGTTTTAATAAAACGCGTCAATGGGGACATACTGTAGTTTTCAAAAACCGAATGTGCAGAGTTCCTGAGATTTCGACGTAGCTGGTATTAGAGCTGAATTTGAGTGGCTGACGCTTTGCAGAGCAGTGCTTGTGAGCTAGCTCGCGTGGGCCAGTCACTCCGCAATCAGGTCCGCGTATACAAACTGATCGCGCGTGACAATCTCCCCAACTTCAATAGCCACAGGACGCTCGAACATCGGTCCCGCATACACGAAGGAATGGAATTCCCCGTTTTCGCCGCACGGATCTGCGCTGGCCGGCAAATCGGAGAGCAACTGCGCATCGAACTCGCGGCCGGCAAAATCGGCACTGATCTGCTTGGTATCAATGCAAGCCAGCTTTGCCCGCAAGCCTGACCCGATCATCTCCTCTGCCAGTTCCCGCGTGGGGATTTCCCACACCGGAAAGAGCGGCTGTAATCCAGTGTCGCGCAATTGTTTCTCGCGATACTCGCGAATGTCGCGCAGGAACAGATCGCCAAAGGCAACGAACTTAATACCACTTGCGACCGCCTTCTTGCAGGTCGCGAGCATCGCGCGTTCATAATCTTCATTCGAGCACGGCCACGGCAGGTCAACTTCCCACAGGGGAATGCCCGCGGTTACTGCCTGAGCTTGAACCAGGGCACGTCGAACTCCGTGCATCGCCACGCGATCAGCCTCGCGGTTGAAAGTCGTCAGCAGGCCGACAATTTCGTATTCCGGATTTTGCCGGAGAAGATACAGACTCCAGGCGCTATCTTTCCCACTGCTCCAGGAGAGCAAAGTACGTTTCATAGGAATGTGGATCGCGTTCAGCGCCGCTTTACCGCCGAGGGTGGATATCTATGCCGCACTGGCCCGCCGATAATTCTCGTACTCTTCTTCGGCGCGTGCAGGTAGCAATACCCAAAGCGTGTACACGCCCAGCGCTGTGCCAAATGGTACATGGATAAGCGCCAGGAACGCGAGGATCAAGGCCAGGACGCGCGCCCATGGCTCACGCTGCAATAGGCCCCATGCCACCAGAACGCCGGCTGCAGCCTTTGTCAGCACAAACAATCCCACGACAGTCAGCAATGGATGGAGAAACGCAGTCGGCGCTTGCGGAGCTCCCATTTGGTGGAAATGAATAAAGAGGGTATTGGCTAAGATAATCAGCACCACCCCCTCAAGCGCGCTCAGCGCAGAAAATGCAAACCACAGGATGGCGGTCAAGCGAAGGTGCTCTTGCAGTCGGCTGCGCGCCGGATATCCTGGTACCGACCCGGTAATCTCTTTCCCGCATCGGTTGCAGAATCTTTGTCCCGCATCTATCGCGGTGCCGCATTGATCACAAAACATTTTGGTCTCCCCGTACGCTGCAAATCTAACCTGAGATACGCGACTCTATGAGACTTCGTTCCCCAAAGCGGGGAAATGAAAAGGCCGCCCGGCAACAGGGCAGCCTTTTCTTCAAGGGAGAATAGTTCCAACGGAGGTGTTTAATACCGTCAAAACTTTCTGGCGAAATATTATGAGTGGAAAACGGGGGTGTCAAGCAACTTTTTATTAAATAAACGGCTTGTTTTCAACGGCTTGAATATTCCTGATCAGAGTGTCGAGGATGGCTCATTTTGAGACATTTCTCCCCGCAAATCCTCTCAAACGCTCTGGATTGATGGGCTTAGGTCGAATCTCGACCCTCATTGCCCCGGTCGCCAAGGTGCAACGCGATGATTTCCGTCTGTTCAGGACGGTCGAAAACCCTGTCAGGAAACAGACGTTTTATGACCAGCCGAAAGCCGCCAAACGCCAGTCCCGCACCGATAGAAATTCCAATAATGATCCCCGCCAGCAAAATGACGTTCACAATCAGAGACGCGACATTGTTGCGGGGATTGAAATAGGTGTTCTGGTTCCAGGTTACGTCGGCATCGTAATTTACCGAAGCGAGAAGCAACTTTGCATCGTCCGTGGAAACGGTTCCGCTCACAATCACCAGGATCGGTCCGGTTCGCCGTGAACTGATCTGCTGATCGCCGATGCGATGCGCCTGCTGTGCCGCTTCAATCTGCATCAATTCTTCAGCCGCCAGTTGCGGCGTCGGATAATCGATCAGCATCAACCGGGCCTGCCTGCCGCTGAGCTGGTAATCTCCTAGCATGACTTCCGCGCCCTTGGTGAAGTCCACGAACTGTGCCGGAAGCGGCGCATTCTCTCGCTCCAGCGCCAGCGGTCCCATGATGTACTTGGCTGTGTTCTTTACGTAAGACTCCCCGGGAAGATAACGTGACAATGTGGGTAGATTTGAATTCGTCCCGGGAGTGCGGGGCAGTTCAGCGGCCAATTCGCGCAACTCGGCAGCTGACATCATCGAAAGTTGGTCAAACACAGCATCGACCAGAACATTTCCTCGATAGAAAAGTATGCGTTTATTGAGAGAGTAGCCCTGATCGCCGATTTTTTCGTTCAGCATCTCCGGAGAAGAAAAGAAAGTAAAAGCGCCGTAGGCTCCGCTCGTATCCTGAAAACGTGCAGCTTTGATCGTCAGCTTCCGTCCGTCTTCGCGTGCATAGGTTGCGCCCGCAAAATCGGTGAAGCCGTATTCCTTGAGGACTTCCGCATTGGTTGGATCAGCCACAGCCGCGCTCTTACTGATCTGTTCGGGTTTGGAAACCCGCCATCCTGCGAAACTCCTTGGAAGTAACGACGAATCCGGCGTCTTAGCCGTTTTCGCATCAGCGGAGCACAGCCCTGCCAGCGCAATCACCGCGATAAGAATGTGGGGAAATTTCATCAGAAGGGCGTCAGAAACCCTTACAGATTAGACTACAGATGGGGTGGGAAAGTTTCCAGCAGCCGCCCCCGCGGCCTCAATCGCCGGATGCCTTCTCAATACGGCTGGCCACTTTTATGCCGCTAAGGCCGTTAACATACCGGGAAATTCCCCGATAGAGCGACTCCGCGATGCGCTGCCGGTATTCTGCATTTCTCAGCCGCTTCTCGTCACCCGGGTTACTGATAAAGGAGATCTCGGCCAGGATCGAAGGCATATTCGCCCCGATCAGTACCACAAAGGGTGCCTTTTTCACTCCACGGTCCCGAATCCCTGGGCTCTTCGAAGCCAGGCCGGTGTGCAGCGATTGTTGAACATCAGAGGCGAACTCGCGCGATTCGTCGATCTTCTCCCGCAGCGCGATCTTCTTCACCAGGTCCTGCAACTCATGAATCGACTTGTCTGACGCAGCATTCTCGCGGGCCGCAACTTCGAGCGCTTCCGGCGACGACGTGAAATTCAGATAATAGGTCTCCACTCCCCGAGCGTCCGGATCGTGGCTCGAATTGGCGTGAACTGAAACAAACAGATCAGCCTGTTCTTGATTGGCTATGGAAGTCCGCGTCTCCAGTGGAATGAAAGTATCGTCCCGCCGAGTGAATACGACCTGGGCGCCCAGCCGCGATTCCAGAAGCTTTCCCAACCGCTTGCTCACATCCAGCACCAGGTCTTTCTCATAGAAGCCGTTGGGGCCGATGGTTCCGGTATCGTGACCGCCGTGACCAGGATCAATGACAATCTTGCCGATCTTCAACCCCAGCGCACGAATCAGCGAGCGGTCTCCGCTCGAGGTTGGCTCGGCTTCCCGTGCCCTCTTGGAGGACGCCACTCCCACCTTGGCAGACCGTCCACGGCTTGCCACTTTGGCGGATGTCGCAACCGGCTTTTGCGGCGCCTCGCTTGCGTCATCGGCGGAGTCGTCATTGTCGTCTGCTTCAACCACAACTTTTTTGGGAGCGCTCGGGATTGCAACCGGTGAAGGCCTACGGTTATCGCTCACCGTTTCCGAAATCTTGACTTGATTTACCCGTTGCGCCGGACGCTGGTCGGCTACATTGTCGTTGAGCGGGTGCGGATCTTCTCCATGGACATCAATGATCAGTCGCGGCGGATTCAATACCAGCGACGCGTTGTAAGCTGCATGACTTTCCGTCTCAATCACAAGCCTTGCTCTTCCCGGCTTGTACTGCCCAATGCGCACTTTCTTCACTAGTCCATCTTCAACATCAAAGCTTTGTCCTTCCAGGTGTGAAGAGACTCGGGCATTCTGCAGATCGAAGAAAATCCGGTCGGGGTGGTCAATACGCTGAGATTCGAAGCGCACGTCCTGCTCGAGATCAATACTGACGCGGGTGTAATCCGGCATCGACCAATAACGCACGTCTTTTACCTGGACAGGTTTATCGGAGCTATTAGCACTTGAAGAAGCTTGCTGACCGCTCTGACCGCCCGCATTTCTACCACGGTTATCTTCGTCCGCTTGAGCAGGTGATGGTGCATCGCCCTTGCCAGCATCGGCCTGGTCTTTTCCAGCCGATGCCTGCTCGGTTGAGGCCATTAGTTCGGCGCGCGCTTCTTTTACGTAATGGCTGTGTGGATACAGCCGAATCAACTCTTCAAGCGCAGCTCGCGCGTCGGAATCGTCTCCCAGATCGTTCTTGTAGATTTCGCCGATCGCAAGCAGCGCTTCGATGCGATGCTTGCTCCCCGGATACTCACGTCTCAAATATTTGTATTCACGCACCGCCGCGTAGAGCGCCATGTCATCTTTGAAGTGGCGTCCCATTTCAGCGGTCAGTTGGGCCACCGCAAAAGCGCTGCCGTCGGCCTTGCTCGAGGTCGGCGCCTCAAGCACAATTCGCCGATAAGCCGCGATCACCGCCTCGTATTCACGGCGGGTGCGGGCCTGCTCGTCACGGCCGCTTAGAGTCTCACGTTGCCCTTCAGCTTTGGTGAATTGAGTTTCAGCCCAGGATTGGGAACGGTGGACCTTCGCTTCCGCATAAGCGCAGATGAGCACAATGCAGGCTGCGAATAGAACCATGTGGGGACGGGCGCCCTCGCCCGTCCGGTTGCCCAGAGGGCAACTCATAAAACTCGGCACCCTGGTTGTCGAGCTTCGCTCGACCCGACGAGCGAGGGTACCCGTCTCCACGTGTTCCGTTGACCGGTTCAAATCGCGTACCTGAGAGAATTAATACAGTTCTGCGCGTTACTAAGATGCCTTTAATCCGTGTTGCTGATGTAAAGCACACCCCGGGAATCCCGTTCTACTCTGACCGGCTCTCGCGAAACGCCGCCAAAGTACGTGCCGCCCAAATTCCCGCTATAAATGTTGGTGATACGCCGGACGTAGTTTCTGGTCTCGGCATAATTGGGAACGCCCCGGCTGCGTGCAACCGCTCCGCTACCCGCGTTGTAAGCCGCCAGGCTCAAGCGCACGTCGCCGCCGTAGTTATCCAGCAACTGCTTCAGGTGCCGTACGCCGGCGTCGATATTTTGCTGTGGATCGAATGGGTTCTTCAGATTCAACTGGCGCGCGGTTTGCGGCATGAGCTGCATCAGTCCCATGGCGCCCTTGCGTGAGACCGCGTTCGGATTGAAATTCGATTCCACTTTCACCAGCGCGCGAACCAGGTTCGGATCTACGTTATGGTGCGCGGCAGCCTTGTCGATGGCCGCGTCAATCTCCCGCTGTGTAAACCCGCTGGGTGCAGAAGAGTCCTGGCCCGCAGCCGGTTTTTCGAAGTACTGGTCCACTTCTGCGGCAGCCGATTTTGCCGCCTGCACATTGGCGTGAGGTACGGTCTTCCACCGCCGTTCAGTGCTGCTCCAAAAAACCAGCCGATTCTGTTGCGAACGAAAGGTTTGCGCTGGAGCTTTCGCCGGAGCCGCATCATCGTTGACGTAGACCTTATGGCCACCGTCATCCGTTGTAGGCGTGATCGATGAGTCCACAGCCCTCATTGAAGGCGTGAGGCAAAGGAGCGTCGCGATAGCGGGGCTAGCCATCAGGGCGAATTTCAGGTGTTTTCGCATATCGGGCAAAGTCAGTCAGGGAACGACGAATTTTGCTGCGAGCCGGCTTCTTCCTGCTCACGCAAAAAACACACTCCCACGCCTACCTTCCCGAACCTGACGGAGAAACCAGAGTAAGCAGATTATAGGTGGCGCTCCCCAGTCGAACAACGGTCCAAAGGGGAATTGAACCACGGTGGTAATGCGCGAGTAACACCTGGCAAGTGGCTCACAATCAGCCGCTTAGCAGGTTACTTTCCGGGCGTTTCGGACTTTGCGAAGGCAAACGGCAAGAGCCAGCTCGCAAATTCGCATTCGTTGACCGAAACCGGTCCGTTTCTTCGCTGATAAGTTCTGCCGAAAATCCGCATTACCTACGTAAGACTCATCCGTTCTTCATTGCGCCTGGGCCGCTTTGGTTCCGGGATAATTGCAAGAACTCTGTCTTGAGAGAAACCTAATGGCAAAAAATCTTCGCCGCATAGCACTGTTCTTAGCCGCCACTGCCTGCCTGACTTTGGCGCAAGAAAACCCTCTTCCTACCAGCCTCAGCAGCCCTGACTCGGTGCAGCCGAACCAGAATTCTGCTCAGAGCCTTGGAGATGTCGCGCGCCGTGTGCGCAAAGACCATTCGGAAGAGACCAAGATCACCCCTGATGAGGCGAAAAAGTTGTTTGCAGCCGTCGACCGCCTTACCACGTTCGCCTCTGAAGACACCGGCTTTCCTCAGCACGCGACCGTAAAGCGCCAACTGCTTGGCCCCGATGACATCGAGAAATTTGCCCGCTCAAAAATGTCCAAAGACGAGTACGCCGACCGCTTCGCGCGCGCAGAACTGACCATGAAGAAAATCGGGCTGTTGCCGCGGGACTTCAACCTCAAAGAATTTCTCATCAAGGTCCAGCGCAAGGATATCGCTGCCTTTTACGATGATGAAACCAAGAGCATTTCGCTGGTCAATACAATCCCTGTCGGCGAGCAGGAGGCCATTCTCGCGCACGAATTGACTCATGCCTTGCAGGACCAGAACTATGATCTGCACAAGTGGGCAAGGCCCGACACCAAGGATGAGAACGATGAATCGCTCCGCCATTCGGATGAAAACAGCGACGCGCGCCGCGCCGTAGTGGAAGGCCAGGCGACGGTCGTAATGATGGATTACTTACTGGCACGCACCGGAAGAAGTCTGCAGAACACCCCCGGGCTGATTTACCGGATGGAAGATCCGCTGGTGAAATTCTCCGTCGATACTCAGATGGTGCACGACGCACCCATGATTTTGCGCGAGTCTGGAGCGTTTCCATATCGCGACGGATTGATCTTCGAAGGAGAATTGCTGCAAGCCGGCGGCAAGAAGATGGCCTTCGCCGGCGCCTTTGCCCGGCCTCCGCAGAACACGCATGAAGTGATTCAGCCGCGAGCGTACTTGAACCACGAGAAGTTGCCGGCTTTGCCGTTCCCCGACGCCCGTTCAATGCTGCAAGCTGACTACGAAGTCTTCGATTCCGGCAGTGTGGGCGAACTCGATGTACGTGCTCTATTGTGGCAGTTCGGAAGCCGGACGCTGGCTGATGATCTCTCGAAAACCTGGCAGGGCGGCGCCTATATGGCTTTCCGCAAGAAGTCTGCGACCGCCAGTTCGACCGCCGATCTGAAAATGTTCTACGTGTCGCGATGGAGTTCGGAGCAGGCGGCCCAACGCTTCACGAAATTCTATGTCAATGCCGTGGCCCACAGGTATCACAACGCACTTGAAGTGACCGTCCCTTGCGGCGCTGGGCCCGATTGCCCGGTCTCTTCGGCTCAGTTCACCACCGAAGAAGGACCGGTGATCGTCGAGCTCTGGAAAAACAATACCGTCGTGGTTTCCGAAAGCTTCGACAAAGAAACCGCAGCCAAGCTCAGTGCGGCGACCCGTGCACCTGGACACAAAACCAATGCTGCGGCGATTCCGCAGGATGAACTCGGAATGCGGCTCTACGATGTGCCAGCATTCCGGCGCTTTCAGCAGAATCTGCAAGATCGCATGCTGAACAATTTGCTTTCGGCTCAGTGACGGCCTGGTGGTTGAGTTCCTCGCGTTGACAACCCTGCCGCCGCGATAAGATCGTGCCATGCAGAAGGACGAGCATGGCAATACCCCTCAAACCGTTCTAATCTCGCGTCGCGGTGCTGATCGCCTGCGCCTCGGGCACGTGTGGGTCTACCGCTCTGACCTGATTCAAGCCGACGGCATTTCTCCCGGAGCCCTCGTCACCGTACAAGACCTGCGCAAAAAAGTTCTCGGCGCTGCTCTGTACAGCACGGCTTCCGAGATTGCGGTTCGAATGATCTCCTCGAAACCGGTCGAGAACTTGGAGTATCTCGTTCGCGAGCGTATTCGAACTGCCGTTGCCTACCGCGGTCGCTTCGTCCAGAACACAAACGCGTACCGGGTCATCTTCAGCGAAGGCGATTGCCTTCCCGGGCTGATTGTCGACCGTTACAACGACATTGTCTCAGTCCAGGCGCTCACCCAGGCCATGGATGCGGACCCAATGCGAGCCACGGTTCTGTCCGAGCTTCAAGCTACATTGAGTCCGACGACGATTGTCGAGAGAGTCGATCCTCGGGTGCGCCGCCTCGAGCAGTTGCCCGAGAAGGACCCTGCTGTAATTTTTTCGGACGCCCACAATTCGGCGAACCAACCTGCCCCGAGCGAAACCGAAGAGTCCGCGGCCCCCGCAGGCGTAAAAACCACGACCGAATTTCACATGAACGGTGTGCGCTTCGTTTTCGACGCCCTGGCTGGCCAGAAAACCGGGGCCTTTCTCGATCAGCGCGAGAACTATGCGGCTGCCGCCCAGTACGCGCGCGGCGAGGCTCTCGACGTCTTCTGCTACCAGGGCGGATTTGCCCTGCATCTGGCCCGCACTTGCGAAAAAGTTACCGGCGTCGACAGCTCGCGTCCGGCACTCGAAGTTGCCGAACAAAACGCAGCCCTGAACGGGAGCGAAATTGAATGGATCGAAGCCAACGCCTTCGATCTGCTGCGCGACTACTCTGACGCAAACCACAAGTATGACTGCATCGTCCTCGATCCGCCGGCATTCGCTAAGTCTCGCCGTGAGCTGCCAACCGCCTTGAGAGGATATAAGGAGGTAAACCTGCGCGCCCTGAAAATGCTCCGGCCGGGCGGAATCCTGGTGACCTGTTCCTGCTCCTACCACGTCAGCCCCGCCGACCTGCTCGACGTCCTCTCTTCTGCCGCGCAGGATTCGCACAGGATTATTCGAATTTTGGAAAACCGTGGCCAGTCAAAAGACCATCCGAGCATACTAGGAATCCCCGAAACAGCTTACTTGAAGTGCGTTGTTGCTCATGTAAGTTAATGAAAAACAAGCGCATTTGTTACTTGACAATAACACACTAAGATTTTATGCTTAGTAAACGCTAACACTGGTTGGCACAAAGCAGCGGGGCGTTTCCGCCCTCAACACAACACACAGAATTCTGATTTCAGGAGAATACCTATGACAGTTCTTACTCGCTGGGACCCCTTCCGGGAGTTTTCAACTTTGCAGGATCGTATGAACCGTATGTTTCGCGACTCGTATGGTGAGCGCGATGAGGCGCTGACCACCTCAACTTTTGCGCCCCCGGTCGATGTCTATGAGGACGAGCACAATGTCACGCTCAAGATCGAAGTGCCGGGAATCGATGAGAAAGACCTTGATGTCCGCGTCGAGAACAACACGCTGACCGTTCACGGCGAGCGCAAGTTCGAGAAGGAAGAGAAAGAAGAGAACTTCCGCCGGGTTGAGCGGCAGTACGGCAGCTTCACTCGCTCGTTCACGCTTCCGACCACGGTGGACGCGGAGCACGTCCAGGCCAATTATGACAAGGGGATCTTGAAGGTCCAGCTTGCCAAGAAGGCCGAGGCCAAGCCAAAGCAGATCAAAGTTAACGTGGGCGGCGAGAAGGTGCTCGAAGCCAAGGCTCCCAGCAAGGCCGCGTAAAAGCCACTTGGGAGTGGTCAGTGAGAGAAATGGGAGGCGGCTTTCGTTGTTGGGGTGCC
>Ga0207665_10002035_pt1 | contig 13615 bp, 13 predicted proteins | sample LARL112metaG_FD_184351 | JGI IMG/M metagenome (GOLD analysis project Ga0207665, IMG submission 184351) | Corn, switchgrass and miscanthus rhizosphere microbial communities from Kellogg Biological Station, Michigan, USA - LAR L11-2 metaG... | ecosystem: Host-associated > Plants > Roots >...
CCCTCGACGTCCAGCGGCGAGTTGCCGCCGACCCACACGGTTGCACTGAAGGTCAGCAGGTCCAGCCCGGACCGGCGGTCGTGCCGCGCGCGGATGCCCCATGACGGCAGTGGCACCAGGTCAGGCAGCGCGGCCGCGGGCGGGCTTGCCAGGCGCGGGACGCGGGGCAGCGGGGCAAGCGCCCGGGCGGGGGCGGGGGCGGTCGCCGGTGCGGCCTTGGCGCCTCCCCTTGCCTTCACCACGGTGAGCTTGACGCGGGCCGTCGCGTCGGCGGCGGTGACGTGCAGCAGGCGCACGTACTGCGGGGCGATGGTCGCGGTCACCTTGTAGGTCCCGGGGGCGAGCCGCACGGTCGGGGGAGGAAAGCTGAGCGAGAACCCGGCCGGGTCGGCCGCCCACCCCCTCGGCAGGCCCATGACCAGGCTCTTCGGGAACGGGTCGGACGCGCATCCGGGCGGGTACGGGTTCGTGCCCGCGCTGTCCGGGACCGCCCGCTGCGGTCCCTCGTTGAGACAGAACAGCGGCCGGGTCGATGCCACCACCTTGCCAGCGGTATCCGCGACGGACAGGCGCAGGAAGTCCCGCAGCCCGTTGAAGCCATCCAGCAGGCTGCTGGGCAGGGACCTGGTCGTGGTGCCGCCGCCCGGACGGTAGATGACCTGGGTGAGCGTGATCGGCTTGGTGTAGCTGGCCCGCTGCACGTCAAACTGGAGCGCGGATCCAAGCGAGGCCGCATAGACGCCAGGATCCAGGTACACCCGGCCCCGGACGCTCTGCAGCGTGATGCTGTTCTGGGCCGCGATCAGCTTCACCACCGGTCCTTGCGCGGCTGCCTGGGTCCCGGCCATCGCAGGGCCCGCGAGCGTGGCCGCCGCCACCGCCAAAGCGAATCCGGCGGCGGCGGCGCGCCGCAACTCCCGTCCTGGTCTGCTCATGACGCTACCTCCCAGGCGCGCGGTAGGCGGTCGCCGGACGCGGCGCCCGCGCGAGCACCCAATCAGTACACGATTAACCGGCGATCGGCGTTGCGCCGGGACGTCAACTATTTCCCGGGTCAGGTATGGCTTTCAGGTCCACCTCGAGATGAGAGCCTCGCTCACCGGGACGTCAAGCCGGCACTTCTCGATCGCCTGCTCGAGCACCTCCGCCCTGGCCTCGCCGTGCCTGACCAGCTGGCCGAGCACGGCCAGGTGATGGACTCGGCGCCCACGTGGAACAACCGGCGCGCCGCGGGAAAGCGGCCTGGTCCTGACCCACACCAAGGGCCGCTGCCCATATTCCGATGTCGTTGTTGAATTACGGATACAGCGAGCCATCCCAGCCCGGCGTGCCGGACGGGTGCAGACCGCGCCGCAGGGTGCCGCGCTCAGCGCAGACGGCTTGCTCGCCACCGATGTCACCGATCCGCCCAGAACGGCAGCGGACTGCGGTTGCCCAGCTGACCCGCACCGCGTCCGGCCCCTGGAACCCCGGGCACGCGCCACCAATGCGCTAGGCCAAACGCGAAGTCTCCACGGTTGAGGCACCCAGCCCGATCACCCGGTCGCGTCCGGCGGCGGCGCCTTCACATACCACGCCGCCGGACGTGACCCTGCTCTGCGTGGAGACGCAACAATGTTGTGTCTGATGTAACAGGGGGGCTGACCAGGGCTCAGCGCACGCTTGATAGTCCCGCCTGGCCTGCTGTGTGATAGTTGATGCGTGAGCCCTGGCGACGAGCGTGATCCTGGGCGCGGAGCATCGGCGGAACTGCCGCTCTATGGGGTGGACGACTGGCCGGGGGGACGTCAGGCCGGTTCCCCTTCGGGGATCGGCCGGAGTGGCCGCGGCGGTGACTATGCCTTGGTCACGTCGGTGGGGGTGGACCACCGCCACGGAGACGCGTCGATAACTGTCACGTCCCACCGCAGGCAGGACCAAGATCTGGGGTCACTCCGGCGGTGGGTATCGCTGAACGCTGTCCGGGCGATGGTGCGGGAACACGCCGACCGGGCGGGTGAGCTCGTCAGCAGCCCGGAGGCGGAGCGGCTGCTATCGGCGGCCCGGCTGGACGAGCTGCCCTGGGAGGACGTGACCATCCCCGTCGAGGGCCAGCCCACGCCATTCCAATTGTTCGAAGTGCAGGACGGGTGGTGGGTGGCAGCCGGCCGGGGCCCGAATGCTGATCTGACTCTGGCCAGCCGCTCCGTCCCACTAGCCGGGCTCGCGCTAGCCCGCGTCACCGACCAGCCCGTGCCTGCGCCACGGCGTCACCTGGAACGACCTCAAACACCGGCCCGGCAGTTCCCGGCCGATGCTGGTCCGGCTGCCGTCATCCCCGGCCATGCCTGCGTCGACCTCATCTTTGAAGGGTCCCGGCTGCTCAGCGGGTCAGTCGGTGGCCAGCCCGTGCGCCTAGACCTGAACGCGCCCACCCACGAGGGGGCGGCAGCAGGCACGATCGCCGGAATACCCGTGTCAGCCACGTGGGAGAACCAGGACAACTACTACGTCTACCCGGACGTGTCCGCCGGCCTTACAGGGTCGTTCGCGGGACAGCCGGCCGAACTCCACGCGACCTTTCACCTCGAGCCCGGATATTTCTTCGACTACGGCATGATCATCGGCCGGATCGGGGCCGACGACCTCAAGGCCACGGTGGAGCGCGTTTCCGGTGGGCTCGGCAGCACCAGCACGGTCGCAGTTGAGGGGATGCTGGGCAGCATCGCGTTCACGATCTACGCCGCCATCGACGGGCCTCTTACGTCCGGGCAGATCCGCGGGACCGTGGCGGGCAGCCCGATACGCCTCGACGCGGCACGGACCCGCCACCCTGACATGACCCGCCTCACCGGCAGCTACCAAGGACCACCTGCGTTGCTGGCGCTAACCGCGGGAGCACTCCTGCACTTCATCTGAGAGCAGGCCAACGATCGCTTGCCACGCGCCGTCACTTGCCACCGTCAGCGGCCGTCGGCACTCTGGCCCACCCCGATCCCTCAGAGCCAGCCCACCGGCCGGCCGAGTAACACCCGGTTTGAATACTGGGTCTCCGCCAGTTGAGGGCCCATTATTCCTCTGATGCACCATTCTTCCTGGTCACAGGATGCCCTATGCCGTCAATGTGATAGACGCCCGGACTTCTACGCGACGCCGGCCAGGACCGTGGCGACCCGTCCGAGGACTTCATCGACACTTTCGGTGACCATGGTGTGCATTGACTCATCGACGTCAAAGGTATAGGCGATCTGCGTGCTGTCGTTCGGGGTGGAAGTCAGAGTGATCGCGGTGACCACATCGCCGGGAACCGTCATCACCAGATGGTCTGGCTCGGATACCTGGTCGTAGCGACCGTTGAGTGCGATTTCGTCACCCTCGGAGGAGACAACAGTCGCCTGCCAGGACCCCCCGGTCCGCACGTCCAGCACCGCCGTTCCCGGCTTGGCGGGCAGCCAGCCTTCGAAGTGGCTGGGTTGCGTGAGGACCTGCCAAACCCTCTCACGCGGACCGGTCAGGGTGCGGGTGACGGTGAACTCGCTCATCGGAATCTCCCTATCGTCGGCTTTGCTGAGCCACGCCCAAGGTCAGGGCGCCAGAGCCATGGGTCAGCGATGCACCTCGACCCTGACAGGAGCCGGTCCTCGCGATAAGGTCCAGTTCGGTTCACAGATTCAGGACCAATTCTGCCTGTGCGTGCCGAGAGTCTCGTCCATGGCTCTGACCAGCAGGGTTGCTCACCCGGTCGTCCGGCCGTGATGATCACCGATCATGTGCCTGCGGTTCGTGTTCCTCCAGTTCACGCGCGTCGCCGCGTGGCTGCGGCTGTCCCAGCGTGAGCATGCGTGGAAGACCGCGGAGATCCTGATCCTGCGCCATCAGCTCACCGTCCTGCAACGGAGGCAGCCGCGCCGCCCGCGGCTGAACTGGGCAGACCGCGCCCTCCTCGCGGCCCTGCCCGGCGTGATGCCAAAAACGCGCCGCCACGGCCTGCGGCTGCTGGTTACCCCGGATACGATCGTGCGCGGGCATCGTGACATCGTCCGGCGCCGCTGGGCCGCCCGGTCCGCGCACGGCAGGACCGGCCGACCTACGACCCGGCGGAACGTCCAGGCCCTGATCCGTCGGCTGGCCCGGGAGAACCCCCAATGGGGGTACCGGAGGATCCAGGGTGAGCTGGATGGCCTGGGCGTTAACATAGCAGCGTCGACCGTGTGGGAGATCCTCAAGGCCAGCGGCATCAATCCCGGCCACGGCGGAGCGGGCCGACCTGGCCACAATTCCTGCGCTCCCAGGCCGAGGCGATTCTGGGGTGCGACTTCTTCACGGCCGACCTGCTCGACGGCACCCGGGCCTACGTCCTGGCCGTAATCGAGCACGCGACCCGGCGCATCCGCATCATCGGGGTCACCCCTGCATCCACCGGGCAGTGGACCGCCCAGCAGGACGGCAACCTCCTCATGGACCTCGGCGAACAAGCTGATCGGGTCAAGTTCATGATCCGCGGACCCAACCAGACTGCCATCTGGCCACTGGGAAGGAGGCAGGCATGGTGATCCGTGATCAGCCCAGAAGCGACGGCTGGACGGTGGTTCTGCGCCGCTAGCCGGCCCGGATCATGAACGGGCCGGCCGCAAGGCCCGGCAGCGCGGCGGTCTCGCGGGCGCACAGGCAGCGTCTCCTCACCCTCCTGACGGCTCGCAGAGCCTGGCGAGGCGGTTGGCGAAACCCGCGCGGGCCCGGTGCAGCCGGCGAGCGTAGCCAGGTCCCGGCCACCAGGCGTAGACTCACCGGCACACGCGGTCTGGACCTCGCCGTTCTCTTCTTCATAGGAAGCGGGGGCATCCATGACCACGACCGTCGTTTCGAGCCCGCCCTCAGCTACCGTCGCCCTTGACGGGGAGATCGACATCTCCAACTGCCCGGCCATCCGGCGCTTCCTCATGGCGGCGATCAACGGCGGGAACGTCCATCTGGCCGTCGACATGTCCGGCGTCACCTTCATCGACGCCAGCGGGATCGGCGTCCTCGTCGCCGCGGCTAACCGGGCCCGGGCAGCGGGAGGTGGCCTGTCGCTGCTGGCGCCGTCCCGGCAGATGCAGAGGCTCCTGGACATCTTGCACCTGGACGCGATCCTGCCGGCCGCCCAGCGCTCAGCTGGCCCCTTCGTTGCCGGCAGCGCCGCCTGACGTCTGCCTGACGGCTGGACAGCGCACAGCACCGCCGCGGCGAGGCGGCGCAGCGTGCGCCAGCACGGTGCCAGCGCTACCGGCCCGCTGCAAGCGGCCTGACGGGCGCGGGTGCGGCGGCATGACACACGGCGCGGGGATAGACACGGTGCGGGAGTTAGGCGACGGCAGAGAAGGGGGTGGCGATGGGACTTCACGATCTTGTCTACCGGCTGTATCAGCAGAGGCTGGAAGCGTCGCTGTCCGGGCACTCGGTCCCGCGGCACGTCGGGGTGATCCTGGACGGCAACCGGCGGTGGGCCCGGTCGGTGGGCCTGGCCGACGTGAGCTCGGGCCATCAGAAGGGCGCGGATCATATCTTCGAGCTGCTCGCCTGGTGCCGCCAGGCCGGCGTCGAGGTGGTCACCTTGTGGCTGCTGTCCACCGACAACCTCGCCCGCCCGGCCACCGACGTCGAGGCCCTGCTGAAGATCATCGAGGGCACCGTGCAGGGGCTGGTCGCCCAGGGCTGGCACGTCAAGCCGGTCGGGGCGCTCGACCTGCTCCCGGCGGAGACGGCGCGGGTGCTCAAGGACGCCGCCGAGGCCACCGCGGCCAAACCGGGCCTGCTGGTGAACGTCGCCGTCGGGTACGGAGGCCGGCGTGAGATCGCCGACGCCGTCCGCTCCCTGCTCCACGAGCACGCCACCAAAGGCACCAGCATCGAGGAGCTCGCCGAGATCCTCGACGTGGAGCACATCGCCGACCATCTGTACACCGCGGGCCAGCCCGATCCTGACCTGGTGATCAGGACCTCGGGAGAGCAGCGGCTTGGCGGGTTCCTGCTGTGGCAGAGCGCGCACTCGGAGTTCTACTTCTGCGACGCCTACTGGCCGGCCTTCCGGCGGGTCGATTTCCTGCGCGCCTTGCGCTCGTACGCGGCGCGCCACCGGCGGTTCGGCTCCTGACCACCCGCGCGCCACCGCGACCGTGAAGCGGCGCGCAGGTACTTCCGGGACGGGCCACCACAGGTACCGTCAGAGCTGGATAGGCGGTGCGTCGCCGCCCGCCGGGAAGGCCCTCGACATCCTCAAGCTTGTTGCCGGAGAACACAGGCGAGACGAGCGCAGAGCCGGCGACCGGCCCTGCGCGGGCCGGTCCCGGCCCAGCCGACACCACTGATGGCCAGCCCAGAGCAAGCCGTCCGTACCTGCCTCGGACTATGACACGCCGGTAGCGCCGGGGCGCAATTCCTGAACCAAGAACACCTGACCGATCGAAGGGACTGTCGCCTGTGGCGCCCGTCGACGCCGGGCGACTGCTAGCTCGCTTTCAGCAGGGCGTCTCTGCGAGGCAACTTGCTCGTGACTATGGATAGCGCACGCGTCCTCTCCAGCGCTGATATGGATCACGCTCCCCCCTCCGAAGATCAGCGCGCGGCTGGCCGTGCTCGTAGTCGATGATGACGACGGACCTGATTGGGACGGTGCCGTAGACCCTGTCCACCTGCACTCCCTCCCCGGCTCTCGGTGTCAAGCTGGTCGGGCAGGCGGCATCCGGGCCGCCGCAGCAGGTCGAGCATTACTGCGGCCGGGAGCAGCGCATGCGCTGGCTCGGCTGCCTCGGCGCGGGCGAGTGCTGGTGCCTATCGAGCAGGGCCTGCCGGTGGAACCAGGCCGGGTCCGGCAGCTTCTGCTGGCCAGGGCGGTGCGTTCGCCGGAGCCGATTGGGTCGTCGCGGGGGCGCGCGGCTCCTATCGGCGGCTATGCCACACGGGTGCCCGCGCTGGTCCGCCACGCTCGGTGACAGTGGAGGAGGTCACCGCGCGCTGTGCAGTTGCGATGCCCAGAGCGCGGCGTGGTGGTCGCCCGCGGCCAGCGCGATCCTGGCCAGCAGCAGGCGGCGGCGCGCGGCGGGCAGCCCGCTCGCCAGCTCAAGGCGGGGAACGCAGGTCGCCGAGCGACAGGCGCAGCAGCGCCTCCAGCTCATCGGCCCCGCCAGCAGCACCGACCCGGTCCCGGCCAGGACCAGCCGCGCCGCCTCGACCGTCGCCAGCGGCGCGCGGACCTGCCCGCGGGCGGCCCAGATCCCGGCCCGTTCCAGCAGCGCCAGGAACTTCAAAGACCGGCCGCCCCGCTCCGATAACGACAGCGCCTGCTCGGCGAGTTGCTCGGCGGCGCCGGGCTCGCGCCGCTCCGGCGCGAGCCCAGCCAGCGCGCGCAGGTGCTCGATGGCGAAAAGTGCTGGCCGAATCCCCGCCACCGCACCTCCGCATCAGCGGCACCGGCGGCATCGGCGGCGTCAGCCAGGTAGCCGGCCTCGAACCAGGCCAGCGCTCGCTCACCGCGCACCAGCTTGACAGCGTCGGAGCCGGGTCGCTTGCTGATCAAGGCGTGCCGCCAGTGATCGAGGGCGGCGGCGTCTGGAGCGGCGCCTCACCTGACATCGGTCAGCGGAAACCTAACAGGCCGGTACACGTTCAGGCGCCGGGCTGTCTTTCGCCGAGACGGGCTGGTGCCGGCGTCTGCCGGTGCCGTTCAGTGGTACACGGCGGCTAGCAGCGCGGCGTAGCCGCGGACCAGCGCGGCGCGCACCAGCGGAAGCAACGGGCTGTCGGGCAGGCAGCCTTCGCTAACCCACCGGTCGGACAGGCCCATCGCGCGGACCCGGTGCACCGCCGCCGGCCTGACCTCGGCCTCAGGCTCACCGAAGAGATAACAGTAAAGGCGGGTCAGCGACTCCACCAGGTCATGGGCGGTGACTCCCGGCGCCGTGGAGTACTGAACCTGCCGGTGCACCCGCCACCAGTCGATCTCAAGTTCGGCGGCCTTGGCCGGGCTGGCCGGCTCGCCGTGGCTGAGATGGACCAGGGCGTAAAACCGCCGCATGCAGGCCCGTGCGCCGTCGGGGTCGTTGTCCGGCAGAGGTGCCCATAGCCGGATGGCGCGCAGCGCCAGCCAGGCGGCGCGCAGGGTCCGGTACCAGTTCATGCCGAAGCCCATCCTGATCAGCCCGACGAAAGCCATGAGCGCCTGATGCCAGTTGTGCTGGTAGTACCCGACCCAGGCCCGGTATTCAAGGTCGGCGACGCGGGCCGGGTCGAACGACCGGAGCCAGCTCGACCGCCCGGCCGGCCGTCCAGCGTCACCAGCGTCCGGCCCTGCGGCCTGCCACATGCCAGCGTGATATTGGCGCGCCAGCCGCACCGCGGTAGTTTTCATGCGGGCGGTAACCGCCTCAATACCCATAGCCCCCTTCGCTTTCCGCTCGCACCATGTCACGTCCGCTCCTACGTGGCCGCCTCTGAAACCTACGCCTGCCTCACACTCCAGGTGAACAGCCCCGGTGGCACGGGGTCCCGTTCACTCTGCGTTCGGGCAAGGCCCTGGCGGCGGACTCGGCCGAGATCGCCATCCACTTCCGATCCCTGCCCCGGACCCTGCTCGACCAGGTGGGGGTGGCCGCGGCCGTCAGCGCGGTGAAGCTGAGGGATCTCACAGCAGGTGACGTCCAGAACGCGCTCATTGCTCTGGCATCTCGGATGTCCTCCCGGACCGTACAGATCTCACGCAACGTGCTCGTCCGGGCGATCCGCCAGGCCGAACGGGACGGCTTGGCCGCCCGCAATGTCGCTGCGTTGGTCAAGCCGCCCAGGGGACAGCGCGCCGGGCGCCCATCGAAGTCGCTCACCCTGGAGCAGGCGACGGCCGTGATGGATGCCGCCAAAGGCACCCGGCTGGAGGCCTACATCATCTTGTCCCTGCTAACAGGCCTGCGGACGGAGGAGGCCCGGGCGCTGCGCTGGGATCATATCGTCGCGTGGGCCGGTGACCAGTGGCAGCCGGTCGCTGGCTTGTGCACCTCGGCCTCCTGGCCTTCGCCGCGGCGGCACTTGGAACCCTGCAACTCCTCCACATCCGCAACGCCATCCATGCCGACGTGGGGCTGGCCTTCGCCGGCCTGGTCATTATCCACCTGGCCCAGCGCCGCCACCGGATCGCTGGGATGTTCGCGCGGCTCTGGGGCTTTCGCCGGCGGGTCGTGCGCGAGCTACGCCTCTTGGCGGCGGATGCGATCCTGGCCTTCGTCACGGTCAACGTCGTGGTTGCTGGGATCCTCGACTGGAATCGGGGAGCCCCGCTGCTCCTGCCCATCCTCCCACGACCTTTCGACAGGTGGCACTTGCTCTCCTCTGCCGTACTCGTCGTGTACCTGGTAATCCACGTCTCGCGGCGGTGGAGACGCCTTCGGCGATCCACGATCAGATAGCCCTGCGGAACAGCGGGGGCACCGGGCGCAGCACCTTACCCCGGCGGCCGGACCACAAGAGGGCCGCGCCGCAGAGGTGGATCGCGGACGTGGTCCCTCACCGGCCTCCTGAACCCAGCCCTTGTCAAACGGCCACGGGCGGCGGACGGGGCGGACATTGGCAGGCTCAACGGCTGGATAGCCCCGGACAAGGCGCTGCCCCGACTTGGTTCACGATCGTTCCCCTGTCCCACCATGGACCCAGCCAGGCTCAGCTGCGCGGGTTCGATTCGGCGTCGCTGGTCATCATCCTGCGCGGCTACGATCCGCTGACGTGATGCCGAGAGTTCGTGTAGCCGTGCGAGGAGCTGCTCGGCGAGGCCGACGTCCGCAGGACCAGGCCAGCGTGAGCCGCGAGGTCGGAGGTGAGCTTGTCCTCGGCTGGAATGAGACTCTCGCCCGGCCGTTTCGTTACGGACAGGGGCGCCAACAAGTTCACCCCGGTGGCGCACCTGGGCGATCCGGTCGGCCCCGTGACCGCCGGCATCGCGTCACCGTCGCGGGCGACCCGGTTTGGCTGCTCCGCATCCGGTGGCCACAACGCCGCGGGCGGTAGCTCTGAGGCGTCCTTCAGCCGGCCCGCCAAGCCGAAACGATGTGCCCTGGGATACGGGACCGAGGCAGCCGTCCGCCCTCCCGGCGGTGGTGCGTGGTGGTGGTAGGCACACCAGCAGAGGCCTGCCACCGCCCTGCAACTGAACCGCCGCACAGACTAGTTTCGGGAGCATGCGAGTCGCACGAGTCATTTACCGGTATCTGACTGTGGCCTTCATCGCTGACGTGCTCGTCCAGTTCTTCCTGGCTGGGGCGGCCGTATTCAGCGCAGGCCCAGGGACTGCTGCACGTGACTCGAGCGCATTCGATCCCCACCGTGCCAACGGCTCGGTCGTGGTGCTGCTCGCCCTGCTGATGCTGATCGCCGCCCTGGTGAGCCGCAATAGCCGCTGGAAGTGGGTGCTGCCTCTGCTGGCGTTGACCCTGCTCCAGCCGGTGCTGGCGATCGCGGGGGCGACCGGCGGCCTGCACGTGCTGAATGCAGTAGCGATTCTGGCCATCGGTAGCCTGCTAGGTTACCGCGCCTGGCGCGGCGACCGCCAGCAGCGGTCGGAGCCTTCGCCAGCGAAGCAACCCGACACGTCGCGTGCCGGGCCGCCAGGCTGACAGCTCTCGCTAAACTGCGCCACCCTTCGCTGTGCGGGGCAGCTTGCCCGGCCAACCTTTCCGCGTCAGCCGTTCCCGAATCACTCTGCACTCGCCGGGTGGAACCGCCGGAATCACCGGACCAGAGAGATCAGGAACCCGGCCGCCGTGGCCGTCCACGCTCGGATCCGTCGCGGCCGCGGCGGCGCGGGCCCGCAGCGACGTGTCGGCGCAGCCGCAGGTCGCACCATTCGTGCCGAGCGACTGACGCTTCAACGCCCCATCTTTGCGTTAGCGACCAGACACCGACTCTGGCGTGATCCATGGGAAGGCCGTCGCCGAACTCAAATCCTCTGCCCTGTGGCGTCGTGCCACAGGGGCAGATGCGACAGCCACGAGGTCGCATGTGCCCGCTGGGTGTTTATCGCGTCGTAGCCGCGCTCGTTGCCGCGCCGGGCGGCCGAGCGCACCCAGAGCTGGCGGATCTGCGTGCGGCAACCCGGGTGGACGGCGTAGCTGTCAGCCGCTCAGAGTCGGCGATCGGAATCTGCAGAGTTGGCGCACCGGTCTAACTGTGTGTGATCGGCAGAGGATCTCGCAGGCGCGCGCTGCCGCCGATCTGACCGGCTGCGTAGCCAAGATCGGCAAGACGTACAGCCGCGCCGATTGGGCTCGATCGGCGCGCGGGTCCGTCGGCGCCCGGCCGGTCGACAACGGGGTTGATGTCGGTGCCCTCGCCTACCGTGTGGGTATCGGCGATCGGGTGGAGCAGGCGATGGCAGAGCATGTGGCCAAGGTCGCGGTCCTGGGGCCGTGGTCGCTGGACACCAGCCGGCGGTTCTGGGAGGGTTTCACCCCCGCTGCCCTGGCAGGCGAGTCAGCCGGGGCGGGGCTGCGCACGGTGTTTTGCGCCGAGGGCGACTGGCGCCGCGCCAAGGTAGAGGTCACCCAGGCCGGGGCCACCGCGCGGCTGGCGGTCAGCGGTGACGGGGACCTGGAAGCAGCCACCGTGCAGGCGTGCCGGTTCCTGGCCCTGGACATTGATGCGCGGGCCTGGCCGGAGGTGGGCCGCCGGGACCCGGTGATCGGCGGCGCGCAGGCCCAGCTGCCCGGGCTGCGCCCGTGCGGTTTCCATTCCCCCTATGAGGCCGCCGCGTGGGCAGTGCTCGCCCAGCGGCTGCGCATCACGCAGGCCGCCCGGCTGCGCGCCGAGCTCATCGCCCGCTACGGCGAGGACGGCGCGTTCCCCGCCCCGCACACCCTGCTCCGGGCCGGCCTGGATCTTCCAGGCCGTAAGAGTGAGTATCTGCGGGCGGTCGCCGAGGCCGCGCTCGACGGGCTGCTGGACGGCGCGGCGCTGCGCGCCCTCGACCCCGGCCAGGCCATCCAGCGCGTGCAGCAGGTCAAGGGGCTCGGCCCGTTCGCCGCCGAACTGGTTGTGGTCCGCGGCGCGAACGCCCCCGACGCCCTGCCCCGCCACGAACGCCGGCTCGACGCTGAGATCACCGAGCGGTACGGCCCTAGCCACACCCTCGCCGAAATCTCGCAAGCATGGCGGCCCTACCGCACCTGGACCGCCGTTCTCCTGCGCGCGCTGCGCGAGCAGCGCACCGGCGAGATCGCCGGCCGCTGAGCCACCCGGAACTCTCAGTCGCCGCGCTGTGATCGCTTGACCTGCGCGAACCGCCGCTATGCGCGTGCGCCGAGCGTTTGCAGATGTCATCTTGAGTGACGCAGAACTGGGTGATCTGCGCCTGATCTCGCGGGGGCCCGGCGGAATCGGCCTGCCCTGCGACGCGCTGACCGCGGCTGGGACGGGTTCGCCGCAGCGGCGATCGGGGCCGTCAGGCGACTTCGGCCCCGAGCTGTCGGAGGAAGCTTCGGTTATCGGTCCTCACGAATTCCTCGACGAGCCGTCCGCGGTCATCGAACCTGAACATGCTCATGAGGTCCCAGACGACCCGTGCTCCGTTCGGCTCGAGCTTTCCCGCGGGTGAGTGGGTGAACGGGCCTGTGAAGGTGCCCTCGATCCAGGTCTGACAGGCGATGAGATCGCCCTCGGCGACGATGATTCCCCGGCGGATGGTCCGGTCCTCGAAGGCTGCGCGGATCGACTGGAAGTACTCGGTGAGCCCTGCGTAGTCGCTGTCGAACCCGTCGGGTCCGTGGAAGGCGAAGTTCTCGGTGTCGAAGTACGAGTCGGCCTCCTGCTGGCTCTCGCCGGAGATCTCTAGTTCTCCCGCCCGCACCAAGCGCGCCACCAGCTCGTCTCGGGTGCTTGTGTGGGTCATGTCGTCTCCCTTGCCTTGCATTCCTCCACCCTGGCAGGGGCAGAGGCATCGCACAAGCGACTGTTACTGAGACCAGCCATGCGAAATGCTCATACCTTGAGTAGACTGACCCGGTGACGGATCTGACGCTGACGGGTCTGCGCGTCGTCCTTGAGGTGGCGCGCACCGGATCCTTCAGCGCGGGCGCCGAACGGCTCGGCTACACGCAGTCCGCCGTGTCGCGCCAGGTCGCTGTGACCGAGAAGGCCGTGGGTACGCCGCTCTTCGAGCGGCACGCACGAGGAACTCGACCGACACCGGCCGGTGAGGCGCTGGCCCGACACGCCGGCAAGGTGCTGGACGAAATCACGGCTGCCTCGCAAGAACTGGCGGGCATGCGCGATCGCCTCGCCGGCCGCCTAGTCGTCGCGGGCTTCCCGACGGCCACCGCGGCGCTGCTCCCGCGCGCCATAGCGAGGCTGACGGCCGTGCATCCCGGACTCAAAGTACAGCTCACCGAAGCCCCCACACCGGCGCAGCTGGCGGCGATGCGCCGCGGACGAATGGAAGTCGCCATCGTCGCGACCGGCGACGGACTGCCGGAGTACGACCTCGAGGGCCTGCGCCTCACCGCGCTACGCAGCGCCCGCGGCGCCGGGGTCGCGGTCGCGGAATCACACCCCTTCGCCGTCCGGGAACGGATCGAACCCGACGAGCTCACAGACCAGGGGTGGGTCGTCGGGCCCCGTTCCG
>Ga0207665_10002037_pt1 | contig 13610 bp, 10 predicted proteins | sample LARL112metaG_FD_184351 | JGI IMG/M metagenome (GOLD analysis project Ga0207665, IMG submission 184351) | Corn, switchgrass and miscanthus rhizosphere microbial communities from Kellogg Biological Station, Michigan, USA - LAR L11-2 metaG... | ecosystem: Host-associated > Plants > Roots >...
TCCTCACCCACGCCGGACCGCCTCGCCGAACAGGACGATGGCACCGCCGGCCGGCAGCCACGGAGCGTCCCACGGCTCCGCGCGCCCGACCCAGGGCGCCCGACCGGCGTCGTAAGACCGCGCGACCGGGATGAAGGGAAAGGACGCCAGAGAGGCATCGCGTGGAATGGGTGTCGGCGGGAGTGACCGGCCCTGCCTCATCCGGGCCCTGACAACCGTCCCGGGCACGGCGCCCGTCAGAGCCTCATCGGCATCACGACGTAGCGCGTGTGGGTAGTCCCCGGTGCATGGATGAGGCAACTGCTGTTGGAGTCCGTCAGCCCGATCTCAACCTTGTCACCCTCGATCGCGCTCAGGGCATCGAGCAGGTAATTCACGTTGAACCCGATCTCGACTTCCTCCCCCTTGTACGAGACCTCCACCTGGTCCTCGGCTTCCTCCTGCTCCGGGTTGTGCGCCTGGATAGTCAGCAGGTCCGGGCGCGCCGTGAGCCGCACGCCGCGATACTTCTCGTTCGAGAGAATCGCGGTGCGCTGCAGCGCCTGGCGCAGCACTTCGCGATCCGCCTCCACCATGCGAGGCGGGCTGGCCGGGATCACTCGCCCGTACTCCGGGAAACGACCGTCGATCAGCTTCGAAGTGAAGCGAATGTCGCCGATCTGGGCGCGAACGTGATTGGTTCCAACCGCGAGTTCGATTTCCCCTTCGCTGCCGAGGATCCGCTGCAGCTCAAGGACGCCCTTGCGCGGCACGATGACCTGATGAGTGGTCTTGGCCTTCCCGGCGAGCTCCATTTCGCACAGGGCCAGGCGGTGCCCGTCGGTCGCCACCGCGCGCAGTGCCTTGCCGTCGGTCTCCAGCAGCAGGCCATTCAGGTAATAGCGCACATCCTGCTGTGCCATCGAAAAGTGCGTCTTGTCGATCAGCCGCCGGAATTCTCCCTGCGCCACGGTGAGTGTCTGCTGCGCGTTGATTTCCTCCACCAGCGGAAATTCCGCCGCCGGCAGACTCGAGAGCGTGAAGCGGCTGCGGCCACCGCGGATGGATACGCGCTCGCCCTCGGTGCTGAGCGTAACGCTGGTTTTCTCGGCTAATGCGCGAAAGATGTCGAGCAGCTTGCGACCCGGCACGGTGATGTCCCCGCCCTGCTGCACCGACACGGAGGTCGTCGCGACGAGTTCAACTTCCAGGTCCGTGCCGGTGATGCTCAGGCGGTTGTCGCGCGCGGCGAGCAGCACGTTGGCGAGCACCGGCATGGTCTGCCGCCGCTCCACCACACCGATGACACTTTGCAGGGGAGCGAGAAAATCTTCGCGCGTGGCCGTCAGCTTCATAGGATTTCAACTTTCTTAAAAGATATCTTTGTAGGAAAAGAAGATCTCTTATTGTAGGAACTATAGAGCCTCAAGTTAGTGGTAGTAACAAATTTTATTTAGTTAAATCAATTAACTACACTTGTTTTTGCGACGCACAACTTGTAGGACGAACCGCCCAACGACTGTGTGCCACCTGTGCATAACTTTATCCCCAAGGCCACACACAAGTAATCCACAGGCAAGCACACCTCAACCGGCCAGAGTTCTCAACAGGTTCGAGTAGTCTTCCTTCATGCGCTGCTCCGTGTCGCGCAGTTCCTTGATGCGCTTGCACGCGTGCAGCACCGTGGTGTGGTCACGTCCGCCGAAAGCATCGCCGATTTCCGGCAGGCTGTGGGTGGTGAGTTCCTTGGCGAGCGCCATCGCCACCTGCCGCGGGCGCGCCACCGAGCGGCTGCGGCGCTTGGAGAGCAGGTCCGCGAGGCGCACCTTGAAGTAGTCAGCGACGGTCTTCTGGATGTTCTCGATGGTGACGAGCTTCGCCTGCAGCGACAGCAGGTCCTTGAGGGCTTCCTTGGTGAACTCGAGCGTGATCGCGCGTCCGGTGAAGCGCGAGTTGGCGATCACGCGCCGCAGTGCGCCCTCGAGTTCGCGCACGTTGGAGCGGATGCGCTTGGCGATGAAGAACGCCACTTCCTCGGGCAAACTAACACCGACCGCCTGCGCCTTGGTCATGAGGATCGCCACGCAGGTCTCCAGCTCCGGCGGCTCGATCGCGACCGTGAGTCCCCAGCCGAAGCGGGATTTCAGGCGCTCTTCGAGTCCGTCGACTTCCTTCGGGTAGCGATCACAGGTGAGGATCACCTGGTGCTGGCCCTCGAGCAGCTCGTTGAAGGTGTGGAAGAATTCCTCCTGCGAGCGGTCTTTTCCCGCAAAAAACTGGATATCGTCGATCAGCAGCGCATCCAGCGAGCGGTACGCGGTCTTGAACTCGTTCATCGAGTTGTGCTGCAGCGCGCGCACCATGTCGCCGACGAAGCGCTCCGAATGGATGTAGGCGATGCGCGCCTCCGGGTCGCGCTGCTTGATGAGGTGCGCGATGGAATGCATCAGGTGCGTCTTGCCGAGGCCGACGCCGCCGTACAGGAACAGCGGGTTGTAGGCGCGGCCGGGATTCTCGGCGACCTGCAGCGAGGCGGCCTTGGCGAGCTGGTTGCTCTTGCCCTCGACGAAGGTGGCGAAGGAGAAATCCGGGTTCAGGCGCGCGCCGACGACCAGGCCTTCGGCGCGCCGCACCCGCGTCGGCGGCAGCACCGGTGCCGGAGCGCCGCGCAGCGGTACCCCGCGCGAGCCGATCTCGACGGTGACGATGGGGACATCCCCGGTGCTCTCATCGCGCAACAGCTCCCCGATGCGCGGCAGCAGGTTGGCGTTGATCCAGTCGACCACGAAGCGGTTGGGTGCCAGGAGCTTGAGCGCCCCATTACCCTCCATCGCCTGCAGGGGGCGCACCCAGGTATTGAACTGCTGCTCGGGAAGCTCCGTTTCCAACGCGCCCATGCAGCGAGTCCAAAGCGACGCTTCCACGCGCGTTGCCTCCGCGACGTTTTCATGAACGTAAAGGAAAGGGTCGCGGAGTCTATACCGTCGCGGGCGCGCGCTGAAGGCTTTCCGGAACTGAAAATATTGACACCTTGGCGCTCAACGGCTTAGCCTTGCCGCCCTTTTTTGACCGCCATGGATCGTCTACGGAGCCCACGGTATGAAGCGTACCTATCAACCGAGCAAAGTGCGTCGCAAACGCACCCACGGCTTCCGTGCCCGCATGGCCACCAAGAACGGCCGTGCCGTGCTCGCGCGGCGGCGCGCCAAGGGCCGGCGCAAGCTGATACCCTGACAGCCGGCGGGTCACGCGCGCTTTGCACACGGCGCCGGTGCCCCGATCCTGAAGTTTTCCTCAAGGGCTCGATGCCAGGGCGGCTCACACTGCCGGCGCGACTTCGGCTGCGCCGCAAGAGCGATTTCGACGCCGCCTACGCACGTGGCCGGCGCATGGGTGACGGATTTTTTGCCGTGACAGTGACGATGAACGATGCGGGCGCCGCGCGCCTGGGGCTGGCCGTGGCGGTGCGCGTCGCCGGCGGCTCGGTCGGCCGCAACCGCATCCGCCGCATCGTGCGCGAGTCCTTCCGCGTGCACCAGCACGAGCTGCCCGCCGTCGACCTGGTCGTGAGTGCGCGCCCCAAGGCCCGCGGCGCGGGCGGCGCGCAACTGCACGCCAGTCTTGTGGCGCTGTGGAAGAAAGTCTCTGAAGCATGCGCCACCTCGCCGCATTCCTGATCCGTCTGTATCAGTGGACCTTGAGCCCGCTGCTCGGGCCCACGTGCCGCTTCTACCCGAGCTGCTCGCACTACGCGCGCCAGGCGATCCTTCAGTTCGGCGTGCTGCGCGGCGGCTGGCTCGCCCTCAAGCGCCTCGGGCGCTGCCATCCCTGGCATCCCGGCGGCCTCGACCCCGTGCCGCCCGCGGCGCTCCTGTGCAGCCACCCTCATGAGAAATAGTTTCTTCCCCAACAACCCGCGCCTGTACCTGTGGGTCGCGCTCGGCATGCTGGTGTTCCTGAACGTCGAGTACTGGATGCGCGACTACGGTCCGCGCCCGGGCGAGACCCAGGCGCCGGTGGCGGGCGCCCCCGCGCCGGCGACGCCGGTGAACGAGCTCGGCAACCGCGTCCCGCAGGGCGCGCAGTCCTCCGCCGCGGCTCCGGCCCAGCCGGCCGCCGTCCCCGCCGCGCCGGCGGCCGCGGCCGGCGATACCGCGCCCGTCGTGCACGTGCACACCGACGTCATGGACCTGGACATCAGCACGCGCGGTGGCACACTGACGCGCGCGGACCTGCTGGCGTATCCGAAGGTGAAGGGCGAGAGCGCTCCGGTGCGCCTGGAGAACCAGGACCCCGAGTCGCTCTACGAGGTGCAGACCGGGCTCACCGGGGGCGCCGGCACCTACCCGAACCACCTCGCGATCTACGCGAGCGAGCGCTCGGACTACACCCTCGGCCGCGCAGCGGAACTGAAGGTGCCGCTCAGCTGGCGCGAAGCGGGCATCACGGTCACCAAGACCTTCACCTTCCGGCGCGGCGAGTACGCCATCGGCCTTGCCTACGAGGTGCACAACGGCGGCACGACGCCCTGGGAGGCGCGCCCCTACGCGCAGATCCTGCGCAACGATCCGCGCACCAAGAGCTCCTACTTCAACGTCGAGAGCTACGCGTTCCACGGGCCGGCGATCCACGACGGCACCAAGTACCGCAAGCTCGACCCCACCAGTACCGATGACAGCCACCTGTCGCTCGAGGTACGCGACGGCTGGATCGCGGCCCTGCAGCACCACTTCGTGAGCGCCGTCGTGCCCCCGCGCGGGGCGCCCTGGCACTTCACCCTCGGCATCTCCGGCAACCAGTACCTGCTCGCCGCCACCGGGCCGCCGCTGAGCGTCGCGCCCGGCGGCAGCGCCGAGTTCTCGCAGGCGCTGTTCGTAGGGCCGAAGCTGCAGGCGCAGCTGGATGCCACCTCGCCCGAGCTCGGCCGCGTGGCCGACTACGGGCGCCTGTGGTTCCTGGCGCGCCCGCTGTACCTCCTGCTCGCCAAGGTGCACGCGCTCACCGGCAACTGGGGCATCGCGATCATCGTCGTGACGTTCCTGCTGAAGCTGCTGTTCTACCCGCTCTCGGAAGCCAGCGGCCGCTCGATGGCGAAGATGAAGACCCTGCAGCCGCGCATCAAGAACCTGCAGGAGACCTACGCCGAGGACCGCGAGAAGCTCGGGCGCGCGATGATGGAGCTGTACCAGCGCGAGAAGGTGAACCCGGTGGCCGGCTGCCTGCCGATCATCATCCAGATCCCGGTGTTTCTCGCCTTCTACTGGGCGCTGCTCGAGAGCGTGGAGATGCGCCAGGCGCCGTTCGCGTTCTGGATCCACGACCTGTCCTCGCGCGATCCGCTGTTCATCCTGCCGGCGATCATGGCGGTGGCGATGTTCGTGCAGTACAAGCTCAATCCGGCGCCGCCGGACCCGGTGCAGGCCAAGGTGTTCATGGTGATGCCGCTGGCGATGTCGGTGATGTTCGCGTTCTTCCCCGCAGGCCTGGTGCTCTACTGGGTCACCAACACCGTGCTCTCGATCGCGCAGCAGTGGAACATCAACCGCCGCATCGAGGCGGCGGTCGCGGCCAAGCGCAGCAACTAGCGGCGCGCGGTGCGCGCTGCGGCGGCAGTGCTTTATTTCCGTGCGCCTGCGCCGTAGCCTTGCGCGCTGAAGTGGCAACATGACGCGCACCGATACCATCGTGGCCGCGGCCACGCCGCCGGGCAGGGGTGGCATCGGCATCGTGCGCGTCTCCGGACCCAAGACCCCGGAGATCGCCGCGGTGATGCTGGGCGAGCTGCCGACGGCGCGCCACGCCACCTTCATGCGCTTCCTCGACGCGCAGGGGGAGCCGGCGGATGCCGGGCTGGCGCTGTTCTTCCCCGCCCCCCATTCCTACACCGGCGAGCACGTGCTGGAGCTGCAGGGCCACGGCGGGCCGGTGGTGCTCGAGGCGCTCATCGCGCGCGCGCTCAGCCTCGGTGCCCGCCGCGCGCTGCCCGGGGAGTTCACGCAGCGCGCCTTCCTCAACGACAAGCTCGACCTGGCGCAGGCGGAAGCCATCGCCGACCTGATCGACGCCGGCTCGCGCGAGGCGGCGCGCGCGGCGATGCGCTCGCTGCAGGGGGAGTTCTCCGCCATGGTGCGCGGGCTCACCGAGGCGGTGATCGAGCTGCGCAGCTACGTCGAGGCGGCAATCGACTTCCCGGAGGAGGAGATCGACTTTCTCGCCGACCGCGAGCTCGGCGAGCGCTTCCAGGCGGTGCGCGATCACTTCGAGGGCGTGCTCGATTCGGCACGCCAGGGACGCCTGCTGCGCGAGGGCATGACGGTGGTGCTGGCCGGGCGCCCCAATGCGGGCAAGTCGAGCCTGCTCAACCGCCTCGCCGGCTACGATGCGGCCATCGTCACCCCTATCCCGGGCACCACGCGCGACATCGTGCGCGAGCGCATCGCAATCGACGGCATGCCGCTGCACGTGCTCGACACCGCCGGGCTGCGCGCGGCGGTCGGCGACCTGGTCGAGGAGGAGGGCATCCGGCGCGCGCAGGCGGAGATGGCGCGCGCGGACCGGGTGCTGTTCGTCATCGATGCCGTGGCCGACCCGGGCGCGGCCGCCTTCCGCGAGGAACAGGCGCGCCTGCCGAAGGACGTGCCCGTGACGCTGGTGTTCAACAAGTGCGACCTCACCGTCGGCCTGCCGGTCGCCGACACCCTCACCGGTCCGCCGCGCGTCACGGTCTCGGCGCTCGAGGGCAGCGGGCTGGCGGAGCTGCGCGCGCACCTGAAGCACTGCATGGGTTACCAGAGCGTGGAGAGCGGGGCGGTGAGCGCGCGACGGCGGCACCTGGAGGCGCTGGCGCTGGCGCGCCACCACACCGAGGAAGCTGCCAAGCAGCTCGCCGAGCGGCGCGCCGGGGAGCTGGTGGCCGAGGAGCTGCGCGCTGCGCAGCAGGCCCTGAGCTCGATCACCGGAGAGTTCACCAGCGAGGACCTGCTCGGGCGCATCTTCGCCGGCTTCTGCATCGGCAAGTGAGGCGGCCCTGAGCGTGCGGAAAATTGCAGCCTCCGCTGCGTTGCGGCACACTCGCCAGCGCCCACACCAACAGGCCGGACACACGGCCGGCGCGAACACCGACCCGATGCCCACAGCCGCACCGTTACCCACCGCAAGTCGCGCGGCGCGCCCGACAGCGCGCGGCGGCACCCCGTGAGCACAGCCCCGGCGCTGTCGCTGTCCCCGACCGCGCTCGATGAGGACGCCTGGGAGGACCTGCTGAGTTTCATCGAGGAGCGGCGCGTGATCCCGATCGTGGGACCGGAGCTGCTCATGGTCGCAACCGACCGCGGCCCGCGCCTGCTCTACGACTGGGCGGCCGAGAAGCTCGCCGCGCGCTTGAACGTCGACACCTCCGAGCTGCCGCAGCCGCTGACGCTGAACGACGTGGTGTGCCAGTTCCTGGCGGCACGCGGGCGCCGCGAGGAGGCCTACGTGCGCCTGCGCAGCATCATCAAGGACGCCAACTTCAGCGCGCCGCCGGCGCTGCAGCACCTGGCGGCGATCACGGACTTCGACCTGTTCGTGAGCACCACCCCGGATGCGCTGCTGGAGGCCGCGATCAACCTGGAGCGCTTCGCGGGCGCTGCCACCACCGAGGCGCTGGCCTACTCACCCAACCGCGTCACCGATCTGCCCGGGGAGCGCGACGGGCTGCAGCGCCCGGTGGTCTACCACCTGTTCGGCAAGCTCTCGGCTTCTCCCACTTACGTCATCTCCGACGAGGACCTGCTGGAGTTCATCTGCGCGCTGCAGAGCGAGCACCTGGTGCCCGAGAAACTCTTCCACGAGCTCGAGCACAACCACCTGTTGTTCATCGGCAGCAACTTCACCAACTGGCTGGCACGGCTGTTCCTGCGCATGGCCAAGCGCCAGCGCCTCTCCGACCCGCGCGACGTCGGCGAGGTGCTGGCGGATGACCACACCAGCGGCGATGCACGCCTCATGAGCTTCCTGCAGCAGGTGAGCCTGCGCACCCGGGTGTTCGTGGGCGCGGAGCGCTTCGTGGAGGAGCTGTACCTGCGCTGGCGGGCGCGGCGGCGGCCGGCGAGTGCCGCCGGTCCCGCGCCCACGCGCTTCCTGCCGCCGGCGCGCGAGATGCCCGACCACGCGGTGTTCATCAGCTACGCACGCGAGGACCTGCCGGCGGTGCAGCAGCTGAAGGCGGGCCTGGAGGCCGCCGGCGTCACCACCTGGTTCGACATGGACCGCCTCGAGAGCGGCGATGACTTCGACCGCAAGATCCAGCGCAACATCGCCCGCTGCTCCTACTTCATTCCGGTGGTCTCGGCCACCACCCAGCGGCGCCTGGAGGGCTACTTCCGGCGCGAGTGGAGCTACGCGCTCGACCGCGCGCGCAACATGGCCGACGGGGCGCTCTTCATCCTGCCGGTCACGGTGGATGACACCGACGCCGAGGCGGCGCAGGTGCCCGAGCGCTTCAAGGCGCTGCACTTCACGAGCCTGCCGGGCGGTGCCGTGACGCCGCAGTTCGGGCGCCGCCTCGCCGACTTCCTCAGGGCCCGCACGCAGTGATGGCGGCCAACCCGCAGGCGAGGGCGCCGGAGGCGGCCAGCACGGTCGATGCCAGCAATCCGTGGCTGGGGCTGGCCTCCTTCACCGAGGAGACGCGCGCCTTCTTCTTCGGGCGCGAGGCGGAGATCGCCGAGCTCGGGCGGCGCGTGCAGCGCAAGCTCCTCACCGTGCTGTTCGGCCAGTCGGGGCTCGGCAAGACCTCGATCCTGCGCGCCGGCCTGGTGCCGCGCCTGCGGCGCCAGGGCTACTGCCCGGTGTACGTGCGCATCGACTACGCGCCAGGCACCCCCGAGCCCGCCGAGCAGATCAAGCAGGCGATCCGGCTCACGGCGCGGCTCTCTGGCGAGTGGACCCAGGCCGGGGTCGCGGTCGCCGGCGAGCCGCTGTGGGCGTTCCTGCACCACCGTGACGATGTGCTGCGCGACGAGGCCGGCGAGCGGCTGATTCCGCTTTTGATCTTCGACCAGTTCGAGGAGCTCTTCACGCTCGCCCAGAGCGATGAGTTCGGCCGCAACCGCGCCGCCGGCTTCATCGGCGAGCTCGCCGACCTGGTCGAGAACCGCGCGCCGCGCTCGCTCGAGGCAAAGTTCGAGGAGGACGAGAGCGCCGCGGCGCGCTTTGACTTCGCGCGCAGCGACTACCGCGTGCTCATCGCGCTGCGCGAGGATTACCTGGCGCCGCTCGAGAGCCTGAAGGCGGCCATGCCGAGCGTGTCGCAGAACCGGCTGCGGCTGGCGCCCATGAACGGCGAGCAGGCGCTCGCCGCGGTGCTCGGGCCCGGCAAGGGGCTGGTGTCCGAGGAGGTGGCGGAGGCGATCGTGCGCTTCGTGGCCGGCGGGGCGGAGCTTGCGAACGCGGAAGTCGAGCCCTCGCTACTGAGCCTCATCTGCCGCGAGCTCAACGATGCGCGCCTCGAGCAGGGGCGACGCGAGATCTCCCTGGACCTGCTGGCCGGCTCGCACTCGAGCATCCTCAGCAACTTCTACGAGCGCGCACTCGCCGACCAGCCTCCCGGCGTGCGCCGCGTCATCGAGGATGACCTGCTCACGAGCTCCGGCTTCCGCGAGAACGTGGCCGAGGAGCGCCTCCTCAGCCGCCTGAACGAGGCCGGCGCCGCGCCGGGGACGCTGGCGCTGCTGGTCAACCGGCGCCTGCTGCGCATCGAGGAGCGCCTCGACCTCAGGCGCGTCGAGCTCACGCACGACGTGCTGTGCCAGGTGGTGAAGGCGAGCCGGGACGCGCGCCAGGAGCGCGAGGCGCGCGACGCCGCCGAGCGGCGGCTCGCCGAGCAGCACGCGCGTGAGCTGGCGGCGCGCCGCGCGCTGGTGCGGGCGCGGCAGGTCGCGGCGGTGTGCACGGTGCTGGCGTTGCTGGCCATCGCCGCCGCCGTGCTCGCGTACTTCTCCGAGCGCCACGCCCAGCGGACACAGGCGGTCGCCGAACAGGCGCGCAGCCAGTCCGAGCGGCTGCTCGCCTACCTCGCCGATGACTTCGCGCGCGAGCTCGAGGTCACCGGGCGGCTGGAGGCGCTGGCGGACTTCTCCAAGCGCCAGATCGACTACTTCCACGCGCTGCCCGCGGCGCTGAAGAGCCCGGACTCCATCCGCAACGCCGCGCTGGCACTCACCCATCACGCCCGCGCGCTGCGCACGCTGGGAGACCTCGACCAGGGCGGCCGCGATGCGGCCGAGGCGATCCAGCTGCTCGAGGAGCTGCGCCGCGGCGGGGACACCTCGGAAGCCACCACGCGGGCCCTGGCCGCCGCCTGCCTGGCGCGTGCGCAGATCCTGGACAACCGCAACGACCCGCAGTCCCTGCCGCTGGCCGAGCGTGCACTGGCCCTGCTGAAGCCCCTGGCCGAGGCCCCGGGCGCCTCGGGCGCGGCGCGCCGTGACTACGTCTCGATCCTCACGCGCCTGGGCTTCATGCAGCAGAAGGCGCGCGAGTACGAGCAGGCGGTGCGCACCGAGAATGAGGCGCGCGAGATCGCAGCCGCGCTCGGCGCGCGCGACCTCACCGACCTCGACATGGGCGCCTACTACGCGGAGGCCACGGCGTGGCTGGTCACCGCGCTCTACAGCACCGGGCAGCAGGCGTTGGCGCGCACGCAGGCCGAGGACAGCTTTGCCCTGTGCACCCGCGTGCTCGGGCGCCGCCCCGGACATCGCGTGGCACTGCACGCGCAGGAGATCCTCGGCAGCTACCTTGCCGGGTTCGCCCTGGAGGATCTGGATCCGCTCCTGTCGGCGCAGCTGAGCGTGCGCAACGAGGCGATCTCGCAGACCATGCTGGACCTGGACCCGGACAACGTGGTCACGCTCAACAACCTGGGCGGCAACTCCGTCAGCGCCGCCAACGCCTTCTGGCTGGCGGGGCACCTGCAGGAGGCGGTGCGCTACAACGCCAAGGCCTCCGAAGTGACGGGGCGGGCGGCCGCACACGAGAGCAGCGGGGACTTCCTCGAGACCCACCTGCTGTTCACCGGTTTTCTGGCCCTCAACCAGACCATGATGGGCGATGCCCAGGGTGCGGCCGCTACGCTGGCCAAGATCAGGGCGATCGATCTGCGGCTGCGCAAGAGCGACCCGGCCGGCAGCGTCGGCTCGGTGATGGGCGACGTGTGGCAGAAGGCCATCGCCGTGCAGGCGGGCCTGCTGCACGGGGAGTTCGCCGCCACTCAGCGCCTGGCGCGCGAGACGCTGAGCGAGATCGCTCCGGCGACGCCGCGCAGCGGGGATGAGAGCTTCGGCCAGGCGCTCACCGTGGCCGCCCTCAACCACCTCCTGGCGATCGCCGACTACGAGCTCGGGGAGTTTGCGGCGGCGGAAGCCGCCGAGGAACTCTCGCTCAAGAGCCGCAAGGAATTCGCGGCGCCGGGCGTGTCGACCGACCGCGACCTTGGCGAGTCCTCGACCTGGCTCGCCATGGCGCAGGCGCGCGAGGGCAAGCTCACCGCCGCCGCGGCAACGCTCGCGCCGGTGCTCAAGATGCAGCGCGACCTCAGGGCCCGCAACAAGTCCGACGCCTGGCTGCCGATGGAGCTCGCGCGCGCCCTGTACGCGCAGTCGCTCATCGAGCCGGCGCGCGCGCCGGCGCTGCTGAAGGAAGCCGCGCAACTGCTCGAGGGCCTGACGCCCGCGGTGCGGCAGCTGCCCGAGCCGCAGCTGTGGCGCGCGCGCATTGCGCGCGGGCCGGGGCATCCGTGAAACGCGCGCGGCCGCCTCAGCCGGCAGGCTTGAGTGCGAGGTCCTTGCTGTAGACGACGTTCATGACGTTGTCGTACCAGCCCTGCACCTCGGGCTTCACCAGGTGCTTGTTGACGTAGAAGTAGATCGGCAGCAGCGGGTGATCGGCGAGCATGGTGCGCTCGGCCTCCTCGAGCAGCGCGCGGCGCTTCACCGGGTCGCCCTCGGCCGCGGCGCGCGTGAGCAGCGCATCGTAGGCCTCGCCGGCGTAGTGCGGCTGGTTCACTCCGAAGTCGCTCTTGAGGTACTGCGCGAAGGTGTAGGCGTCGTTGTAGTCGCCGACCCAGCTGGAGCGGAACATCTCCACCTCGCCGCGATCCACATCCTGCAGCAGGGACTTGAACTCCACCTGCGTGAGTGTCACCTGCGCACCGAGCGCCTCCTTCCACATGGAGGCGATGGCGAGCGCCAGCTTGGTGTGCACCTCCCCGGCGTTGTAGCGCAGCTCGAATTTCAGCGGCTGCGCCGGCGAGTAGCCGCTCTGCGCGTACAGGCGCTGCGCCTCGCGCACGCGCTGCGCCAAGGGGGTGTCCTTGTAGTCAAACGACTGGGAGCTGTAGTTGTCGATGCCCGGCGGCACCCAGCCCCAGGCGGGCAGCTCCCCCACCCGCAGCACCAGCTGCGCGAGCTTGTCACGGTCGATGACGAGCGACAGCGCGCGCCGCAGCTCGCGCCGGTCCTTGAACGGCGCCCGTCGCAGGTTGAAGCCGTAGTAGTAGGTGGTCAGCTGCGGGGCGACGTGCAGCTCGCCGGCGAGGTTGGCCTTGATCCAGTCGAACTGGCCGCGCGGCACCACGAAGGTCACCTGCAGCTCGCCGCTGCGGTAGCGCGCCAGCTCGGCGTTCTCGTCCGGGATCAGCAGGTACTTCACCGCATCGAGCCGCGTGGCGGCGTCGTTCCAGTAGTAGCGATTGCGCCGCGCCAGCACGTACCCGCCCTGCACCCATTCGCTCAGCACGAACGCCCCGTCGGAGAGCATGAGGCCGGGCCGCGCGAACCCGTCCGGGTGTGCGGCGAGCGTCGGCCGGTGCACCGGGCAGGTGCTTGGGTGCGACAGCAGCGTCGGCAGGTACGGGGCGGCGGTGGCGAGGCTGATGACGAGCGTCGCCGCATCGGGGGCGGCCACGCCGAGGGCATCCGGGGGCTTGCGGCCGGCGACGATGTCGGAGGCGTTGGCGATGACGTCGACGTACTGCGCGTAGCCCGAGCCGGTGGCCGGGTCCACCAGGCGGCGCAGCGCGGCGACGAAGTCCGCGGCCGTCACCCGCTCGCCGTTCGACCAGCGCGCCGTCGGGCGCAGCTCGAAGCGCCAGGCGAGCCCGTCGGCGCTCGCGCTCCAGCTCGCCGCGACCCCGGGGGCGACCGCGGCGGTCTTGTCGAGCGTGGTCAGGCCCTCGCACAGGTCGCGCAGGATGCTCTGCGCCTCGAAGCCGCGCGCCTTCTGCGGATCGAGCGAGTCCGGGTCCGGGCCGCCGCCGCGCACCAGGACCGCCTCGCGCGCCGCGGACGCGCCCGGGGCGGGTGAGCGCGAGCAGCCGCCGCACAGCGCCACGGCGCAGGCGAGGGCGAGGACGAGGGGGCCGGTGGGCAGCCGGGATGCGTGCGGGGCCGGCGTGCCCGGCCTCATCGGCGGGTGCGGCTCTGGTTGATCGCAGCGCGCAGGGTCTGCGTCGCGGTGCGCGCCGCGCCAGCGAAGTCCGCGCCGCCCGAGGCGTACAGGATCGCGCGCGAGGAGCTCACCAGGAGCCCGGCACCCGCGGGCGTCTGCCCGTTGTGCACCGCCTGGGCCACGTCGCCCCCCTGGGCACC